>RCNE010006598.1_pt1 | contig 10692 bp, 10 predicted proteins | sample 2041361 | NCBI WGS metagenome assembly RCNE01 (sample SAMN09708229, study PRJNA481090) | Marine sediment metagenome, whole genome shotgun sequencing project.
TCAGGCTCAGGCTCAGGAATTCGGTCTACAACCACTTCAACAACAGCAAGCGGTTCTTCGAGGATTTCCTCTTCTTCACCGCCATCTTGGACAATTGCATCAAGTCCTTCGTCAATCTTTGACGAGGATTTGAACATTCGGCTTTTTAGTTTTTTAAAAAATGACATGACGATCAACCATTAGAACCTTTCCACCCACCTAATGACGAACGGTCGTTTTGGAAAGGCGCAACCGCGCGAGGCCGACCCATTGGCCCGCCTCGCATAATTCTAAATACTCAAAATCAGACTTCGTCTTTGAAGTGCTGCATCACCAATTTGATCGGGTTTGGGGCCGCCTGCCCCAAGCCACAAATCGAAGCATCCGCCATTGCGACGCATAGCTCTTCCAATAGCGGCTGATCCCATTTGTCAGCCTGCATCAGTTTCACAGCTTTTTCACAACCCACCCGACACGGCGTACATTGTCCGCAGCTTTCATCTTCAAAGAACCGCAGCATATTCAGTGCGGCATCACGCGCGCGATCTTTATCTGACAGAACCACAACTGCCGCAGACCCGATAAACGTCCCCAAAGGTTGCAGCGTATCAAAGTCCAACGGCACATCGTCGATCGTTGCAGGAAGAATGCCAGAAGACGGCCCACCGGGCTGATAGGCTTTGAAGACATGACCATCAGCCATGCCGCCTGCCGCATCAATAATATCCAAAATTGTAGAACCGGCTGGCAGCAAGAAGACACCCGGCTTCGCCACACGCCCCGACACCGAATACGACCGCAATCCAATGCGCCCATTCTTTTCGGTCGTGTTCAAAACCTCTGGGCCCTCGCGGCAAATACGCGCGACCCAGAGCAAAGTTTCGACATTATGCACCAGCGTTGGTCGGTTAAAGATACCGACTTGGGCCACAAATGGCGGACGGTGGCGTGGAATGCCACGCTTGCCTTCGATGCTTTCGATCATCGCAGATTCTTCACCGCAGATGTAGGCACCAGCACCGCGGCGCAGATCAATGTAGCCTTTAGCCACAACACCCGCATCTTCCAATACTTTGATTTCACGCGCTAATATTTCCAAAACCGCCGGATATTCGTCGCGCATGTAGATAAAACAAACATCAGCCTCAACGGCCCAAGCGGCAATCAACATGCCCTCAAGAAACAGCTGCGGCGTGCGTTCCAAATAATAGCGGTCTTTGAATGTGCCGGGTTCACCCTCGTCGCCATTCACGGCCAGATACCGCGGCCCTGCATTGCCACGCACAAAGCCCCATTTCTTGCCAGACGGAAAACCTGCCCCGCCCAGACCGCGCAGGCCAGAGGCTAGGATTTTTTCCTGCACAGCTTCCCAGTCGCCGTTTGCACGTAGATCGGTTAGCGCCTGATACCCTCCGTCAGCCACATAGGCGGCATAAGTTTGATAGTCAGGAACATGCGCATGGGTTTCGCCTGCCGCGATTGCATTTTGTACTTTTTCGACAGTCGCGTGGTCAATGTGATGATGCCCCAACTCCAAAACCGGAGCGGTATCGCAGCGTCCCATGCAAGGAGCGCGCAGCACACGTACTTCTGACGCATCCAATCCGTCTTCCAAGGCTGCTTTCAATTGCTGTGCACCTGCCAATTCGCAAGACAAGCTATCACAGACACGAATAGTCAAAGCCGGGGGAACAGCCTCGCCCTCTTTCACCACATCAAAATGGGCGTAGAAAGTTGCGACTTCGTAAACTTCTGCCTGAGACAGGCGCATTTCTTCGGCCAAAGCGCGCAGATGTGCAGCGGACAAGCACCCATGGGCGTCTTGGATCAGGTGCAAATACTCAATCAGCAAATCCCGGCGCCGTGGGCGGTCACCCAACAACGTCTGAACCTCTGTCCAAGCTGCATCATCCAGTTGGCGGCCTTTGGGCGTATGACGCCCTTTGCCTTTGCCGGATTTCCAAACACCATCCCGATTGTCCAAAGCCTTGGTACCTTCCGCCATCAAATCCCGATCAACATACCGCTGGTCTTGCCCGCAAACCACGCAAAAGCGACACGCTGAGTGACCAATACGCGCAGCTTTGCAATTTCCACTGACCAAGGCGGAAACCCGTGCTAACTATCAGAAACATGAACAGTCTGATCCTTCAATTTGCGCTAGCGACCTTGACCCCCGCCCTTCTTTTGGCGCTGGGGGCTATTTGGGGTGGCGTGTGGATTGCGGTGGCCTTGGTTTATCTGACTGCAATGACCAGCCTGCTGGACCGCTTGATCAAGCGCGAGACGCAAGCAGGTGATGCTGCTTTTGACAACGTTCTATCCGTGACGCTCGCGTTCACTCATTTCGCGTTGATCCCACTTGTGGTCTGGGCATTAGCCGCCGATCACCTTTCACTGCTTGGCAAAGCTGGCGTCTTTGTTGCCGCTGGCCTTTGGTTCGGGCAGGTCAGCAACGCCAACGCGCACGAGCTTATCCATCGCAGCACGCATAGCCTACACCGACTAGGCATGTGGGTTTACATCACGCTACTGTTTGGCCACCACACGTCTGCCCATGTGTTGGTGCATCACCGCAATGTAGCCACGCCAGCTGACCCAAATACGTCGCGCAAAGGTGAAAGCATTTACCGCTATATGTTGCGCGCTTGGGTTGGATCATTTCGCGAAGGATACCGCGCAGAAGCCGCGCGTCTGCGCCGGATTAAACGCCCCGCGTGGCGCAACCCTTATCTGATTTATGTTGGCGGGGCGCTGGCGTGTATCATGGCTGCGTTCCTTGTGGGTGGTGGTGGCGCAGTATTCGCCTATCTCGCAGTTTGCGCCTATGCGCAGTCGCAGCTTTTGATGTCAGACTACGTGCAACATTATGGATTGATGCGCGCAAAAGACGTTGACGGCAAACATGTGCCTGTTTCTGCGCGCCATAGTTGGAATAGCCCACATTGGTTTTCATCCGCGCTCATGTTGAATGCTACGCGGCATTCTGATCACCACGCGCATCCATCGCGGCATTATCCCGCGCTCACAATTCCCAATGATGCGCCTATGCTGCCGCGACCCTTGCCGCTGATGGCTAGCATCGCGCTTGTTCCGCCGCTTTGGCGCAAAATGATGGATCATCGCGTAGAGGCTTGGCGCAATGCGTAGTCTTGTCATTTGCCTAATCCTTGCCACCCCATTGCAGGCCCAAGACGCCATGACAGGGCCAGAATTTGACGCCTACGTCACTGGCAAAACCATCACATTTCGCACTGAGGCCAACCCAAGCTATGGAGTTGAGCGGTATCTGCCCAACCGCCGCGTCATGTGGTCGGCCTTTGAAGGCACCTGCAAATACGGCGTGTGGTTTGAAAGCAAAGGCGACATCTGTTTTCGCTACAACGATATACCGTTGCCGCGGTGCTGGACATTCTTTGACGAGCCAGACGGCCTGCGCGGGGTGTATACGACAAACCCCAATACGACCGTCATCTTTGAGTTATTAGACCGCGACGACCCGTTGATTTGCAACGATTTATCGTCGTAAAACCACTACGCGTTCTTCACCGCAACAAGCCCATCAGCAAATTCAATCTCAAGCGATGACACCGCCTGCGCGGCGGCCTTGCCGGTCACAACGGCCCCATCACCCCGAACAACCGCATAGCCACGCTTGAGCGTTTCAACATAACCCAATGTCTCGCGCAATCGGTCCAAGGCATCTAGCCGCGCCGCGCGTTCGGTTTGCTGGCGTGTGGCCCGATCCGACAGGCGGCGCAATTGTACATCTAGACGCTCGGTCTGGCGTACAATGCGTGTCTGCAAAAGATCGGCGCGCAAACCGCGGCTGGTTTGATCTAGCACGCGGCGACCATCGCGCGTGCGCCGCTCTAACGCTGGAACAAGCCGATCCGCCAGCGCATTCACCCGCCTGCGATCTTCAGCCAAGCGACGGGCCAATATCCCCGGGCGTAAGGCAGCCTCGGACATCTGCAACCGCTTCTTGGCGGCGGCTTCACGCAAGGCGGCAGGCAACCGCTCGCCAAGATAGTCCAGCCGCTGGCGCGGTCCGTCAACCAAAGTCTCTACCTGCGGCAAAGCACGTCCCAAATCCCGCACACGTTGCTGGCGTTGCGTGATGCCGGTGCTTAATGCGCGGCTCAACCGCGCGCCTTGTTGATCCGCCCACGCAAGCAATTCCATCCGCACAGGCACCGCCAGTTCAGCCGCAGCCGTCGGTGTCGGCGCGCGCACATCCGAGACGAAATCAATCAGCGTTGTATCAGTTTCATGTCCCACCGCTGAAATCAGTGGAATATCCGAACGAGCCGCCGCACGGACGACGATTTCTTCGTTAAAGCCCCATAAATCCTCGAGCGATCCACCCCCACGCGCCACAATCAGCAGATCGGGGCGCGGTAATGCACCCCCTGGTGTCAACGCATTAAATCCATCAATCGCAGCCGCAACTTCGGACGCGCATTTTTGTCCCTGCACAGCCACTGGCCAAACAAGCACTTTGCGCGGAAAGCGATCCCGCAAACGGTGCAAGATATCGCGGATAACCGCACCAGAGGGCGACGTGACCACGCCGATGATCTCTGGCAAATATGGAATCGGCTTCTTGCGCTCAGGTGCAAACAACCCTTCAGCAGCAAGTGCGGCTTTGCGTTTTTCCAGCATCGCCATCAACGCACCGGCACCGGCAGGGGCAATGTCCTCGATAATCATCTGATACTTTGACTGGCCCGGAAACGTCGTCAATTTGCCAGTCGCGATAACCTCCATCCCTTCTTCAGGGGAATGGGCAAGACCCTGCGCGCGGCCTTTCCAAATCACAGCATTCAGAACTGCGCGATCATCCTTAAGGTCCAAGTAAATATGACCGGACCCGGGGCGGGACACACGCCCTACTTCGCCTCTGACACGGACATAACTAAATCCACCCTCAATGGCCTTTTTGACGGCACCGGAAAGTTCAGACACCGAGAATTCAGGGGTGTTATCGACTGGTCCATCATCGAACAGATCACTCATACCGGTCTCCTTGGATGTTTACCGTTCGCAATGGCAGTGACGAGAATTTCCATCTCAAAAATAGTGATATAACAATGACTAGTGTCCCGAAAACTGCGAAAACGGTCGACTGCAGCACCATTGCCAATGCAACTGCCGCCAATCCGATCAGCCAAAACAGCACATTGGACATGTGAACCGAGGCAAGGTCCGGATCAGGCCAGTATTGCACCTGCGCGTGCCCAAATTCCTGCGCATAGTAATCGAGCGTCCTGCCATATGCGGGATCATCTTGGAAATCGTGTATGCCGCCCGAACGATCACCATCAGGGCGGTGTATGGTCCGGCCAATGACGCGGGGGCAGAAATCCTCGAGATAGGCGCGGGTATCTTGGGCATGTAGCCGCCAAACCACATCGACAATCGGCGATGGCGCAAGCAAATCCCCCGTGCTGCCGACAAGATACATAAATCGACGATATTCCTCGACCAGCGTGAAGCAGACGTCAACCGGATGACCGGTTTCGTCCGCTAAGCATTCTACCAACGACCGCGACAAAGGACGCTCGTGAAAGCTGTAGCCTTCAAGGCGGTGCCACAAAGATCGATCTGATTTGACGCGCTTCAAAGGAAACAACCTATGCGTGATGTTCTTCTCCTCAACGATACTCTGACCCGCACCAAACGCCAAGCCTATCGCGCAAGAAATCTGGCCATGTCGCTGCTTGTAGTCGTGCCTGCCGCACCTTAGAACCAGCCCCAGACAGCGACGTAAGGGGCAACAATGAACATTCTGATATTGGGCAGTGGCGGACGCGAACACAGCCTTGCATGGGCGATCAAACAAAACCCCAAATGCGACAGGTTGATCGTAGCACCTGGCAATGCGGGCATCGCGGAAGTCGCGGAATGCGCTGATATCAACATCCTTGATGGCGGATCAGTTGCAACATTCGCCGAAGAAAATGCGATCGACTTCGTGATTACCCGAAGCGCCGCTCGCTCTTGGCGTCGCTGATCGCCTGCGCGCGGCTGGGCTTTTGGTTTTTGGACCCAGCAAAGAAGCCGCCCTGCTTGAAGCATCAAAATCCTTCACCAAAATCGTCTGCGACGCCGCAAACGCACCGACGGCCGCCTATGCCCATTTCACTGACGCAAACGCCGCACGCGCCTACATCCGCGCTCAGGGCGCACCCATCGTTGTCAAAGCCGACGGTTTGGCGGCGGGCAAAGGCGTGATCGTTGCCATGACCGAAGATGAGGCCCTCGCCGCTATCGACGATATGTTCGACGGCAGCTTTGGCGAGGCTGGCGCAGAAGTCGTAATCGAAGAATTCATGGACGGCGAAGAAGCATCATTCTTTGTGCTTTGCGACGGCAAGACAATTCTGCCGGTTGGCACCGCACAAGACCACAAACGCGCTTATGACGGGGACACAGGTCCAAACACCGGCGGCATGGGGGCTTATTCGCCCGCACCCGTTATGACCGATGCGATCACACAAAAAGCGATGGATGAAATCATCCAGCCCACGATGGATGAAATGGCAAAGCGTGGCACACCGTTTCAGGGCGTGCTGTTTTGCGGGTTAATGATCCAAAACGGCCAGCCTCGGCTTGTTGAATACAACGTGCGCTTTGGCGATCCCGAATGCCAATGCTTGATGATGCGCTTGGGCGGACAAATCCTCGACCTACTCCAGGCCTGTGCCGAAGAACGGCTGCATGAAGTCCAAGCCAACTGGGCCGACGACCATGCACTGACAGTCGTCATGGCCGCAAAGGGATATCCGGGGGGGTATGAGAAAGGGACTGTCATAAGCGGGCTGGACGACATCTCCCAAGACAGCTTTCACATGGTATTTCATGCAGGGACAACCGAAAGCGACGGCAAAATCACGGCAACTGGCGGGCGCGTTCTCGCCGTTACCGCACGTGGTGCCACGCTCGCCGACGCACATCAGAAGGCCTATGCGATGGCGCAAAATATTGACTGGACTGACGGATTCTATCGCTCTGACATCGGCTGGCGGGCGCTTTAGGTCCTGTTACTTTCGCGCGCTTGAACCCAGACCAATGAAATAAAAATGAAAAGCCGCGCCCTGATACCAGGGCGCGGCTTTTAAAATTCAGATAGCAAAATTGCTAGGCCGCGCGATTGACCAGTACAGACTCGATCTGTGCGCCAGAAGCACTTTCGTCACCGCCATCAACAGCCGCAAATTCACGCGTCAAACGCTCGAGTGCTGCTTCATAAAGCTGACGCTCAGAATAGCTTTGCTCGCGTTGGTCGTCTTGACGGTGCAAATCGCGCACAACCTCTGCAATTGCGATCAAGTCGCCAGAGTTGATCTTTTGCTCATATTCCTGCGCACGGCGCGACCACATGGCTTTTTTGACCTTGGCCTTACCGCGCAAGGTTTTCAGTGCATGATTGACCACATCAGGTGTTGCCAAGGCACGCATGCCGACGTCGATCGCCTTGTGCGTTGGCACGCGCAAAGTCATCTTGTCCTTTTCAAAGGCGATGACGAACATTTCCAGTTCGAACCCGGCAACCTCTTGGGTTTCAATCGAGACGACTTTGCCCACACCGTGTGCAGGGTAGACGACAAACTCGTTGGGGCTAAAATCGTATTTCTTCTTACTCATGGTCGTCCTTTCATAGCGATCCGTATTTGAAACGTCAAAAAAACCGCCGGTGGCATGGTGCCTCCGCCGGGGTTTGTTCGTCTCGAAGTCGGATCAAATTGTTCGCAGCATTGTCGCTACCATATCACAAAAAGAGGCTTCCTAAAAGTGCTGCGTTGCAGCGAAGAATAGCCCTTTAAAATATAAGGCTAGTGATAGCCTTCGGTCCGAATCAGCCGCCTTCGCCTGCCACTTCGGAAAACAGCTCCATCTTGCCTTCTTTGCCGTCCATATCGTCCGCCGCCGGCAACGGATCTTTCTTGGTGATAATCACCGGCCACATCTCAGAATACTTGCGGTTAAACTCGACCCATTTTTCCATGTCAGGCTCTGTATCGGGGCGGATTGCGTCAGCGGGACATTCGGGTTCGCACACACCGCAGTCAATGCATTCCTCCGGATGGATCACGAGCATGTTCTCACCCTCGTAGAAACAATCTACGGGGCAGACTTCGACGCAGTCTGTGTATTTGCAAGCGATGCAATTATCGTTGACGATGTAGGTCATGGGATCATCCGGTTAGCTAACTGCGCACTTGCTAGAATAGTCGCACCCGTCATTCAAGGTCGAATGGTGTCGCACTGCCGCGTTGCGACATCAGATCCCTGCGATCCTTCTTTGTAGGCCGCCCTTTTCTGTCCCCGCCGGGGTTATAGGGGCGTTTTTCAACAACGGGGGTCATATCTTCATAAAGAGCTTGGGCTTCGGGTGCAGGGCCACGCCGCACACCACAGGCTACAACGCGCACAACGCGCGTTTCACTTTCTTGGCTGAACGTCAGCACGTCACCTGATCCGACGCCACGGCTAGGTTTACTGACAGGCTGGCCATCCACGCGGACTTTACCACCAGTCACCACTCCCGCGGCGATGCTGCGCGATTTGAAAAACCGCGCCTGCCAGAGCCATTTATCCAAACGGATTGTGGGGCGTGGGTCGCTCAATCCTTGTTGAAGCCAGCCAATGCGGCAGCAAATGGATTATCAGGGTCAATCGGCTTTTCACGCTTCGGCTTGGCTTGGAAGCTTTGTGGCTTGTTGTTGCCTTCTGCTTTTGGCTTGCCTTTGCCCTTTGGTTTGCCCTTTGCGCGGGGTCGGCTATCCGCTTGTGGGCGAACAGGACGCGCTGCACGACCACCCCAAGTGAAGGTGTAAAACACCTCCATCTCTGGGCCAGTGTCGGCAATTTCCAAAGTCGTCTCTGTGGGTGCTGCTTCCGTTGGAGCGACCACCTCTGAAGGGGTCTCGGATGGGATTTCTACAGGCGTTTCAGCGACCGGCGTTTCAACAACCGGAGTTTCAGTGACGGCTTCGACGGCAACTGCTTTGACTTTCTCGCGATCACCCTTTTCGGCTTTGTAGCCCAGCCCTGCCATCAGATCAGCAAACTGTTCCAGCGTCATACCAGTGATGGACAACATATCTGGGTTGGCCTCAAAACCACCCCGGCTATCTTTGTCACGCAGCATGTCAGCAAGGCGTTCCAGCATATCGATCCGGATCGCACGTTCACCAGCGGCGCGGTAACCAGCCATCGCATAATATCCAGCAACAGCATCTTTAGCTGCAGGCACAGTCACCAAACCAGCAGGCGGGCTTTCTGGGAATTCAGAAAGGCCTTTGGACAGCGACCAAAGCACAAGACGCAAACGTGTCGGCGCAGGCTTGAGCAACAAAGGCATAAAGATCGTGAACTGACCAAAACGCACACCGTGCTTGCGCAACGCGCCACGGGCGTCCTGATCAAGAGCTTTGACTTCATCGGCGACGTCGCCGCGCGGCAAGATACCGAAACCTTCGGCCATGCGGAAAGCAAAGCCCTTGGCGGCCCCTGTCAAAGCGTCATCATTCTTAAGCGCCATCAACGGCTCGAAGCCGGCGGCGATTTTGCGGTCGATGAAGTGCTGCAAGCGGCGCTGCACTTTGGCAGCGACATCAGAACCGGCCTCTTCGTCGACGAAAACCTCGATGGTTGGTTTAAACGGGTCAGGTCCAGTGGTCAGTTTACCAACAGCCTGATCGCCCCACATCAATCCACCTTGTTCGGTGAAATCAATTTCGGGATCGGGCGCGTTGTAAAAGCGGTCAGCCAGCAGATGGAACTGCGGCACCAGCGCTTGCACAGATGCTTGGCGGAGCGTTTTCGCCTCATCTGGGCTGCCCGCTTTGTCCATCCGGAAGCGGAAACCTTCTAACCGTCCGACGAATTCGCCTTCTACGGTCACTTCACCCTTGTCATTCACGTCGGCCACAAGGCTCTCCTTCTGTTTGAGCCGGCGAAGCAAAATGCTGGTCCGCCGATCCACAAATCTTTGCGTCAATGCACCATGTAGTGCATCTGATAGTCGGTCTTCTACAGCGCGCGTCTCTTCGCGCCAATGAGATTCGTCAACCAACCACCCATTCCGTTGTGCGACATAGGTCCATGTGCGGATATATGCCAGCCTTTTGGACAGTGTATCAATGTCGCCATCGGTGCGGTCAATGCGGCGAACTTGCAGACCAAACCAGTTGGACGATACATGTCCAAGCTGGTGCAGGTCATTATAAATCTGCATCAGCAGCCCCACATGTTCGCCTTTGCTGATACCGCGGAAATCAGGGACGCGGCAAACGTCCCACAGCAATTTAACCGACGGACCGTCTGTGGCACGCGCAGCAACTTCCGCATCAGCACCCAGTGCCTTAAGCGCAGCCAGATCATCGCTTTCGCGCACGCGGCTTAGCCATGGATCATTGGTGCGATCTTCCAAAGTGGCGATCAGCCGCTTGATCGATCCATACTGCAAGCGGCCATTGCGCCATTGCAGCTTCTTGAGTGGCTGAAACTTGTGATCGCAAATCGCCTTCGCGACCATGTCGTCCAAAGGGGGGGCTTCGCCCGTCACACCAAAGGTGCCGTTCTCAATATGCCGTCCAGCACGTCCTGCAATCTGGGCAAGCTCGTCCGGCATCAAATGCCGCATGCGCCGCCCGTCGAATTTAGTCAGCGACGAAAAAGCGACGTGACTGATATCAAGATTAA
>RCNE010002124.1_pt1 | contig 10688 bp, 10 predicted proteins | sample 2041361 | NCBI WGS metagenome assembly RCNE01 (sample SAMN09708229, study PRJNA481090) | Marine sediment metagenome, whole genome shotgun sequencing project.
ATGGGGCAGGTTTTTGATCACTTTAATACTCTTGTCGATGACGGGTTTGGTGCGCTTGTTCTGGTTTTTCAGGATCACTGTGAAGCGACTGACACGCTCCACAAGCGAGGTCACATTCGTTTGGCCAAGCCTCTGTTCAAACAACATTAAGTCTCCCTCCCAGCGGCCAAATTGGCGACGATGAGCAACATCCTCAGGGCGAAACAAGATGCTGGCATCACGGCAAAAATTGGATTTCCGGCGTTTTCTAGCACGACGCGGTGTGCGGTTCTTTCGATGTAGCGGCAGATACCACCAGAGCTCATGTGCCATGCCTTCCTTCGAATAGATGTACCGGTAAATCATTTCTTGACAGACCCGTAACGGCTCTTCGTCATGAGCTATCCGCACGCACTTCCGATACCAATGCGATGGCTTGTCGGTTCAATTTCATGACCTTCTCGGGGGCATAGCCGATCGCAGCCCCGCGATTTCGGTTTGCAACCCATATTGGGCTCTCGAGAATAATGCCCACGCCTTTTTCTCGCCCTAAGGCGATCATTCCTGTGGAGCGCTCTGAGCGAACTTAATACTTCAAGAAGCCACTGGCCACTCGCAGAAACGAAGCAGCCATTCGGTCAACCATATCGTTAGGTCACTTTGTCCAGCATAGCCGCCATCGAGCCATGCAAGACGCATTACGTGATGCCCATGGTGGCCATAGATGCAATGTTGCTGTTTGACGGAGCAGCATTCGTCACAAACGGCCCCTAGCTGACATTCGTCGTGATCGTCGATGCTGCAACGCAGTTTCCTTCAAGCGGGCATTGATCGAAGTTGTAGCATTTTGGCAGGTCGAAATTCAGTTGGCGGAACAAGATCTGCAGGAGTTCAGAGCGCATGTGGCCAGACGCCACCGGGTTGTCGAACACCTAGCCTTCACAGTTGGAATAAATGGTGTCGTTGGCAATCTAAACCAGTTTTGAGCCTGATACGCGACGCGAATATGCCTAAGGCTATCTTTATCTCAGAATTGCCGGCTTACCAAATTAGGCTCCAAACTTTGGCTCTGTCGCAAAGTATTTGCGGTTGGTTGGACAGGTTCGAGCGTGGTAGGTGCGGGCTTTTGAGTTTGAAAGCGCGTGACCGAACGCGGCGTTATGATTGATCATGCCACGCCGAACCGCTGGGTGGTTAAATTCTCACCGCTGATCGCTGCAAATGCGCAGGCCAGAAAGAAGCGGACAGCCGCCTCTTGGCGGATGGACGAGACCTATATCAAGGTTCGCGGGAAGTGGACATATCTGTACCGTGCGGTTGATCGCGACGGGCAAACCCTTGATTTTGTGCTGTCAGAACGCCGCGATACTGCTGCCGCGCGAAGGTTCTTCAAACGTGCCGTTGGTACCAACGGCGTCCCAGACCGTATTGCCATCGACAAGAGCGGAGCCAAATTAACTTGCCTGCAAAGCCCAGACGTCATCCTCAAGTTCACAGGATCTGGGCGGATTATCGGTATTGTTCAACCCAGATATCTCAACAATATTGTGGAGCAGGACCATCGTTTCATCAAGCAGATCACACGGCCAATGCTCGGCTTCAAAGCGTTCCGTTCTGCGGCAGCAACGTCAGCTGGGATCGAAACTGCGCATATGATCCGCAAGAGCCAACTAGCTCAAGCAGGTATCCCGGCATTCAAGCAGTTCGCCGCCCTCGCAGCATAATTGTGTCCAGTGGAGACAGTTCTTCAGCCGCTGGAAGCTTTGCGGCAGAATCGGGTTTAGAGCTTATCGAAGGCAGCACGACTTAAAACTGAGCAGATGCCTGTCTGATATGGACCTGTCTGTACGCACTACGAACCAACCTGTTGACTCAATTTGCGAAATAGTGAACCATTTGTACATTGGTTCACTATTTTGGAAAAACTCTTGCCAGATTCCGTGCCTCTCTTAGAGATCAAGAACCTGAGCCTTCGATTCAGAGGGCAGTCTATCTGTGCAATTGAAGATGTGAGTCTGAGTGTCGCCTCTGGTGAAATCCTCTGTGTGGTCGGAGAATCCGGCTGTGGGAAAAGCGTAACTGCAATGTCCATGATGGGCCTTTTGCCAAAAGATGCTGCGACCATTCCCACAGGCACAATGGTTTTTGAGGGCCAAACGTTTGACTTAACAAAGGAAAATATCCCCGCAAAGATTCGCGGCGGCCCAATGGCGATGATATTTCAAGAACCGATGACATCGCTGAACCCTGCCTTTCGCATCGGTGACCAGATCGGGGAATCTGTCCAGTGTCACACAGGCTGCACAAAGGTCGACGCCCGTGCGCGCACATTGGAAATGCTGACGCGGGTCGGCCTGCCCTCACCCGAGCAGCGCATTGACCAATACCCGCACCAATTCTCAGGTGGTCAGCGGCAGCGCGTCATGATTGCGATGGCATTGGCCAATGATCCACGTCTTTTGATCGCAGATGAGCCGACGACAGCGCTGGACGTTACAATACAGGCGCAAATTCTCGACCTTATCCGAGACCTGCAACGCGACACGGGTATGGGGACGATGATGATCACTCACGATCTGGGCGTCGTGGCCGAAGTCGCCGATACGGTTGCTGTCATGTATGGCGGGAAAATTGTGGAATACGGCCCGATGGTCGAGGTGTTCAAGAACCCCCAGCATCCCTACACTATTGGTCTGATGGCGTCAGTGCCCCGTCTGTCCGGTCCCCGTGCCCGCCTTGCAACAATCCCGGGCACTGTGCCGACGATGGCGAATATGCCCGAAGGCTGCCGCTTTCGCAGCCGCTGTGTTTTCGCCACAGCACAGTGCAGAACCCAACCGCCTTTGGTAAACGTCGGGCCAAGCCATAGCGCCGCGTGTCATTATGCACCACTAGAGCAACGACTAGAGGTGGCGGGATGACCCCTATTCTAGAGGCTAAAAACCTGAAGAAGCACTTTCCAATCGGATCAGGCTGGTTTGGCAAGAAGGGTCTTGTGCGCGCAGTTGACGGCGTGTCCCTGTCTATCAACGCGGGTGAGACGTTTGCGATTGTAGGCGAATCCGGTTGCGGAAAATCAACGCTGGCGCGGTTGTTGATGCGCCTTCTGGATGCAACTGACGGCGAAGTCATCTTTGACGGCACAGCCGTCACCACCGCCAAAGGCACCGACCTTTCTGCGTTTCGCCGCGATGCCCAGTTTATCTTTCAGGATCCCTTTTCATCCCTGAATCCCCGCATGTCCGTGGGCAAACTCGTGGGCGAGCCTCTGGAAATACATGCACCCGAGTTAACGGCCCCCCTGCGCCGCGCCAAAGTGGCCGAATTGTTGCAGCAGGTCGGCTTGCAGCCCGAACACGCAGACCGCTATCCCCATGAATTCTCCGGCGGCCAGCGCCAACGTATCGGTATCGCCCGCGCACTTGCTTCCGGTCCGCGCCTTATTATCGGGGACGAGCCTGTGTCCGCGCTTGATGTCTCGGTGCAGGCGCAGGTGGTCAATCTGTTGGGCGATCTGGGCAAAGACCTTGGGCTAACGCTGATCATGATCGCCCATGATCTGGCCGTCATCCGCCATATGTCCGACCGTGTCGCGGTTATGTATCTGGGCAAGATCGTCGAGCAAGGCAGCACCGATGCGCTGTTCGAGGCACCGCGCCACCCCTATACACGCGCGCTGTTGGATGCGATCCCCGACCTTGATGATCAATCGCGCACGGACAGCGCAAAGCTGAGCGGCGAGATGCCAAGCCCGTCCAATCCACCATCTGGCTGTGCGTTTCACACCCGCTGTGCCTATGCCAACGACCTGTGCCGGACGGCGACGCCATTGCTCGAAGACGCCGAGGGCGGCCACACCGTTGCCTGCCATCATTGGCGCACGATTGATACCACCCCACGCAGTATATCGCCCCGCAGTCAAAGTGCTGCCACTCTGGCCCGCCTTGATCTCTACCGACAGGCGACCGAGGGGGCCACGATCAGACCAATCACCAAAGCAACCGCAACCAAAGAGGCCGTATCATGAAGAATTTAACCCTCACCACCGCCGTCTTGGCGATCCTAGCAACAGGAGCCGTCGCACAAGACCTAAAAATCGGCCTGCAATCTGACGCCGATGTTCTGGACCCTGACCAGTCGCGCACATTTGTGGGCCGCATTATTTATGCGTCCATGTGCGACAAGCTGGTTGATATTACGCCAGAGCTCGAGATCATTCCCCAGCTTGCGACGGGATGGACCGTGGCCGACGACGGCATGTCCGTGGCCATGACCGTGCGCGAAGGTGTCGTGTTCCACGATGGCACTGCCTTCAATGCCCAAGCTGTCGCTGACAATATCGAGCGGTCCCAGACCCTCGACGAGAGCCGCCGCAAATCGGAACTGTCCTCGATCACATCGGTGGACGTCACGGGCGACTACACCCTCACGCTTAACCTAAAGTCACCGGATGCCACCGTCATGGCCCAACTGGCTGACCGCGCCGGTATGATGATGTCGCCCACCGCCGCGGCCGCTGCAGGTGCTGATTTCGGTCTGGCCCCAGTATGTTCCGGTCCCTTCAGCTTTGGAGAGCGTGTCGCTCAAGACCGCATCGTGCTCAACAAATTTGCCGACTACTGGAACGTAGATGCAATCAACTTTGATAGCGTGACCTTCCTGCCAATCCCCGACACAACCGTCCGTTTGGCAAACCTGCAATCAGGCGATATCCACATGCTAGAGCGTCTAGCACCCACAGATTTGGCGCAGGCCAACGCCGATGACAGCATCAATGTCGTCTCCGCAGTATCTCTGGGATATCAGGGTATCACGTTCAATGTCGCCAACGGCGACAAGGCCGACACGCCATTCGGCAACGACAAACGACTGCGTCAGGCGTTCAGCTATGCGATGGACCGTGATGTAATCAATCAGGTTGTATTCGAGGGGGCTTATGCGCCGGGCAACCAATCCTTCCCGCCAACTTCGCCATGGTACGACACAGACTTCCCGATCGAAGCACGCGATGTCGAAAAAGCAAAAGCACTGCTCGCCGAGGCAGGGTTCCCCGATGGTATTGACCTAACAGTACAGGTGCCAAACACGACCATCCCGCTGCAATTGATGCAGGTTGTGCAGGCCATGGCTTCGGAGGCTGGCATCCGCGTCGAGATCGTCTCGAAGGAATTTGCCACGTTGCTGGCCGATCAGTCGGCAGGCGATTATCAGGCCAGCCAGATCGGTTGGTCAGGACGTGTCGATCCTGATGGCAACATCCATCAGTTCGTGACCTCCGGTGGTGGCATCAACGACAGCGGGTTCTCGAACCCAGCCGTGGACGAGGCCCTGAATGCGGCGCGCTCAAAAGCTGACACCACAGCGCGCAAAACGCAATACGACGCCGCGCGCGCCATCCTCATCGACGAGGCACCACTGGTCTATCTCTACCACCAGAGCTGGATCACCGCATTGAACGCAAACATCGAAGGGTTCACCGCCTATCCGGACGGTATGATCCGCCTCGAGGGTGTTTCGATCAAAGAATAAACCGCGTCACCCCTGCCCCCCCGTACACTGCGTGGGGGGCAGGATTTCTCAGAAAGGGGTCATCATGCTGTCGTTCTTCCTGCGCCGTTTGCTCATCGCAATCCCGACGATCCTGTTGATCTCGATCTTTGTCTTTGCCTTGCAAAAACTGTTGCCCGGTGACCCGCTTCTCGTGCTCGCAGGGGAAGAGCGCGATCCCGAGGTGCTGGAATTCTTGCGCGAGAAATACCGCCTGAACGATCCCATTATTGTCCAATACTTTACATGGCTCGGCAACGCCCTCCAAGGTGATCTGGGCATTTCGCTGCGCACCAACCAGCCGGTGACAGAGCTGATTGCGCAAAAGCTGCCTGTCACGATCCAGCTTGCGATCATGTCACTGATATTTGCCATTCTCATCGGCATTCCCGCAGGCATCCTGTCGGCCTACCGCAAGGGAACGCTGACCGATTACATCGCCAATATCGCAGCCCTCTCGGGCCTTTCCATCCCCAATTTCTGGCTTGGCATCATGCTGATCCTGCTGGTGTCGGTGAAATGGAAACTGCTGCCTGCCTCCGGCTATGTCCCCCCGGCGGAGGATTTGTGGCAATCCATTCGCACCATGTTGATGCCGGCCTTTGTGTTGGGCACCGCCCTTGCCGCCACGCTGATGCGGCACACGCGCTCTGCAATGTTGGGCGTTCTGACGTCTGATTATGTGCGCACCGCCCGCGCCAAGGGACTATCCGAGCGTAAGGTCGTTCTCAAGCACGCCTTTCGCAATGCACTCACCCCGATTGTGACACTCACGGCACTCCTGTTTGGTGAGCTGATCGCCGGTGCCGTGCTAACAGAGCAGATTTTCACCATCCCCGGCTTTGGCAAACTGGTTGTGGATGCAGTGTTCAACCGTGATTACGCCGTGGTACAGGGGATCGTTCTGGTCACCGCCGTTGGTTTTATCATCATGAACCTGATCGCAGACATGGCGTATTTCCTGCTCAATCCCCGCCTGAGGAGCACATGATGGCCGCATCACCGCCCAATATCGCCCAAGAGGGCGGCCTGCCTAAGTCGGAGAACCGCGTGTGGAAGAAATTCCGCAGCCACAAGTCCGCCATGCTGGGCGGCATTCTGGTACTATTCTTCGTTACAATAGCACTCTTGGCCCCTGTCCTACCGATCCCTGATCCAGCTGCAACCGATTGGGGCGCCGTCCGAAAAGCGCCCTCTGCCGCGCATTGGATGGGCACCGACGAGATCGGCCGCGATGTCCTGTCGCGGATGATTTGGGGGGCGCAGGCGTCTTTGCTGGCCGGTGTCATCTCGGTGGCGATTGCCCTGTCGATCGGTGTGCCGCTTGGCCTGATCGCGGGATATTTCGGTGGCTGGATTGATGCAATCATTTCGCGCTGCACCGAGGCATTGCTGGCCGCACCTTTCCTGATCCTTGCCATCGCCCTTGCCGCTTTCCTTGGGCCCAGCCTGACCAATGCGATGATCGCCATCGGCATCTCCGCCACGCCACTGTTCATCCGACTGACGCGCGGGCAGGTGATTAACATCAAGGTCGAAGATTACGTGGAATCCGCCCATGCCATCGGCCTGCCCACCCGTCTCATCCTGACGCGTTATATCTTGCCTAACGCCCTGCCTCCGCTTCTTGTTCAGGCCACGCTGACCATCGCCACGGCCATCATCGCCGAGGCATCGCTGTCCTTTTTGGGGCTGGGCCAACAACCCCCCTCCCCCAGCTGGGGGTCGATGCTGAACACGGCCAAGAACTTTCTGAACCAAGCGCCGTGGATGGCGCTGTATCCCGGCATCTCGATCTTTCTTGTGGTGCTTGGCTTTAATCTACTTGGTGACGGGTTGCGCGACGCGCTCGACCCGCGCGAACATTGAAAGGCACCACATGAGTTTCACCACACGCCCCGAAATCCGCGGTACATTCGGCGTTGCCACGTCAACGCACTGGATCGCCTCCGCTGTTGGCATGTCGATCCTTGAACGTGGCGGCAATGCGTTTGACGCAGCAGTGGCCACTGCGATAACCCTGCAAGTGGTCGAGCCGCACCTCAACGGTCCCGCAGGCGACATGCCCGCGATATTCCAGAAAGCAGGCGAAGACGTACAGGTGATTTGTGCCCAAGCACCCGCGCCCGCCGGTGCCACGCTGGAACACTACAAATCCCAAGGGCTGACCCTGATACCCGGCTCCGGCCTACTGGCCACAGTGATCCCCGGTGCATTCGACGGCTGGATGCTGATGCTGCGCGACCATGGCACCATGAGCCTACGCGAGGTATTGGACCCCGCCATCGGCTATGCCCGCGACGGCCACCCGATGCTGCCACGCGTGGCCAATACCATCGCAGGGCTGGCGGAGTATTTCGCCGAGCATTGGCCCAGCAGTGCGCAGGTCTGGACACCCGATGGCAAAGCGCCGACGCCTAATAGCCTGTTCAAAAATCCTGATCTGGCGCAAACCTATTCCCGACTGGTCGATGCGGGCGAAAAGGCCGGCGACGACCGCGTAATCCAGATCGACGCCGCGCGTACCGAATGGGCGGAAGGCTTTGTCGCGGATGCAGTCGACAGCTATTTGCAAGAGGCGGACGTCATGGACGTCTCGGAGAAAAAGCACAAAGGCGTGTTGAACAAAGCTGATATGGCCAACTGGCGCGCAACCTACGAACCGTCGCTGTCCTATACCTATCATGGCTGGACAGTCCACAAAACGGGACCGTGGTCCCAAGGGCCGGTCCTGCTGCAAACTCTTGCGATCCTCAAACACCACAACATTGCGGCGATGGACCCGATGGGTGCGGAATTTGTGCATACGGTGATTGAGGCCATGAAGCTGTCCTATGCCGACCGCGAGGCCTATTACGGCGACCCGCTGCACAGCGACATCCCCATGGATCACCTTCTGTCGAACGCCTATAGCACAGAGCGCGCCGCCCTGATCACACCCCAAAGCAGCGGCGAGCAACGCCCCGGCCGTGTGCCCGGGTTCACACATCTCGCCGACGCCTATATCGAACGCGCATCACGTGATTTCGGTGTGGCTGACGCCGCTCCGCAAGAACCCACAATGGCACATCTGACGGAAAAACGCGGCGACACTGTGCATCTGGATATCATCGACCGCTGGGGCAACATGGTTGCGGCGACGCCTTCGGGCGGCTGGCTTCAATCCAATCCTGTCATTCCAGGTCTGGGCTTCCCGCTCAATTCACGCGCGCAAATGTTCTGGCTGGAAGACGGCCTGCCTACATCGCTGGCGCCGGGCAGACGACCGCGCACAACGCTGACGCCCTCGCTGGCCATACATGAGGACGGACGCCGCATGGTGTTCGGCACCCCCGGCGGCGACCAGCAAGATCAATGGCAGCTCATCTGGTTCCTGCGGTTTGTACATTGGGACATGGAATTGCAGGCCTGCATCGACGCACCTTTGTTCCACTCCATGCACTTCCAAGGGTCGTTTTATCCGCGTGAAGCAAAACCGAATGAGATGATGATCGAACCCAACTTTGGCGAGACAGCAATCGCCGACCTGCGCGCGCGTGGACATATCGTGCACGTGGCCGAGCCGTGGTCGGTGGGCCGCCTAACCGCAGCACTGCGCGAACCAGATGGTATGCTCTGCGCCGCCGCCACTCCGCGCCTGATGCAAGCCTACGCGGTCGGCCGATGACCTGGAGCCTGATCGCACGGAACGGCAACGATATTGGTCTGATCGTCGCGTCCAAATTTTTTGCCTGTGGCGCGGTTGTCCCCTTTGTTGGCGCGCGAACTGCGGTGGCGAGCCAAGCCTTCTGCAACCCGATCTGGGGCACCGAAGGGCGTGTACGGTTAGAGACTGAGCCTGCACAAACTGTCCTAGCCGATCTGGTTGCCCGCGATGCAGGCCAACCGATCAGGCAAGCGCATATGATGGACGCACAAGGCAATTTTGCAGCACACACAGGCGACGACTGCACGGACTGGGCCGGACATTTGATCCGCACGGATCACAGCGTTGCGGGCAATATGCTCGCGGGGCGGGACGTAATCGAGGCCACATCAGATGCCTTTGCCACCTCAACCGGCCCCTTTGCACAGCGGTTGATTGCAGCGATGCAAGCGGGCGAAGCGGCGGGTGGTGACAAGCGCGGAAGACAAGCGGCAGGGCTGACAATCCATTCCGGCGAGGATCATCCATGGCTGTCGCTGCGTGCCGATGATCACGCGGATCCGTTGGCAGAATTGGACCGTCTTTGGCAAGTGGCGCAGGAACGCTATGTCCCCTTTACGCTTGGCATGGCCACCCGCGCTGAGTTTTCCGGCAGCCCCACACGGGACCATATCGACGCAGCCATTGCCGAAGCCGAGGCACTTAGGGTATCGGAGGGACGAACCAGTAAATCATTTGCCGTAGAAACATGACCCAACCCCTTAGACACTCCCTCATGGCGCTGATCTCGTCCGAGCTTCCGGCCAATGGCCGTTTGCCCACGGAACGCGATTTGGCCGACAGGTTTCAGACCTCGCGCCGCTTGGTGCGTCAGGGTTTGGACCAGCTTGAAATCGAAGGGCTGGTATGGCGAAAACAAGGGTCTGGCACCTACGCTGGCCAACCCTCCGACCCGACAGGAGATTTGGCGGCACGCATAGCGGGTGAAACAGATCCCATGCAAGTCATGGAAGCCCGCCTGTGCATCGAGCCCGAACTTGCGGCCCTGTGTGCAGTCCGCATGACAACGGGTGAAGTCGCGCGATTGCGGTTGCTGGCCTCACGGCAGGTCGCCGCCGATGCACAAACGATTGAGCTTTGGGATGGTGCATTGCACCGCTTGATCGCCCAATGTGCTCGCAACAGACCCTTGCTGACCGCATTTTCCATGCTCGATAGTATTCGCTCGAACCCTGATTGGGTGGCGTTGCGCGCGCGGGTCCGCACCCGCTCCTCAGTGGTTGTCTCACAAAACGAACATGCCGTTCTGATTGATGCCATTGCAGCGCGCAATCCCGATGCGGCACGACAGGCAATGCACGATCACCTGATGTCACGCTTTGACGCTTTGCGCACCGAATTTGATCTAAACACGGAACCTCAAGTAAGCAGCCTTTAGAGCCGCATTTATCCGCTATATAGCCCTGAAGTTCGGGCGCGCAGTGGTTCTGTCGCAAAGTTTTTCGCGTTTGAGCGA
>RCNE010006118.1_pt1 | contig 10683 bp, 13 predicted proteins | sample 2041361 | NCBI WGS metagenome assembly RCNE01 (sample SAMN09708229, study PRJNA481090) | Marine sediment metagenome, whole genome shotgun sequencing project.
TAAAGTTACTTTTACATGATCACCAGAACTTTAACGCCGGAAGTTGGAAATACTTCCGGCGTTTTTTATTGTCATTGCCGGTGCACCATCAATTTCTGCGCATCTCTTAAGTGTGATGTATTACAACTCGTATTTAAAGTTATTTCAACTTATTACGGAATTTTCCGTCAGGATTTACTTGACGCCATCCACCGTTGAGAATATAGTGACGATAAAAGAATACTAATAATACGCGATGACAGCTTGTATAGACAAATACTGGCCTGATGTTGGTACTTGATAACTCCAAATGAGAGGAGAAAAAAAATGGCAGATGCAATTGACACACTTAAAATGTTGGGTGGTTTATTAGGCAATGGATCAGTATCCAAAGGCTCCGGCGGAAATGTGCTGGCCAACACGCTTGGATCGCTTCTGGGTGGGGACAAAAAATCCAGTGGTGGACTTGGCGATTTATTAGGCGGCCTTCTGGGCGGCCAACAACAAAGCGGTGGAGGCAGTGTCGGTGACCTTTTAGGAGGCCTGCTGGGAGGCAAAAAGGGCCAAGCCTCTTCTAGTGGAGGTGGTCTTTCCGATCTACTGAAAGGCGGCAGCTCCAAATCAGGCGGTCTGGGTGGATTGATGGAGGCGGCTTTGAGGCAATATCAGCAAAGTCAGGACACAAAGGCACCGGATACAAGCCATGACCATTGCGATCACCTTCCCATGGGTGCGAGCCACCAAGATGCATCCACTGAGGCAGAGTTGCTCATCCGCTCCATGATTAACGCGGCCAAAGCCGACGGTTCTATTGATCAGACTGAGCAGGATAAAATCGTCAGCAAGTTGGGCAACATTTCTTCGGCCGAGAAGCAATTCTTACGGCAAGAATTTGCGGCAGGACTCGATGTTAAAAATTTTGTTAACAGCATACCCAGAGGTCTGGAACAGCAAGTGTATGCAGTTTCGTTGATGGCCATTGACCTGGACACCAACCCGGAAGCCCATTACCTGCACGAGTTGGCTCAAGGGTTGGGTATCTCCAAAGATATGAGCAACCGAATCCATGCAAAGGTAGGCGCGCCAAAGATCTATAGTTAATACAGGCCAATCTTATGAGAAAGGTGGTGTGGTTAATGTCCCTCCACCTTTTTCATTTCCACTGATCCTGGACCTCTTACATCTAGCTTTTAGCCTCAGGCAGGCCGCCTAAGATACCTTCTAAATCTATCAGTTATTCTTACAATCTTTACATAAAACACAGGAAATAATTATCTAAAGACTCTTTAGGGTAAACACCCTTTTGCCGGGGCGTATCCGTCGAAATAAGCGTCCCACATCGTTTGATAGCGGACGCGATTCTTACGGCTGATGGTTTTGGCTCTATCACAATCGACGCGGTGAAATCTTTGGGAGCTTTGATTGCCGATGTAGGCCTGCCTGGGATACGGCTCTTTCCATTGACGCCAGCGCCCTTTTTGCTGCTTCATGGCCAGGCGTTGGGCCTTTAAAAATCGTTTTTCATAAGGGTGTGGTTCAAAAGTAAAACAGCTGGCCAATCCTGCCAACAACAACGCTTCTCCCACAAGCAGATCATCGGCCGTAAAAACATGAGCAAGCAGACGTCCGAAACGGTCTTGACGCTCTTTGGCAACCTCCAGCCGCACCCGTTTGCCTAAAACCAGTGTTTTATTTAATGTTGCCGCTTCACGACCAAAGGGCTCGGGCTGTTTCTCTTTAAATCCGATTTCAGGGGTGTCGATTCCAAGGTAGCGTACCTTTTCACCATCTTTCAATGTGACGGTATCACCGTCATTCACCCACTCGACGGTTTTGTACATCACCTTTGACACGCTGCAAGCTACTATCAAGGCAGTCACCAGCACCAGCAACGTGACAACCACCCATAATTGCTTCAACCGTTTACACATTCGCGACCACCGAAGCCGCCTCCGCTTTCAGCCCGCAAACTTTAATGGCGCTTTGATCCAACATCCGGGCGATACCCCCCTTCTCCTCGGGAGTAAATCCGAAGGTTTTGAGCCAAACATCATCATCTTCCATACAGTAGTAGAGCATGGTATCCGGCGCGTATTGCTGAAATGTTTGAACAATTCTTTGGTACAACGCGATCCGTAGTGGCTTGAAATAACGCATCTTTCCGTCCAGGCCGGAAATTAATTCGCCGTAGGGTATTTTTGATTGGGGAAATCGGCGTTCAATCACCTTTTTTAAGGCGGGCATGAAGCGCAACGTCCCCAAGCTAATCCATACCACATCGGTCATGTCCACCTGTTTGCATAGTGTTTCAATGACCGTTGCGTAATCATCTTCACAGCCGTCATAAATCACCAACGGATCAAAATGAAATGCCACGGGATAGCCCGCCCTTTGACATGTGCGGGCCGCTTTTAAGCGGGCATTTAAAGAGGAAGTGCCGCGCTCCTGGGTGGCGATCATCTCAGGCGTGTTCAAAGACCAGGCTAAAATGGTTTTGCGGTTGTGGTCCAGAGGCAGGAGCTTTTGAATGTTGACGGTTTTGGTCTTTAATTCCAACACCGCCCTGTCTTGTTTGGCAAACCACGGAATCAACCATTCACGATTTAAGTTTGTCAGAGGCTCCCAAATAAGACTATCGGTAAATTCACCTGTACCGATCCGAGTAACGGTGGTTTTCTCTTTTAACAGATCCAGTTCATCAATTAAGTTTTGATAATTAACAAACAGTTGCAAGGCAGGCGGGTGAAAATAGGCCTGCAGGATGCAATAGGAGCAGTCCATGGTGCAATAGCTGCCAATATGCAGAATCTGATATCCGCAGCAATGATAATGACTCGTCCCCGGACATGCCTTAATAAACCGGCCCTGGTTGCGGGTAAGAACCAATATCCGCTTGGCGGCCCCCTCCGGGTCCGGGGCACGGCGGACATGTTCAAAAATATCGTGCAGCGATGGGACTGCTTGTGCAGGCAGTTTCGATACGGCCACGATTTGGGCCGTCACTGGATTTTCCGCCACACAATCGTCGATAACTATTTTTTCGATCACAGTATATCAATTCGCTTAAATAATTGGCACTATAAAAGACGCACGGATGATATCATTGCACGACTCATATTCAAAACAGTTTATAAGGCCTTTACAACAACATCCCTAAAAGAAAGGCCCTCTTTCCCCTTAAAAGGGGAAAGAAGGCCCGTCAAGAATGAATCTTAGCGCTGTTCGCGCAAACTCATTACTCTTTAAAACTGGCTACAATCTTTTCATAAAGCTCAACCAGCTCTGTCATAATCGTATCGAATTTTTCCTTGGCAGCGACCCAGGTGTCTCCTGAGCTCTCTTTTAAGGTGTCAAATGCGGACGAGGCCTCATCTTTTTTCCCGGTCAAAGCTGTAAATTGTTCGTCAAACTTGGTTTTGGCATCACCGGTCAACCCTTCGGCCTTGGCTTTCAGATCACCGAATTTATCAGTAAAACCGCTTAACTGTTCACCCGCTTTACCCAGGAACTCATCCATTTTATCCTTGGACCACTCCATGGCCGCAGAAGCTGCCTCTTTACCTTCTTCAACCACCTCTTTGGCTACTTCGCCGGTTTTTTCAGCAGCATCCTTAGCCATTTCAGTCGTTTTTTCGGCCACATCCTTGGCACCTTCAACAGCCTTTTCAGTGGCACTCTGCTCCTCGGCTTTGTCGCCGCAACCCACAACCAGCATCATTGATGCCACAATCAAACCAATCCAAATTAATTTCCTCATTTCATCCTCCTTCTCATTCTTTCGTTTATGTTCGCACCGTAACCAAAATTAAATAGATTTTGTCAATCATTTGGTAGCATATATTATAGCATATTTTCGATCTGTCAAAATAGACACAAAACAATCATAAATATTCACCACAGCCTTGATCTCTATTCTAAAGAGGCCTTGTCATGAAGCTATTTATTGATTAATGTACGATTTCATCCAACAGAAAGATTACCCTTGAGATTCAATAACAAGGGTTAACGAGAGCGACCGATATGCAGCATTCAGATTCTAACCCTTTTGTGGGTGCCAAGCGCCCTGAATATAGATCCAAACAAGAAACCGGCAAATCCTTGCGACCGAGTTCCCATTACAAATTTGATTTTGAGGTGGGTAGTTTGGTCCGCAGCCCTTGCATTGGATGCCCGACCCGCCCTGATTTCCCCAAATGTGTTGATCAATGCGACCGATTGGATCATATCCACACGGTTTTGGCGAATACTATTTCTTGTACCCGTCGCCGCTAATTGACGTTTACTCTGCTTTTGTGCGATAATGACGTTAGTCATATCGACCCGCTACGACACATCAAGAGATCTCAGCATGAGCATAGAGAAAACTGAAATATGGCAACAATTGGCAGATCATGCCAACACGATCCAAACCCCGGCGTGCCATTTAAAAGAGCTACTCAAAGACCCCCAACGAATCAACACCTTTTCAATCAACGCCACCGGCCTATGGTTCGATTTCTCCCGCCAGCGCCTCACCTCGGAAACATTATCGTTGCTCTATCAACTGGCCAAAGCACAAAAGCTACAAGAACGCTTTACCGCCATGACGACCCAAGGTGCGATCGTCAATACCACCGAAAACCGGGCCGCGTTGCACACCGCTTGTCGCAAATTTGATACCACTGCGGTCACGGTTGATGGTCTGGACGTAATGCCCGACATCACTGCCGCCCGCCGATCAGCGGCTCGTTTTTGTAATAAAGTCCATTCTGGAGAAATCAAGGGGGGTACGGGTAAACAATTTACCCATGCAGTGGTTGTGGGTATCGGCGGCTCCTATCTGGGGACCCAGTTTGTTGCCCAGGCGCTTTACGCCCATGCCGACTGCGGCATTCAACTGCACTATCTTTCCAACGTGGACAGTCACAACTTTAATGCCATCTGTGATCAAATTGATCCGGAATCCACCCTTTGGATCGTCATTTCCAAAAGTTACAAAACCGCTGAAACCCTTGCCAATACACGCCTGGCCATGCGATTTATGCGTGACAAAGGGCTTGATCCAGCCCAACATATTGTCACGGTCACATCCAAAGGTAGCCCTGGTGATGACCCCTCTAACCCGGTTTTGGCCTCTTTTCACCTGTTTGATTTCATCGGTGGCCGCTACAGTGTCAGTTCTGCAGTGGGTGCAGTTCCATTGGGACTCTACTTAGGACCGGACCGTTTTGAAGCGTTCCTAAAAGGCATGGCGGAGATGGATCATCACGCTTTAACCGCACCGCCGGATCAAAATGGACCCCTCACCGCCGCGCTGATCGCTCTGTGGAACAATAACTTTCTGGGTTACAGTGCCCAGGCACTGATCCCTTACGCATCATTTTTAGACAAACTGGCGCCCCATTTTCAGCAGCTTAATATGGAGAGCTGTGGCAAATCGGTGACATTGCAAAATAGCCCGACCACAATGCCCACGGGAACAATAATTTTCGGTGAGCCCGGCACCAACGCCCAGCACTCCTTTTTTCAGTTAGCCCATCAAGGCCGCCCTTTTCCCATTGATTTTGTAGGGGTGCTAAAACCCAGTTATCCTCAAGTCAAAGATTCCCAAACCAACGTCACCAACCATGAGGAGTTGTGGGCCAATCTCATGGCCCAGGCAGCGGCTTTGGCTGTGGGCCAATCCAATCCTGACCCCATGCGACAATTTGACGGTAACCGGCCCTCCTCCACGTTGGTGATAGAATCGTTGTCACCTGCGGATATCGGTCGGTTGCTTGCCTTTTATGAGCACCGGACGGTCTACGAGGCTTTTTTGTGGAACATCAACCCCTTTGATCAATTCGGTGTAGAATTGGGTAAAACCATGGCTAAGGATATTCGCCAAAAAATGATCGCTGTCCAGGCCGACAACCGTAACGCCAATAAAACAGGCAATCCCATTGAAAGCCATTATTTAAAAATATTGGCATCTGGCAAAATCCCCTTAAATCCAACACGGGAAAAGTGATGTCGGGACTTCAGGAAATATTAATCATTATATTGATTATACTTGTCATATTATTCGCGCCAAGAATGTTGGGATCCCATCCTTCCGAAAACCGTACGCCGTCTGACCGCCTGAAAACCATTTCCGGGGCTGCACGTCTTAAAATTGCCCTCTCTTTTCTCTGGGTGATTATTGCGGTCCTCTGGCGGCAGCCTTGGCTAAACGGCTGGATGCCTTTTTTAACGGTGGGGATCTTGCCCCTGCTGCTCTTTTGGATCGGGCGGTGGGTCTTTTTGGGATTTAAAAAATCAAATCGACAATCAATATCTAAAGGAAAGTAGATGCCTAAAACCAGAGCCGAAATTCGTGCCCAATATCCAACCGATGAGACGCCCGACAAAACCATTGCCGCTAAATTAGAAGCAACGGCCAACGCAGATAAACGTATCGCCTGCCTTGCGGTTCACGAAATCGCCCAAGTGTTAGATTGCCTACCGCTAAATGTGGGACAAACCGCGGATTTGATTGGAATTCGCATCAACCGCTGTCAATTAGGGCTTTTTGACCGTAAGGATACAGATGTTCAACCATTATCAAAGGACGATATCACCCAAGAAATGCAAGCCCTTGTTGAGTCGGCTGTTTCAAACGGGCAACTCGCCTGTATTGATAGCTGGCGGCTGAGCGATCAACTGAATCTCTCACGCCTTCAAATGGGCGCTCTTTGCGATGAATTAAAAATTAAAGTTTCGCCCTGTCAGTTGGGTGCATTTTGATAAAAGCGGCACCCTGAAAAGTCTTTCTTTTAGGCGGTGTGATTAAAAAGTTCGGGCAGCCGTGTTTTGACAGTCTCTAAATAACCTTTGCGCGTTTCATCACTGACGGCTGGGACTCCGCCAAAAAAGAGATGGTCCAGCACCTTGATTCCGCAAAATTGAAAAATCCCCTCATCTGAGGTCTGTTTCATGGAATTGTACATACCATTATCGGTATACATTTTGGCGGGCATCCCATTGGTATTGATCACCATTGCGGTTTTTTCTTTGAGTTTTTGATCCAATTGCCCTTTGGGGCCATAACTATAGGCAAACCCATAAGAATAGACCCGATCTATATAACCTTTCATCCGGGCCGGCAGGCCTGTCCACCAGATGGGATAGACAAAAGTGATGTGATCGGCCCAGGTGACCGCCTCTTGCTCAGCTTGGACATCGGCTCGACAAGCACCCTTTTGCATTGCCTCAAAATCTTCCGGTGCCAACACCGGATCAAAGTTGAGGGCGTAGAGATCGCGCACTTGGAATTCATGTCCCAGCTTTTCTGCCGTTCCAACTACGGTCTCTTTGATGGCGTGACAAAAGCTCTTGGGATTGGGATGATTATAAATAACAAGGTGTTTCATCGATGTTCCTTTCAGTTTTTATTGTTTAGGGGGAATTTCCAGTAAACTATACTGATAGGATAGGTATTCTTTAAACCAAATCAACATTTGCTGTCATAGGTAGACCCAAGCAAAAGAATAAAATGAGGGTGCGGTGATTATGATGCCTGCAAGACATGCTGTTCCAGTATAAAACAGATAAAGCGGCCTTTAAAAACAAGTGTGTCCAGACAGGAAACCGTCACATCCACGATATGCCTGTTTTTAGCGGATTCCACTACGGCTGCGTCAGCAATCAGCTTTTCCCTGGCAACAACCGGTTTTAAAAACTTCACCTCGGCGCTGCCCAAAACCACATTGGGGTGATTCACCGCCAACATTGCCGCATGATCGGCCAGACCAAAGACAAATCCTCCATGGACCAGGCCCGGTTCATCCACCGTCATCTCCTCGGTAGATCTGAATTCAACCTGGCTTTTATTTTCCCCCACAAAAACCGGTCTACCACAGAGCTTAAAATCGATCTTGTCATGGGTTTTAATATCCATTTTATCCGCCTTTCATATTTTCGTTGAGGTTTCGCATAGAGACTTTTATTGACACCTGCTTCGTTTTCCCGTTAAATCGGTGCAAAGTAATACAAATCCAGAATCTTACAGGTACCTAAATTTTATGGCTGACACGAAACCACTGATTAAGCTAACCGGTATCTGCTTCAACTTCCCCGGCCAGGAAAATCTAATTGATAACGCCGATTTCACCCTTTCCATTGGAGATAGAGTTGGTTTGATGGCACCCAATGGCAGTGGCAAAACCACATTATTTCACATTATCATGGGGCTGATCAAGCCAACGGCCGGACAAATCGAGCTTTTTGGTACGGTCATGGAAACGGAAAAAGACTTCTCCAAAGTCAGGCCCCGCATCGGGCTGCTTTTTCAGGATTCAGAGGATCAGTTGTTTAGCCCTACGGTCATCGAAGATGTGGCTTTTGGTCCGCTTAACATGGGCAAAAGTAAGCCTGAGGCCCTTACCATTGCTAAAGAGACCTTAACCCTGTTGGGGCTGACACCCTATGAAGATCATGTCACTTTCAAGCTTTCCGGGGGTGAAAAGCGGCTGGTAGCCCTGGCCACTATTTTAGCATTGCGACCGGGCCTGTTGCTTTTAGACGAGCCTTCCACCGGTTTGGATCGTACTACCCACGAACGCATGAGCATGGTTCTGGAGCAGCTTGAAATCCCTTACCTGCTGATTTCCCACAACCTGGATCTATTGCAACGGCTTACCGATAAAATATTAACCTTGGATCACGGTAAGTTGATGGTCAATGAAACGGCGCATTTGCATGCGCATTTTCATCTGCATACCCATGGCAAAACGCCCCACGAGCACTAACCCTTTTTAACCTGCTGACAACAAAAATAATGAAGATGCCTCAATAGTTCCGGTTAAACTATTTTGTGGGTGTGCTCGGTAATTTCCGAAACCATCTGGGGCCAATAGTGCGGATAAGCCATGCCGTGCCCCCACTCGGGCAGTACCACCAGACGGCTATTTGGGGCGGATTTCGCCGTATCTTCGCCATAGGGCAAGGTGAGTAGCGGATCCAGCCCACCATGGATCACTAAAATCGGTCGCTTAAGGTCTTGCAGTGCTTTACGACGGCCGGGGGTCGTCATAATGGCCGCCATCTGACGCGAAAACCCCAGGGGGTAAAAGGCGCGGTCATAGCATTGCGTAATTATCTCTTTTTGGAGGGTTTCATCCCAATAGGCCGATCCGCCGCTAAAAACCCGTTGGATCCACAACGAATGGTCAATATTCGCCTCACGTTTAACCGGTGGGAGGGAAATCAACGCTTTGGTCGCCTCAGGTGTTGATGGCGGCAGATCCGGTTCGCTGGTGGTAGAAGCCATGGAGGTGACGCTTAACACCCGCTCCGGATGCTCCAGGCCCAATATCTGCGCAAGCATTCCGCCCATAGACATCCCGCAAATGTGCGCCGCATCAATATCCAGCCCATCCATCAGCACCAACACATCGGCCGCCATCTGTGAAAGCGTATAGGGCGGTGAAAGTTGTTCCCCTTTTATCAGGCGCTCGCCCCACTGCTGTAAGTTGGGTGCACCAAGGTCTCCAAATTTACTGGAAAGCCCACAGTCGCGGTTGTCAAAACGGATCACAAAATGTCCGGCGTCGGCCAATTGTTCGCAGAAACCGTTCGGCCAATTGATCATCTGGGCGGTGAGGCCCATAATTAAAATCATTGGTGGATCTGTTTTCGATCCAAAAGTATCGTATTCAAGTGTGATAGCATCAGTTTTGATTTGCGGCATTGCTTTACTCTCGTCATGATTATTGATAATAGTTGAGGATATTTTATAGCATAATTCACCATCATAGAAAATGAGAGGTTTATCCATGGCACCATTGATTGCCCCGTCCATATTATCTGCCGATTTTTCCCGTTTAGGCGAAGAGGTTCAAGCTGTTGAAGACGCAGGTGCCGACTGGATTCATGTGGACGTCATGGATGGTCATTTTGTACCCAATATCACTATCGGACCGCAAATTACCCGGGCGGTGCATAATGTGACCACCCTACCTGTTGATGTGCATCTGATGATTACAGATCCTGATCTTTACATAAAAAAATTTGCTAAAGCCGGAGCATCGATGATCACCGTACATGTCGAAGCATGTACCCATTTGCAACGCACATTAACGGCGATTCGTGAATTAGGAACCCAGGCCGGAGTAGTGCTCAACCCGGCTACGCCCCTATCCGCCATCGAATGGGTGTTGGAATATTGCGATATGGTCCTTTTAATGAGCGTCAATCCCGGTTTCGGAGGGCAGACATTTATTCCCAACAGTTTGGATAAAATCAGGGCTTTGCGTAAAATGATCGACGACCGGGGTCTGGAAGTGTTGATTCAAGTGGACGGCGGCGTTAATTTGACCACCATTGCCGATGTAGTCAAAGCGGGTGCCGATGTGTTGGTGGCTGGTTCCGCCATTTACGGCGCTGATGATTACGCTAAAACTATAGCCGATTTAAAGGCCGCAGCCCAATAAAAGGAGGGTAATCATGACGACGATCTGGGTGATCCATGGCCCCAACCTTAATCTGCTGGGAACCCGCGAGCCGGAAATATACGGATCGGAAACCTTGGCTGATATCGATGCCAAGCTAACGGAAAAGGCGGCTCTCTTGGGAATTGGCCTAAAAACATTTCAGTCTAACCATGAAGGGGCCATTGTTGATCAGATTCAATCCTTGCGGGATAATTGCGACGGCCTGATCATAAACCCCGGTGCATTTACTCACACCAGCGTGGCTATTCGTGAC
>RCNE010002126.1_pt1 | contig 10682 bp, 12 predicted proteins | sample 2041361 | NCBI WGS metagenome assembly RCNE01 (sample SAMN09708229, study PRJNA481090) | Marine sediment metagenome, whole genome shotgun sequencing project.
GCTGAGACAGCGCTGATCATACACAAGAAGAAAATGGCGCGGTTGACGGGACTCGAACCCGCGACCCCCGGCGTGACAGGCCGGTACTCTAACCAACTGAGCTACAACCGCGCATCTTACGTTCCGTTTCCGGAGCGTCCAGACGTCTTATTGTGCGCCTTTTGCCCCGTCAAGCGGCCAATCGGGAAAATACGCCGGCAGCCGCCATTTCTCCGTCAGCGAAAAAGGAGGGGACCGTCACGCGGGCAACAACATCCAACCGCCCCTCTCCTATTCTCCGACACTTGCCACGACACTGCCAGAGCGCATAGCTTTGCCCCAGAGCCAGCCGGATTGGAAATATCAAAGAGAGACCAATCGGTGGCCAGGTCAGGACCATTCAAGATCAATGCCATATCGTAGGGCAATGCGATGCAGCCAAAGGAGATTTACGTGCCATGAGAAAGCTACAGACACAAGGCGTGCATCATATAACAATTACAGGGGCTGACCGACAGACATCAATTGATTTCTGGGAAGGGACATTGGGTATGCCGTTTGTTTTTGATCAACCCAATCTGGACGATCCAAATGAAGGTCATCTCTATTTTGATCCCGGCGACGGTCGGCTGATCACCATCTTCACAAACGAGAATCGCAAAGCTGACGGACGCCGCACTCCAACAGAACCGGGCTGTGTGCATCACCTTGCATTCTCGATAAGTCAGGCAACATTTGCACAAACAGTCAAACGACTGGATGAACGGGGAATCAAACATTCAGGCCCCAAAGACCGTGGCTTCATGGACTCGATCTATTTCAAGGATCCGCTTGGATTGCTGATCGAACTGGCCTCATACAAGTTTGAGCCGCCGTTGGGCTGCAGCCATGCCGATGTGATGATTGAAGCTCATAAAATCCGCGTGGCCCGCGGCGATTACAACATTCAGGAAGAGCATCTGGCAGATGCCATTGAGGATCTGGTACAGCGACGGCAATCGTCACTGTCGCAAGACCGCTCACCTAAGAACCCGTATTAAGAGCGTCAAATACTGGTGCACCCCAAGCCCGCGTCAGCCTATTGCGAAGGGGACTAGCGTAGATGACAGTGAGATTCAGGGCCACCTTTTGTCATTTTTGCTAACTGTCGGTCTGCATCACTTGTGATGCCTTACGCACGTGAGGGAAATCACCGGTAGCAATGTAGACATCTTCAGATGGAGTCGACGGACGCCCCAGCACCTCATTGCGATGCGGATGCCGACCAAAGTTGGCAATGATCCCCGAAACTCGTTCATGGTGTGCTTTGAAACCATCGCCCATATGCTTTATTGGGTCAGGCAGTCTGTTGACGATGCCTTTAATCACAGGCTTCAGTTGTCTCATTCGCGCAGAGTGATCTGGTCCTTCGCAATGCGAGATGGCAATCACAAAGAATGCTTGCTCCCACGGCTCAAGACCGTCGAAATGCCCGTTTTCAAGCGCTTCAAGCGCCAACCGTGTGGCCTTGATGTCCTGAGCAAATGCTGCGGGCGTGTCTCGCCACAATGACCTTGGGAACTGATCCAATGCTATCAGCAACGCAAGCCGCCCTTTTGCCGTCTCACGCCAGTGGTCCAATTGTCCCGCCGCAGCGGCACGTGTCAGCCCAGCGAAATCGGAAATGATTTTTGCGTCCATCCCCCCCTGCATCCGCTCATCCCAGAACGTCGAATGGGCTTGCGGATCGTTTTGGTGGCCACAGTCGGGGAACCAGAATTGAAGGACATCCTTGGGGTCATAGGTGTTTTCTCGATCCACGCGATCCTCCGTAACTCAACTGACAGCCATCACACGACATGACATTTTATAACGCTAGCGGTGGTGTCTTAGTCTCGCAAGGGCCAGTGTCTTGCCTGCCCGGTGGCCGTTTTTTTCGGCGTTGGAGTCTGCAGCACTGGGATGATTTATTACCCTGATCCGATGTCGTTCAATGGTCATCCCACGCAGTTTTCTTTTTGCTTGATCTGGGCGCGTGTTCCTGAAATGTTCTTTCGATGGTTCGACGTTCAACGCCACAAAGAAAGACTGACGATGCCGCCTTTCCGGTCCGGGTAAAACTGACGATTCCGGATGGCGGTCTTGGTATGCGGCTGAACGACATCCACAGCTGGTTGCTCACCGAGATTGGCAGCGGTCACTATGCGGTCCACCCTGCACCGTCGCTTGGCCAAGAAGCCCTGGCGATTCATTTGCGGGGCGTCGAGTGCGCGCGCCTGTTTCTGGCAGACTTCCCTGACCTTGACCTTGCAGACGGCACCATAAGCCGCTCATATTCGTCGCCAGCCCACGACTCGGCTTGGGATTCGGGAGATATTTTCGGCGTGTGTAATCTCTATTCAATGACCAGTGCGCAAACTGCAATTACCGAGTTGGCGAACGCCATGTCGGACAGCACCGGCAACATGCCTGTGTTTCCCGGCATTTTTCCGGACCAGTCCGCACCGGTGGTGCGCAACACCGGACAGGGCCGTGCATTGACCATGATGCGATGGGGCATGCCGCCGCCCGCCTTCGCCATGAAGGGCAAAAAGGTTGAACGCGGCGTCACAAATGTCCGCAATACCGCATCACCCCACTGGCGCCGGTGGCTTGGGGCCGACAGTCGCTGCCTTGTGCCTTTCACCAGCTTTTGTGAATATGACACCCGCGCCGGCAAGGCAAAGGAGCCAGTCTGGTTTGCACGCGACGAAAGCCGTCCCTTGGCCTTTTTTGCTGGAATCTGGACCGAATGGACATCCGTGCGAAAGCTGAAGGAAGGCGAGACAACCAATAGCCTGTTTGCGTTCCTGACAACCGAGGCAAATGCAGTTGTCTCGCCGATCCACCCAAAGGCGATGCCGGTGATCCTGACCGAGCCTGATCAGATCGAGCAGTGGCTTTGCGCTCCTGCTGAGGAAGCACTGAGCCTGCAACGCCCCCTAGACGACAGCGGCCTTGTGATCGTTACACGGGGAAAACTGAGCGACGATCCTGATATTGTCTAGGCACGCTCAATAACCCGGCTGTGTGGGCTTGGGACGTTTCAGTCTGTTGAATAGGTACGGCGATCTATGTGCCGTGCGGATAATTCGGGCAATTTGCGCATGGCTCGGCCACCTCTCTGGGTTTCTGGTTTGAATTTTCGAGAATACCGGCAAATGGTGGGTGTTTTGCCTGAATTTAACTGTATACTTGGTTTGGATGCGTCAAAAATGAGTGATAGTGAGAACATTTTACCAACACCCATAGACGATATAGATAGGCGACTTCTTGGAATTCTTCAGCAAAACAACCGCCTGACAGCAGATGAGCTTGGTGATCAAGTTGGGGTATCCCGCTCGTCGGCGCAACGGCGAATGAAACGCTTTAGAGATGAAGGCATTATCGAAGCGGACATTTCTGTATTGTCGGAAAAAGCGGCTGGGAACCCTATGACATTCATTGTCGAGGTCGAACCGGAGCGCGAGAGAAATGACCTGCTTGATGAATTCCGCCGTTCCATGTTGGCACTCGACGATGTTCAGCAATGCTACTATGTCACGGGACACACTGATTTTATCTTGATTGTTACGTCAGCTGATATGGCGCCGCACGAGGAGTTCAGTCGCAAAGTCTTTGCTGACAGTGCCAATTTTCGCAGGTTCCACTCCAACGTTGTTGTTAATCGCGTGAAAATAGGGCTCCAAATGCCTCTTTGAATGGGACCCCAACAGTTTTACTGTGCACTTTTGGGCTCCGACCCGACATGCGAGTCTTTGGCTCGGTTTATGGGTCCAAACGACAGGAGCTTGTTACTCTTTCACTCGAAAAGGAATTGCCATGACAACTTCGCCTTTCTCTGTCTGTGTCTATTGTGGGTCGCGGGCAGGCCTGCTCCCCGCTTATGTCGAGGCTGCCGAAAAAGTAGGCACTGCGCTCGCAACACATGGTTGGCGCCTGGTCTACGGCGCAGGTGATGTTGGGTTGATGGGCACTGTCGCGCGCGCGGCGCAAGATGCCGGTGGGAACACTTTTGGCGTAATACCGGCCCACCTGGTCGCCTGGGAAGTCGGTAAGACCGATCTGACCCGATATGTCGTCACCGAGACCATGCACGAGCGTAAGAAGGTCATGTTTATGAACGCCGACGCTATTGTTGTGCTGCCCGGCGGCGCGGGATCGCTGGACGAGCTTTTTGAGGTCCTGACCTGGCGCCAGTTGGGCCTGCACGACAAGCCGATCTTCCTGCTCAACACCGAAGGATACTGGAACCCGCTGCTGGCCCTCATATCACACGTCGTTGATCAGGGTTTCGCAGATGCCTCGCTGGCAGAGTTTGTGTCAGTTGTGTCAACCCCAGCCGACCTTGCTGACGCCCTGCGCGCGGTTCTGCCCTGAGACCATGCGCTGATCGAATAGATCGCCAGCGCCAGCCAGATCATCGGGAAAGCCAAAGCGTGCCAGCGGCCAAATGGTTCGCCAAAAATCATGACCGCGCAAAGGAATTGCAGCGTCGGGTTCAGGTAGTTCAAAAGCCCCACCGTCGACATCGCAATGCGTTTCGCTGCAAAGCTGAAAAACAAAAGCGGCAAGGCTGTGATCGGCCCGGAGAAAATCAGCAAAAGGTTGTCATGCCAGGTATTGCCAAACCCACCCTGCCCGCCTGATTGCGCCAGTAGGATCACGAAAATTGCCATGGGCGCTACAATCAGGATTTCGCAGGTCACCGACACCACCGGGCCGATCTCGAGGCCTTTTTTGATGCTGCCATACAGGGCAAAGGTCACTGCCAGCGTGATTGAGATCCATGGCACCACACCCAGCCCGTATGTCAGCGTTGTGACCGCAACAGCGGCCAATCCCACGGCCAACCACTGGGCGCGGTCCAATTGCTCTGCAAACCAGAACCGACCTATGACCACCGCGACCAGAGGATAGATGAAATACCCCAAAGAGGTCTCGGTCGTCCGACTAACATGAACGGCATAAATGAACAGGAACCAATTCACCCAGATCATCGCGGCCGCCACAACAATCAGCGCCAGATTGCGCCGTGTTGACAGGGCCACCCGGATTTCATCCAGTCGGGATTGCGCAGCCAGAACACCCACAAAGAAAACCAGCGACCACCAGACCCGGTGCGACATCACCTCGAGGGGCGGAATATGTGAGAGCTCTTTGTAATAGATCGGCGACAGACCCCAGACGGTACATGCCGCAATCATCGCGAGAACGCCTTTGTTACTCTCGGTCATGCGCTCTCCCTAAACCGAGGCCAGCGGTGACATGGAGGATAGGTGTGGTCAACCCTCTGCCGGCAATGCCACCACCTAGAGGTTCAACTGGTAAGGGTGAAAGGCGCTGTATAAGGCATCAATATTGAGAACCAAAGACATGAGCCGGACCCGTTCTATTGCCAAATAATTCAGTGAACCAGCCGCCAAACGGTGCCGACACGCTATATCTGGCCAGCCGTGCACGCGAGGCGGCGTTGCGCGAAATCCTCGCAAGCACTAACCAGTCGCGTGCGAATGAGGCGCCGGTCTTTGATAAGATCCTCGGTCATGCCCGACCGTTGTGCGACGCGCCTTTTGCCGCTCTAGTCATGGCCGAGCCGGGCGATGCGCACCAAAGAATGGTTCCACATCATGGCGCCAAGGACAGCACCGTTGAGATTTACCGCACAGGCGGAGTCCCGATGGATCCCGAGCGCTCTTTTGCCGCGCGGGCAATCTTTGGCCGATACGTCGTTCACCTGCCCGACATGTCCGATACTGACGAATATCGGAATGGCATTTCAAATGTAACCTCGCTTGTTGAGGAGCAGGGCATCCGAACCAACCTCTTTGTTCCTCTGATCACGCCGGGCGGGGGTATAGGGTGTTTCATCCTGTTCCGTCACGAAGTCCGGCCATTTGATGAAAGCCAGATAGAACTGGTCAAAATCTTTGCAGAACAAGCAGTGATTGCCATCAAAAAAGTGCGTCAATTTAAAGCGCTCGAAGGCCGAACGGCAGAAGTTGAAGCCCTCAACAAGGATCTGGAGGACCGCGTCGCCACGCAGGTGGATCAGTTGGAACGTATGGGCCGTCTCAAACGGTTTTTGTCGCCACAGGTTGCGGATGCCGTAATCTCATCCGGCGATACAGCGCTGCTCGGCAGCCATCGGGCGAAGATCGCTACTTTGTTTTGCGATATCCGGGGCTTTACCGCGTTCTGCGAACGGGCTGAGCCGGAGGAGACCATCGAGGTGCTGCAAACCTATCATCAGGCAATGGGCGTGCTGATCGCAGAATTTGGGGCGGGCGTCGATCACCGCGCGGGTGACGGGATCATGGTGATCTTTAACGACCCCCTGCCCTGCGACGACCCCACCGGTGATGCGCTGCGAATGGCCTTTGCAATGCGCGACCGAATGGCAGAGCTTAGCCGCGACTGGCGCAGGATGGGTCACAAGCTGGGTTTTGGGGTCGGAATTTCGTTGGGATACGCCACCGTCGGCATGGTGGGATCCGAAGGGCGCTATGACTACACGGCATCTGGTACGGCGGTCAATTTGGCAGCGCGGCTGTGTGATCACGCGGCAGACGGTGAAATCCTACTCAGCCCGCGCGCCTATATGGCAGTTGAGGGTGCGGTGGATGCAGAGCGGGTTGGTGAGATGGAGTTCAAGGGTATCCACGCAGCCACCGAAGTGTTCCGTGCGGTCGCGTTGAAGACCAGCAGCGCATAAAACTCTGCTGCCAGTGCCCGATTTGGTTCACGACCATGCGACGATAGCAGCCCGATGAAAGAGACATCGGAGCGGAACTTATCAAACAGGGGCTTGCGGTCGACTGGCCCCTGCTTTCCGGTGGGAAATACCACCATTTGGAGGCCCGCCGCAGTCGCTACAAATTGCGCAGACCCCCGTACGACGGCAAGGCCATGCCTTTGCGCAAAGCCTGAACGCGAGACCACCTTTGGCATACAGTCCAAACCTGGTGCGCCGCAGAATCGACTTGGGTCGTCCTGCGCCGATTTCGCAAACGTCTCAAACAGGCTAGCCGGTTTAGGCGCTCTGTGTTTGAGCCCAAGCCCAACCGTCGCGACAGCATTAAGGTTTGCAAATCTGCGACCAATGCATTGACCCGGCGGCGCGGAAACTCGTAACATTACAAAAACTGGGATTGGAGAGACCAATGAACATATCAAAACTGACAGGCGTTGTTGGTGTTTTAGCTCTGGCGGCTGCGTTGACGATGGGGTCCGTTTCGTCGGCCTATGCAGACAAAAAGACCAAGAACACTGTAACGGGTGCTGCGATCGGGCTTGGTGTCGGTGCGTTGCTCGGAAACGGGACAACTGCCGTCGTCGGTGCTGTCTTGGGCGGCATTGTCGGATCAGAGGTCAAGAAATAGTTGTTAAATCGCACGTTTGCAGCTGATACGTTGTAACTTGGAGGAGAGATAACCTTGTTTGAACTAAGAATTCGTTTGGGCGCGTTTGCTACGGTGTTGGCTTTCGCGAACCCGCTCTACGCGGACGACGCCGCAGAGAAGATGGTCGATGAAGCTCTTCCTCATATGTATCACACCTGCGCCAGTGTCGTTGAAGAATCCGACGGTGACGACGAATATGTGTTGGTTATTGTGGGGAAAATTACCGCACTGTCGCTTTACAATCGCGAGATCGACATTGCGCAATACGCGACTTCAGACGCACAAAAAGAACAATTGCGTGAGACATTTCTGGCAACGGTAACGGCCGGGTGCGGCGCAGATGAAGACGCGCTGCTTGCCGGCGTCATCGATGATGCGGTTAAAACTACTTTAGGTCTTTGATCCGGACGTTTTTTTGCGACGTCGATCAATTTGGACATCAGCCCAAGGTCGACCAGCACGTCTAATGGACATGGCCAATTAACAAAGCCCCGCAGATGGTGGTGCGGGGCTTTGAGGATCATATTGGTCTGTGGATTACATCCGCGAGGCGACGTTTTCCCAGTTGACCAGATTGGCTAAGAAGTTGCTCAGGTAGACCGGGCGTTTATTGCGAAAATCGATGTAATAAGAGTGTTCCCACACATCACAGCCCAGCAGCGCCGTCTGACCAAAGCACAGTGGGTTCACGCCGTTTTCGGTCTTGGTCACTTTCAGCCCGCCGTCGGTGTCTTTGACCAGCCAGCACCAGCCTGATCCGAACTGACCGGCACCAGCAGCCGAGAATTGGGTTTTGAATTCATCAACGGACCCAAAGCTGTTCTTGATCGCAGTTTCCAGTTCAGACGGCATTGCGCCAGAATTCGGGCCCATCATTTCCCAGAACTGGTTGTGGTTCCACAATTGCGAGATGTTGTTGAAAATACCATTCTGCGCCACTGCGCTGGCGTCATAGGTGCCGGTTATGATCTCTTCGAGGGATTTGCCATCCCATTCTGTGCCAGCAATCGCCGCGTTGCCATTTGTGACATAGGCATTGTGGTGCAGGTCGTGGTGGAATTCCAGCGTTTCGGCAGACATACCGGCAGCGGCCAGCGCGTCGTGGGCATAAGGAAGATCAGGAAGTTCAAAAGCCATCGTCGGGCCCCCTTGATGAATTACATTTAGCTCTAGGTGACATGTCGGGCGAAAAACTTCAACGTCAAGGCGTAGTGTTAGTCAACATTCATTTGGTGCGGACCTTGCATGTCCCTTTTCCTGTAGACCGATTTCCTGGCCACTTCGCAGGCGCTGTACGCACCGTGACTTTATTGGTCTTTTTGTCGAGAATTGCTTCGCTGTTCATATGCCCTATCAGTTGATTGCCAGCGTCCCGAATATCGCGCAGAGTCCAACGAAATTTCAGTGTCTGATCTGTGTTCTTGGTCACTTTGGCAATCATCGGATCCTGCTCATAGTGAACGATGAAACCGTCGATCACAATTACTTGCCCGTTCTGATCAATGCTGATTCCCATCTTCTCCGCTATATTGCCTTTGCTCCTGCCTTTCGCTGTTAGATCACATTCATAAAAAAACGGAGCAGCCGAAACAGAGGTCATGGAGAACACCAACGCGGCGGTGGCGAATAGCATGCGTGAAATCATAAGAAATAATACCTTTTAAGTTGCTTTGAAAAACAACCTAATTGTTGAATAAGTTCAAGAGCAAATCAAGGGATTTGTTGCTAAATCACGTCACTGTGGCGTTCGTCAGCCTATTTTAGATAACCTACTTCGCTGCCTTGTGCTGCCGCGACCTTAAGAACGCCAAAGACATACTCCGCGACCGAGCGGAAGCAAATGATCTGGAACGTTTCTGCGTCCCGCATCCAGAATGCCGCAGGCACTTGTGCCATGCGTGTGCGCCGGAACATGCCGGGTTCGAACGCCTCAGGAGAAAGGTCAACCGGACAGAGCTTTGCCATCACTTCGCGCGCGTTTGGTCCACTGACCTGAAACACCGCCCTTGCGTCGGACACGTTAACCGCCAGCGCATGGGTTTTGGACAGCGCTGTTTGAATTTTCGTCAGGTTCGCTGTGACCGCGTCGTAGGCGCACATCACCAGCAGTTCGTCTGGTGACATCCAGGCGATTCCGCGCTCTTCAATACAGGTGCATCCCCCCTGTGCTGGCATCTTGCCGCCCGCAACGCTGGTGGCTGCCGACTTGACCTTGGACAAAGACAAATCGCCACGCAGTGTAATCATGCCGTGCAGACCCATTTCACGAACTTCGGCGATGCCGCTGTAAGAAGCGTGATCCAAGGCACTGACTGAATTAGACATTTTGCTTTTCCCCTTCTTTATCAAAGAACACCGGATCAACGATTTTTGCCTGCACGACTGAGCCGTCAACCCGTGGGAAATCGAGCACCTCACCCATGCGGTCCGGTCCGTGATGGACCAAGCCCATGGCGATGCCCCGCTCTAGCGTTGGTGAATGATAGGTCGAGGTGACGCGGCCAATTGTGTTGCGCTGGCCATTGGCGTTTGATCCCTCGCCCACTGCATAAGCCCCGTCGGGCAGGACCGTCCCATCCACGGTTTCCAGCCCCACCAGCTTCCAGCGCTCCGGATCGGCCATGTGACTGCGCGCCTGCGCTCGCTTGCCAAGGTAGTCCTCTTTCTTTTTGGAAATAGCCCAATTAAGTCCAAGGTCCTGCGGGATCACGGTGCCGTCCGTCTCATCACCGATCATGATGAAGCCTTTTTCGGCCCGCATGATATGCAGCGCTTCGGTGCCATAAGGCATGACGTTGAATTCGGCCCCTGCCTCTAGCAGAGCATCCCAGAACGCGCGGCCTTGGGATGTCGGCACCGCAATCTCAAAACTGAGTTCCCCCGAAAATGAAATACGATAAACGCGCGCATCAAACGCGCCGATTTTGCCGTCAGCCCAGCCCATAAAAGACAAGGCTTCAGCGCTCAGGTCCATACCGCCCAGTTTTTCCAGCACGTTCCGGGCATTGGGTCCAACAACTGCAACCTGCGCGTATTGCTCGGTTACGTTCGCAGTGTACACCTTCCAGTCCCACCATTCGGTTTGCAGCCATTCTTCCATATGGCCGTGAATGCTCTCTGCCCCGCCGGTGGTGGTGTGACACAGGAAAGTGTCTTCATCAATCCGCGCAACAACGCCGTCATCGATCAGAAACCCGTTTTCCGAACACATCAGACCATAGCGGCATCTGCCGGGTTTCAGGGTCGACATCATGTTGGTGTACATCATGTCGAGGAATTTTC
>RCNE010002128.1_pt1 | contig 10674 bp, 8 predicted proteins | sample 2041361 | NCBI WGS metagenome assembly RCNE01 (sample SAMN09708229, study PRJNA481090) | Marine sediment metagenome, whole genome shotgun sequencing project.
TTCCGTCAGTGAATAGGGTCGCTATAAAAAGACTTAGAAGAATGATTGTAAAAGGATACATTCTGCTGATCTTCTTGTAGAATTTAGACGTAATATGATAGAATCCGAAAAACAGTCCTATAATTAGGAGCACGCCAGCCAGTAAATAAAGTGACATTGCCCAGCTTCCGGAGCTCGATATGGTCATTTTAATATCTGCAAAACTGTATCCTAAAAGATCTGCCCCCAAGGGTACCAAGGTGGTACAATAATAAGAGATGAGCATTGCTTCTAGAATCAGGAGGAAAATCAAGGTTGTAAAAATCAGGTAGAAACCATATTTTGGCCTTAGATTCTCCCAAAAATTAAAGGGAAATACCAGTGCTATACCCATGATAGAAGCGAATCCTATTTGATGTACTACAGCAATCAAAAAACTAACACTAAAAATGCTGTCGAGCACTCCTTTGAAATAAAGCGTGGTATACTGAAAAATGGATAGAACAAGGAGGCACCCGAAGAATGAAATCATCAATCTTGAGTACTGCTTCAGGCTATACCGATCTATATTACTCGTATTCATATCTTCTAATTAGGTTGCTTTTGCAAATCCTTTTCGTGCTTGCGATCCCCAGCCCGATTTGACCTTAAAAAGCTTTTTAGCATTACCTCGAATAGCGGCCCAAACCACTAACGGGTGAAACGTCAAAGGCTCTATAATCGCGCAGAACATTAGCGTTAAAATATCTTTTGTCTTTTTATATTCGTTATAGGAGTATACATCCCATAGAATGGCGTAGAACGAGAACATAACAGAGTACAAGTACACGGTAGTCGTAATGGCCAAGAAAAATTCTGTATTCAAAATACCCAAGTACCAAAAAAGGATGACAGTAATCATTCCAAAAAATTCTAATATCGGAGCCAACCATTCAAAGAAAAACCAATAGGGATAGCTCAGAAGACCCAATCTCCCGTACTTCGAATTAAAGAACATATCTTTATGGGTATTCAAGGTTTCTAGATTACCTCTAGCCCATCGATCTCGTTGATTGATCAATAGTTTCAGGTCTTCGGGTACTTCCGTCCAACACAGCGCATCTGGCATATATTCAATGGTATAGGGAGATCGACGGTCATGCATATACCTTCTCATCTTAAAGACAATTTCCATATCCTCGCCCACCGTGCTTGTGTCATATCCACCTACGGCTAAGGCGATTTCACGATCGAAAAATCCGAACGCACCTGAAATAATCAATAAACTGTCAATACGGCCCCAAGCCATACGCCCCAATATAAAGGAGCGTGTATACTCCAATAACTGGAATCGCGCCAACCAATTTTTGGGCAGGCGTATTTCTTCCAATTTCCCACCCTCTATGATGCAGGAATTCGCGACCCTAATGACCCCTCCGACCGCAATGACCCGCTTCTCTGAACGTTGGTAAAACGACTTTACTACATGCAGCAGTGCATCGGGTAACAAAAGACAATCAACGTCAATACAGCCCACATATCTATTCTGAGACAGTGCCATGCCCGTGTTCAAGGCATCGGACTTGCCTCCGTTATCTTTATCGATAATGGTCAATTTGGAAAAGGAACGCTGTTTACTTTTGTATATTCCACGAATGGGCTTTGATTTCCAATTGGGATCAATTTCCATTTCGATTTTCTCCAAGTCGTAGGCCTCAATCATTTTTTTTAGGGTATCGTCTGTACTACCATCGTTGACCACCATGACCTCATAATTAACATAGCGTAATGAAAGTAAGGATCTTATGTTATCGACTATGGTCAAACCTTCATTATAGGCAGGTGCTATAATTGTAATACTTGGTGCCAATGGCGAAGCCATTACCTTAGACAGGTCAATAAAACTATTTTTATTCCTGTAATGGATTGAATTTCGGGTAGATAAATACCCCATGATTGTAAAAAAGACAAATAGCACCAGTGTAAACAGAAAGAAAACAACGTTTATATAATCAAGGATGATATTCCAGACTGTGCTATCCATTTATTTTCTCCAAGATTTTATGTGTGAAAAAGCATATTTGCCCAAAGAAAGAACCGTATTGAATACTACTGCTTTTCTCATCGTCCTTTTTTTTTTTATTATCATTTTCATTTAACTCATCGGAAAAATCAAAATTCAAATCAAAAATATCATTAGGATCGTTCGAAGGTTCCAAACTCAATTCTTCAGTTGGTTCAAAAAAAGCAATAGACTTTGCATCTTCAATTTCAGATGCCTCCCCATTCTTCAGTTCGTTGTCTTTGCCAAATAATTTGATTTTCAGTTCTTTTAGTACTTTAATCGCTTTTTTTCTGATTTCCGAAGAATCGTCTTTTATTAAACCTTCCAAAAAATGCAATTCTTTTTCATCGCCAACTGCAACCACCTCGTTTAGAAGAATGAGTTTCGCTTCAGTATCGCAAGTCCTGAACAAATCTTGAAAAACGCTAAAAGGTTGAAGCGGATTATCTATATTTTCCTTTTTCCGGTTATGATTGAAAGTATCGATCAAGTTGTTGATCCGTTCTTTGAACAAATCATATTTTTCATGGTTCAATAATTCTTTTAGTAATGGTATATCTCGCTGATCTCCCATTTCCTCCAAATCATTTAACAATTGCCTTGTGCTTGCTTCAAGTTCAATATCACCAAATATGGCTTTTGGTATCGACGCACGTGGAATGTTAATTTCCTCGTCTTTGCTGCTATGTAGTGTTTTCTCAATTTTAATGTAACTGGGTGTTTCCTCCCCGCCTTTTTCGAAGGAAACCGGTATGAAGTCAAGATCATCTTCGTCCAAATCCCAATCAGGATTGACAAATGAATCATCCTCTATATTATCCTCTTTGGACTGCGGCGCATCAGTTTCCATTAAATCATCTATAATTTTCTGTAAGAGCTGGTCATTCTCCATCGGAAGTTCAATTCTATCATTGTCCTTTTCCTCATTATGAGCTGTGTCCATTGTTTGTTCTGGTTTATTTTCAATTAAAAAGACATAAGGTTCAATCACCTCGATATTTAGTAATTCTAGGCTTGCTGCGTTATCCAATACCTCTTTATAAATTACGAAAGCATTGCGTATTTCATCTGTATCATAACGCTTGTAGTCAAGACTGGCCTTGCTTTCTGATTGTTTTGTAATGTCAATATCCTTAAGTTCATGAACAGGCTCGAAATCGATTTCTAAATCATTTTTCAAAATTTCTTCCTTTTCCATGTTTTCTAACAAATTGGGTTGTACTTCATCGTAGTGCACCAAAATGTCTGACAAATCGTCGTTTTTCTTTGCAAATTCTTCAATTTCGCCATTTTGAGTTTCCGGATTGTTATCAACTACGAGAGGTAAAAATGTTAACTCTTTGATATTGAACTCCTCAAAAAATGATGGTATTTCTTCACTTTGTGTATCTTCTTCTTCTACTTCTGAGCTATTGGTCTCTTCAGAAGGCACAAGTACTTCATGAACTACCTCGATATCGAACAACTCTTCCGTTGGTGTCGAATAATTGTTAGTTTCTCCTGGTTCTAGCACTATTTCATTTTCCTCTTCGGTTATAATCAGGGGAATAAAGTTCAAATGGCTGTCATCCCATTCCGCATCATCCATCTCCTTTTTATCGTTTTTCCCTTCCATAGCTATTTCCTGTTCTCCTGCTACCTCAATTTCAAAAACGTTTTTGGACTTCTCGTTTGTAGGTTGTGTATCGATTTCTTGGAATAAGAATACGTCCTGAACTATTTCTTCATCAAGAAATTCAATCTCCGTTTCTACTTCAACTTTATCCATCGCATTATCTTCTTCTTCAAACGGATGCGAGCCTTTTTCTTTTGCTGATAGTACTTCTTCAGTTATTTGCTCAACAATGAATTCCTCATCTTTTTCACCTGAAATTTCTTCATGATTTTTAGCATTTTTTTTAGCTACTGCCTCTGAAATATCATCAGGGATTGCATAACGTGACTCATCTTGAATACCTTTGGAAGGCATAATACTTTCAGGAGAAATAGCATTGATACTACTCAAGGCCTTGCTTTTTACGGAAAAATTGAGTTCTTTCTTATCAATGAGGTTTAAAAATTCGATATCAGTATCGCTTCCAATCTGGGCTATTGCATCGAGAATGGCAATTTTCACATCAATGGAACAATTCCAGAAAACCAATTTTAGGGTATCGAGTGATTCGGTCACGTTGAACTCTTTGATGCAGCCGACAGCTTCTTCTTTAATCTGGCTATTCTTGTGCTTGACCAGTTCAATCAATGATACGTTCGCGTCGTTTTGATTAAAGTGTTTAATCAATCGGAGGGCAAAAAGAACTACATATTTATTGCTCGAGGTCAACCAAGCCTTAAATCGAGGAGGTTGAAAGTCTTCTTTATTTCGGATAACATCTAATAATTTCAATTGTTGCCATTCCGAAATCTTGTATTTTGTAGTGTCCAAAAAGTAGTTGATGCCCTCATGTCTTAAGGTTACCGTAGCAATCTCAGCTTGTTTTCGAATAGTTGATCGCTTGTCATTTATGAATTTGGTAATAAAACCGTACGACTCGGCAACTTCCATTCGTGTGAGATCCAAAATACCTTTTGAGATAATCTGCCAACGCCAACCTTTTAATTTGATAAAAGCATCTTTGTGCAATCCTAAATCTTGGTATAAGCGAAATAACGCTTGTTGCGCATCTCCAGACACATCTTTTCTTAGATCTAAAAGAATTTCAGACAATACCTGACGATTGAAAGTATCTTTCAAAAGCTGCCTAATCTCGATTTTCAAAGCTATATAATTTGACTTTTCATCTTTCGTTGCATCTTCTTCCAAGAACAAAAATTCACTTATCATTGGTGAAAGTTCTCGTTTCCGATCCCTGACTTTTTTAGAGGTAGCTGAAATCTTATTCCTAAAAAAAAAGACTCCGACAAAATATACCACTGTCAACCCAACAAATAGCATAGCTAGATTCCACAACAAATCGGTATCGATTTTTGGGGCACTAATCAGTAGGTTATTGCTATATGTCAGATTTGGGATTCTCAAATTATGGTTTTCTCAATTGCCGTTCAACACGCACGAGAAGCTCTGAAGGACTTACAGGTTTTGATAAAAAATCATTTGCGCCTAATTCAAAGGCATTTAAAACATTCTCCTCATTGCCCGCAGACGATATGATAATTATCGGAACATGTAACTGTAATTTATTACGCACATAGTCGATAAGTTCCATCCCCGAGAAATAAGGCATCATGATATCACTTACTATGATGTCAGGTACAGCTTCATTTAAATATTCTTTTACTTCACGACCATTCTTGCTCAAACTAACGTCATAGCCGCCTTTTTGAAGTCTAAAATTCAACAAGGAAGCCAATAGTTCATCATCCTCGGCAAGTAATATTTTCTTTTTGGTCATTTATCCTTCTGATTTTCTTAATTTATCCATGGCGCTATCAATTGCATTTTCCTCCTTGGGGTATTCCTCAAGAAAACTATCATATAAAAAATTTAAACGTTTCATATCTGGATCTGCGTGACAACACTTTTGAATTTGTTCAACGATATCGACTAGACTCTTTGATTGCATCATTTTCAGTCCAGACTTGATTTTATGGGCTGCAAAACCAATCGGTTCACTTTCCGAATTCTGTAAATGAACTCGAACCTTACCAATAAATTCTAAGGTGTTTTTTTTATACAACACTATCAATTCTTCTAACAATTCTAATTCACCCATGCATTCTTCCAATATTCCAGAAAGATCAATTTTGTGTTGTTCGTTTTCAATCGCTTTCTGATTGATTGAACTTGACTTGGAGAAAAGTGTGGAATTCGCATCTTTTTTGTTCTCAATAAGTTTCTGTAATAATTCTTCAGAACTATAGGGTTTCAATATAAAATCATCAATACCACTTTCTTCGCATTCTTCCTTATCACGCGCCGAGAAGTCCGCACTTAAAGCGACAATAGGAATTCCATTGGAGTCTGATTTTTCGAAACTTCGAATAAGTTTAGTGATTTCAAACCCGTTCATACCGGGCATTTTTAAATCCATTAAGACCAAATCGATTTTATGGTTGTTCAATATATGTAGTCCATATTGCGCATTGTCTGTGATGTAGGTATTGCATCCCCATTTTTTGAGACGTTGATCAATTAAGCGCTGGTTTAAAATATTATCCTCGAATACAAGAATACGCATGTCCCGAAGGATATCTTTTTCTTTAGTCCGAGGCTTGATTTCGGGACGATTATTTTTTGTCAAATGGGCATTGTTGCCAATTTGAAAAGGCATTGAAAACTCAAAAGTAGTTCCTATACCCAATTCACTTGTTACCGTTATATTACCGCCTAATTGTTCTATGATTTGCCTCACAATACTTAGACCAAGACCTGAACCCCCATACTCCTTATAGGTATTTGGTTCAGCCTGTTTAAATGTGTTAAAGATGTGTTTAAGGTTTTCTTCAGAGATTCCGATTCCAGTATCCGCAATAGTAAATACCAGTAAAGTTTTAGCTTCCTCCTTTGATTTTGCTTCTACTTCCACTTCAATATTGCCTTTTTCAACAAATTTTATGGCGTTTCCAATCAAATTTAATAGGACCTGGGTTAGCTTGGAAGGGTCGCCCAGCAGTACATTTGGAACATTATCAGCAATCGTAACGTTCAGGTTCACATCTTTATCAGAAACAAGGGTATTACATAGATAAGCTACATCACCCACTACATTTCGAAAATTAAAATCGACTGATTCAAATGTTTCTAAACCCGTTGAAAGCTTTGAGTATTCTAAAAGCTCATTTATAATTTCCATCAAGGAGTATGACGCTTTTTGAATGGCACTAACCTGTTCTAATTGCCTGTTGTTCAAATCATCATCTTCTTTCAACAAATCGGTAAAACCAATGATTCCATTTAGGGGTGTTCGAATTTCATGACTAACCTGAGCGATTAACAAGTTCGGGTTAATATGCTCTGATTTCTTTTCCTCCAGAAGTTCAGGCTCAACCATAAACTGGTCCGGGTTCTTAAGAGAAACCGAAGCAATAGGCTGAAATATCTTGTTTTCTAGACTTTTTTTGAACGTTTCAAAGTTCTTTTTGAGATAAGACGCCTCCTCAGAGGTCAATTCTTCAAACGAAAAGTTATGAAGTGATTGCTCGATATGGGATAATTGGGAAAGTAGGTCCTTCGCTTTCAATTTGGTGACGGTTTAAGGTTATTTTTAGATCTTACGCTACATTGTAAGATTTATCCTATTTGTAATAACTGACTTTGATTTAGAGGTACAGAGTAAAAATCTTGAATTAAGACCGGTCAGCCAACTTAATGTTACCTAGGCTTCCATATGTGTTGTCAAAACACTTAATTTGTAGGTATAAATAAATAAAAGCATGAAATACCTAAGCCTTTTTGTAAGTTCTCTTATTTTATTCAGTTGCGGGGAAGCCCAACAAAAAAAGGAGTTAAGCCTTGAAGAGCGTGCAATGAAAATCCATGAAAAAGTCATTACAATTGACACTCATGATGACATTAATGTGCAAAATTTTACAGACAGCATCAACTACACACAAAAGCTGGATACCCAGGTAAATTTGCCCAACATGGAAGAAGGGGGTCTTGATGTCGCTTGGCTGATTGTTTATACAGGGCAAGACACTTTGACAGCTGCAGGTTATGCCAAAGCCGAAGCCAATGCTATGGCTAAATTCAAAGCGATTCACAAGCTTTGCGAAGAAATTGCACCCGATAGAATTGAACTTGCACTAACTTCAGAAGATGTACGCCGCATAGATGCGGCAGGTAAAAAAGCGGCGATGATCGGTGTTGAAAATGCCTATCCAATTGGCGAGGATATGAGCAACTTTGAAAAGTATCATAAATTGGGAGCGCGCTATATTTCTTTAGCCCATAATGGCCATAGCCAATTCTCGGATTCCAACACGGGTGAAGCAGATAGTTTATGGTTATATAATGGTTTAAGTGATATGGGTAAAGAGGCTGTTAAAGAGATGAATAGACTCGGAATTATGATTGATGTATCACACCCTTCGAAAGAAGCTTTTAAGCAGATGATTTCTTTGTCGAAAGCACCTATAATCGCTTCTCACTCCTCGGCAAGAGCACTTTGTGATCATAGTAGAAATTTGGATGATGAGCAGCTTAAAATGTTGAAGGAAAATGGAGGAGTAATACAAACGGTTGCATTTAAATCTTATTTAAATACAGATAAGTATGAAGCTCGAAATGAGAAGGTTAAGGAAATAGAAAAGATAGTTATGGATTCTCTAGGAATGGCATCCATATCACGAAAAGAGGTGATGGCCTTACCCGCAGAAGAGCGCGATACTTATATTGGAAAATACATGCAGGTTAGAGGCATTGTAGCTTTAAAAACCAAGACTATGACCAATCTGCCACCGGCAGTTGACGTGGCAGATTTTGTAAACCACATCGATTACATCGTCAAACTCATCGGAATAGACCATGTGGGTATTAGTTCTGATTTTGATGGCGGTGGTGGTATCGAAGGATGGTCAGATGCTTCGGAAACCTTTAATGTGACCCTTGAATTAGTCAAACGAGGTTATACAGAAGCCGAAATCGAAAAACTATGGGGCGGCAACTTATTGCGTGTTTTGGATGAGGTACAGGCCCTTGCCGCCAGTATGTAATATTCTAATTCTCCTTTGCTAATCGATCTTTTACAAATTCCACTTTTGTTTTGCCATGGGGTTTTGGCTTTCCGTCCTCCCCTAGGTTGACCATAATAATGTTATCTACTGTAACAATGGTTTCATGGGTCATCTTATTACGCACCTCACAGTTTAAATTCAAGGAAGTCTTTCCAAATTTGACCACCTCGACGCCTATTTCAATAATATCACCCTGAACTGCGGTGCTCATAAAGTTGATTTCCGACATATATTTGGTAACAATACGCTTGTTCTCCAATTGAATAATACTATATAACGCCGCTTCTTCATCAACCCATGCCAGGACTTTGCCTCCAAATAGGGTCTGATTTGCGTTCAAATCTTCGGGTTTTACCCATTTTCGTGTATGAAATTTCATATGCTTTGTATTAAAAAGCCAAAATTAGAGAAGAAAAAAACATTAAGATAGTTTCGGGCCAGAATCATTTAGCTTTTTAGGAATTTAGAGATTACATCCCAATTTTTTATTCAATTCGGTAATGAATCGCGCTGATAATAATGGAGATTCCAATTCGATGTTCTGATGCACAAAGAAATGGATGCTTCTTAGCCCTTTTTGAATCGAATCTTTCAGTTTAAAGACCTAGTCTTCAATTCGATTATAGTCCGTAGGATGGTTGGTGCCCACATAACGAATAAAGGCTTCATTATTCGTCAAATCGCACTACCCTTGCCCAATTTTTTGGACCAAAATTTCCATGCATTTGTAAAAAAATGCTGCCTAACTTGTCTTTTAGATTAGCAGTGACATTCAAATATTCATCCAAAACAAGATAGGCTGCATCGTTCATTCGCCTTAAATGACTCACATTCTGAACAATTTTCGAAAATAATTTGAAATCAGGGGACGTTTTTAGTTAAAATGTGTGTTGGTAAATATATATTTTACTTAACTATGAAGGTTTCAAAGGTTAAACTATCTGTATAATCTATTATGGTTTTTATCAGTTTGAAACATTACCAACTCCATTACTCTTGTTGGTTGCATCTCATATTTAAATTTCTCCGACACTAGTTCGTGTAATTCCGAATACCCCTTCTCGTTGGAGATACTATGAACCTTATCTAAATATGCCAGGTAAGTTTCTACCCTATCAATGCCATAGGTGGTTTTCTTTTCGGTAATATATCTAAAAATCCTACTGTCCCAAATTGCATATATTTTAGGGTTAATAAAGTGTAGTATTTTAGAGGCACCGACTAAGGAATTGTTCAGGCACTTTTTTATGCTTTTTATTTCATCAATACTCAAATAGGAAGCAGCCCTAGCCTTGTTTAAGTAAGAAACTACCTTACTCGATTCAGAAAGATTCATGTTCATCATCGTCGGCATTAAACCATAGATTAAGTAACCTCCGATCACTAGGTCTGATTCATTAAAGGGTTCGGGCTTTTGAAAAAAGCGCAGCATTTCAACATAAACAATTTCGTTCCTGCTTACATCAATACCCTCAAATTTAAGGGCATCCATCTTTAAGTTTTCTAATTCTAAATTCTTTAAAAGCATACGTAAAAATAGTAGTTTTTACCAATTATTGTTTTATAAGTGATAGTATCTAATATGGAGGTCTAGGCATTTTTATATGGTACTAAGTAATGTTAATTATAATATCTTAGCCTATAATTAATCAATGAACATATATCTACGTTGTGCTTAGTGCGTTTACGCAGAATATCAACTAATTAATCAACCTTTGACTATAGCCGAAATTACAAGTAAAGTTTTCTTACCATTATCTCTAGCTATTATTATGCTAGGAATGGGAATGACCTTAATTCCTGCCGATTTTAGTAGAATTGTAAAAAACCCTAAAGCCATTTTAATTGGTCTTACCAATCAACTTATCTTATTACCAATTATTGGTTTTTCGCTAGCTATAGCTTTTGATTTAAGTCCAGTAATGGCAGTTGGATTAATGATTTTGGCGACTTGCCCTGGAAGTCCGACCAGCAAT
>RCNE010005477.1_pt1 | contig 10671 bp, 12 predicted proteins | sample 2041361 | NCBI WGS metagenome assembly RCNE01 (sample SAMN09708229, study PRJNA481090) | Marine sediment metagenome, whole genome shotgun sequencing project.
CAGACATTGGATGACACCGGCCGCCCGGTTGTGGCTTTTACGCTCGCCCTGATCCGCGATGCACGTAACGCCGACGAACTGGCCTTTGTGCTGGGACATGAGACGGCCCATCACATCGCTGGTCATTTGGAACGTCAGCGCGAAAATGCGGCGGCGGGTGCGGTAATTTTCGCCGGTCTGGCCACGCTGACCGGTGCATCAGAAGGCGGGGTGCAATCTGCGCAGGATCTGGGTGCGACGGTGGGGGCACGGACCTATTCGAAGGATTTCGAACTTGAAGCGGATGCGTTGGGCACGGTCATCACCGCCCGTGCAGGGTATGATCCGATCCGGGGAGCCGAGTTTTTTACCCGCATTCCTGACCCCGGCGATCGGTTTCTGGGGACACATCCGCCCAATAAATCCCGGGTCGAAACGGTGCGAAGAACCGCCGCAGGACTGTGAACTTAGGTTGATCTGAGTATTCGAATCGCGATCCCGAGAGTGGACATCGTAATGAAAAAGCTCTGAATCAGGGCTGAGGCCAGATTGAAGTTGCCGCTAAGCCCGATCAGAACCAACGCCGCTGCTACAAAATTAACGGCGAAGTACTGAACGCTGTCGCCAGAGACCCACCCCAATGTGAGCAGCGTATAATTCACCACATAAAGTACAAAGCCGCACACACCAATCCTGTCCAGCAACGCAGGATCAAAAAGCGAAAAATCCATTGGTCATCCTAAAAATACAACTCACTATCAATAAAAACAGTTCTACCATCGCTGTTGTGGACGACACAGTCAGGTATACCTGACCCATGTTGCAGATTGAGAATGTTGTTTCTGATCGGGGCTCGAAATACGCAGTTTGCGGCGGCCCGGTGGTGTCCCGCGCAGGTGTGGATACCTTCTTGCGCGACCTCAAAAAAACCAAACGTTACGCCAAAGCGACACATAATACATGGGCGGTGCTCTTGCCCGAAGTTGGACCTCTGAAAGGCGATGATGGAGAAGCGGGCGCAGGCATGGTGCTGATCCGGATGCTGCAACGGGCAGAACTAACCGGTCATATCATCGTGGTGACCCGTTGGTATGGGGGCAAACATCTGGGCGGCGACCGGTTCCGGCATGTGCAAACCTGCGCCCGGACCTATCTCGACGCGCTTTGATCTGGGTCAAGGTATGTATGCTGCATTCCACTATCGTTTCGGCAACGAAACGCCACAGCGGGGTCTTTTAGGATGCAACATCCACGAACACTGAAACGGCATGCTGCTCTGGTTGACGGTATGGCCACTGCGCGCGGCATTGATCTGGAAGAAACGCTGATGCGGGGCGAGATCAGCGTTGACGAGATCAGCGACGCGGTTTTGCGCTGCACCGCATGTTCCAATCCCGAGCATTGTGCCGGTTGGCTGGAAGAGCAAGATGGGGTGGCAGAGTCCGCACCGGGGTTTTGTCGCAACGCGGACCTGTTCAACCAGCTTGCACCGAAATCGAAATAAGCTTGTATCAGCCAGCGCATCGGCTGTGTCACAGACAGATATGGTGCAGTAGAGGCGCCAATTGCACTCAAAGACGAGAGACACCGACGGGCCGACACTTGGCGTGAGGCCCGTCACTGACCTCTGCGATAAACTGGCCACTTTGGTGCGCCAAGTACCGCAGAGCTAGACGTCAAAATCATCAAACACCACCGACGCAGTCAAACCATCAAAAGGCGTTCGGGTCTCACAATGCGTTGTGCGAACCGTCGCACAAGGGCGATTTTCCAGAGGTCTTGCAGCCACAGAAGAACACTTTTTTGTCTGCATGCGCCTCATATTTTACCGGAGCAAAGCTGGTGTCCTTGTGTGAGCCATCGCAAAAAGGTTGTTTCGCGGATCTACCACAGGCGCACCAGAAATAGGTTTTCCCGGCAGTAACCTCGACAGCGTAGGGTGATTTCTGGGCAACGATCGGCGTGTCGGACATGGCGGTTCTCCCGTTGAGTGCCCAAAAAAGATAGCAGCGCCTTGGCAAATGAACAGGGCGATTGACCCAGTTTATAGCATGCTTTGCACACAATGGCGCGAAGGCTGGCGCAGATTGTCCGCAAGAACGTGATGTGGCGTGGACTTGCCGCCGTTACATTTGCGTCTTAAGAATGTCGGGGGACATTGGATAAGGCTGGCATTGACCGGCCATGAAATGTCGAAACGGGGAGAATGAAATGAAGATCAAACGTATAGGCGCACTTGCGGCAGTTTTCATGCTTTGCGCATCAACGGGTATTGCCGGGGCCATCACCCTGACGCCAGCGGATCCACAGCCCGGAAAGCTGAAAGAAGGGCTTTATGTAACCTACGGCTATCCCGGGGGACAAATCGAATCGCTGTCGGCTGCGTCTTCTGCACTCAAAAAAGGCAAGAAGGGCAAGCCACTGACAGGGTTGAACTACAAGGACACTAATGAAGGTGATTTGGTGCTGACGTCACGCCGCGAATATCAGGTGGCAGCAGCGATCAGCGGCTATGTCCGCTTTGATGCGCCGGGCGCCTATGACATCGATTTTCTGACCAACGACGGGTTGAAGGTGACCCTTGGCGGCCAACCAGTAGCAAAATATGATGGCATTCACGCCTGCAGCAGCACCCGTGTCACCAAGGTGACTGTGCCAGAAGCCGGATGGTACGCTCTGGAAATGATGTACTTCCAGAAAAAAGGGACAGCTTGTCTGCAGATGCGTATGGCACCTGAAGGCGGCAAAGTGAAGCAAGTCGCGAATAGTATCTTTGGCTATAAGAACTAGGACTGCGGCGCGCGGGTTCTCCTGCTGCTGCTAGACAGTGACGTTGCTTTGACGGCGGGGTTATCCCGCCGTTTTTGTTTGCATCGACTTTTATCGGATGCCGCAAGTTGAGGTGACGCCACGTTTTGACGCGAGTATTCCTCTCTCGTGGGGGCTGGATAAGGGCCGCCCACAGTATGCGCGGGCTGAGTGTGGTTTTGGCGGCTTGGTTTGTGGCGCTTAGGCCAACCGACTTGGCGTGAGGGTGCTCAACACAGCCGCAGGCAACGAGTCGCATGCTTTGTCGTCAAATTTCAAACCAGCTTCCCCCACAAGTCATACTCGCCGGCCTCATCCACCTGAACCCGCACAATTTCCCCCGGCTTCAATCTGTCAAATCCTTCATCGACAAACAGGTTCCCGTCAATCTCGGGCGCATCTGCCATTGTCCGGCAGGTTGCAGCATCCGTGTCGACCTCATCCACGATCACATCCAAAACACGGCCCACTTTGGCCGCCAGCTTTGCCTCTGATATCGACTGGGCCTTTTCCATGAAACGGTCCCATCGGTCTTGTTTGACTTCGGCGGCCACGTGATCTGGTAGGGCGTTAGACCGCGCTCCGGCCACGTTTTCGTATTGAAAACAGCCCACGCGATCCAGTTGCGCCTCGTCCATCCAGTCGAGCAGAGTCTGGAATTCAGCCTCTGTTTCACCGGGGTATCCAACAATAAAGGTCGAGCGCAGGGTGATGTCGGGGCAAATGCTGCGCCACTGGGAAATCTCGTCCAGCGTTTTGGCGCCTGCCGCAGGGCGCGCCATGCGACGCAAAACGTCCGGATGTGCATGCTGAAACGGGATATCAAGATAAGGCAGAACGCCGTTTGATGCATCCGCCATCAACGGGATCAACTCGCGCACATGTGGGTAGGGATAGACGTAGTGCAGTCGCACCCAAGCCCCCAATTGGCCCAATTCACGGGTCAGATCAGTGATGTGGCTGCGAATTTCGCGGTCTTTCCACGGGTTCACATCATATTTTCGATCCAGCCCATACGCCGATGTGTCTTGCGAGATGACAAGCAGTTCGCGCACACCGGCCTCGACCAGTTTCTCAGCTTCGCGCAGCACAGCATGGGCCGGGCGACTGGCCAGACGCCCGCGCATGTCGGGAATAATGCAGAACTTGCACTTGTGGTTACAGCCTTCTGAAATCTTGAGATAGCTGTAATGGCGCGGGGTGAGCGTGACGCCAGAGGCGGGCAGCAGATCAACGAACGGGTCCGGATCGGGCGGCACTGCAGCGTGTACCGCATCCAGAACCTGTTCGTACTGATGCGGACCGGTCACAGCGAGGATATTGGGATGATGTTCGCGGATATAGTCCGGTTCGGCCCCCAGACATCCCGTTACGATGACTTTACCGTTTTCGCTTAGCGCTTCGCCGATGGCATCCCTTGGCGGAATCCAGAAATCCGCAGGTGTTCACGATCACTGCATCTGCCCCTGCATAGTCGGGTGACACACCGTAGCCTTCGGCGCGCAGACGGGTGAGAATGCGTTCGCTGTCCACCAGCGCCTTGGGGCAGCCCAGAGACACCATGCCAATGGTCGGCTGGTCGCCGCGCGAAGTGGACGCGAAGGTGGCAGTAGGGGCGATGTCGGGGCGCAGGTTTGGCGGATTTGTGCTCATTGCTGCGATATAGGGGATCGGGTCGGTGGCGGAAAGGGGCAGGGTTGCGAGGTGCGCACAGGAACGCTACCTCTTAACAAAACAGGAGCGGTAATGATGCGGTGGGTTTTCCGGCTGATTTGGGTGTTGGTGGTGCTTGTGGGCGTTGCTGTTGGGTCCTTGCTGCTGTTGCCGGGGGACAGGATCGCCAACATCGCCGCGGATCAGGTCAAGGCGCAGACCGGGCGCGTTCTTGAGATTTCCGGTGACGTGAACATTACCCTGTGGCCGGTCATAGGGGTTTCGACAGGTCCGGTGTCCTTCAGCAATGCCGATTGGAGCGACGCGGGGCCGATGTTTTCGGCAGACAGTTTGTCAATTGGTGTAAACACCGCCGGACTGTTTGGTGGCGATATTAGAATCACCAAGGTCGAGGCGGAAAACCCGACGATCCGGCTTGAGCAACGCAAAGATGGGCGGGCGAATTGGCTGTTCAGTGCCCCTGCCTCGGCAGAGGTCTCAACAGACTCAACCACAAACACCGGCGCAGCAAGCGCCAATAGTGCACGCTCGTTGACGCTCGAAAAGATGAACGTGACCAATGCCCGGCTGATCTATGCCGTGGAAGGCAGCGACACTATCGACCAGGCCGGGGTTGATCTGTCACTTGTCTGGCCCGACCCTGCCGGTGCAGCCACGATCGTGGCAACCGTGCGCCCTGGTGGAGAGCCGGTCGAGGTCAGGACCACAATTGATAGATTTGCAATCTGGATTACTGGTGTCGCACAGGCGGTGACGGCGGATATCTCGGGACCCGGTGGTGAGGTGAGTTTCGCGGGGGCAGCAGGTGTATTTGGTGAATTGTCCGGAAACGTCTCTATCAGGACGCCCAACACAGGCGCTTTTCTAAATGCGCTGGGCCTTGGTCCTTTTGATTTGCCAAATGGGCTGGGGCAAAGCGCTGATATTGCAGCCAAGGTTACTCTGACCCGCGAAGGTAAATTGGCATTTCGCGAGGCTGTCCTTAATCTGGATGGCAACGCCATACGTGGCGCTGCTGATATTCAACTCAGCGACGCGCCAAAGGTAAACGCTCAGTTCACTGCCGGTGCCCTTAACCTTCGGTCGTTGTCAGCGGATAGCAAGCCAGCTGATGGGCAAAGCAGCGGCACTGGCGGCAGCGGCACTGGTGGCAGCGGCAATGGCGGCGCGGCGCAAAAAGGCTGGTCCAAGGCACCCATTGACGCCAGTGGCCTGGCGTCGTTTGACGGCGATGTCTCGCTGGCTGCGGACAGTATTGATCTTGGAACATTGAAGTTGGGCGCATCGCGCCTTTTGATGCGGGTAGAGAGGTCACGCGCTGTGTTCGAGATACGAGAAATTCAAGCTTATGAAGGTGTGATTACCGGCGAATTTGTTGCCAACAATCGCAGCGGGTTGTCGGTGGGGGGCGCGTTTTCCGGTACCGGGGTTGAAATGAACGGGCTGCTGTCTGATTTGGCCGGGCTCACCCGACTGTCAGGAAAAGCAAATGCTGAATTGAGCTTTCTGGGTGTCGGAAACTCGGTTGATGCGATCATGAAATCGCTGTCCGGAAAAGGGGTACTGAAGCTGGGCAAGGGTTTGATTTCCGGCATAGATCTGGACCGGCTGATGCGATCCGGTGATGGGGGGGGCGGCACCACAGTATTTGACAGTCTCACGGCAACGATGGCGATAACCGACGGCAATCTGGTGAATGAGGATCTGCTGTTGTTGCTGTCCAATTTCAAGGCTGACGGGATCGGCCGCGTTGGTCTTGGCGTACAGGACATCGATTATCTGTTCACCCCTGTGGCCTTGCGGGCAAACTCGGGGAGCGGCCTGGCTATTCCGGTGCGCATTCGCGGGCCATGGGCCAATCCAAAGATCACGCCGGATGTTTCCGCAGCGATTGATCTCAACTTGTCGGTGCAAAAAGAAAAACTCGAGAAGAAGGCACGCGAAGAGGTGGAACGCACCCTGCAAAAAGAGTTGGGCGTCAAAGCGAAAGAAGGCCAGTCAACCGAAGACGCACTGCAAGACAAGGTGGAAGACGAGTTGAAACGTGGTCTCCTAAAGCTATTGGAATAAGGCTTTCTTGATTTTCACACTCAGGGGGCCATAAGTGATTTGTCTAAAAGCTGTAATCCTCAAGCTGACAAAAAGGGTCAGATGACAGCTGTGAGCCGAAAGCAAACTGTTGCTGGTTAGTGGATTTTTGCCATCGTAAGTGTCCCGACTGCTTCTGGATGCATTTATTTGCAAGACAAGGGTGCCCACCTGATCCGCTACAATCGCCAGCAGATTGGCTTTAATCCGGTGGTGTAGATTTTGCCTCAGAAACGGACAGCCAACAGCTGCCGCACGCTCTCTTTCCACGGCCCTATCTACCGGCTAATCTCACGCTATGATATTAGACCTCACCCTTATCGACTTAGTCGGCGTCTTCGGCTCTTTTGTCATTGCGGGCGCCTATCTGGCCGTCTCGCGCGCGTGGGTCAGCGCTGAGCGACCGGCATTTCACGTATTGAACCTCGCTGGTGCGTTAATGATCCTAGCTTCACTCTGGTACCGACCGAATGCAGGCGCGATCATGATCGAAGTGCTCTGGATTGGCATCGCATTGTCGTCACTGCTGCGCTGGGCGTTAGGGCGCTAAAGGGACCCAACGCAATTGGGTTCGCGCCTAGACCAAGGCCTACTTGCAGTGTGATGACGAAACTATCCGGCGAGGTAGCGAGGTGCTCAGGGAATGTCGTGTTTGCGGTGCAGGACATTGCTGCCGTTCAATCTGCAACTGAAAGAAATTTAGGCCCGCCCGTGCTGCCATCGGCCCGATACGCCTATTTACCGAATTTCGTAACAACGACGAAACAAATGGCCGCGAAGGCGCCCATAAGGATGCTGAAGAAAAGATTTGGTAAGAATGAGCCGCCCATGCCCGTGATCCAACCTACAAAAACGATTGTTCCATAAATGAGAGATTTTCCCGCCATTTCTATCACCTTGTTCAACGCACCTTTCGCCTTGCCGAGTCTGAGCTCAATAGGGAAGATAATACGGGCTATCATGTAAGGTTTTTGGCTAGGTTGGTGGTGGCTCTATCCGCATCGCAGCCGTTTGTGCGGAACCCAGCGAAGATCTGGTTCGAGTCCTTTTTGACCAATGCTGTGCCAACCTCATTTTGATCTGTAGGGCGATTTCCAATCCTTTGCCGCCACGCGTTGATCTATCAGCTTTAGCGGCGGCTGCGGTTAAGCTTGCGCTTGGTCTTGTCGCCTTTGCGTTTGGCTTTGACAGCCTTGCGACGCGGCGACCGGCCCGCGGGTGACATGCCTTTTGGCATTGCTTTTCCCTCGAGCGTTAGCAATTCAAGACCGATGCCTCCGGTGACGGGCGCTGCCTCGGTCAGACGAACAGTCGCACGCTGACCGATCCCTATGGTCAGCCCGGTATCTGCCCCCATCAGCGTTCCCTTGTCGGCGTCAAAGTGAAAATACTCGCGACCTAAAGTTCTGATCGGGATCAAACCGTCGGCACCGGTTTCGTCCAGCTTTACAAACGCGCCAAAGCGCGCGATTCCGCTGATCCGACCGGTGAATTCATTGCCCACCCGTTCTGAGAGAAACGACGCAAGGTAGCGGTCATTTGTGTCCCGCTCAGCCATCATCGACCGGCGCTCTGTGTCGGAAATATGTGCTGCTGTGGCCTCAAGCCGTTCAATGTCGTCTTGCGTCAGACCATCCTCTCCCCAGCCATGTGCACTAATCAGGGCGCGATGCACAATCAGATCAGAATAACGTCGGATCGGGGATGTGAAGTGCGCATATTGCAGCAGAGCCAATCCAAAATGACCAAAGTTAGACGGGCTATAGTAAGCCTGCGACATCGACCGCAGCGTCGAGATATTGATCAGTTCCGCTTCATCCGTTCCGGCTGCATCGTTCAGCAATCGGTTAAGATGGGCCGTTTTCAGGACCTGCCCTTTTGCCAGATTGAATCCTGCCGCCTGTGCCGTTTCACGCAAGCTGTCCAGCTTTTCCGGTGACGGTTCTTCGTGAACCCTAAACAGCAGCGGAGATTTCTTGGCGGTCAGGGTCTCAGCAGCGGCGACATTGGCCAGTACCATGAACTCTTCAATCATCTTATGCGCATCAAGCCTGTCACGGAACTGAACCGATGACACAGTGCCGTCTTCGCCCAGTTCGACTTTGCGTTCTGGCAGATCTAGCTCCAATGGCTGGCGCGCCTTGCGCGCTTCGACAAGAGCAAAATAAGCAGCATAAAGCGGTTTGAGAACCGCCTCTAGCAAGGGGGCTGTTTTGTCGTTGGGGTCGCCATCAATGGCAGCCTGCACCTCGTCATAGTGCAGCGATGCAGGTGAACGCATCAGGCCACGAACAAAACTATGGCGCAGCTTTTGGCCGTGGGCATTCAACACCATCTGAACCGCCACGCAGGGGCGCGGCACACCTTCGTGCAGCGAACAAAGATCACCCGACAACCGGTCAGGGAGCATTGGCACGACACGATCAGGGAAATAGCTGGAGTTTCCCCGGTTACGCGCCTCGCGGTCCAGTGCCGAATCTGGCGTGACATAGGCCGCCACGTCGGCAATCGCGACCCAGACGATGTGACCACCGGGGTTCTTCGGGTCGGTGTCGGCCTGCGCATAACACGCATCGTCATGATCACGCGCATCAGAAGGATCGATCGTGATCAGAGGCATTTCACGCAGGTCTTCGCGGCCCTTTAGGCCTATTGGCTTGGCACCGTCGGCTTCGGCAATTACGTCATCGGGAAAGTGGTCCGGTATTCCGTGTTGGTGGATTGCAATCAATGAAACAGCGCGCGGTGCAGATGGGTCGCCCAACCGCTCGACGATGCGCGCTCGTTGCAAACCTACGCGACCTTTGGGTCCGGCTTGTTCGGCCTCGACCAGTTCACCATCTTTTGCGCCATGGGTCGCGCCGTCTGCCACCTGCCATTCGGCATCACGTCCCTTGTCGATCGGCAGGATGCGTCCGCCTTCTGACCCCTTTCGGAACACCCCAAGAATGCGACGTGGATCGGTGCCGATGCGGCGAATCAGGCGCGCTTCGTAGTTATGATCATCCTCTTTCACGTGGGTCAATCGGGCCAGAATGCGGTCGCCTTCACCCAAGGCAGGGTCAGACGCACGGGCAATTATCAGCACAATCGGTTCAACGCCTTCGCCATGCCATTCAAGCGGGCGGGCGAACAGGTCGCCGTCAGGGGTCGGAGCCTGCACCTGCAATACGCTGACAGGTGGCAGCAAATCCGGGTCGCGATATGTCCGCTTGCGTTTTTCCAGATGGCCGTCCGCTTCCAGTTCTTTCAGCGCACGTTTCAGGTCAATGCGATCCGCACCTTTGATGCCAAACGCCTTGGCAATATCGCGTTTGGCGGTCAGGCTAGGATTGTTTGAAATCCATTCCAATATTTCGGGTTTTGATGGGATATGTGCCATGGGTTTGCCTAACACGACCATGCCGGTGCGTCATGCGTAAAACATCATAAGTCTGCTGCGGTATCCACATCACGCAGGGACGCAATTTTGGCCGCGCTATGACCCGAGAGTGTAGCCTCGGTGTCGGCCAGCGCGTGGACTGAAGACCAGCGCACCCTGCGAAATAGGTCCGGCGAGACTGCGCGTGTGCGCTTTAGCCCGATCAGCCAATAGCCACCATCAGTGGCGGGACCAATGACGACATCGTTTTGGCCAAGTGCATCGAAGGCGTCTGCGATGTGATGTCTTCGAAGGTCTGGAATATCAGCCCCGATGATGCAAATCGGCCCGGGCGGTAGCGTGCGGAAGATGCGCCGCATACGATCTCCCAAATCTCCTCGACCTTGGGCAATGCGCGGCAGATGGGGGGGCCAGATGCGGCTGGTCATTCCGTCGATGTCCGGCGTAACCGCCAATATGACATCCCAGCGCGGGTCCTGTACATTGCGCGACAGCAACTCCACCTGATGTCGAAACCACCAGGCTGCACGGGTCATGCCAATTCCGCGTCCAAGTCGGGTTTTTACCCGCCCCGGACGCGGCTCTTTGAGCATGATGACCAAACATCGACGATGGCGCGCATCAGGCGAAATAGTCACGCAATATCCGACCGTAGATGGCTTTGAGTTGGTGAATCTGCTCGACCTCAACACGTTCATCAACCTGATGCATGGTCTTGCCCACAAGACCAATTTCGACCA
>RCNE010002319.1_pt1 | contig 10658 bp, 7 predicted proteins | sample 2041361 | NCBI WGS metagenome assembly RCNE01 (sample SAMN09708229, study PRJNA481090) | Marine sediment metagenome, whole genome shotgun sequencing project.
GAATCAACAAATCTATCGGCACTGATATTCTCTCTTGCATACCCCCGTCAGTATGTACCCCAAAAACTTGCATTTTTGTACAGCAATTGGTTTTGCCGTTTCGACAAGCTATACAGGTATTACAATTCACATAAGGCATTACAACAACATTGTCACCCGGATTGATTCCCTTTTCGTTCGCTTCAATTTCAACAACTTCGGATGCAAGTTCGTGCCCAAGAATCCTTGGGTATGTAAAGAAAGCTTGGTTTCCCGAATAGGCATGTAAATCGGTACCACAAATACCTACTTTCTTTACTCTTAGAATAGCTTCTCCTTTAACTTTTACCGGTTCTTCTTTTTCTTTTAGAATAAATTCACCGGGTTTTTCACAAACAATGTATTTCATAAAAATCAATATTGAAAAGAACGCACCTTTAAGGTGCGCACATAAACTATAAAAAACTAACTCAAAAAACTACTTTATGGCGTATCAATTGTGAACTCCAATACATGGGCGCAGTCCCCAGATTTTTCACCAAATTTGTCTATTTGCAATCCATTTTCAGATTGGGTCTATTTTATATTGTCTTTGCCACCTAATAACTTTGCATTTTTGAAATTAACACCTTTCGCAAACTTACTTATGCTTGATAAAGACTTAATATTGATTTTGCCATTTTCTGGCCAAGCCAGGATAATCCCATACAATTTATCCCTTTTTTGGTAAAACGAATATCCTGCCCGGTAAAATCTTTGTTTTGCCCTTCAAAAAAATTCAATTGGTCAAATGATTTAATTAAGATAACAGATGGTCAAGAAGGTAAGTTATCCCAAAGTTTCGGGCTACCATGAGTACAAAAGCCTTCAACGAAAGTTGAGGGCTTTTTTTGTATAAATTTTTTAAATATTACAGAAGGGGATATTGATTTTTTGAATACAATTCAACAAAATATTTTTTAATTGAACGGTTTGGTTGTACATTTGATTTTATAACTAAACCGATTTAGTTAAAATTGAAGAAGATTTTTTTAAAAGATATCGCCAAAGAGTTGAATCTGTCGAAGACAGCGGTTTCCTTGGTGCTTAACAATAGAGGAGACGAGAATAAGATAAGCAAAGATACCCAAAAGAGAATTTTGGATTTTGCTAAAAAAAACAACTATCGTCCCAATCAAATGGCTAGGGGATTGAGTTTGGGCAAGAGTGAGACCATTGGGTTGATCATACCCAATATCTCGGATATCTTTTATGCCAGGATTGCACATCATATTGAACTTAAAGCTAAAGAGTTTGGTTACAATGTTGTTTTTAGTAGTTCAAATGAAAATGCCGATACTGAAAAAGAATTGATTTATTCAATGCTGAACAGGCAAGTAGATGGTTTGATAATAGCTTCCACTCAAAAAAATGAAGAGGATATTTTGAAGTTGAGTGAGGCCAATTTTCCATTTGTATTGATTGATAGGCATTATCCTGAGATTAAGACCAATTATGTGATTGTTGATAACCTTGAAGGGGTAAAGAACATGACCAATCATCTGTTGAAAAATGGAAGAAAGAAGGTTGGGTTTATTAGTATTAAGAGCCAATTGGATGCCTTATTGCAAAGACGTTTGGGTTATGAATTAGCGTTGACTGAGAGTGGGAACGAAATTAAAGCGTCAATCATTAAAGAGCTCGATCCGTTCAATTATCAAAATGAAATGAAAGGGGCCATAAAGAACATGGTCAAAGAACCCAGTGGTTTAGATTCAATCGTGTTCACAACGCATTATTTGGCGGCTTCAGGATTGCGCGAGCTAAAACTGTTGAAAATTGAAGTGCCTAGTGAAGTAGCAATAATCAGTTTTGATGAGCTAGGTGCATTTGATTTGGTAGACCCTCCGATTACAACCAGTAAACAGCCAGTAGATGATATTGGGAACAGTGCAGTTGAGATTTTGGTCAATGAAATTGAAAATAAAAATACAAAGATTGAAAATGAAAGGGTATTACATACGAAACTCTTGATTCGGAAATCTTGTGGAGCATAAAATTTGTTATATAACTAAACCGATTTAGTAAAATTAAATTCATTCTAATGAAACATCAGGGTAAATATTCAATTTTTAAAATGGCAAGTAGCATGTGCTTTGCTTTTTTTCTAATCTTTAGCTCATATGCAAGTCTAAATGAACTTACTCCAAGCAGGTCAGTCAGTGTTCCTTTTCATGAAGGCAACGGAAACGGGCATATTCAAGAATTAAACACAAACTATGGCCTGTATAATATCTGTAAAAATGATATTGAGGGTTATAAAGAAATGCTTTCTGGCTCTGAATTCTTTTTATACCCCTCGATTCGAGAGGATATTAATATATCAATGATCGCCAGGGCCACTACTGGTGAAATGGGATTTGAATTCCTTACCGGCGAAGTTCCAACAAACTATGCCTCGGACCAAGTCTCTTTTTTTATGTTGAGTGATATTGACCTTAATTTGAGGGAATCATTCGATATTCATGTGAATGACCAACATTTATTGACTTTTAATACGAATGAAGATGGTACCCTTTCTGTAACCAATAATCCCGGTAATGGTGATGCCAAATATATCCTCGTAAGAAGGGATGGTAACGGAGATGGTATAGGCGCATTTCGCTTAACCGTTCCTACTTCCCTCATTGAAAAAGGAAAGAGCGCAAAAATCAAATTCAATGGCCATAAAAAGAATTCTAACTGCTGGGTCATGATCTTTAAAGGTACTGATGCGGTTGAGCGTATGAAAATGTCGGTTTCCGATGAAGCGGCATTTGTGATCAAGCAGAAAAATGAATTGTTGTATGTTGATGCACCCACGCATTTTAATGGTAAACAAGTCTATTTGATCAGCGATGGAAAGAAAAGTAAGGTGAAAAAATTCAAGGCGCAAGGTGAATTGTCAAAAGCATCTTTCAGTATAATGCCACCTGAGAACAGTTTTTCTATTGTTTATGATGGCAAAGAAATTGTGCTTGATTTTGAAAAAGGCGATGGTACCATATCAAAAACTGATATCGAAGGTAAATACCTGTACCATCATAGAGCCAATTATGGCAACGGATGGTTTGCTTCCTTGACTAAATTGTACAAGCCTGAGTTTTACGAAACCTTTGATAACTTTTTTGACAAGAAGTATGAAGACGGACTAGTTTCTGTCATGAATTCAAGTCATCAGGATATTGCATGGGTTGATCGCCCCGAGGTATGTATTATCCTTAGAGATACCTTGTTATTAAAACCTGTTATCAACGATGCCTTCGAAAGAGATGATTATGGTTTTGATATTGAAGACGGCTTAATTTTAAGGGAATATTTGGAAAGACATCCCGAATCAAAAGAACGCCTTACTACGTTATTGAATGAAAAATTATTATCCGTAGGTGCCACTTATAACTGCCCTTATGAAGATATGTACGATGCCGAAGATCAAGTGCGTCAATTGTATTTAGGTAAAAAGTGGGTAAAAAAGACTTTCGGTGGGTACGATTCCAAAGTATATTGGAACGTAGACGTACCGGGTAAATCGTTACAAACACCACAAATTCTCAAAAAAGCAGGGGTAGATTATATGATTATCAGTAGACATGCCAAAGGCATGTTCCATTGGGCGAGTCCAGATGGCAGTTCGGTCTTCACATACTCTCCAGGTCATTACGGTAATGATTTGCTCTATCTTTCAAGAGACCTAAATGATAAAATGAAATATGGGGCTGAACAGGTCTTATATTGGGAAAAGAATTTTGAAGAAGGTAAAATCCATACGCCATTGCTATCAAGTCAGGATATGCTACCAGCAATTGATTATTCGGATTTCATTGAATCATGGAATTCTTTTGATGCCCTGAAAGATGAAAAGGGAGCTGGCAAAAATGTGTTCTTACCCAATATGGAACTCATGACGGTTGATGAATTTATGCCTTTGGCAGAAAAAAATGCGACCAAGGTTGATACTATCATGGGAGAACGTCCCAATGTTTGGGTTTATATTCATGGACCAGGACATCATGATGCACTTACTGCGAGTAGGGAAGCGTCAAAATTGTTGCCGGCGGCCGAAAAATTCCTTTCGATTGCTAATATCATCGACCCGAAAAAAATGCAATATCCATTTAAGGATTTTGATGAAGCTTGGCAAGCCAAAATTTATCCTGATCATGGTTGGGGTGGGCACGATGGAGATATCACCGATAATTTATTCAAGGAAAACTTGGTGAAATCAAGAACTATGGGACAAAACCTATTGAATAAAGGAATTGATTTCTTATCAACACGAATAAAGAAAAATGAGAAATTGGGGGTTCCAATTGTGCTTTTTAATAGCCTCTCATGGAAACGGACCGACCCTGTAACTGTATCAATGGATTTTCCAAAAGGAAATTCTCGCTACGTTGGTGTCATTACATCAGATATGAAAAATGTACCCTCTCAAAGTACTAATGAGACCTATTATGAAGATGGAAGCCTCAAAAGTGCCGACATTATCTTTATCGCTGAAAACATCCCATCTATAGGATATGCCACATATTATATATCGGATAGGAAGAATACACAGGAAGACAAATTTGAAAAGGCATCCACATCCATTTATGAAAATCCGTTTTATAAAATCACTTTTGAAAAAGGCGGTATTGCACAAGTCTATGACAAGAAGTTCAAAAAAGAATTACTTGATACTGATAACCTAAAAGGAGGAGAAATTTTCACCTTACAATCGGTCGGAAATGGCGCAGGGGAATTTGGGGATGTACAGCAAGTAAGTATGGTAGATTTTGACAAAATGAGTCTCCATAATCCTGAATGGATAGTTTTGGAAAACGGACCTGTTTATAGCAAATACAGGCTTGAACAAGAAATCAAACATGCCATTGTAAGACAGGATGTTACTTTGTACCATAATCTTAAGCGCATCTATTTTAATACGAGCCTGCGCAATTGGTCTGGGGAATTGTACCGCGAATTCAGAACTGCTTTTCCAATTAACATGGAGAATCCTGAAATCGCCCATGAGGTGCCTTTTGGAAGTGTAAGAGTAGGCAAAGATGAAATCAAAACAGCGGGGGAACGTTATACGCCACTTTGTAAAGATGTACACCCAAGGGCAATCGTTGATTGGATTTCTGCTACTGATGATGAAGTTTCTGTTACGTTGAGCTCGTCAGTGGCAGCTGTAGATTGGATCGATCCTACTTCACATAAAGAAGGCAAAGCAGTGTTGCAACACATATTATTGGCAAGTAGAACATCATGTCATTGGGAAGGAAATGAATACTCGCAAGCCGGTAACCACGACTTTCATAATGTGTTCACTTCCAACAAAGCGGGAAGTTTATTAGGGCAACAAATAGCAAAGCAGGAAAACGAACCTATAAGCGTGGTGGTTTATCCAGAAACTTCAACAAAATCATTCCTACCGGAATCCTTGAGTTTCTTCTCTATCGATACCGATAATGTTATGATAACTACCATTAAAAAGGCTGAAGATTCTGAAGAAATAATTGCACGTATGTACAATGTTAAGGATGGCAATGAGAGGGTGAATATTTCATCTTATTTCAACATCAATTCCTACAAGCAAACCAATATAATTGAGGAGAACCCAACACCTGTTGCTCCCGAATTAAAAGTAGGTAAATACGCTATTGAAACTTTTAGTTTAGATGTGAATAAGTAATTAGCAAAAATTTGGATCAGCTATAAATAATTAACCATAAAACCTGTTTAATGACAACACTTTGGAAGAATGACAAGGAGCTATATGAAATAGCAAAGAAGGAGCTGTTTGTGGCACTAGTGGGAGATATCTTGGATAAAATGGGATACCTACACCAATTTCTTCCTCCGAACATTAAACCCTTGAATGATGATTTTATTGTTATAGGAAGGGCGATGCCCGTACTGGAAGCTGATGTGTTTGAAGAGGTTGTTGAAAACACCAATAATCCTTTGATGCAAAAACCATTTGGAATAATGTTCGAAGCTTTGGACAGTTTAAAAGAAGATGAGGTATATATCTGTTCGGGATCATCTCCCAGTTATGCCCTTTGGGGTGGCTTGATGAGTACAAGAGCCATCAAATTAGGAGCCGCAGGGGCAGTGGTAAATGGTTGGTCTAGAGATACCAAGGAGATACTTAATCTTGATTATCCTACTTTTTCATTTGGTGGCTATGCCCAGGATCAAGGTCCTAGAGGCAAGGTAATCGACTATAGGGTGCCTATAGAGATTGCCGGTATTCGTATTCATCCAGGCGATATGGTTTATGGTGATGTTGATGGCGTCTTGATTGTGCCAAAAGAGGCGGTAAATGAAGCCTTTACAGGAGCTATAGAAAAAGCAAGAGGAGAACAATTGGTTAAAAAGGCATTGCAAGCTGGCATGAGTACGGTGGATGCTTTTAACAAATTCGGAATCATGTAAAAACAAGTGTCTTCACTTAAACCAGATTTAATGAAAAATAAAACCTCCATTTATCTACTTGCCATAAGTTTTGTATCAACCATTGGGGGGTTTCTATTCGGTTATGATACCGCAATTATATCAGGTTGTAATTCTTTTTTGGAGACCCATTTTAATCTAACGGCGAGTATGTTAGGTTGGGTGGTTTCATCGGCCTTGTTGGGTACAATATTGGGTTGCATTATTTCTGGAAGGGTTACTGACAAATATGGACGTAAAAAAACCTTGATATTAGCGGCAGTTTGTCTTACCATTTCGGCTTTTGGCTCCATGTTGCCGCCTCAGTTTTTAGGTAATTTGGATTCATCTTATTGGATTACCTCTAGTCTGGATTCATCGTTTTTTACCTTGATTATTGTTCGAATTATTGGAGGTATAGGTGTAGGTATAACTTCTGTAGTGGCGCCCATTTATATTTCTGAACTGACCTTACCTGAAAAAAGGGGTAAAATGGTATCCTTATATCAATTATCTATTACATTGGGAATTCTTCTTGCTTTTCTAGTGGATTGGATTGTGCTTAATCAAGCTGGTGATAAAGCAGGTATAATCAGTGGTGCCGAAGTAGGTTTTTGGGATTGGTTGTTTGTAGAGGAACTTTGGAGAGGTATGTTCGGCACTGAAATTCCTATTGCCATTCTCTTTTTGGTATTACTCTTATTCGTTCCCGAAAGCCCAAGATGGCAAGTAGTGAATGGAAATGAGGAGGCAGCTTTTTCGACCATGGTAAAAATTGGGGGTACAGCGCAAGCAGAGGCACAAATGCTAGAAATGAAAGAAACTTCAAAAGTGGAGACCCAGGGCATAAAGGAATTGTTCAAGCCCTATCTACGAAGACCCTTTTTAATAGGAATTCTACTCCCAATGTTTTCCCATTTAAGCGGTATAGCGGCAATCATGTATTTTGCTCCGAATATTCTTAACGAATCCTTTAAAAGTGTTGAAAGTTCATTTTTAGGCGCCGTATTAGTTGGTTTAGTTAATTCAATTTTCACTTTTATCGCCATAATGAACATTGAACGTTACGGAAGACGAAAACTATTATTGATAGGAGTTACCGGTGCGGCCATATCGCTTATGGGAGTTGGAGTGCTATTCGCAATTGGATCCAACCTGGTAATAATTCCACTATTGATTTACGTAGCCTGTTTCGCATTTTCATACGGGCCCATTGTTTGGGTCATCATCAGTGAGATTTTTCCAACCAAAATTAGAGGTCTTGCCGTGAGTATTGGGAGCCTTTCATTAATGGTCACAGGTTTTTTCATTACGCTGACCAATCCTATTTTCATAGAAACCATTAAACCAGCTGGCACATTTTTTCTTTATGGAGCATTAACGATTCCTGCTATTTGGTTCATATGGAAATATGTTCCTGAAACAAAGGGCAAAACCTTGGAAGAGATAGAAATGTCATGGAAAAATATAAATAAAGAGCAACAAAAAGTGAATAAATGAAATTGATAGAACAATATCAAATAAGCGACAATGGGTACCATCCTTTCTTGATTAGGGATGGATGGCAGGTTGCTCAATTGAACTATATGCCTGAACAGGAAATCGGTAATATTGTAAAGTTGGACATACATCATTTAACTGATGAGGTTTTTATTCTTTTGAATGGGAAAGCAGTATTGATTGGAGCTGAAATAAACGGGAATGATGTTAATTTTGAGGTGGAATTGATGAAACCGAATATCACCTATAACATTCCTGTTGGCACTTGGCATAATATTGCGATGAGCACAGATTGTGAAATTATTATTATCGAAAAATCAGATACGCATGTAGCGGATTTTGAGTTCTTCCCGCTAAGCGAAGAAAAAAAGAATGAAATGGAAATTCTGGTCAAAAACTGCGTTGACCTAAACTATTAACTACTAGATGATTCATCAACTAATATTTTAAGGAAACAGACTCATGATAAGTATAGATTTAAAAGGTAAAAGGGTATTGGTCACTGGGGGTAGCAAAGGAATTGGGGCAGAAATTTGCAGAAAAATGGCAGAATGTGGGGCCGATGTTTTTATCAATTACAATAGCAACGAACAAAGTGCTAAAGAATTGGCACAAGAGATAAGTATTTCATTTAATGTAAAAACAGCTATTGGCGGTGCAGATGTATCCAACTCAAAACAGGTCAAGGAAATGTTCTTGAAAATGGATGAGGAAATAGGGGGTATTGATATTTTGGTAAATAATGCAGGTACAGAATCCGTTCATCATATTTTGGATATGAATGAAAATGAATGGGATCGGGTAATGAATGTGAATCTGAAAGGTCCGTTTTTGTGTGCTAAAGAAGCTGGCAAAAGAATGGAAGTAAATGGTGGCGGGGTTATCATAAATATTTCTTCAATACATGATGTGGTACCTAGAAAAGGGTTAGCGCATTACTGTGCTGCAAAAGCAGGGTTGAAAATGCTCTCAAAATGCCTGTCACTTGAATTGGCCGAAAATAATGTTAGGGTAGTATCCATAGCTCCAGGTGCAATTACCACTGAAATGAACAGGGAGGAAATCGCAAAGTTTGGCAAGGATAAATTTGAAAACTGGATTCCTCAAGGTAGAATTGGTAATGTAAGCGATGTAGCCCATACCGTGGCATTTATGTCAAGTGAATTGGGCGATTATATCAATGGTTCTGATATCTATATTGACGGGGCATATATGAACAATACGATACAGTATGACCCACGACCACCGAGAAATAAGGAATAACCAAAAAATGGAGATTAATCTAAAAGGAATGGCTTGGGATCATCCAAGGGGGTATGAACCACTTAGGGCATTATCCAAGGATTTTAGAAAATTGCACCCAAATGTGAACATACATTGGGACATACGTTCTCTAAAGGAATTTGGGGATATGCCTATTGAAGATTTGATTGAGGAATACGATTTGATTACGACAGACCATCCATACATGGGTCAAGCGCATAAAAACCAATTACTGGTGGATTTAAAGGGTTATATTCCTAAAGAAAGGTTGACTGCACTTGAAAGTGCATTTGTTGGTCCTTGTTATATTTCTTATAACTATGAGAATCATTTGTATGCCTTACCTATTGATGCAGCTGCATTGGTGGCGGCAAAGCGCGACGACTTGTTTTTAAAAATTGGTCTTTCAGCACCAAAAACCCAGAATGAACTTAGAGGGTTTTACAATACAATTCCCAGCGGTTACTCTGTTGCTTGGGCGTTGTGTCCAACCGATATGTGGTGCTCGTTTCTAACCTTATGTGCCCAAGAGCGAGGTCGATATTTTATTCAAAATTATGGGATAGATAGGGCGATAGGTGCTACAGTAATCGATCAATTGAAATTCCATTTAGACTTCCTTAATCCCGATTCGATCAATTGGAATCCAATACAGATATTGGATTATATGGCTGAAAAAGAGGAAATTGTTTATTCACCCTATTTATTTGGGTATACTAACTATTCCAGACAGGATTATGCTAAAAACATTGTATCATTTTTAGATAGTCCGGTTAATCCAAAAAATTCAGTTTCTACGGTTTTAGGAGGTGTGGGTTTAGCGGTATCCTCAAAATGTAAACACAAAGAAACGGCAGTTGAATTAGTGGAATATATTGCAAGTCCTGAGATTCAAACGGGGAGTTATGTGCAAAACCAAGGGCAACCAGCTGGGATTGTGGCATGGAAGAATGAAGCTAACAACGCCCTATGTAATGATTTTTTCAAGAACACATTGAAAACCATGCAAAATGCCTATGTACGACCACAACATGTGGGTTGGAATGAATTTCAAGAACAGAGCTGATCTTATTCATTTGGGTATTAAGAAGAATAGAGAAGCAAGTTCTATTATCAAAGCGTTGAATTCATTGTATAAATCTATAGCCAATAATGAAAAGGAGTTTTAAACATATCATAGTTAAATCAGAAGCGGGAATAGGGTCATTGATTTTTAATCGACCAACACAATTGAACGCAATGAATCGTGAAATGATGGATGAAATCATTGAGGCGATTCAGTTGATCAATGCCGACGACACGATTAATGTGGGCGTAATTTCAGGCTCGGAAAGGGCATTTATGGCAGGAGCCGATATTAAGGAATATGGAAGCCAGACCCCAGAGCAATTTGATGCTTTCCAAAAGAAAGGTATACAATTGTATGATGCTATTGAGAATGCTGATATTCCTTGGATAGCTGCTGTGAACGGATTTGC
>RCNE010002136.1_pt1 | contig 10657 bp, 7 predicted proteins | sample 2041361 | NCBI WGS metagenome assembly RCNE01 (sample SAMN09708229, study PRJNA481090) | Marine sediment metagenome, whole genome shotgun sequencing project.
ACTCTTTGGCTAAATGCCGCCACCTGTTCGGAAACCACCGCGACCGCGCTTCGACGACGGTCGTGACCGTGGCGCGCGTGGCAGCTTAAAGCCATCGTTGCGGCGCGAACCGCTTGGACCCGGCCAGTGCCAGGTTGGACGGCGAGTAGACGTCTGGCGACGCTTGCGGGCGATGCCACCGCTGCCAAAATCCGGCCACGCTCCCGCCACTTCACGGTAGCGTTGATATTGTTGCAGCACGTTCCACAGAGTGCCACCTCGAATCGCGCCGCCGAGTACTTCGCGCATCATCGACACGATCACGTCGCCTTTATCGAAACCGGAGCGCAGGTCATCGTAACGACTCTGTTTAAATCGCTGCCGAACCTTTTGCAGTTCCTGAACGCGCCTGAGGTGCTCCTTGTGTACTTCGCGATTGCGACTAAATTCGCCCCGAATCTCATCGTCTTCGCGTCGCAGGTGACGGAGATTATCGACAAGAGCATCGTCTTCTGTGGTCATAGTCGAGCGCGCGAGATTTGTCAGGTCAGCGATGTCGCGGCGCTGTAACGCCTCAGAAAACATGTTGACACCCTGAGTAATGTAACGGTCTTCGCCGGCCGCGAACAGACTTTGCTCGCTTTGCAGCTCGTTCAGTTTGGCCTCAGATTGTGCGATTTTTTCGTCGATCTCATCTTGCCGTCGTTCGGCATTGTCGAGCGCTGACTTCGCCGCATGTACGCCACCTTCTTCGGCCGCCGCTTCTTCCAGGGCCTGCAGTTTGTCGAGTTCATTGTCCGCGTCGGCGCGCTTACGTTCAGCGTGTTCCCTGAGGCGTCTGGGAATTTCCTGGAGCATCCAGTAATTGGGTCGCGCCTGTTGGTAGCTACACAATCGCGCGACCCAGCCATCGAGCAGGCGCGCAAGAAGATTGGCGCGGTACTCCGCTGTGCCATAGTGACGATCCCACAGGTAAATGAACAACGGATCGTTCTCATACGGCTGCCCTTTTGAGCGGCGATCCATTGCCACGACCTCCGCCTTCTCCGCGGCGCCCATCGCGATGGCATCAGCCTTCTGTGTTAGCTCGAGCTGAGCGAGAAACTTAGGATTCGACTCGAGCATTGACTGCACTTTGGCTTCGCGCTCGGCAAGCGACTGCGCCGCCTCATCGACAACGTCATGCAATTCATACCGACGTTCCTCGAGTGTCCGCAGAGTCTCGGCGGCTAACGATATTCGTTCGTTCAGTGCAGCCATCGCATTATTTCGCTGGCCAAGAATTTCCTGTACCTGGAAATCTGCCGAATCAATGCGTTTTACGACGTCACCCTGGCGAATCGCATCGAGCCGCGTTGCCGCCATTTGCTTCAACGCCTGCGCTTGCTGCTGCTTGTTGATTTCGACAGCACGGGACGTGACTTTCAGCTCTCCGTCCAGGCGTGCTAACTCCCTGCGTGCCGTTCGCAGCGTCGTGTCCAGTTCGCCAAGCGTGTCGCGTCCCGATAGCATCGTTACCAGTCCGTTATCGCCGCACCGCTTGTCGGTATGCGGTACTCCGGATCGAGTTGACCGGCGCTCTTGGCACCGACGATATTGCTTTGAACAATGCCATCATCCCGTTTATCCGCGGCGACGGCCTCGAAGGTCTCCTCGCTGACACGCACGCCCCATTTCGACTGCAACCGTGTAAGACCGTCTTCTTCGTTGCGGACAGGCACCGACATCACGGCGCCGGTTGCGGTTACCGCCTCAACAATCAAGTAATAATTCCTGGCATCGGCATTCACGTCCGGAATACGCCACACGCCCGATAGTTCGTTCGGTCGGGAAACAATTCGGATGTCATAGCTTGTTTCCAGGTCACTGTGCAGCCCCCGCAATTCTTCGAGCAGATTTTCGGCGCGTTGGTAATCCTCGCCATCGAGCGCCCGCCTGGCCTCCCCAACTTGCCGGGTAGCCTGTTCATTTGCCCTGGTGCTGTCAGAAATCGTACTAATCTCAGCGTACACCGTCTCTATCTTCGCGGGTAGATCCGCGTGCAGACGCGCTTCTGGCTGGAGGACCATCATGAAATACGCGAGCCAGATGAGGAGGCCGAACAGCAGGATGCCGGTGACCGGTTTTCCCCATCGATTCCTGCGGACATAGAACCGCGCAAGCTTCGCAGAGAAGCTGCTGGGCGTCGGCGTGTAGCTGAAACGGTCCTCCTCGAGTGCCTCGACGCCAGCGGCCAGCGCCGCATCGCTGACCTCAATACCCTGCGCGCCGTAGATTTCCCGCAGGCGCGCCATTAGTCGCTGGCGCCGCCCGCCCGCATCGAGCTCGCGATCGACAATTAAGTCTCGGTGGCGGACGGTATCGACGACATCCATCGCCACCATCAAATCTTCAAGCGGTGCTTTGTCAGCACCTGCCTCGATGGCTGTGGTCATCTTTGCCTAGACGCCGGTCGGCGGTGGGAGCGTGCCACCCTGTTGAATCAACTTTGCGAGGCGCTGCTTGCCATCCTCCACCGACTCCCGAATCTCCTCGGCATTTCTTGTTGCCAGCACTCGCATTTCTTCGATGATGTCGCGAGAACGCGCCTGGAAATTGACTACGGATTCGACCAGCTTCTTCACGGCGTCCGCACGAATGGTCGGACCATAACCAGCGCGGACCGCCGCTTCCTGAACTGCGCCGCCAATGTCTGCCAGATCTTCGAGGCTCTTCGACATGCCTTCTTTCATGGCCTCGAGCGCCGCGGTGCTCTCATGCAAACCGAAGAGCCCGGTGAACGACGCGCTGAGTGCCGTCAGCACCGTTTCGTTGGTGCCGAAAAACATGATTGACTGTTTGTAGACGCGCTCTTTGGCGCTCGTCGTCTGCAGGAGTCGCGCCATGACAAATTCGGACGTGTTGTAGCTAACCGTCAGATTATCGGACAGATCTTTTGCGATCTGATAGCGGTCTTCGTCCGCCTGCAACTCGCGTACTTTTTCGTCGCGTGCGAGCTCAAGTTTTGCGCGTGCGACGAGATCGTCGCCCTCGAAGGCGTCAACGGCATCCGTCGCCCCAGCAACTTTATCCTTCGCCGCTTCCCAATGAGTTTCAGCGGTCTTCAGCACATCCAGTGCGAGAATCTCGGACTCTTTCAGCGCACCTCGAAAATCCTGGTAGGCATTGAGAATAATATGTTCGCGCTCAATCTGGTCGCTGGAGTCCTTTGCAACCTCCAGGTAAGTGTCCTTGATATCCTGGAAACGCTTTGCAATATCGCCGCGCGTCACTTTCATCCAGACATTGCCGATGCGCTCGAAGGTATCGATCTTGCCATCTTCAACCTGTTCAACCATCGATTTCGCATCATCGCGAATCGAATTGAACTTACCGGTGATCTCCTCGTAACGCTCGCCGAGTTTCATGGAGCTGATCTGCTCGCGAACCACCTCGTTGAAGAGCGAAGCCTGGCTTAACGTGCGAGCGATGGCGGTGACCTTGGCCTCATCCAGCTGCGTCAGGCGATTGAGAAGCGCGACGATCGGTGCCTCGTCGGCTGTTTCCGGTACGAGACCGAGATCCCGCAGCTGATTCATGGCGCGATCGAAATATTTCAGTACAGATTTGCTCATCAGCGTTCCTTATTGTTAATGCTTATTGTTAATAGTTGTCGGCCTGTGGGCGAGCAGTACGCCGAGCCGAATGATATCAAAAGAAGGCGTTGATACGACTGTTGCCGATCGCTTGTCGGCACCGCATTCTCTTCCGATATCCGACCCTATGTCATCGCTAACCTGCTGACTCGTAAGGTAAAGTGGTGTGTTCTTCAATCAAACACCGTAACAAATGTTAACAGTTGGGATGCGCCGCCGTACATTTACGTATAGCAACGACGCGCTCCAAGCCATAACGTCGAAAACGTAAGGCCACTCGCCTGCTCCTGTTAGCGAGGGATGAAATGCCACAAGGGTCCTTGTGGTGCTTGTTTTGAATGTTCACCACTAGTGACCGATGGAAACCGAGAACCACCGGAGGTGTACCTATGAGCATTCATACCTGGGCTGAGCCCTACAAGATCAAAGCCGTCGAACTCATCAAGATGACCACTCGCGAACAGCGCGAACAGGCTATTCGCGAGGCCGGTTTCAACACGTTTCTGTTGCGTTCGGAAGATGTCTATATCGACCTGCTCACCGACTCTGGCTGTGGCGCAATGAGCGATCGCCAATGGGCTGGCATGATGTGTGGTGATGAGGCGTATGCGGGTAGCAGGAATTTCTACCATATGCGCGACACGGTCGAAGAATACTATTCATACAAGTACACGGTGCCCACTCATCAGGGCCGTGGTGCTGAGCACATACTGAGCCAGATGCTCATCTCCAGCGGGGATTACATCCCGGGCAACATGTACTTCACGACGACGCGATACCACCAGGAACTGGCTGGCGGGACGTTCGCTGACGTGATTATCGATGAAGCCCATGACGCGGAGTCCGAACATCCGTTTAAGGGCAACGTCGATATCGCGAAGCTCGATGCACTCGTCGACAAAGTCGGCGCAGAGCACATCCCTTATGTTTGCATCGCTACCTGCGTCAACATGGCCGGCGGGCAACCGCTCTCCCTGGCCAACCTTCGACAGGTTCGCGCCTGGTGTGATGAGCATGGTGTGCTGCTGGTCCACGACATGACACGCGTTGCTGAGAACGCCTACTTCATTCAACGCCGTGAGCCTGAGTATAAGGACAGGTCCATCCGGGAAATCGTGTACGAAATCTGCTCGCTAACCGACATAGCGACCATGTCTTCAAAGAAAGATGCAATGGTAAATATCGGCGGCTTCCTCGCCATGAACGACGAAAAACTCTACGAGAAAGCTTGTGCTCTCGTCGTCGTCTATGAAGGTCTGCACACCTATGGCGGAATGGCTGGACGGGATATGGAGGCGCTTGCAATCGGTATCACCGAGAGTGTCGACGATGACCACATTCGAGCCAGGGTTGGCCAGGTCGAATATCTTGGCGCCGCAATCCAGCGAGCCGGTGTACCCGTGGTCACACCAATCGGCGGCCACGCGGTTTTCCTGGATGCACGCAGACTGTTGCCACACTTATCCCAGGACCAGCTGCCCGCTCAGGCACTTGCAGCAGCACTGTACAGGGAGTCAGGTGTGCGCTCGATGGAGCGCGGCGTCGTATCCGCGGGTCGCGACAAGAATACGGGCAAAAACTACATGCCGAAGCTGGAGCTTGTGCGGCTTACGATCCCACGCAGGGTTTACACGCAGGCACATATGGACGTTACCGCAGAGAGCGTCATTTCAATCGCAGAGAAAGCGGATCAAATCCGCGGGCTGCGGTTCGCCTACGAACCTGAAATGCTGCGCTTCTTTCAGGCAAAATTCGAGGAAATCTGAGCTCGTCCGCCTCAAGACATAGCGGAAATTTGTTCAAGTCTGGCTCAGAAAATGATGCGGCTTCCCGTAAGCCCCTGGAACAGTTTGCGTGGCGTTAGCTGTGGCAGCAAAAGCTGCCGTGTGGCCATCACCGCCCGGCCCACGACATCCGATGAATAGCGCAGCGCCTCGTGCGGCGACGCGAGCCGCGCCATATTGGCCTGGTACACACCTTCTTTAACCGTCGCCAAGACCGGGCTGGCAACGGCGCTTTCGCCGGCGACGAGCCAGGTCGTGATGTCGCCGAATGAAATCACCATTGGCATGGGTGTCGCCCGGAATTTCTTCAGTCGCCGGTCCGCTAGCAGACGACTGATGTTCTCACCCGCGACCGTGCCCATGTCCATCGCGTAGTAAGCCTGCTTGCGAACGGGCTCGGGAAGGGCCGCGCAATCACCTGCAACGAAAATATTGTCCGCGTAGCGGCTCCTTAGCGTGTCGTCTACCGGCAACCACTTATCGCCGGTGTCGTTGAGTTCGGCTTCACGCAGAAAATCAGGCAACGTCATACCCGCAGACCAGATACAGAGATCCGCAGTTAGTTTCTTACCGCTCGCAAGCGTCACACTTCGTGCAGCCACCTGCGTGACAGCAGCATCCGTATGCAAGGTCACCGGATAGGGCGCGAAGCGCAGTGCGGCATCACTCGCCAGACCCTGGGGCAGCCCTGTCAGGATGCGCGATTCCGTCTCGACAACATGGATATTGAACTCATCCCCCTGCCCACGTCGGCGCAAGATTTCCCCGAGCGCTTCGACTCCCGACACGCCGCCACCAACGATTACAACTGAGGCGCGACGCTTGCGCGTAGCGAGCTTGTCGAGCCGGTTTGCGATACGCACGGCATCGTCGACAAGGCGCAACCCGAGAGCGTATTTATCCGCACCTTCTATACCGAACGTTGTTCTCTGGCTGCCGGCAGCAATCAGGCAGGCATCATACGGCAGCACGAGCCCGCTCTCGGTCATCACTGAGCTGCTGTCGCGGTCGATCTGAGTAACAACATCGTGCACAAACGTGTGCCCGTAACGGCTAACGCACTCGGCACGCGGCAACACCACACCATCGCGGTTTTTCACGCCCGACAGTAATTCATGAATATTGGGTGTCCACTCGAAATCGGCACGCGCATCGACCACGGTGACGTCGTGTTCGCACGACAGGCGTGACGCGGCAACCAGGCCGGCGAAGTTGCCGCCAATAATGACGACACGTGATCTGGATGAAGTCATGGCTGGCTAACCCGGATCCGACTCTGCGCCGGCGGAGCTCTTCAACAGTCCGCGAAAGGCTCTTTTCGAATTACGCTTGTTCTGGACAACCTCATAAACCTCGGCAGCAATGGGCATATCGACGCCGTACTCTTTCGCAAGTGCCATAACCGTCGGCGCGCTCTTGACGCCTTCTGCGACCATGAACATCTCGTCGATAATCTCGGTGATTGATCTGCCCTTGCCCAACTCGAACCCCACCGTGCGGTTCCGGCTTTGGGCGCTCGTGCAAGTCGCCACGAGGTCACCCATGCCTGTCAGGCCGGCGAACGTCTGGGGCTCGCCTCCCATCGCAACTCCCAGCCGCGTAATTTCGGCAAGGCCCCGCGTAATGACAGCAGACCGTGTGTTTTCACCCGCACCCTGCCCATCGCCCATGCCAGCAGCAATCGCAATGATGTTTTTGAGGACGCCGCCCAGCTCGCAACCGATGACGTCATGGTTCGAATAAACGCGAAACAGCCCGCTGTGGAACATTTTTTGTAGTTCTTTGACGATCGTCTCGTCCGCCATCGCAACCACACTGGCTGCCGCGTAGCCCGCCATGATTTCACGCGCCAGGTTGGGTCCGGTCAACACACCGGCAGGATGCCCGGGCAGCACGTCCTCAATGATTTCGGTCATGCGCATGTGCGTATCGAGCTCCAGTCCCTTGGAAAGACTGACCACCGGAACCCATGGGCGGATATGACCTTTGATCTGTTCGAGGACATGGCGAAAACCCTGCGAAGGAATGCCAACAACAATGACATCGGCGCCGGCAACTGCTTCCTCTATGTCGGTCGTCGCGATCAGATTCTTCGGGAGCTTGGCATCCGGCAAGAACTTACTGTTCGTGTGTCGGGTGTTGATCTCTTCGACGCGGGCCGCATCACGCGCCCATAAAGTCACGGCCGTATTGCGCGCAACCAGAGCGGCCACCGTTGTGCCCCACGAGCCGCCGCCCAGTAGTCCGATTTTTAGATTCACTGATTCGCCCTCTATGATTCGTCCTCTATTTTAGCGCCGCAGCCAGAATTTCGTTAAAGGTCGCACTCGGGCGCATCACCGCCTCGGTCTGCGCCGCATCGGGCTTGTAGTAGCCGCCGATGTCTACGCTCGTGCCCTGCACCGAATTCATCTCGTCGACGATCTTCTCTTCGTTATCCATCAAAATCTTGGCCAGCGGTGCGAAATGCGCTTGCAGCTCCGCGTCGCTGGTCTGTTCCGCAAGCTCTTGCGCCCAGTACAGCGCGAGATAATAGTGGCTGCCACGATTATCGAGCTCACCGGTGCGACGCGACGGTGATTTGCCGTTATCGAGCAATTTGCCGGTGGCCGCATCGAGCGTCGTCGCAAGAATCTTCGCTTTGTCGCTGTCATTCTTATGCGCAAGGTCTTCAAGGGCGACGGCCAGGGCAAGGAATTCACCGAGTGAATCCCAGCGCAGGTGATTCTCCTCAACCAGCTGTTTCACGTGCTTGGGCGCTGAGCCGCCAGCGCCGGTCTCAAACAGGCCGCCGCCGGCCATGAGCGGCACTATCGAGAGCATCTTCGCACTGGTACCGAGCTCCATGATCGGGAATAGATCGGTGAGGTAATCGCGCAGGATATTGCCGGTCGCCGAAATGGTGTCCTTGCCACGGATCACGCGCTCCAGCGTGAAACGCATGGCGCGCGTCTGCGACATGATCTCGATATCGAGCCCCTCGGTGTCATGCTCCTTCAGGTAAGTCTCGACCTTCTTGGTCAGCTCAGCCTCGTGCGGGCGATATTCGTCGAGCCAGAATACGACCGGCATGCCCGACAAGCGAGCGCGGGTTACGGCCAGCTTCACCCAATCGCGAATCGGCTCGTCCTTGACCTGGCACATGCGCCAGATATCGCCTTCTTCCACGTCCAGAGACATCAGCACCTTGCCCTGGTCATCGACGACATTTGCGATGCCCTCTTCGGGGATCTCGAAGGTCTTGTCGTGTGAACCGTACTCCTCCGCCTTCTTGGCCATCAGGCCAACATTTGGCACCGTGCCCATGGTCGCCGGGTCAAAGGCACCGTGGGTTTTACAGAAGTTGATAATCTCCTGGTAGATGCGCGCGAAAGTACTTTCCGGCATGACTGCCTTGGTGTCTTTGAGGCGCCCATCCGGGCCCCACATCTTGCCGCCGCTACGGATCATCGCCGGCATCGAAGCGTCGACGATGACGTCGCTGGGTACATGAAAATTTGAGATGCCCTTGGCCGAATCTACCATCGCCACCTCAGGGCGCTGTGCATGACAAGCGTGCAGGTCATTGACGATCTCTTCCAGCTGCGTACCGGGCAGTGTCGAAATCTTGTCATAAATGCTGGCCAGGCCGTTGTTGACGTTGACGCCGAGTTTGTCGAACAGCTCACCGTGCTTGGCGAAAGCGTCCTTGTAGAAGACCTTGATCGCATGGCCGAAGACAATCGGATGCGAGACTTTCATCATGGTTGCCTTTACGTGTAGCGAAAACATGACGCCGGTTTGGTAAGCATCCTCCATCTCCTCTTCGTAGAAATCGCACAGCGCCTTCTTACTCATGAACATGCTGTCGATGACTTCATCTTTTTCCAGAGCAATATTTTCTTTGAGGACGATCGACTTGCCGCTCTTGGTCTCCAGAACCATCGAGACGTCGCAGGCCTTGTCCGTTGTCATGGTCTTCTCGCTCGAGTAAAAGTCGCCGCGATGCATGTGTGAAACATGGGTGCGCGAAGCTTGGCTCCACGCTTCCATCGAATGCGGGTGCTTCTGGGCATAACGTTTGACTGCGGGCGGCGCGCGACGGTCCGAGTTGCCCTCGCGCAGAACCGGGTTTACAGCGCTACCGAGCGCCTTGCCGTAGCGCTTCCTGAGCGCCTGTTCTTCGTCCGTCTTTGGATCGTCCGGGAAGTCCGGAATCTTATAGCCCTTCGACTGGAGCTCGGCAATGGCCACCTTGAGCTGCGACACCGAGGCGCTGATGTTGGGTAGCTTGATGATGTTGGTGTCCGGGAACTGGGTGAGTCGACCGAGTTCGGCGAGATTGTCAGGGACCTTTTGTTCATCGCTGAGGTGCTCGGGAAACTCGGCGAGGAGCCGTGCTGCCACGGAGATGTCGCTCTCAGTGATGTCGATGCCGGCCGGCGCGGTAAACGTGCGAATAACTGGCAGCAGTGAGTGAGTCGCGAGCAGCGGTGCCTCATCGGTAAGTGTATAAATAATCGTCGGTTTTTTAATGCTCATGCTCTATTTTTCCCGTTGTGTTCTTCTAAATCCTGCGCGGACGACAGCGTAACCTGAAAATAGCTCGAGATCACCTGATACGCCGGTTCAGTCCGGACGTTTCAGCCGATAAATCCTCTTATTCTTCATGGCGGCATGGTTGCAGACGTATCAGTGTGTTTCTACGTCTCGATGCCGGCGCAGGCGGCTGGCATACTGTTGCTCGTCATGCATAACCCCACTCCACTTTCGAAACGGCAATCGGCACTAGCCATCAAACCGCCTGGCAACCCGGACGGCAAGGGCCTCAATGGCTTGATGCTCGACTGGTACCACACGGAGCCACGCGGTGTGGTCGCGAAGCCGCAGCGCCAGGTACTTGCCGAGTTCTTCACATCGATGCTCGTGCTCTCCGCACACTTTAAGTACAAACCGGCGATCGGCGTCGATAACTACCTGTACTGGGTGGATGACTGCTGGAGCCTGAGCCTGATCGCGCCACACCAATGGTCAGACAAGCGTCGCTCGGGTTTTGTCGGCACCTGCATTTTGCACACGGATATGACCTGGACGATCGACCCATCGGAGCAACTGTTTGGACGCGGGCCAGTGTCCGACGCGGTGGCGCGATTTTTTGATGCTTTCGCGGAGACGCTGGATACGGATCTCACGCTCGAGGAGATCCTGCCATTTTACGTGCGGCGAATGCCCTACTGGCAGCGCCTGCACGCGAGTGGCTTGAGTCGGTCGATCCGTGGC
>RCNE010002137.1_pt1 | contig 10656 bp, 10 predicted proteins | sample 2041361 | NCBI WGS metagenome assembly RCNE01 (sample SAMN09708229, study PRJNA481090) | Marine sediment metagenome, whole genome shotgun sequencing project.
GCAATCCCGGCACCAACCTCGGTCCGCCGCTTGCAAAACGCTGTAAGGAAATCGACCAGGCCAACGCCGCTCTGGTGACGGATCTCAAACATCGCGGACTACTCGAAGACACCATTGTTGTCTGGGGTGGCGAATTTGGGCGCACCCCAATGGGCGAAGTTCGCAAAGCACTCATCGGCCGTGATCACCATATCGACGCCTTCAGTATGTGGGTCGCCGGCGGAGGATTTAAGCCGGGCTTCACCTACGGCAAAACCGACGAACTCGGTTTTGCAATCACCGAAGAGAAAGTCCACGTCCATGACCTCCAGGCCACCATCCTGAATCAGCTTGGCTTTGATCACAAAAAGCTGACTTTCCCTTTTCAAGGTCGGGACTTTCGATTGACTGATGTCGGCGGTCGGGTTGTTGACGAGATACTTGCCTGACGGCCCCAACTGACTCATCGCCATCGATCCTGTAAACGGAGAATCGTTACTGAAGCACGACGTCTCTCAAACGAACGCAACATTCAATCACCAATACGCGCACGTGATAACTAGTAAGTTTGCCAAATTCAATTTCCTGATCGTCGCGATTGTCGCGGTCGTGTTGTACTTCGTGCTTGATACATCCGGAAGACCTTCGGACTGGCAGCGGTTCTTCGGGCGCATGCATCCAGCAGCTGTACACCTTCCGATTGGTATTCTGATTTTCGGATTGATCTTGTCTGCGCTACGTTCGGTCGGTTGGATTAAGGATGGTGAAAGTGTGGTTGACGTCGCACTTGTGCTTGGGTCGTGGTTCGGAGTTGTTGCGATACTTGCCGGGTCCTGGTTGGCCCAGATTGGTGGCTATCCGGATGAGACGATGTTTCGGCACAAGCTGGCGGGGTACGTCGCGACCGTCGTCGCAGCACTGATCCTGTACCTGCGACACGGATCAGCCGAATTGAAATGGGTGGGTCGTCTTCGACAGGGCCTGTGGGTGGTTGTAGTCGGTGCGCTGGCGTACGGTGGCGATCTTGGTGGGCGGATGACGCATGGCGAAGGTTTTGCATCCGAATATGCACCGGGATTCGTACGTCCGCTTTTAGGGGAGCCAACGCCGATGGTAGAGCGACTGAAGCTTGACGATCCCGCGAAGACGACTGTCTTTGACGCCGTGGTTGCGCCGATACTTCAGGATAAATGCGCGGCATGCCACGGAGCAGAGCGGGCGAAAGGTCGGCTACGATTGCACACAGCGGAAGTGATCGCAGAACACAAAGGAGACGAGCCGTTGTTGGTTGCTGGAAGGCCTGGGGAAAGCTTGTTGATTCAACGGGTTTCGCTGCCGCAAGGGCATGATGACGTGATGCCGCCGGCGTTCGGCGCAAAGCCAATTTCACCTGCGGACGTTGAACTGCTAAAGTGGTGGGTTGCTGAAGGTGCATCGTTCGAGCAGACGGTTACGGATACCCCCATGCCTGCTCACATCCGAACTCTTCTCAATTTCTACGGGCTTGGAGAAATCAAGACTGGGATTTTTGCGCTCGAAGTTGCTATGCCGGATACAAATCGTATCGCAGCGTTGCGTATGAAAGGAGCGTCCGTGAATTCCTTGGCGGCGGGTTCGCCGTTCTTGTCTGTGAAGTGTGAGGCAGCCGCGAATTGTTTCTCCGACGGCGCGTTGGCGGCACTCGGGCCCCACATCGCGTGGTTAGATCTTGGAGATTCCGACGTAACGGATAGCCAACTTTCGACTCTGTCTCGGCTTTTGCACCTTACGCGCCTCGATCTGTCGCGAACGGGAATTCGTGGAAGCGGGTTGAAGTCACTTGAACAGCTGGCCTACCTTGAGTACCTGAACCTCTACGAATCCAAAGTTGATGATGCTGGCGTCAAGCTACTTGAACCGATAAAGTCATTGCAGGCGCTATATTTGTGGCAAACAGGCGTCACGGGGCCGGCTAGGGATGCGTTGCAGGATGCGATACCGGATTTAAAGATTAATACCGGCGCGACCAATTGATCATGGATACAACGACTGACTAATACCCGATCGATATGGCTCGAACCAGACTATCTGATAAGCGAATCGCACTCAGTTCTGAGTTGCTGGTGCTTACCAGTTTCCTAGTTGTACTCTTCTTTTCGGGTTGTTTAGACAAGACGCATCTTTCTGATTCGCAGCGAGCGTCAGTGGAGGCGGAGGTTCACACGTTCTTTGTGAACTTTGCGGACGCGTCTCGGTCACAGGATTGGGCGTCCGTGGTTAAATTCTATTCAGACGACTCGGCATTTATGTGGGCCGAAGATTCGGTAGTTCGGTATCGATCTCGTGCTGAGATCTTTGAAGCGTTGGGGTCGTTTCCTGAGGACACAATCATCTCGACGGATTATGAAGCCCCTGAAATCTATCCTAGCACTGATGAGTCTGTGGTGCTAGAGACGAATTTCAGCACTTCGATTGCGGATTCGACTGGTGAGGTTTTCCGCTTTTCGGGTCGAATCATTGCGGATGTCGTTTTGGAGGAAGGCGGCTGGCGATTTATCAAGGGAAATACATTGACCGACGATCAGGACGGCCGGTAGTCAAATTCCCCCCGGGGGCGCCACCCTCTGTCCCCAAGCTGCAAAAGCTAATCAGTAGTCGCCGAACGAACACTTGCACGCTTGCCTCCACGGCTTTCCTGCAAAACTGTCAGCACCTGCTACAAGTACTCTTCGCCTACCTCACGCTCTCGGATTACCCGAGCCGGCGTTCCGTACGCCACGCGCAACGACTCAACGTCTTCCAACACAGTTGCGCCCGCCCCAATCACCGTGTGGTCGCCAATCGAGATTCCGTGCTTCACCACCGCACCGAGACCGATCGCCGAGCAACTACCGATGCGACAGTTTCCTCCGGTTAGGGCACCGGGAGCCAGACTCGAATAGTCCGCCATTCTTGAATCGTGATCCAATGACGCACCAGTATTGATGATGCAACCGGTGCCCAACGTCGATCCGGAATTGACGATGGCACCTGCGAGGATCACCGAACCGTCGCCGATCACGACATCATTTGCAACAACGGCAGACGGGTGAATCGCAGTTACCAGACCAAGCTGCGGATGGGCGGCACCCAATCGCTCTATCACACGGGCTCTGACTACATTGTCGCCGATTGCGACGACGATTCCTTCCAGGCCATGATCTTTGCTCAGCCGGCGAAGGTCATCCTCTCGTCCTACGGTTGTATAGCCAAGCACCTCCGCCCCCGATTGAGTCGCGTCGATGAGGCCGACGATCGAATACCGGCCTTCACATTGCAGCGCATCAACGACAACTTTTGCATGCCCCGAGGAGCCGATAACAACGATTTTCTGCATAACTGAACTTTGACGTTAGCAAATATCCAATTGAAGATACGGAAGTGATGCACTCTACCGATTTCGGCAAGACGGTTGACAGGATCATCCGCAAAACGTTACACTGGAAAAACCGATAATAGCATTCCGCGACGCTCGCAAAAAAAAACCTGATATGAATCCCTTTCTGACACATGGTGCAATTAGCTGGCCGGAGCTATCCACAAGTGATCCCGCAGCAGCCTCGGAGTTTTATTCGTCAGTTTGCGGATGGTCGACTGCTGTCATGCCAATGCCGGATGGAGATTATCGAGTCGGTCAGGTCGAGGGCGGCGGCGTTTGTGGAATCATGGCGCAACCCAGACCCGACACGCCGATTGTTTGGACATTGTATGTCACCGTCACGGATGTACACAAATCGACGAAGTTTGCAGAAGAGTTAGGTGCTACGGTCTTTCTCCCACCAATGCAGGTGCCGTCGGTTGGGACCTTTGCTGGTATCATGGATCCGCAAGGTGCCGCCATCATGCTGATAACGTACGACCCTGACGACCAGGACAATCAGAGCCCGGAAATCGACTTTGTTAAGAACGGAAAGCATCACGGCGTGTTTAGCTGGTTCGAGCTCCGGACATCGGACGCAGAAGCTGCGCTCATTTTCTACGGGAAGCTTTTTGGCTGGGAATCCGAAATTGACATGACGGGTATGGGACCGTATCACATGATCTCAGTCGGTGGCGTTGGAATCGGTGGTGCGGTTTCACCGCCGATGGGTGGCGCGCCCCCGCATTGGGGAGCTTACATAACTGTCGATGACATTGACGTTGCTGTCAAGGCTGTCAAGGCAAGTGGTGGCCAGGTTGGCATGGAGCCGATAGAGATTGGTCATGGTCGCATAGCCATGATTCAGGATCCCCAAGGAGCGCGGGTGTCACTGGTTCAGTATAAGTAGTCGGACAACGCTACACTTGCCGACTGCCTGGGCGTGCGAGCATGCGTGCGTGTGGCGAATGAATGTATGACAAGACTACTTTAACGAGGCCGAAGTGGTATCGCTCGTGCTCGCGTCGAACGCGCCTCAGTTGTCCGTTACGGCGTCCAGAATAAACTCGGGTACATATTCGTACTTGGACTTGTGCATCACCCGCTGACTGTAGTTCCCGCCCATTATCGCGATGGTCATGTCGAGCTGTGGAATAACGATTACGTACTGTCCGCCGTTGCCTCCAGCGTAATAAGCTGGCAAGGTTTTGCCGTCAATTTCGTAGGAAAAGGCCCACCATCCGTACCCGTATCCTTCGTCGCCGATTTCGTTATGACGCTTGAATGCGGATTCTACCCAGTCCGGCGGCAGTAGCTGTTCCCCTTTCCATTGTCCGTTGTTGAGGAACAGCTGGCCGACCTTGAGGAAGTCACGGGGAGTGACATAGATTCCGCCGCCGCCATACCCTCGACCCATAGGATCCAGGTTTAAATAGTAGTGTTCCATCTGCATTGGCTCTGCGAGCCGCGATCGGTAGAATTCAGGAAGCCACGTTCCCGTGGCAGCCGAGACGGCTTCTCCTGCGAGGTGCTGCCCCGCGCTGCAGTATGCAGCTCGAGTGCCTGGTTCCGCGATCATCTTTTGGCCCAGCGTAAACGCGATCCAGTCGGGCTGGTCCTCCTGTTCCTGCATCCGATCCTCACCACCCGGCGAGTCCTGGTCCCAGTCATCACAGTCCAATCCCGAAGTCATGGTGATCAGGTGTTCGATGGTCATAGCACCTGCGTCGGTCTGATCATTCTGATTGGGCTGCCGCGGCAGCAAGTCAAGGACGCTGGTCGTTAGTTGTAAATCATTTTCGCGTATTGCTGCCGCTACGAACGTCGTTGTGTAGCTCTTGCCAGCAGATCGCGTACCGTGCACGTCCGTGCGCGTAAAGCCGTGGAAGTATTCCTCAAACACGAGCTTTCCGTTTCGTGCGATTAAAACCGAATGGACCTGAGGCGCTTCGATACCATCCATCGGTGTTTCGGCGACGTGTTTTACAAGATCAGCCAGCCGATCAGAACTCAGCCCAACGTCTATTGCGTTTGCGACCTCCCATCCATCCTCGAAATCTCCAGGCACCGAATACGAATACGTGGACGTTGGGCGCGGATGAAAGAACGACGCTGTCGCATTCGTCACGCGCAAGAAATCGTAGGTACCGCCGTTGTACGGGAAATAGATCGATAGTCGATTCCAATTGTCATCGTAGGTGCCGCGGAGTATGACATTCGCGTCCGAATCGAGAAAGCTAACAGCGTTATCCATGGACTGGACGGTGTGAATCTGATAGAAACGACCCACATTCGACTCCGGATTGCGGATGTGGCCACTCAAGCGACCGTCCTCTGTCTCTTCGAGGAGCAGGTACATGTTGAAAGAGTTTTCCAACACCTTGACCGTTCCGGCCCACGTGCCATCTGAACGTTGCCTAAGCTGAAGCGGCGTAGCCATCCTCGCAAACGTCTGTTGTGTGCGCGGCTGAATCCAGTGCCCCTCAATTTCGCCGTTCCGGACGTTCCCGCGGTACCACCCCCGCTCATCTGGAAGTTCAAGACGGACTTCATCTCCATCACGGGTTACCGGAACCGTGAATGGCCCCAGGGTTGCAAGCCATCCGGAATCGAGCTCCATAACAACGAGCTCTCCGCTGGCTGCGTTATCGAACGTTCGCTTTGCCTGCCACAAACCGCTAAGCGCGTCGACCTCTTGTTGGGCGTTCACGGAAGAAACAGACAGGCACGCAATCATCAGAAGGGAAGTAGTATGTTTGATTAAGTTCATTGCGTCGAGGTTAAGGGTAGTAAATAGTTGCAAAGCGATTACTCGCTGCTCCAACTGAGCCATTCCAGAATCGGTTGCGTGCCGGATGTAAGATTAACGGTCAGAGCCTCGACCGACTCCGATAGGTTACCATCCTCGAGTGCAGTGATAATTGTTTGGTGCTCTGTCGATGCGACCGCAGGTCTATCGATTTCGGAGAAATAGGCAAGCTCATATCTGCGTGTCCTGCGTATGAACTGCCTGATGAGATCAATCAGCACGGAGTTGGAACAGTGGCGGATTAACTCCAGGTGCCACTCATTATCAATCTCGATCGCGTCTGCCGCATTGTCGATTGATTGGAGTCGGTAGTTGAGTTCTTTCAGCCGTTGAATCTGTTCTTTGTCTGGGAGGCCCGCGGTTCGCAGGGCCTCGGTATCGAGGAGTCGGCGGATCGGATATATCTCACTGAATTCCTTTCGGGTCAGCGGCTTGACGAAGAACCCACGCCGCGGAATCGCTTCGAGAACGTCTTCTGCCACCAACCTTTGAAGTGCCTCGCGGAGCGGAGTTCTGCTTACGCCAAGGTCACGGGCCACCGCTACTTCGTTGATTCTGTCGCCCGCTGGCAACCGTCCGGTATAGACCTGTTCGCTGACAATGTCAGCAATGTGGTCCGATAGGTTCGCCGTTTTGAGCTTCATTTGACTGGTTGAATCATACTGTATACAGTATACAATACGAATCAACTTTTGTTACAGTAGGATCGTCGATCGAATAGTCGCCACCCGAACTTCGCGATAAAGACCTGGCAATCGAGACTAGAGCATCGTTCAGGCATCAATCTCCGGATCGCTTCATACGTGAAAACGGGTGACCTCCGCATCCGGTGCGCGGGTTAGCCCGATCAGGAGCCGTGGCCTCCCGGGCCTCTTCGGCGGTTTGAGCAGCGTACGTCGTCAGGCAGAAGGCCCACCCGTACGGCGGCATGTCGTCTAGCTTGATCCAGTCAATGCGTGTAAAGAGTAGCTCATCGCCTGGATTAGATGAGTCGTTCTGGGCTATGAGAAACTGCTCGGTCTCATTCCACGCGTTCACGTGGTATCGTGACGTCGGCAATTGAGTCCACAAATCGGCCGTGATCGAATACTCGATTCCGTAGTCATCAACGAAACGACCGAGTAGCTCAGGAGGCGGGCTCGTGTTGTCAATCGTCGTTGCTGATCTCCACGCACATCCAAGCGGAAGCACGCACAAGCTGAAAAGGACTGCAAAGCGGGAAATCATCTATCGGTGGATCGCGATTGGACCGACCCGCTCAGTCAGTGTGTGCAAACGGAGAGTCGAAGCGCTTTAGTCCGGTCTTCTGCGCGAAAATCAACACCAGAAACGACGGGACAATCGTAAAGTAGCGCCTCCAAAGTCGCCGAGGTTCAATCATCAAACGGAACAGCCATTCGAATCCGGCACGCTGTACAAAATTCGGCGCCTGACGGGTCACTCCAGCGTGAAAATCAAACGCTGCACCAACACCAAGGAGCACGCTTGGGTTCAGTCGCTCGCGGTGTTTTGCCATCCATCGTTCTTGCTTCGGCGTACTGAGTCCAACCCAGACGATATCCGCACCAGAATCATTGATTTCGTTTACAATCTGCGACTCCTCATCCGGCGTGAGGTCACGGTAGGGAGGTGAGTGAGAGCCAACTATCTGGACGCTTGGGAACTTGGTTCGCAAGTTCGACTCAAGTTTTGCAAGTGTTGCAGGTGAGGCCCCGTACAAGTAATGTTTGTAACCGCGAACGGCTGATTCCTCAAACGTAGCCAACATCAAGTCAGGACCATACACACGATCTGCATGGCTGTGTCCTGCCATTTTCAAAAGCCAGACAAGCGGCATACCATCCGGTGTAACCATTCCAGCCTCGTTGTGAATGTCACGAAGCAGGGGATCCCGCTGGCTTTCGATCAATCCGTGTACCGTACTGACGCACACGTAGTGTCGCTTCTTGTTACGGACCCAATCCGCAATATTTTTCGAAGCCAGATCCATATTGATGGCGCTGACACCGACACCGAGAATATTAGTTCGTTTGATTACCAATCGCCTACGACAATTTTATTGACTGCAGAAACCACGACCCAGAATCGGGCACTCTGAGAAACCGGGCCATGCATTAGCCGCGGATCTCCGTAATACAGTACGAGAAAAATATGCTCGCTTGTTCCGGGGTGCAATCGTTTCCGTCCGTGAAGGGTTCCGCGAATACCGGATGAATGCTGTCTAGCTGGTATCGACGCCTGGACGCGGTTTTTCTACCTCCAGCAAATCACCAGGTTGGCATTCAAGCGTCTCGCAGATTGCCTCCAGAGTAGAAAACTGGGTTGCCCTCGCACGCCAATTTTTGAGAATGCAACGGTTTGCAATCGTGATACCACCGATTTGGCCAATTCGGTCAATGTCATTTTGCGTTCGACTTGCAACCGGTCGATTATCGGCTATCAATCAATGTGCGTCGCCAATTTTTACTGCGATTTAATACAGTATATATGTGCATAACATGTATACTGGTCTCCCCGCTTACCGGTCCGACTTTTCATTCGCAATAAGTCCCAACTGAACAACTATGCCTTCCAACCGCCGCCAGTCTCATGCCGACTCAGCGGCAGCCCACCCGGTTGTCCGTCGCGGGCGGGGTACAGCCCTGAATCCCGCAAATCGATTTGAAGGGCGAGAGTATATCGAAGACTTTGACGCGCTGGACGAATCCGATTTGCGGACAGTCCAAACCCAACTCATCCCGGATTCATCCAAGTCGATTCTGGCAAAGAATACGAGTCCTGATTTACCGTTTACGTACTCGTTGAATCCGTACCGAGGCTGCGAACACGGCTGCATATATTGCTACGCTCGGCCTTCCCACGAATACCTGGGATACTCAGCCGGGCTTGACTTCGAGACGAAGATCGTGGTCAAATACGACGCACCGAAGCTTCTCGCAATCGCACTGCGAAAGCCATCCTGGAAACCGCAGCTTGTCTTGATGTCGGGTAACACAGATCCCTATCAGCCGGTTGAACGAAGACTCAACCTCACGCGGCAATGTCTGGAGGTTTTTCGCGATTTCCGAAACCCAGTTTGCATCATCACAAAGAACCATCTCGTCACACGTGACCTGGATGTTCTCGAAGACCTCTCCGCCGATAATCTTGTTCACGTGACCATGTCGATCACCAGCCTTCGTGACGATGTTATTCAGGTAATGGAGCCACGAACCAGCAGGCCCGCTGCACGGCTGCGTGCCATCGAAGCATTAGCAAGTCGGGGCATATCCGTCGGCGTCAACGTCGCCCCAATAATTCCGGGGCTGACAGACGAAGAAATGCCTGAGATCATGAGACAGGCCCGCGACGCTGGTGCGACGATCGCAAACTACATCGTAGCGCGTTTGCCGGGACCGGTAAAGGGACTCTTTCTTGAATGGGTAAAACGTTGTTATCCTAATCGAGTGAATCGGATTGTGCATCGCATTGAAGACTTGCGAGACGGTGACCTGAACGATCCACGCTTCGGGACCCGGATGCGCGGACAAGGAGAGTGGGCTGAACTTTTTTCCAGTCTGTTTCACGCCACCCGTAAGAAGCTCGATTTAGTGACCGATATTCAGCCGTTGTCCGTAAATCACTTCAAAGTGCCAGTCCGCTTAGACGACCTCCCGCTATTTGGAGGATTATAGTCTCTGCTAGCCCCTCAGTCGACTCGCTCAAAGTCCCTTATCCTCCTATCCTCATTATCCTCCCATTTTCCGTCTCCAATCCCTTGCCTGTTAACGTTGAGATCAAAGCGCGTCTCCCTCACATCGAAACTACCGAAAGACTGGCTGCGCGCCTTGCAGATTCCGGACCAGTTCTAATTCAACAGGACGATACGTTCTTCGGCTGTGAGAACGGACGACTGAAGCTACGCTGCTTCAGTGAAGCTGAAGGTGAACTGATATATTATGAACGTGCGTCCGCCGCTGGCCCGAAGCAATCGTTTTATGTTCGCACGCCGACCAACGATCCAAGCCAGCTTCGCCAGGCATTGACGTTAGCCTACGGAGAAGTAGGTCGTGTTGTTAAGGAGCGGACGTTGTATCTCGTTGGTCGAACCCGAATACATCTCGACCGCGTAAAAGACTTGGGCGATTTTCTCGAACTCGAGGTTGTCTTGTCCGAATCTGAAGATCCCGGTGTCGGCACTGTTGAAGCTGAACAACTGATGCAAGCTCTGGAAATTGACGCAACTCAACTGATTGAAGATGCTTATGTTGATCTCCTAAATGGAGCAGATTAATAATCTGTTTTCCGTATTGTCTGCAAATAGTAGTGGCAGACAACGCCGCGTGACTTGTTGATTTTCTACCAAGATAGAATGCACTTCCAGACAAATTCGTCCAACCGAGTAGCCCGCCTTTACCGTCGAGTAGCGTTGCTGTCTTTGCTATTTCTTGGCCTTATCGTAGTAGCGGCACCTGCCCAGGTTGAAACGCGCACTGAAGATCGGCAAGAAAAA
>RCNE010002138.1_pt1 | contig 10654 bp, 13 predicted proteins | sample 2041361 | NCBI WGS metagenome assembly RCNE01 (sample SAMN09708229, study PRJNA481090) | Marine sediment metagenome, whole genome shotgun sequencing project.
TTGGCTGTTGTCTTCAGTATAAAAATTTTGATCGAGTCTTGGATTGTCACGACATTCAAAAACAATTTCCAGATAATCTGCATCATATTTGATGGAGACCAATGTTTCTTCTTCAATTGAATTACCACCCACAGAATGGCGAAAATGAAGGCTCTCAAGATGTGTAAAAGCAGTTTCATTTATTTGTATGACTGGAACCCTGAACCTTTTTTCTTGTTTGTGATCATATACTGTTTTGCTCAAAGGACTATGATTTGGCATTTTCCCTTTGCATGATAAGACCAGCGTCAATATTAATGGCAGAAATATGTTGATCATAGGCTTGATATGCTTAGGTACAAATATTCTCTAGATCAAAGAAAGGTACAGATTATAAGTTGTGTATAACTCGAATTTCGATAATCAACGAGTCATTAATGATATTCAGCACGGAAGTTTCGACATGCGACTTCTGTTCCGTGTTATTTAACTTATCCAAGTAGTCCTCAAATTCCGTAATGTTTTTATAAGTGAAGAAATCCGGATATTCATTATTCCATATTTTTAGAATTCCAGCTTTTTGGAATCGATTCAGTTCGCTTTTTTTTGTAAATTCCATTAGTCTTTTTCGGCTTGCGCACAACGGGTTTGTATAACGAAAGTGGCGACTGGCGGCGTGCGATTCGGCTAGACTACCTGCGGAGCAGGGTGGAAGCGTCAGCGTGTGTTTCGGAGCATCGGCAGAGCCGTTTATTCGTTTTTATCAGATAGCAATTTACATAATTTGTAAGAGAAAACATTCGTTAACCAGCGGCGCAAGCCATTTTTGTTATACGTTGTTACAAACCGTTTTTATTATTCTAAAGAATATTTCTTTTTATATAAATATCTCATCTGTGGTAGTAAAGCAACGACAATAATTAAAATTGCGTAAAACATATAAAACGTATGTAACCAATGTACGACTCCTTGAAGAAATATCAATTGGATATATACCCAGCCAATTAAGATAAAAGCAATATAAATGCTGTATGTCCATGACCAGTGCATATCTTTAAATATATTGATTTGTTCGGCCAGTTTGGATTCTGGTTTTTTGAGCAAAGCAATTATCAGCAATAAAGGAATAATACCAAGTACAACAAATAAAATAATTCCTGGTATCAAATAGCTATTAAAGGGAATATTTTTAAATTCAGATAAAGGTATTCCAATCAACTCTCCTGTAGGAGAAATTATTAGTACCAAACCGCCTCCAATTGCCCCTAATCCGAGGAATCCTAATACTATCAAAAAGATATTCCTTATTCTTTTAACTTTGGTTACAGTTTCTTCATTTTTTGGCATTTATCTAATGTGTTTAAATGGTTTGTAACTGGTTATATCAGAACTAATATAGCTATTTATCAAAATCAATGATGGGATAACATAACTTTTTACAATTTTTTAGTTCTTAAAGGAGAATCTTTCAGCCCTCCCCTAACCTCTTCACCTCCTAACCCACTTTCCTCTTCCCTATCTTCAAGTAAGTATGCTTTGGATGAAGTTACAAAAGTTGGGCTATTTTAATTGGTTCGTATAGGGTATTATCAAACGAACTTTTTAACTGCATTGAATAAAATCAGTTCCGATACATGAACGAGTATTACGCACTATTAACTTTTTTCTTTTTCCGTAATAGCAAACAACATAAACGACTTTTCAGAATTAATTAAATGAGTTTTTGAGCTCAATAAAAAATACAAATATCTGATTTTTGTCACGTTTCATCTCAGAAACCCATCGTAAATTAGCGATAAGAAATATGAAAAGAAGTTTAGAACAAATAGAATACAAGCAAGATACCGAAGCATTGGCTAAATTTGCAAAAGCGCTGGGGCATCCAACACGTATTGCCATTTTAAAGCATCTTGAAAATCAATCTTGTTGTTTCACAGGCGATTTGGTTGAAGTATTTCCGTTGGCACAATCTACAATTTCACAACATCTTAAAGAATTAAAAAACGCTGGTCTTATTCAAGGAGAATTAAAACCGCCCAAAATAAAGTATTGTATCAATCAAGAAAACTGGAATATTGCTAAATCATTATTTCAGCAATTTTTTGACTGATATTTTTTTAATAACCATATCGTGTATTGGCGATAAACAAATATAAAATTATGACCAAAGTAATTAAAATATTAGGCACAGGTTGTCCAAAATGCCAATCAATGACAGGTATTGTTAAAGATGTGGTTTCAGAAAACAACATAGATGCAACTATTGAAAAAGTTGAAGATATAATGAAAATTGTGGAGTACAACGTAATGACAACACCTGCATTGGTAATAGATGAAGTGATTACAATAAAAGGTAGAGTACCTTCAAAAGATGAAGTATTGGCACTTTTAAACTAATTGCAACAAATACTATGTTTGATTGGGCACAAAATATTGCAGATTGGTTGGTCTATGATGTCTTGAATTTGAACAAAGGGCAACATTTAGCAGAAGCCCTAAACTTCTTTATTTATGACACCACAAAGATTTTAATACTTCTTTTTATTGTTATCTTTTTTATGGGAATCGTCAACAGTTACTTTCCCATAGACAAGGTTAAAAATTATCTGTCAAGAAATAAGTTATACGGATTAGAATACTTGATGGCGAGCCTTTTTGGTGTGGTAACGCCTTTTTGTTCCTGTTCGTCAGTTCCTTTATTTATAGGTTTTGTGAGAGGCGGAATCCCATTGGGTGTAACCTTTTCATTTTTGATTACTTCGCCTTTGGTGAATGAAGTTGCAATCGGGCTTTTTGTTGGGTTGTTCGGAATTAAAACGACCATTATTTATGTGATTAGTGGTGTTTTGTTAGGTACTGTTTCTGGTGTAATCCTCCAAAAATTAAAATTGGAATCCTTTTTAACACCTTGGGCAAAAGAAATTTTGGCAACAGCACAAAAAGAACAAGATGCTTTTATTGCCGAAAAACAAACTTTAAAGCAAAGATTACCCATAATTTGGAATGAAGTGCTTAAAATCCTTAAAGGTATTATTCCTTATGTATTAGTAGGAATCGCCATTGGTGGATTGATGCACGGTTATATTCCGGAAGGGTTTTTTGAAAAATATATGGACAAAGACAATCTTTTTGCTGTTCCTATTGCGGCCATTTTGGCTGTGCCAATGTATTCTAACGCATCAGGAATACTTCCAGTAGTTCAAGTTTTAGTCGCAAAAGGCATTCCTTTAGGTACTGCAATCGCTTTTATGATGGGAGTTGTTGGCTTATCTTTACCAGAAGCCATGCTCTTAAAGAAAGTAATGACCTTAAAACTTATTGCTATCTTTTTTGGAGTCGTTACGCTCTGCATCATCATTTCAGGATATTTATTCAACATATTATTATAAACCATAAATCAATAAAAAAATGAAAACAATCAAATTTATCGCAGTTTTAGCAATCAGTCTAATCTTTACGTCTTGCAATGGCCAAAACAAAAATAAGGACACTTCGTTAGACCAAACCGTTTCAAAAATAGAAGTTTTGGACTTCCATTCTACGCATAGATGTATGACTTGTAATGCGATTGAAGCAAATACAAAATATACGCTGAACACCTATTTTGAAAAGGAACTAAAGGAAGATAAAATTTCATTTCAAGTTATCAATGTAGATGAAAAGGAAAATGAAAAAATTGCCGAAAAATTCGAAGCATCTGGTACATCCCTAATCTTGAATGTGATAAAAAATGGAAAAGAAACCCAAATAAATCTAACCGATTTTGCTTTTATGAATGGAAACGACCAAGAAGCCTTTTCTAAAGAACTGAAAGCTAAAATAGACACGGAATTAAAGACGCTCTGATTCGAATTTAACCTCAAAATATCGCATATAATTATGTTTCTTTTTTATTCATATTTCAATACAAAACCGTAGCTATTGCTATGCTTATATTTTCTATTTGATCTGAACAAAATATAATTCAAATTAGTAATAGGACATTTTAAAATTAAATTGGTATGATTGATTTTTTGAAATCTCTTTTAGAGAATTATAACATTCCTATTTTATCAGCATTCATACTCGGACTAATGACAGCCATTAGTCCTTGTCCTTTGGCGACCAATATAACGGCTACTGCATTTATTTCTAAAAATATTTCCAGCAAGCGGAAAGTTTTTTTAAGTGGATTATTATATTCTTTGGGAAGAGGGTTTAGCTATACTGCAATTGGCTTAATCTTATATTTTGGTGCAAGCAAGTTTCATATTGCTCGATTTTTCAATCAGAATGGGGAAAAGTATTTAGGCCCTTTATTAATAATAATCGGGTTGATAATGCTAAATATTATCAAGCTCAATTTTTTGGGAAAACTTAATTTTCAAGAAAAACTATCTGAAAATTTTAAGGATAAAGGTCTATTAGGTTCTTTTTTGATCGGTGTTGTTTTTGCTTTGGCTTTTTGTCCATATAGCGGAGCATTGTTTTTTGGTATGCTAATCCCAATGACAATTACATCAGTAGATGGACTTTATTTGCCAATAATATTCGCATTCGGAACAGGATTACCTGTAATTCTTTTTACTTACTTATTAGCCTTTACAGCAGGAAAAATAGGTGTATTCTATAACAGAATTACGAAAATCGAAAAAGTAATGCGAACAGTTGCAGCTGTGGTTTTTATCATAACAGGCTTGTACTATATTTCCATTTTCACGGGAATACTTTAATAGCCAACACCAAAAGCCATACACATTATCAATTACTCACGCATTTTAATTTTTCTTTCGGTCTTCGTGAATGTTTCACATCTCGCATCAGCCAGCGCTACGCCAAAAATTGCAAAAGTGTATGTCTTTGCCAACGCACAATTAAGAACTGAATTATCTACGGAAATGATAATCCTGAAATTCTTTTAGATGAAATTGAAGATGCCTCTGTGGTTTTTAATTTTAAGTTTACCAATTGTTTAATTCGTTTTGATGATACTAATGACAACTTTATAGGTGCTAATTATGATTTTAATGACACCAGTAAGTATGAAGGTAATATCTTCAATCAAGATCCTAATTTTAAAGATGTGGATTTAAATGAATTGATTATTAGAGATGATTCTACTTCTAATGGTCAAGGTTTAGCTTCCTTTGCTACGCAAGTGCCTTTTGATATTTTAAATGTAAATAGAACGAGTTCTGTTGATTTTATAGCTTATCAGCATATTACTTTTCCTGAGGATGAATAGGTTTTAGAAGTACTTACTTCATAAAACCAAAATTTATTATCTACTTGACTTTGTAAAAAATTTCAACTAACTTCGTTTAACAATCGATAAAGTCCATTGAAACGGAACTTTATCTTAGCATTGTAATGCATATACCAATTAATATTTTATGAATATTACAGACTTCCTAATATCCTTAGTACCATTTTCTCACGATGAACTAAATGACATACTACCCTATTTTGAAAAAGAAAACGTCCAAAAAAATCAGGTCTTAATTAAAGAAGGTCAGGTTTGTAATAAATTATATTTTATAGAACAAGGTTTGGGTAGAAGTTATTACCTCAAAGAAGATGGAAAAGAAGTAACACAATGGTTCTCTGGAGCTGGTAAATTTATGGCTAGCGTGGATAGCTTCTTTAATCAAAGCCCTAGTTTTTACTATTTGGAGGCCTTGGAAGATTCAATTCTATATAGTATATCCCATGAAAATATGGTCCTATTATTAGCCAAATATCACAATATGGAAAAATTTATTAGATTATTATCATTAGAAATATTCACGAAAATAATTTATAAACTAAATGCTATTCAATTTCATACTGCAAGGGAACGCTATGATTATATGATCTCTGAATTTCCAAATATAGCACATCGTGTCCCCTTAAGCCAAATTGCCTCTTTCCTTGGGATGACCCAGGAAACTCTCAGTCGCATAAGAAGAAATGAGGTTTAAATGAAATTAATCTTCACTTTTTGACATAGGTCAAATGAAAATTATGAGATCGTTATGATATTTGCATTGCAATATTAAAATCATTTGCAATGCACAAAAACACATCAAAACTAAATATCCTTTTAATTGTTTTTACATGCTTCATTCCATGGGCCTCTATGGCTCAACAATTGAATCCAGATCTAAAGAAACTGATAAGCAAAGGATTGGAAAAAAGTCATACCATCAATATTCTAAGTTTTAATACTGAACAGTCAAAAATTGATCAAAAATTGGCGAAGGCTGTTTTTCTGCCCAAATTGACTTTCAATGCGAATTACATACGATTGAATGATGATTTAACCTTCGACGATGACACGCAAAATTTATTAATTGCAACCCAAAAATTGCTCATCAAAGAAGCTATCGGCATTCCTTTTAATGACCCCTTTCCTGGAAATATACCTTTAACAGAGATTCCTAATCTGCAAGACAAAAATATCTTAAAATCATCAGTAGATTTAGATTGGGTGCTCTTTAGCGGACTTGAAGCTACCAATGCCATTAAAGCCAGTAAGCATAAAGAAGCGTCGTTGAATTATGTTGGGATTGCCGAAAAGGATAAAATAGCTTTAAAAATTATTGAGGCTTACGATAAACTGGCGCTGGTTTACGCCTCTAAACGCGTCCTAAATACATCTGAAAAATACTTAGACGAGCAAGAATACTACGTAAAAAAAGCCATTGAAAATGGATTGGCAACTCCTATTGGTCGCAAAAAAATTGAATTAGCACAACAACAATTGGCAGCGAAACAATTAGATTTTAATCATAATAAAACATTATTGGTCGAGGTACTCCACCAACTAACCGGTGAAAACAGGGGGAATTTACACCTACTGAATCCAATATTGCATTCATTTTCAATGGACGCCATATCGGGTACTGAAAAACGAAATGAAGTCAAAGCTTTAGAAGAGGCGGAAAAAGCGACCCTATATAAAGCAAAAATGGAGAAAAGCAATTTTATACCCAAACTTGCTTTAAAAGGGCATTATGAATTTATTGAAGATGACTTATCACTATTAGACCCAAAATGGTATGTTGGGGCCGGTATTAAATGGAATGTGTTCGATGGTCGTCAATCATGGTTAAAAAGTGAAAAATCCAAAATTGAAAGTCAAAAATATAGAGAGCAAATAGAAGATGCTAATGAGATGATTGCCCTAAGCATAATTAAGGCGGAATTAACCTATGAATCATCCCTTCAAAACATCAAAATAATTCAAAAAGAAATTGAATTGGCGAGTGACACTTATGAATTGATTGATAAACAATACAAAAATAATCTCGTATCCATAAACGACGTACTTGACGCTTTGAACGATTTGGAAAAAGCCAATTTTAAATTACAAGAATCATTTTTCAATCAGCGACGAGCAGTCACTAACTTACTCCATGCCAAGGGGATTCTCAATTATTAATACAACTAAAAAGAATAAAAAAATGAAATCATTTAGAAATATAATTAGTGTTGGTATCGCTATGCTAACTTTAAGCTCTTGTGGAAATGATGCAGAAATCACATCTTATAGAGGAAAAGTGAAGTTTGAAACCATTTCTGTGAGTAGTAAGCTTGCCGGGCGAATTAGTAAAATTTATGTCGAAGAGGGGCAAACAGCAAAAAAAGGAGACACACTGGCCTTGCTATATTTACCGGAGGTAAATGCAAAAATGACACAAGTAGAAGGTGCCGTAACAGCCGCAAAAGGTCAATTAAATATGGCTTTAAATGGTGCTACAATTGAACAATTAAACCAAATTAACAGTCAAATTACTGCTGGAAAAGCTCAATTGAATTTTGCGCAACAATCCTATAATCGGCTTCAAGCCATGTATAAAGATTCACTAGTTAGTTTGCAACAATTTGATGAAGTAAAAATGAAACGCGATATGGCAAAGGCACAAGTTTCTGCGCTGGAAGCTAAACGTAAGGAAGTCAGTAAAAGTGCAAGAACCGAACAAATTGACCAGGCTAAAGGACAGTTAAATAGAGCTATTGGTGCCAAAGAAGAAGTGCTTTCAGCGGCAAATGAAAAATTTATAATAGCACCTGCAGACATGTCTATTGAAACCATTAGCTTGGTGGAAGGGGAATTACTTACACCAGGATATGCATTGTTCAATGGCTATAAAAAAGACAGTGTGTATTTCCGATTTACCGTACCTGAATCCAAAGTATATGACTTTGAAGTCGGCGAACCACTTACACTTATCAATCCTTTCACCAAAGAGGAAATTAATACAAAAATTGTGGCCATAAAGCAATTGGCACAGTATGCTAATATTACAAGCACTGCACCTTTATACGAACTATCAGAATCTATTTATGAGCTAAAGGTCAGTCCAACTTCAGATATATCCAAGCAGAAATTTTACATAAATGCTAGCATTCTTATTAAATAATCTCGAGTATGAAAGATTTTTTAAAATTACTTAGAATAGAGTTTAAGCGTATTTTTTCAAATAATGTATTGCTTGCTATTTTTATTGGAGCACCAATTTTTTATGGGATTCTGTTTGGTTACGTCTATAAGCAAGCAAAAGTGATTGACTTACCTATTGTGATTATTGATCAAGACCACAGCCCAACTTCAGACAAAATTATCGATGCCTTTGAGGATAATGAGGCATTATTTGTATCTGATGTTCGGTTTTCGTCAGGTAATATTATGGCAGAAATGCCTACAAAACAATATGATGCTGTGGTTACTATACCTGCCAATTTTGAAGCTGATGTTCTCCAGAAAAGACATCCTGAAATAAGGGTTGACTTGAATATGGCGAATATCTTAAATGCGAATACAGCTAGCAAAAACATTCAATCCGTTTTAATGTCCTTAAATGCAGGAATAGAAATAGAAGGACTCAAAAAAAAGGGGCTTCATCCTTCTGAGGCTTTAGCAGCCTATGAAAGTTTTAAAATCAATTTCAACAAGCTTTACAATGCAACAGGAAACTATGCCACATTTATGCTACCCGGTTTACTTGCTGCGATTATGCAACAGATTATCTTTTTGGCCATGGCATTAGTTTTTGCCAGAGATTTTGAAGATGGCCATTTTGACTTACTTATTAAACAGAGTAGGTTCTCTTTGTACCATATTGCACTTAAATCTATCCCTTTTCTATTGATGATACCAGTCATTTGGATGATTATAAGCTTTTTGATTCCGTATTTTAAAATTGATATTGACATATTTAATTTACCAATGTTGGTTTTGGCAACCCTATTAACATTAGCCTCAATGTGTATTGGAATGCTCTTTTCCATTGCCATTCCAAGCCAATTAAAGGCTACGGAACTTTTAATGGTAATTTCCACACCTGCTTTTATACTCAGTGGATTTACCTGGCCAACACTTGCATTTCCGGATGCAATTGCAAACATTGCACAATTTATACCGTCGACACAGTTTTTAAATGGATTCAGGAAAATAGCTTTTTACGGAGGGGATTTAGCATCCATTAATCCTGAGATCAATACGTTGCTACTCATAATCGTTGTGACTTTCATTAGTATGCTAGTTTTGCTTCAGTTTAAAATATTCTCGTCCATTAAAAAACAAAAAGAATATCAGGTTTAAGTTAATATAAATTGGGATGAAAACGGAAAAATTAAAAGAAAAAACCAATACCAATTATCTTCCAGATGTTCTTGGTGATAGGTTTAATAAATTGACATTATCGCTTGCTGATGATTATGAGGGAGACGCAGTTGCGACACTAATTCGCAGAAATTCAAAAACTCAAACAGGGAAGGCAATCTTATACATACATGGTTTCAACGATTATTTTTTTCAAGAAGAAATGGCCAAAAAATTCAATAATCAAGGCTATAATTTCTATGCTCTGGATTTACGAAAGTATGGACGTTCGCACCTAAGTCATCAAAAATTAAACAATGTACGTTCCTTATTGGAGTATAATGAAGAAATAGACCTTGCCTTGCAAATTATCAAATCTGAAAACAACAATCAGGTGGTTTTAAAGGGACATTCTACCGGTGGGCTCATTGTGACTAATTATGCAGGAAATCATTTAAACAGCGACTTATTTCATGGTATAATCTGTAACAGTCCGTTTTATGAATTTAATTTAAACATCATTGAAATAAAAATAGGGATTCCTATGCTTTCGATGCTAAGTAAGTATTTTCCAAACAAGTTGATTTCTAGCGGTTTTTCAAAACTATATGGTTATAGCCTTCACAAAAACAAGCATGGTGAATGGAATTACTCGCTTACATGGAAACCCCATGAAATACCCAAGGTTAATTTAGGTTTTATTAGCGCTATATATAACGCTCAAAAAAAAATACAGAATAACCTCGTTATAGATGTTCCGTTACTTGTAATGTATAGTAATAAATCGATCTACGAAAACCATTGGTCTGAGAAATTTAAAGAGGGAGATGCTGTATTAAACGTGAATCACATTCGACATTACACTAGTAAAATTAAGGGAAATGTAACTTCTTTCGAAATAGAAAATGGTATGCACGATTTAATTCTTTCAAAAAAACCCGTAAGAGAAAAGGTTTATAAAAAGATGTTTGAATGGATTAATATCAATTTTAAATAAAAGAAAAAACGCATTACAACATCTTGTATAATTAATTGCTTGGTCACTGCCGACTTACGAACATTCCTGCGGAATATTCTATCTGTGATTTATTTGCTAAATTAGTTGCTTAA
>RCNE010002139.1_pt1 | contig 10649 bp, 9 predicted proteins | sample 2041361 | NCBI WGS metagenome assembly RCNE01 (sample SAMN09708229, study PRJNA481090) | Marine sediment metagenome, whole genome shotgun sequencing project.
AGGTTCACGGCAAACAGAAACAAGCTGCCGGCTACGGCTACACCGGCGTCCTCGGCTACCACCCGCTCATCGCTACGCTCGTGGCCCAGTCGCACAACCACCGTCTGCGTTTCCGGAATGATGAAGATGTACTGTCCAAGGATCCCTCGCATATAGTAGACCTCCTTGCCGTTCCAGTCAGTGATCCACCACTGATAACCATAATAATCAACAGGTCGTCCTGTGACATCGGCCACCATGACGACTGAACCCTTGATACAGGGTGCGTGGTTTCAAGCGGGCCAGCACAACTGCGATTAATGCGAGTAGGATTTCGTCGATAAACGGAAAGACGTCGGGGACGAATACGTTGACCAGGAACAGGACGAGGGTAACCAGCAGCAACCACGGAAATCTCAAAGATTCCAGGAAACGGGTTAGTCGTTTTTTAATGCCCTGCATTTTTGAAGCCTCTGAAGTACAAATGGATAAAACAATAAACTACCAGAATTCGCTGAAGCTTCTCTAAGTCTAAGTATAATTGCGGTTGTGTTTTTCGCCATTTATGTGGTCGTAGAAGCTTTTGTTTATTCTAAGTTTTATAAAACCATTAATGAAGAAAGTAAAAGCATAAATCCGTTAATCTTAATCCTAACATTGCCAATCTATCCATTAAAATATATTACTTTAAGAAATAGAATAGCTCAGGACTTCTATCTCAGTTGTCTTCAAAATATAAAATAAGCGTACTTTTGCATTTATAAATTAGTGCTATGATAACCAACACTGTGAATACTAAAACAAGTTTGAATACTATAGAAGAAGCCATCGAAGATATTCGTCAAGGTAAAGTTATTATTGTTGTTGATGATGAAAACAGAGAAAACGAAGGAGACTTCTTAGCTGCTGCAGAAAAAGTAACACCAGCAATGATTAACTTTATGGCAACTCATGGTCGTGGTTTAATTTGTGCACCACTTACAGAAAACCGTTGTGAAAATCTAGAACTTAACATGATGGTTAGAAATAACACTGACCCAATGGAAACTGCTTTTACAGTTTCTGTAGACTTAAGAGGTAATGGTGTTAGTACTGGGATTTCCGCAAGTGATAGAGCAAAAACCGTTCAAGCCTTAGTAAATAATGATACCAAACCTTTTGAATTAGGAAGACCTGGTCATATTTTTCCTTTGGTTGCTAAAGAAGGTGGTGTTTTACGACGAACAGGACATACAGAAGCTGCAATAGATTTTGCTCGTTTAGCTGGTTTTGAACCTGCAGGTGTTATTGTTGAAATTATGAACGAAGATGGTACCATGGCTCGTTTACCACAACTTCTAGAAGTGGCTAAAAAATTCGACTTAAAGATTGTATCTATTGAAGATTTAGTGGCATATCGTATGGAATACGATTCATTAATTGAAAAGAAAGAAGACTTCGATATAGAAACCCGTTTTGGGAAATTTAGATTAAGAGCTTATTTACAAACTACAAACAATCAAGTACATATCGCATTAACTAAAGGTACTTGGAAATCTGAAGAACCTATTTTAACTCGTATTAACTCTACCTTAGTTAATAATGACATTTTAGGAACTTTAACAAATAATGCAGATAAGAAGTTAGATGATATGTTTAATGTCATCAATACCGAAGGAAAAGGTGCAATTATATTCATCAATCAACAAGCAGTGTCAATGAATCTGTTGACTCGATTAGCCATTCTTAAAGAAGACCAAGTTGAAGGGCAATTAGTAAAAGCACCAAGTATTGGTATGGATTCTAAAGATTTTGGAATCGGTGCACAAATATTACATGATCTAAAAATTAGCAAACTTAAATTAATTTCTAACAGCCTTCAAGCCAAACGTGTTGGTATGATTGGTTATGGGTTAGAGATTGTTGAGTATGCGTCTTATTAATTTACAAGTACTTTCTTAATTGCTGATAGATTTCCGGAGTATATTTTTAAAATATATACACCAGATTTTAAATTTTCAACATTCAATTGTTTTGCATTCTCTTTTTTCTCTAGTACCAATTGACCAATAGAGTTGTACAGCTCTACGTTATCAATGTTTACTTCAGATGTAATGTTAACATAACTCGCAGCAGGATTTGGATAAACGCTAAACTTATTTGCAAATTCTTCATCTATACTTAATCCCGTATTCTGATACACTCGTACATAATCAATTACCATATTACTTTGTACAAAATCAAAATCTATAGTACCTGCAATACCTCCCATTGCAATATTTAACAGTAAATATTGATCTTCATAAAATGGCCATGTACTATCATCTTTTATAGCAGGATTATAGGTGTAAAAACCAACATCATCAATTAAAAATGTGATTTGGTCAGGAGACCAGTTTACTGAATACACATGAAATTCATTTGCAACATCATTTAAAACATAAGACTGAAAATTAATGGTAGCACCAAAACTCGAAGGTGTATGTAAAGCACTACTAACATGATTGGTAGCTCCGAGTCCATGCTCCATAATATCTATTTCACCACAAGCTGGCCAACCTACTGTTCCGTATTGACTATCCCAAAAACCACCATCTTCATTAACATTCTTTCCTAAGGTCCATATCGCTGGCCAAGTTCCACCTCCAAATGGCAATTTTGCCCTTACATCTACTCTACCTTGCGTAAAGGCAAATTTAGAATTTAATCTAGCGGATGTATATTCTTTTGTTTCTCCTTGATCAGTAAAACTCTCTTTAATTGCAGAAATATTTAAAAACCCATTTTCCACAAAAGAATTTTCTATACGGTCCGTATAATGTTGTTCTTCTCCGTTAAACCAACTTCCTCCTGCTGGTAATTGTGTTTGATGAAACCAATTATCAGTATCTATCGCTCCATTCGTGTCAAATTCATCAGCCCAAACTAAATCTGTATATATGACATCTAGAGCATTTGGATCCGTTGTGGAAGATTCACCATTTATGTCATCTATTAAATAAGTCCCTTGTATAGTCGTTCCACCATCTATAAAAATAACTAATCTACTATACTCGCCTGTAGCACTTACGGAATTGTTTGTTCCACTGTAAACTGCATTTGCAAAATCAAAAGTTATGTTATTGGTCCACCCAGAAGATGAAACATTCTGTACAACCTCAACATCAGGATTATTACCATTTTCTAGTTTCAATATAATACTATGAGCATTTGGATCAAAAGCATAAAAGGACAAGGTTATAGTTTGATCTATATCTAAATCTACTGCCTGAGTTAAATCTAAAAAAAATCCTTGCCAAGGACTTGATCCATCATTAAAAAATTGACCTACATCATTATTAGAATCCTCAGGATCTGTATTAAAAGAAAAACCACTATTAAAAAAAGCCGTAAAATTATCAGAGTTATCCGAAAAATCGATAGGTAATTGTTGGGAAAATGATAATTGCCAAAACAATAAGAAAAGAATTGCGACTGAGTAATTTAATTTCATAGAATTGTAGTTTTTAGTAAATCTAAGAATCTAACTTACTTCACACAAAATTTTAGCCTATACAATAACCATACAAGTAAATGATAACGCTCTATTAACTGCAAACTTCTTTAATGCAATTAACCATTTTCAATGCTCGCTCTTTAACTTCGTCTTCCGTCCAAGACAACTTGATTAAACACGAAATATTACGAGCGATATAAGAATCTGACCGCTCAAAGGTTTTTGTTTTTAGATACTCTAAACCTTCTTTTACTTCTTTTGAAATAGGAAATAAAGATTTTAAATCTTTAAGATGATCCCATTTTCTAATATAATGCCAATTGTTGTCGTAATAATTCCAACAAACATCAATACCATTTTCTTTAAATGCAACTGAAACTTTACGAGCAATATCCAAATCTGGTAAAAAGAAATTGAGAAAGGCATAACTTTCCTCTCCTCCATCTGGAACTGTTCTAAAAGTAACTTCAGAAATTTGAGATAGTGCTTCTCTAAGTATTGAATAATTCCTTTTTTGAATAGCAATAAACTCAGGCAAACGTCTTACTTGCGCCAATCCTACAGCTGCATGTAATTCTGAAATTCTAAAATTATAGCCTAAAAAAGGATGGGTTTCTGCACCTCTATCATTACCAACATGGTCGTGACCATGATCACTATAATGGTCTGCATTAATATAATAATCTTTATTATTAGTAACTACTGCCCCACCTTCACCGCAAGTAATGGTTTTTACAAAATCGAATGAAAAACAACCAATATCTGCAATGCTTCCTAATGGTTTTCCGTTATAAGTTCCACCAATAGCTTGGCAAGCATCTTCTACAAAAATTAAATTGTGATTATCACAAACTTGTCTTAGAGCATCCATATCCGCCATACTACCACACATTTGCACCACCATAACCGCTTTCGTCTTTGAAGTAACAGCTGCTTCCACAGCTTTTGGGTCTAAAGTCAGCGTATCATCTATATCTACTAAAACAGGAATTGCTCCAAGCATCATAATAGCTTCAAAACTTGCTACAAACGTAAACGTTGGCATAATAACTTCATCTCCTGCACCTACTCCAGCTGAAGCCAAGGCTACAGAAACCGCAGCTGTTCCACTAGAAACTAATTGTACATGGTTAGATTGAAATGTTTTTCCTAATTCAGATTCTAGTTCTTTAGCTTTCCAATGACCTTTACGCATGCCATCAAAACCATAGCGCATTAAAACACCATTGTCTAAAACATCATTCACTTCTTTTCGTTCTAAATCGCTAAATAATTCGAATCCAGGCATAAGTATAAATAAAAATTAAACGTTGAATTTACCTTAACAAATATAATATTTTGGGTTTCTTTTAGTTAAGAAAACACTTATAATTCTATGATTGTTTCCGATAACTCTTTTCTTACTTTTTTGAAGTCAGCAAACATATCATCATCAGCTCTATAACCAACTGGTAGCATCAAAACAGAATTTAATCCATGTTTATCTAAATCTAATACTTTATCTATCTCTTTTGGTAAAAAGCCTTCCATAGGACAGCCATCTATTTTTTCTACCGCACAAACGGTCATTAAATTACCTAAAGCTATATAGGCTTGTTTTGTTGCCCAATCAATCTTCTTTTCAATTGACATATCCTTAATTGTAGATTTCAATTCGTCTTTAAAAGGTTTTAGAATAGAGTCTGGAGTATTTCTAATTGTCTTTATAGTATCAAAATGCGTATTGACATCTTTATCATCAATTTCTGTTTGAATACAAATCACCAATAAATGTGAAGCTTCAACAACTTGTCGTTGTCCATAAGATAATTCGACTAAACCTTCTCTAATAGTCCTATCTTCCACTATTACCATTTTTAATGTTTGTAAACCATAAGATAAAGCCGTTAAATTAAAAGCTTCTTTTAAAATTGTAAGTTTTTCTTTTGAAAGTAATTTGCTAGTATCAAACTTTTTAGTGGCATATCGCCATTGTAATTTTTCTATAATAGACATTCTCTTCTTTTTTTTTGCAAAAATACGGAATATAAGCCGCTGGTGAAATAGAAATTGAAAAGGTATCTAACTAAATAATTGATAAAACAGAGATTTAACTATTAAGAATAGTATTTCTTTTTATAACTTAACTTTTTATTTTTCAAAAAGAATGACACACGAATTAAAGCAGATAATCTATCAAGCCTATTTAAATCAGCAAAAAGGTTTAAAAAATGTATTGGCATCTGTGGTACACTTAAAAGGTACTTCATACAGAAAACCAGGTGTTAGAATGCTTATTTGTGAAAATGGAACTATGGTCGGAGCTGTGAGTGGTGGTTGCGTAGAAAATGAAATAAAACGAAGAGCTCAATCCGTATTCAAAAGTGATAAAGCGAAAGTTATGACCTATGATGGTCGCTACCGGTTAGGATGCGAAGGTGTGCTATACATATTAATTGAACCACTTTTTGTTTCTGATGGGTTTTTAAAAGAATTTCAATTTGTTTTAGAATCGCGTGAAGAATTTAAAATAGAATCCTATTACAAACCAGAAGATGAAAGTATTGGAGAATTTGGAAGTATTTTTCATCTCACAGAGCATAAAGCCTTCAGTTTTTATAAAAATTTCGACCCTAAAAAACAGAATGATTTAAAGCTATTTTCGCAAATCTTGAAACCTAGTTTAAAGCTAATAATAATTGGTGGAGAACATGATGCTGTAAAACTATGTGTTATGGCGTATCAATTGGGTTGGGAAGTAGATATTATCACATCCATTAAAGACCCTAAAGTATTATCTGATTTTCCCGGAGCAAAATCTGTTACTGCACAAACACCAGAAATTGTTGATTTAAAAATAGATAACGAAACAGTAGTAGTTCTGATGACGCATACTTACGTTCAAGATTTAAAGTATTTATTAAAATTAGAATCTTTAAAACCTAAATATATTGGCATAATTGGTTCGTCTAAGCGTCGAGAGCAATTACAAAATGAGTTAATCCATTATTCTCCTGATTTATCTGAAAAATTTCTTGAATCTATATATAGTCCAGCAGGATTACATATTGGAGCAATAACGCCTGAAGAAATAGCACTATCTATTTTATCTGAAATATTATCAGTAATTAGAAAAACTGAGACCGTATCTTTAAGAACGTATACTGAGAATATTAATAAATCATAAATGAAAATTGCAGTTTTAATACTTGCTGCTGGTAGCTCGACTCGCATGGGAGTTGCCAAACAATTATTGCCTATTGGAGAAACCACACTATTGGGTATTACTATTAAAAGTGTACTACAGTCAAATTCCAATAAAGTGTTTTGCGTATTAGGTGCGAATGCCGAAGCTATTAAACCATCCTTGAATAAATACACTATTGAAACCATATTTAATCCTAATTATAAATCAGGATTAAGCTCAAGTATTATTGCAGGAATTCAGTATATAAGAAATAAAAGCTTTGATGCCACATTAATTGTATTAGGTGACCAACCACTTATAACAACAAAATATTTAAATGAGATGATTGATGCGTATAAAAATCATTCAGAAAAAATAATAGCAACGACTTATAAAGAAACTATTGGTGTTCCTACCATTATACCAAAAACTTATTATAACGACTTACTTAAGCTTCAAGGTGACAAAGGCGCAAAAGCGTTTTTAAATTCGAAAAAGCTAGAAATTATTCAATTAGATAATGACAATTTACTTGATATCGACACTAAAAAAGATTATCAAGACTTTTTAAATTCAACAAATTTTGAATAAAATACTTTAACTTTAGAAGAAATATTAAAGCTATGGCAAGTTATAATTTAAAGATTAACGGGAAAATGGTTAGCGTTGAAGCTGACTCGGACACACCTCTACTTTGGGTACTGCGAGATGAACTCAATTTAGTTGGCACTAAATATGGATGCGGTATTGGTCAATGTGGTACATGCACAGTACATATAGATGGTATTGCCACACTTAGTTGCCTTTTACCTGCTTCTCGATTAGAAGATTCTGAAATCACGACTATTGAAGGTTTGTCAGAAGACAAATTGCATCCTGTACAAGAAGCTTGGAAAGAATTAGATGTTCCGCAATGTGGTTATTGTCAACCTGGTCAAATTATGACAGCCTCATCTTTTTTAAAACAAAATCCAAAACCCAATACTGCCGAAATTAGAAATGCTATGCATGGTAATCTCTGTAGATGTGCTAGTTATAACCGAATAGAAAAAGCAGTGGCATTAGCTGCTAAAAAAATGTCTTAAGCTGAATTATCATGGAAAATCAAAACAAAATAACATTTAGCAGACGTAATTTCATAAGAACATCTGCACTTGCCAGTGGTGGACTTTTAATCGGGTTTAACTTTTTTAATTCTTGTAAAGAAGCAGCTATTCCTCCTGTTGATATTTCAAAACTAAATTTCAACGATTTTAATGCTTTTATTAAAATTGCAGATAATGGCTATGTCACTATTTTTTCTCCTAACCCAGAAATTGGACAAGGTGTAAAAACGTCTATGCCAATGATTATTGCAGAAGAATTAGATGTACCATGGAAACATGTTACCGTTGCACAAGGTATCTTAGATACTAATAATTTCACAAGACAAGTTGCTGGCGGTAGTCAATCGATTCGTTTTGGTTGGGATGCTTTGAGGCAAACTGGAGCCACAGCAAAACAAATGCTAGTCAATGCTGCAGCAGCAAAATGGGAAGTTGATGCGTCTACGTGTTCAGCATCAAATGGAGTTATAAAAAATGCAAATGGCGATAAGCTAGGCTATGGAGATGTTGTTAATGAAGCTGCTGCTCTTGAAGTTCCTGAAAATGTTACTCTAAAATCCATTAAAGATTTTAAAATTATTGGTCACGATGCTATAAATGTAGACATGGATGACATCATTACTGGCAAACCTTTATTCGGTTTAGACTATACAGCTGAAGGTATGAAATACGTTTCTGTTAGCCGTCCACCAGCCTTTGGTCAAAAAATAAGTTCTTTTAATGCTGAAGATGCTAAAGCAGTAAATGGTGTTTCGGAGGTTGTGCAGTTTGGTGATAAAATTGCAGTATTAGCATCTAATACATGGGCAGCTATGAAAGGGAAGAAAGCCTTGATAGTTGAATGGTCAAATGATAGCGCTATGGAAAGCACTGCGGATCATGATAAAAAATTAAACGCCATTTTAGATGGTAAAGATTTAGATGTTCGTCGTGAAGATGGAAATGTAAAAAAAGCGTTTGCAGAAGCTGATGTAGTACTCGAACAAACTTATGAGTCGCCTTTTTTACCACATAACTGTATGGAACCAATGAATTTCTATGCTAACGTTACAGATGAAAAAGTACATCTCGTAGGCCCAATACAAACACCAGCAGGTACTGCTAGACGAATTGCAAATTTAATTGACAGAAATGAAGAGGATGTCCATTTAGAAATGACACGGATGGGTGGCGGATTTGGAAGACGATTATACGGTGACTTCGCTATAGAAGCTGCAGAGATATCTAATATCACAAAACAACCCATTAAAGTTATCTTTTCTCGTGAAGATGATATGGCAGCTGGCACCTATAGACCTGCAATTAAATATCGAATAAAGGCTTCAATTAAAGATGGAAAAGTTACAGGTTATCATCTCAAAGAAGCAGCCATTAACTCAAACATGTATGGTTTAATACCTAATTTCTTTCCTGCTGGAGCTATAAAGAATTATAAAGTAGAATCAGGAAACTATAAAAGTAATATCACCACTGGAGCATGGCGAGCACCTTATACTAATTTTTTAGCATTTGCTGAACAAAGTTTTTTTGATGAAATAGCCGAAGAATTAAGCGTTGACCCTGTTCAACTACGTTTAGATTTACTGAAAAATGTAAAAGATGGAGAAGATAAAAGTATTGACTATTCAGCTGAACGAATGACAAACACTATTAATCTTGCTGCAGAAAAAAGTAATTGGGGGAAAAGTGCAAATGGAGTCTATCAAGGATTTTCTGCTTACTATAGTCATAATACACATGTTGCCGAGGTGGTTGACATTACGATGAAAAATGGACGACCTATTGTTGAAAAAGTGACTGTAGCTGTAGATTGTGGAATCGTTGTAAATCCTACAGGAGCTAAAAATCAAATTGAAGGTGGTGTTATAGATGGTATAGGTCATGCAATGTATGGTGATTTTTCTTTTAGAAAAGGAATACCACAAGACGTTAATTTTAATACCTATCGCTTAATTAGAATGAAAGAAACTCCAATAGTTGAAACCTATTTTGTTGAAAACGACCTCTCTCCTACTGGTTTAGGCGAACCTGGTTTACCTCCTGCTGGAGGTGCTTTGGCAAATGCTATTAAAGCCGCTACTGGACAACTTATAACCAAGCAACCTTTTATTAAATCAATTCAAAGTCGTAAGACGGATTTGAATACTTAATTGAAAAAAAAATATGTTATAGATTGACTTTCATTTAATAAAGATGAATTTGAACCTTTTATAACTATAGATTAAAATCAATTTCAATTCTGTTGCATTTATATATATGACCTTTATCATAGTAGTTTATAATTACATGCATTAAATTTATATATAGTTATATAAAATGAAGAATATACTACTACTCACAGACTTTTCAGCAAATTCTATTAATTCGATGCGCTATGCTTTACAATTATTTGAAGGCCATACATGTAATTTCACTGTGCTGCATGTAGAAATTTCTACATCTTATATCAGTGACGACTTAATGTTAGCAGGTAACCAAAGTATTTATGATTCTCTAGTAAAAAAGTCAAAGCATAAATTAGCTAAACTTATAACTAAACTTGAGAGTGAGTTTAAAAACAAGGATTTTAATTTTGAAATAATAGTTGACCATGATATATTAACTGATGCCATAAAACAAATCTTAACATCAAAACATATTCATTTAATTGTTATGGGAACTAATGGTGTTACAGGTGCTAAAGAGGTTGTTTTTGGCAGTAATACTATTAATGTTATTAGAAAAGTAGATTGCCCTACATTAGTTATACCTAAAGGATTTAGATACAGAACTCCAAAGGAAATTTTATTGCCCTTAGATGTGTTAGATTCCCTCAGTGGAAAAGCTTTTAGTGATGTTATAAAATTCACTAAACGCTTTAGCAAAAAAATACACCTATTAAGAGTTAAACCACATAATGAGGACTCTAAAGAAGAGCAATAAG
>RCNE010002140.1_pt1 | contig 10649 bp, 8 predicted proteins | sample 2041361 | NCBI WGS metagenome assembly RCNE01 (sample SAMN09708229, study PRJNA481090) | Marine sediment metagenome, whole genome shotgun sequencing project.
CTCGGACTTGCCGCGGGCAGTGACGGCCTGGATTCAGTTCGAAAGATTCTGCGCGAGGCCTCGCGATTTCTCTCAGAGGATGGAATACTCGTGTGCGAAGTTGGCAACAGTCAGGCGGCGCTTGAACAGGCGTATCCAGACGCTGCTTTCGTTTGGCTTGAGTTTGAAGCCGGCGGCAGCGGCGTATTCCTGTTGACCAAATCCGATCTCGACAATATCGCGGCCTGATGGCAGGCATGAGGGAGCCTTAAGTGTCCGGCAACAGTTTTGGGCGTAATTTCATAGTGACCACGTTTGGTGAGAGCCACGGGGTCGCGCTCGGCTGCATCATTGACGGCTGCCCGCCGGGCATGGCGCTTTCCGAAGCCGATATCCAGGTCGATCTCGATCGCCGCCGGCCCGGGCGTAACCGGCACACGACGCAGCGCAACGAGCCGGACCAGGTGAAGATCCTTTCCGGTGTGTTCGAGGGCATCACCACCGGCACGCCGATCGGTTTGCTCGTGGAGAATACCGATCAGCGCTCGAAAGATTACGGGGACATCAAGGACAAGTTCCGTCCCGGTCACGCCGACTATACGTACCAGCAGAAATACGGCATTCGTGATTATCGCGGCGGTGGCCGTTCATCGGCGCGCGAGACTACGATGCGGGTTGCGGCAGGAGCGGTTGCGCGCAAGTATCTGCGCGAGCGTCTTGGCGTTGCCATCCACGGCTACGTGTCGCAGCTAGGCCCGCTCGAACTCGCGGCAGCGGATCTTTCGATCGTCAATGACAACCCGTTTTTTTGCGCAGATCCCGAGCGTCTCGAGGAACTCGAGCAGTTCATGGACAATCTGCGCGAGCAGGGCGACTCGATCGGTGCCAGGGTCAGCGTGCTGGCAACCCACGTTCCTCCGGGCCTGGGCGAACCCGTTTTCGACAAGCTCGAGGCGGACCTCGCGCACGGCCTGATGAGCATCAACGCCGTCAAAGGCGTTGAGTTGGGCGCCGGATTTGCAGCTGTGACGCAGCGCGGCAGTGAACATCGCGACGAAATGTCGGCGTCGGGTTTCAGTAAGAATGATGCGGGCGGCACTCTCGGCGGCATCTCGTCGGGTCAGGCGATTCTCGCCAGCATTGCGTTGAAACCGACGTCGAGCATCTCGGTGCCCGGCAAGACCATCGACAAGTCGGGCGCGGAGACCGAGATCGTTACCAAAGGACGACACGATCCCTGCGTTGGATTGCGCGCCACGCCGATTGCCGAGGCAATGGTCGCGCTGGTACTGATGGACCATTACCTGCGCCATCGAGCACAGAACGCAGATGTCGAATCTGTGACCCCTGATATTTCGAGTGGCTAGCAAGCGGCGCTCGATACGCAAGGTTTAGATAGGAAAGATCCATGACAGACAAATTTGATATTGCAGTCGTTGGCGCAACGGGCGTCGTCGGTGAAGCGATGCTGGCTATTCTTGCCGAGCGCAAGTTCCCCGCGGGGAAGGTTTACGCGCTGGCCAGCGAACGCTCGGTAGGAAAAACCGTGGCTTTCGGTAATCGGGAGCTAGACGTCGAAAACCTGGCTGATTTCGATTTCTCGAAAGCGGCCATTGGTTTGTTCTCGGCAGGCGCTTCCGTGTCCGCCGAGGTTGCGCCACGTGCTGCCGCCGCAGGTTGTGTCGTGATCGACAATACGTCGCAGTTTCGCAACGACGACGATGTGCCGCTGGTCGTTCCCGAGGTGAATGCCGAAGCGATCGCCGATTACACGCAGCGCGGCATCATCGCGAACCCGAATTGTTCGACCATCCAGATGCTCGTGGCCTTGAAACCGATCTATGACGCCGTGGGTATCGAGCGCATCAACGTTTGTACCTACCAGGCGGTATCCGGTGCCGGGCGCAGCGCTGTTGAGGAACTGGTGCGGCAAACCACCGCGCTACTGAATGGCCGTCCACTCGAAATTACTGGCGATGCCAAGCAAATTGCGTTCAACGCCATCCCGCATATCGACGTGTTTCTCGATAACCGATACACGAAAGAAGAGATGAAAATGGTGTGGGAAACCCGGAAAATTCTTGGCGATGACACGATCCGTGTGAATCCGACGGCCGTGCGGATACCAGTCTTTTTCGGCCACTCCGAGGCTATTCACATCGAGACTCGCGACAAGATCTCGGCGGGCGCTGTCGTTGATCTGCTGGCCAAATCACCGGGAATTGTCGTGCTGGATGGCGTGGAAACCGGCGAATATCCGACGGCCGTCACGGAAAGCTCAGGCGCTGATCCCGTATTCGTAGGGCGTATCCGTGAGGATATCTCTCACGAACGCGGAATCAACTTATGGGTGGTTGCCGACAACATACGTAAAGGCGCGGCACTAAATAGCGTCCAAATTGCTGAAATATTGGCAAAAAACCATCTATAAGCTATAGTTCGACAACAACTGGCCGGGCACTTTGTCCGCTGTAAATCGGCCCCTGATCTGACGCTGTCAACGGGGTTTTGGTGTTTGGAGTATTTCACTATGTCGCGACGCTTTTCTCGTCTCTCGCTTGTGCTTGTCCTGCTGCTTTCTGGCAAGGCTTGGGCCGTTGGCTTGGGAGACATACAGCTGGATTCCGCGCTGAATGAACCGTTGCGGGCGGAGATCAGTTTGCTCGGTGCGACCCCCGATGAGCTGACGAGTCTTAATGTCGCGCTGGCATCGGCCGACACATTCTCGCGTTATGGCATTGATCGCCCCGTCTATCTCCAACAGATTCGTTTCGTCATAGTGGCCAATGGCGCGCAGGGTCCCATTGTGAAACTGACGTCACCGGTGCAAATGACCGAGCCTTTCCTGACTTTCCTGGTGGAGGCGAGTTGGCCGGGTGGACGATTGTTGCGTGAATACACAGTGTTGCTGGATCCACCGACTTACGTGCCGCCGGCCGTACAACAGGCACCGGCAGTGACGGCGCCGAGTGTTAGTCAACCGGCGGATACCGGCCGCATCGAGCGTCCGGCAGCGACAGTTACGCGTCCACAACCGCAGCCGGCGTCACCGCGAAGGCAACAGCCGACGGCACCTGCTGACACCTCTGTGTATGACACACAAAGTGCGGGCGCCTTCGTAGTGCAACGCGGCGACACTCTGTGGGGAATCGCCAGTCGCATGCGGCCGGACAACCGCCTGTCGATGAACCAGACCATGCTGGCGATTTATGAGGCTAACCCGGGCGCTTTTGCCGGCAATATCAACCTCTTGAAAGCCGGCGCAACGATGCGCATTCCGAGTGCTGACGAGGTTTTCCAGATCAGTCGGCGTGACGCATTCAGCGAAGTGCAGCGGCAAAATACAAACTGGCAAGGCGGCGTTACCGATGACGCAAGGCCGCAAGCCGAGACGCGTCCGAGTCTGATACTCGTGCCGCCCGATGAGGAGCCGGCCGGCGTCGCGTACGACGACGAGTCCGAGACCGCCGAAGCGCTGACGCGCGAACAGGAAGTCGAGAACCTCATCGCCGACCTTGAGGCGGCCGATGTACCGCAGCAGCAGTCATTGATCGAGATCCGCGACAATGAACTGGCTAATTTGCGCCAAGAGCTCGCAAATATCCGCGGCGAGGTTTACGAGCCGCCGGTAACCGAGGCGAGTGATGATCCGTTCGTCGACGATTCGGTCGAAGCAGCGCAGGACGATGCCGCCGCCGACGATGCCGCCGCCGCCGACGATGGCGTCGCTGACGATACCGTTGCCGATGGCACCGCGGCCGATGGCACCGCGACCGACGACACAACCGCAGAGACACCGGCCGTGGTGCGCACGCCGCGCGTCAGCAAGCCCGGTATTTTCGAACGCATTACGGGGGCGCTCAGTGGGTTCTGGGGCGCCATTATTGCCGCTGTCGTATTACTGGCCGGCTTGTTCTTCTGGGTGGCGCGACGCCAAAAGGGCGAGGTTAGCGGTGCCGGGCCCTGGCAGCCGCTCGACAGAGATGATGCAGATATTGCTGCCGACGATGATCTTGCCGCGACCACGGCCCTCTCGGCGCCGATGCGCGAGGATGACGCCATCCAGGTTATCGAGGGCGATACCGGCGTGCAGCCGATGCCCGAAGTCACGGTCGAGATGCCGATACTTGAGGAACCTGCAGACGCTACTGCCGACTTCACATCGATAGAAGACACTTTCAGCAGTGATACGGCGGTCAATCTCGACCAGACGGATCCCGTTGCCGAAGCCGATTTTCACATGGCCTACGGCCTGTATGACCAGGCTGCCGACCTGATCAACGGTGCGCTGGAGACCGATCCAACCGACTCGACGCTACTGTCGAAACTGTGTGAGGTCTATTTCGTGTGGGGCAATCGGGACGCTTTTGTGGGCGCGGCTGGCAGGCTGCAATCCTCGCTCGGCAAACAACCAGGCTCCGAGTGGGACAAGATTGTCATCATGGGTCAGCAGATCGCTGCTGACGATGCGATGTTCGAAGACGCGGGTATGACGGCGGCAACGCAGGCTGTGGATCTCTCGTTTGAACCGGACTCCGATGAGGCCGGTGCGCTCGACATGGACTTTGGCAGCAGCGATGACGGCAGCACCAGCGACTCTGCCATCATCGACCTCGGCGCCGACCTGGAGGCTAGCTTTTTGGATCTGGGCGATGAAGCGGTTGACTTCGATCTGGAGCAGACGGTTGAAGCGACAGCCGAAATACCGAAGGCCGAATCAACAAACACGATGGAAACAATCGAAATGCCGTCCTCGCACGGCTTGGCTGGCGCGTCGCTTGGGGAACTTTCAGTTGATGGTGGCGGCGATGCGGACCCGTCAGCGACGGCAGAAATCAATCTCGACGATCTGGATCTGGATATTGAAGAGCTCGAGGCAACCGAGCTCGCGTCCCTCGACGATCTCGATGACGGGGATATTTTTGGTGAAACCGGCATGCCGGGATCATTGGACGATTTGGATGTTGTAACGGGCACAAGCAAACAATTGGAACCCGACGCAGACATCGTGGATCTCGAAGCACTGATCAAGCCGGATAACACGGGCGCGATGCGGCTTGCAAAGGACGACACCGGCAGCGTGCCAGCCATGCATGTTGACGACAATTTGCTTGAAAAAACGGGTGCTACGCAGATTCTCGACGATGAAATGACGGTCGAAGCCCCGGCGCGCGGTGAGGTATTACTCGGCGATGATGAGGCGACGATACAGCTGCCTGCTGAGGGTGGTGAGTTCGACTTCGCGAAAACCGAAGCACTGTCTTCCGATGCCTTTACCGCCGATGCGGGGCTCGAGGAGACGGGTGAGATGCCGGCGTTGGCTGAGACCAATGTGGATCTCGATCTTGACGACCTCACGGCAGCGTTAAAGATCAACGAGATGGGCGATCCTGCTGACGAGATATTAGTCGAAAACACCGCGGAACAGCCAAACCCGAGTTTGGCCGATACGGCCGAAATTCCGACGCTGTCGTTGGCACCTGACGACATGAGCGACGATCTGCACGAGGCACGCACGATGACCGAGGTGGGCACCAAGCTTGACCTGGCACGTGCCTATGTTGATATGGGTGATCCCGCCGGCGCGCGGAGCATTCTCGAAGAAGTACTGGACGAGGGTGACGATAGCCAGCGCCAGCAGGCGCAGCAGTTGCTCGACTCGCTTCCCGGCTAGAGAGACTCGCCCATTCGCATCGCGCTCGGCATCGAATACGACGGCACCGGGTACAACGGCTGGCAGCGGCAAAAGACCGGTATCGGTGTACAACAGCGCCTGGAAGAGGCACTGGCGATTGTCGCCAATGAGCCCATAGAAGTGGTCTGTGCCGGACGCACCGACACCGGGGTGCACGCCTCGGGCCAGGTCGTTCATTTCGAATCCAGCAGTGAGCGCACGGAGCGCGGGTGGCTGCTGGGTGCCAACAGCAACATGCCTGACGACGTCAATGTCACGTGGGCAAAACCCGTTGTCGATGACTTTCACGCGCGCTTCTCTGCAGTCGCCCGCAGCTATCGCTACAGCATTCTGAATCGGCTGCAGCGCTCCGCCTTGCACCGCCACCGCGCGTGGTGGGTGTATCAGCCTCTCGACGCGGAGCGCATGCACGCCGCCGCGCAGGACCTGCTTGGCCGCCACGATTTCTCTGCGTTTCGCGCGGCCGGTTGCCAGGCATCTTCACCAGTTCGTGATCTCAGGCAGATAAGCGTTCGCCGCAGTGGCGACTGGCTCACGCTTGAAGTGACAGCGAACGCTTTCTTGCAGCATATGGTACGCAATCTCACCGGCATGCTTTTAGCGATTGGTCTCGGCGAGCAGGACGTGGCGTGGGCGCATGAGGTTCTCGACAGCTGCGACAGGACCGCCGGCGGCATCGCGGCGCCTCCCCACGGCCTGACGCTGGTTGCCGTCGAGTATCCACCGTCCTTCGACATTCCTGCGCCCGTGTCGTATTGAAGCAGCGCCCGTGCCGCTGGCTGTTGATAGTCGATATGGCTATCATGACGCTATGAGCTGGTTTGAAAAATTAATTCCATCGCGCATCAGCACCGAGAAGCGCAGCAAGTCGGTTCCCGAAGGTGTGTGGATCAAGTGTGGCGTCTGTGACGCGCAGCTGTACCGCAATGAGCTGGAGCGTAATCTGCAGGTCTGTCCGAAGTGCGATCACCACATTCGCATCGGTGCGCGCAAGCGTCTGGAGACGTTTCTCGACCCGGAGAGCCAACAGGAACTTGACGCCGGGCTCGAGCCCGAGGATCCGCTAAAATTCCGTGACAGCAAACGCTATCGTGACCGGCTCGTGCAGGCGCAAAAGAAAACCGGGGAGAAGGATGCGCTGGTCAGCGTGACCGGAACCCTGCACGGTCGCCCTGTGGTCGTCTGTGCCTTTGAGTTCGGGTTCATGGGCGGATCGATGGGTTCGGTCGTTGGCGAGCGCTTTTCGCGCGCCGCGCAGCACGCTGCTGACAACAATATGCCGCTGGTTTCATTTGCTGCGAGCGGCGGTGCGCGCATGCAGGAAGCTCTGTTCTCATTGCTGCAGATGGCGAAAACGTCGGCGGCGCTGGCGAGGCTGGGTGCGAAAGGCATCCCGTACATCTCCGTGCTGACGGATCCAACCACGGGTGGCGTGTCCGCGAGCCTGGCCATGCTCGGCGACGTCAATATCGCGGAACCCAATGCCCTGATCGGCTTTGCCGGACCCCGTGTTATCGCGCAGACGGTCGGCCAGAGCCTTCCCGAAGGTTTTCAGCGCAGCGAGTTCCTGCTCGATCATGGAGCGATTGACATGATCGTGGATCGGCGCCAATTGCGTGACGCAATCGCCAACTTGCTGGCCAAGTTTGAAGGCCAGCCCAGCCCAGTCACTAACAACCAGTAACACCGAATGCTCCCTGCCGGCACGCCGCTGTCCGACTGGCTGACATGGCTGGAGACCCTGTCTCCGAAAGAGATCGATCTGGGTCTCGAGCGTGTGCATGCGGTGCTTGATCGACTGTCTCTGGACCTGCCAAAGCATTTGCTCCTGATCGCGGGGACCAATGGCAAGGGCTCGTCGGTGGCAATGACGACAGCGCTGTTGCAGGCGGCAGATTACCGAGTCGGTGCCTACACCTCGCCGCACGTTTACCACTTTAATGAACGCATCGTCGTCAATGGCGAAGCAGCCACCAATGCCGTCATCGTCGACGCGTTCGAACGTGTCGAGCGCGCGCGCCAGTCGCTGCCGCTGACGTATTTCGAATTTGGCACGCTGGCCGCAATGTTGATCTTCGCGGATGCAGATCTCGACGTCTGGGTGCTGGAGGTGGGTCTCGGTGGGCGGCTTGATGCGACCAACGCTATTGAACCAACGGCGTCTTTAATCACCAACGTGTCGCTGGACCACTGCGACTGGCTGGGTGACGATGTTGAGTCGATCGGTGCCGAGAAGGCCGGCGTGATGCGCCGTGGTGTGCCGACCGTATTCGCCGCAACGGAAGTCCCGCGATCAGTCACGCACCACGCGAATCGCTGTGGCGCGGAACTGCTGCTCGCGGGTCGCGACTTCCAATACTCACGCGACAAGCACTCACGCGACAAACGCTCACGCGATAAATTCGGCACGTGGACCTGGACAGGGCGTGACGCCACCCTCGAAAATTTGCGACCGCCCGGTCTGAGTGGCGAATTCCAGGTCGCTAACGCCAGCGCAGTGCTGGCGTTAGTCGAGGCGGCTGGCCTTACGCGCGTGCTTGATGCAGCACTGGTTAATCGGATTTTGCCCGAGGTCGTGCTCGCCGGTCGCATGCAGTCCGTGCACGCCGGCGGTGCTCGCTGGCTGCTCGATGTCGCGCACAATCCGGCAGCTGCGGAAAAGCTCGCAGAGTCGATCGCAAATGATGGTGCGCAGGCAGAGGTGTGGGCGATTATCGGTCTGCTGGACGACAAGGACGTCGCAGGAATTGCAATGCCACTCAACGCGCATATTGACCACTGGATCGCCGTCACGGCAGACAGCCACCGGGCAGTGCGAGCGCCTGAGCTGGCACGTCAAATAAGTGACTGCTGCAACCGGCCCTGCCGAGTCAGCGGATCACTGGCCGCAGCGATGCGCTACGCGCAGCGACACGCCGGGACGGCCGACACAATCCTGATAACCGGCTCGTTTTATACGGTGGGCCCAGCGCTGCGCGAGCTTGAGCTATACTCGCCACCCGAACCATGATGAAACGAGCCTTGAAAGAACGCATCATTGGCGCGGCGGTGCTCGTGCTGTTCGTCGTGCTCGTCGTGCCGGTCTTTCTGGACGGTCCGCCGAGCGACGCCGAGATTGTCTCCGAGCGTTTGTTGCTGCCAGGTCAGGACGGGCAAAAGACGCATACGGTGGTGCTTGACCGGGATCGTACCGAGCCGGTTCCGGCAGCGAAAAATGCGACGCCGGCGCCCAGTAAAAAGACGCCCAAGCCCGCCGAGTCGAAAGCCGAGCCGAAAGCCGAATCGACGGCGGACAGCAAGCCCGTCGACAAGCCCGTCGCCACACAGGCACAGCCGGTGAAAACGGCGACCGAACGTGACAAGCCGGCAGCACCGCCGCGCGTGTCCTCGACTGGCATGTGGGCCGTGCAGCTTGGCAGCTTCTCGAATAAGGACAACGCCGACAAACTCGCCGCCGATCTGCGCAAACAAGGCTACGCGGCCTTCTTAAGCCAGCTGAAGACTGATGGTGGCCAGCTGCACCGCGTCCGTATCGGGCCACAGAAAGATCGGGAAGGCGCCGAAGCGATGGCTAAGCGGCTGCTGAAAGTCGGACACAAAGGACAAGTTGTGCCGCACCCATGATTCGGCTTCTGCTAGAATTCGGGTCCAGTCCATCCCACTCAGCACGCCGCTAAGACGACATCTCTGATGCCGACCATCGATATCCTGATCGCCATTGCCATCGTCATTTCCATTGTCGTTGGATTTATGCGCGGTTTTGTCAAAGAAGCGATCTCGATTGCCGCACTGCTCCTGGCGATCTGGGCTGCCCTGTTCTTTGGGCCTGACGTTGGCAACCTCTCGGAAAAATGGTTCAGCTCGGAAGAGCTCCAGGTGTGGTTCGGTCGTGCGCTCGTATTCATCGTCGTGCTAGCTGTCGGCGGCTTACTGGGCTGGGGTATCTCGAAACTCGTGAGGGTGTCTGTGCTTAGCGGCATGGACCGCTTGCTGGGCTCGTTCTTCGGCGCCGCGCGTGGCGTCCTGCTGCTCGCCGTGTTCACCATTGGTGGGCAGTTCGCGGGTTTCGACAACGATGAGTGGTGGCTCAAGTCGCGGCTGATACCGCACGTGGAGGTTATTGCGGACTGGATCCGGGTAATGGCTCCGCAGGGTTTTGATTGGCTGGTCCCGGACGGTGAGCAGGAGTCAATGCCCGTTGATTCCATGGACCAGACCCCGAATTCGACTGCCTGACCGTAACGGAGACAACCAACCATGTGTGGCGTCGTAGGAATTGTCAGTACCAAGCCGGTTAACCAGGCGCTCTTCGATGCACTGACCGTGATGCAGCATCGTGGGCAGGACGCCGCAGGCATCATCACGTGGAGCAAGAAACGCGGCCTCAATCAGCGCAAGAGCAATGGCCTGGTGCGCGATGTCTTTCGACATCGTCACATGGTGCGCCTCAAAGGGCACGTCGGCATTGGTCACGTACGTTATCCGACCGCCGGTGGTGCCAGGTCGTCGGAGGCGCAGCCTTTTTACGTGAATTCACCGTACGGCATCTGCCTCGCGCACAACGGCAACCTCACGAACTATGATGAGCTCGCCGAACTGCTGACCCAGCAGGATCGTCGTCACCTGAGTACCAATTCTGACTCCGAAGTCCTCCTGAACGTGTTCGCGCATGAGCTGCAAACCCGCGTTAACGGACGACCGACGCCGGAGAATATATTTGACGCCGTCGATGCGGTGCACAAGCGCTGTACCGGTGGCTACGCGGTCGTCGCACTGATTGTGGGTTATGGGATCGTCGCTTTTCGCGATCCCAATGGCATTCGGCCGCTGGTACTCGGAGAGCGCGAGTTACGCGGCCACAAAGATTATGTTGTTGCCTCCGAGAGTGTTGCACTGGATGTACTGCAGTTTTCGCGACTGCGCGACGTCAGTCCCGGCGAGTGTGTTTTTATCGAAAACAGCGGCACGCTGCATG
>RCNE010002145.1_pt1 | contig 10640 bp, 8 predicted proteins | sample 2041361 | NCBI WGS metagenome assembly RCNE01 (sample SAMN09708229, study PRJNA481090) | Marine sediment metagenome, whole genome shotgun sequencing project.
GTTGATTTGCATCAAAAACTACCCCGCCCATTCACATCATTTGGCCATCTTGTGGTCTTCTAGCTGGCCAACTTATGAGTCAAATTACAATTTCCTCGACCGAGGCTATTCCGGTCTGTTCGGTCTGGTTCCTGGTTCGACGGACGCACCCGTTGGCAGCGAGTATGTGAAGTTGATCGTCTCGAAAGGTTTGTCTTCGAAACCGTTTTCCGAGCGTAACTTTTGCCAACGTGGATCCATTTTTATCTTGGCGTAAAGGTCGGTGTTGATTGCGCCAACCATTTCGGGCCCGTTCGTTTCAATCATCTTATCCAGCCACTCGAATGCTTTGTCATTGTCGCCGATCCACGCGTAGATGCGGGCGACGCCCTCACTACCGTTTTCTCTGTCTCGAAACTGTGTGAATCGAGACTCGAAATCCTCAATTCGACCGAGGTCATATAGCGCCATAATGGCGCCCATTTCCCGGTTGCCTTCAAGCGTCTCTTTGTTAAAAGTATTCAATGCCATTTGCGGATCTCCGGCAGTGAGCCAACTCACGCCGAGTGCCCAGTAAAATCCGGCCACCGGTTTATGCCAGGCCAGTATCGATTCCAACGCCTTAGCTGAATCTTGCGGATTGCCCGCTGCCCGCAAAGCATATGCAAGATTTTCGATACACGCAGCGCAGGCCGGATCACGAAGCAATAGGTACCGGCTTAATACGACGGCGTCATCCGGCCGCCCAATATCAACCAGAAAACCGATCAATACGCGGAGCAAGCTCGTGTTGTTCGGGTCGAGCATCATCGCCTTTTCATAGAAGCCCGCGGCCGCCTGAAGATCGTAATCCAAATAAGCGAACCATCCTTGCCAAATCAGCGAGGAAATGCCGTTCGGGTCGATCGCTACTACCCTGTCAGCGATTGCTCGAATTTCTGCGGCATTTTGTGTGGCAGATAATCCCTCGGTTTTGGGAATTAGGTAATACAGGCGGCCAAGCGCATTGATTGCCGGAATATAGTCTGGTGTGATCGCAAGGACTTCGTTCAGCAATGACTGAGCCTCGCGGAGCTGACTACGGTTTGCTGTATGGACGATATACTGCGCCTTCAAATACATCTCGTAGGCATATAGATCTATCTTTTGCGCACTCGGGCCGCCACCCAGCAGTGACGTCAGCTTTTTTACAATGCTGCCGGATATTTCGTCCTGAATGGCGAATACGTCATCGAGTTTACGATCGTAGTTTTCTGACCAGATGTGAGTGTCAGTTCTCGTATCTATAAGCTGTGCAGTAACACGAATATGATTGCCGGACTTACGAACGGAGCCTTCCAGAATGTAGGTCACTCCCAACTTTTCGGCTATCTCCGGCACGGTCGCATTACTACCTTTAAACGAAAATGCAGACGATCGTGAAATTACTCTTAGCTCTTTGATCGTCGACAGCAAATTGAGAAGCTCTTCGGCAATGCCGTCGGAAAAGTATTCCTGGTCACGTGCTGGTGACATGTCGCTGAAGGCGAGCACCGCGATGGACCTTTCACCGTAAGAGCTCAACACGGCATCGGTCCGCGCCTCCTCCGTGGCTTCTTCAATTCTCACTGCGTCCCGAGCAGGGTCAAGAACAAAATTGTCGATTGCCAGAAACCCAACCGCCGCAAGCAACATAACCACAATGATCCGGTCAGCTGTTTTACTTGTTCGTGGCGCGCTGCTGTTTGTTCCGTCGGTTGCCAGGTCCCGCTTCAATCCCTCCGACGTCAGCTCGTAGAACCAGGAAAGAACCAATGCCGGGATGAATCCGATCGCTAGCAAAACAATGACATTGCGTACCGCTGAATCATCGATCCCGAATCTGGGAAAGGTCGTGTCAGCGACCTCGATCAACAACCACGCCGCTGCTACGTAAGTGATCGCAGTTCGCGACACGTTGCGGCGTTTCAGCTCGGCAATGAACTGTTTCATGGTGTTTCTGACCACCCAGAATGATGATCGAAGATAGCACGCCTCGGGTCGCAGCAATAAACAAGTATAATACTCAGGCTATTACGAACAAGACTTGCTGAGTTAAGGGGAAATTGATGATTTCAGCCCGGATTGCTGCAACTTCGCTCGGTCTGTTTGCCGGGCTCGCAATACTGTTCACCGATACCGCTCTCGCACAGGACGAGTCGCGAAACGACTCAAACGAGGTCATCGAAGAGATCGTCGTCACCGGCTCCCGTATCAAACGCCGGGATACGCTGTCGCCCAGCCCGATCGTCACTCTGGATCGCGATGACCTGACGCTTGCGCCGCAGCCAACCCTCGAGGAAACGCTGAACCGGATGCCGCAGCTGACGCCCGACTTCGGTCGCACGTCCAACAATGGCGGCGATGGCACGTCACGTCTCAATCTGCGTGGCATGGGCTCGGAGCGGACATTGGTGCTGATGAATTCCCGGCGGGTGGCGCCTTCCGGCGTTGGCAGCTCGGTCGACATCAATAATATTCCGCAGATCCTTGTTGAGAGGGTCGAGATTATTACCGGTGGCGCGTCAGCCGTGTATGGCTCAGACGCCCTTGCCGGTGTCGTCAACTTCATTACCCGAGATGACTTTGAGGGCATCATGCTCGAATCGCGTTACGGTGTAACGGATCGCGGTGACGCCAGCTACAAAGACATTAATATTGCGCTAGGCACGGACTTTGCTGGCGATCGCGGCAATGTTGCCGTCTATGGCGGCTACTACGATCGCGAATCATTGTTCGCGGCGGAACGGTCGCTGACCCGCGTTACGCTGGAGGAAGATGGCTCGGGCAACCTGTTTGAGTCCGGAAGCTTTGCTGTTCCGGAGGGCGTTCTGTTCAATCAGGCTGACGGTTTCGGCTTTCCAACGTTCAACGCGGACGGTACGCCGCGTCCATTTGTTAATCCCGACGACCAGTACAATTTCGCGCCAGTCAACTACTTGCAGACCCCACTCAGGCGGCTTTCCGCCGGCATCCTCGGGACAATGGCGATCAACGACGACTACGAGCTCTATCTCGAAACATCGTTCGCAAGAAATGAGGCCGGAAAGGAACTTGCACCTGTACCGCTTACGGAGTTTGTTGGTGTAAATATCGATAACCCTGTACTGACGCCTGAGACCGCACAAATGTTCCAGGATAACTTTACCGACCCCGGGTCCGCAGATCCCTTGCTCGCATCCTTTACAGTCTCCCGCCGCTTGGATGAACTGGGTTCTCGAATGGTGGACTTCGATAAGGACTACTGGCGCAGCGTTGTCGGAATGCGCGGCACGCTCGGGAGAGGCTGGGACATCGACGGTTGGCTGAGCTATACAAAGTCTGATGAAGTTGAGTTGCAGCGAAATGACGGCTCGGTGTCGCGACTGCTCCAGGGGCTTCTCGTGGATCCGCTGACCGGACAGTGCTTCGACCCGTCTGGCGGCTGTGTTCCGATTGATATCTTTGGACCTGACCGATTGTCTGCTGAAGCCGTCGACTACATAAGCTATCAACCGTTGCGGAATTCGACGACTCGGACACAGAAGCTGGCCAGTGTATTCGTGAGCGGCACGCCGACTGATACCTGGGCAGGACCCCTCGATATCGCGGCGGGCCTTGAGTGGCGTAACGACACCGTAAATTTCCGTGCTGACGAGGTACTTTTTACTAGCGATACGCTGGGTTACCGCGGCGACTCGCCAATCAGCGGTACCGAAAGCGTCACAGAAATATATGCAGAAGCATTGGTACCGCTGCTTGAAGGAGTACCGGCGGCGGAATCGCTGGAATTGGAACTCGGCGCGCGCTATTCCAGTTACGATAACGCAGGCGGTGTCTGGACCTACAAGCTCGGCAGTAATTGGAAGGTCAATCAATCCCTGCGGTTTCGTGCCATGTGGCAGCAGAGCGTTCGAGCGCCGAATAACCAGGAGTTATTTCAACAACAGTTTATCGAGACCAGCAATTTCGTAGGAAATTTCACGTTTATCGATAACTGTTCGGCATCGCAGGACCCGGTCGCGAATGGCTACACCGACGTCTGTACCCTCCAGGGAATCGACCCCAGTCAGCTGGGTATATTCGAAGCAATACCGTTTTATCCTGTCGATTTCATCCGCGGCGGCAACGATCAACTCGAACCCGAAGAGGCAGATACGCTGACAGTTGGTTTCGTGTACACACCGGAGACCAGCAGCGACTGGAGTGTTGTTGTTGATTATTATGAGATGGAAGTCACCAAGAGTATCGGGGAGATTTTTGCCAAGGATATTTGTTTCGACCCGGCGAATACGAGCAACGTGTTCTGCGACAAAATTCGGCGTATTACAGATTCGAACAATCCGGCGGCCGGCAATGTTTTTGAGGTCGAGGAGTTATTTAACAATCGCGGTCTGATCTCCACAGAGGGCATCGATGTGCAGCTGAATTTCGCGAAAGAGTTGCCGGATTCTCTCGCAATGTTTGACGGTGGCGCGACCTTGTCGGGGAGCTTGGTTTGGACCCATGTACTCGACTTACAATTTCAGGCCAATACGGTGAGCACCGTCGAGTCCTGCACCGGCTATTTCAGTTCGCCCTGTACGGGAGACACGAGCAGTTCCACCGGCGCCGACAATCGCGTATCCGGCAACTTCATGTATCGTTCGGACCCATTCAGCTTGTCGGTGTTTGCACAATGGATAAGCGGCACACGAAGCTACCTGTTCGTGGAAGCCAGACAACAAGGAATGCCGGAGCCGGAACTCGCGGTACCAACTATAGGCAGTCAGTTCTACCTTGACGTAAATGTTGCGTACCAGTTCAATGATTCTGTTGCAGCGCGATTTGGCGTTTCGAATCTGCTGGATAATGGCGCGCCGACGATTCCGACCGACGTGAACAATACAGACACTCAGTTATTTGACGTCTTCGGCCGCTCCTACAGTCTGTCATTGGTGCTCAGTTTCGGCAATTAGGAGAACCGTCCGTCACTTAGCCCATGGCCATAACAAACCTCATATTCGATGTCGCTCGCGAAAGGCAGTTAAAAACCCAATGAGGAAATAGATGATGCGCACATGTAACTCTGAATCGCATTTGTGAGGCTAGGTCTTGAGGCGTATCAAAAACCTCTTGGTGGGGTACGAATCGGGGTGCGTCCCAACTCCATCAAGCCTGATTAGTTTATAAATCAGAAGGTTATCATTCTAGTTCGATTCCGCCCCTGGCCACCATTTTCTCATCCCATATAGTCCGATAGGTAATTTGACCCACTAGATGGCCGAATAGTCAGCTTTTGACTATAGAGTCCGTCGAAAAACCTTATAGAGCCACCTACCCAAAAGGGTAAGTGGCTCTTTTTTTTGGAGTTTCGATTTACAAGAGTAAAAGATGTCCCAAACTTTGGGCCAACTTATGGTCTTGTCGTAGAGCGAGTGACGAAACCGGGTCAGAACTTGCCGCTCGCGTTACTTGCTCGTCGTCACCGCCTTCAGTCCACCTTCCTGAATAGCAGCTCCCGCTCGCCGTTTACATTCAGTAATTCCAGCGATAACCCGTCACGACGCCATTTGGCGATGTTGGCTAGGTGCAGCAATAAATCAGTCGGCTGAGAATCGCCGGTACAAACTTCATCGACGGTAACGGCCGGCCCCAAACTCAACCTCTCGCCATCCAGATAAGTGATGGCACCATGGAACTCACGGCATCCGTCGTTACCGGCGTACCTGGCCTGCACAATGTTGAACTCGATAGTTGCTTGGGCTGAGCCAGGACGATCACGTTGGATGCTGCCGCTACCTGTCGCCGCCAACACATAGATATCATGTAGCGGTGCGCGCGGGTCCGGACCTTGCTCGATGATTTCGAGCAACTCGTAGCGTAGCGACGATGCGTCGGCTGGCAACTGGTCTGCGGGTACTTCGCTTATGCGTACTTTCACACGATACAGGTTTCCGGGCCGGTACTCGAAACCGGCGATGCCGTCGTAAAACAACCGCCACTCGCCGAAGGCTTGCTCATCACCGTGAACCTGCAGGCAATGCATTGGCGCAACACCGACGCACGGCACCTTGAAACTGTTTATCCACCAGGTCTCAGTGCGTAACTCTGCGGACGAACAAGCCACTGTGCAGAAAATTACTGCTGCGAGTACCATCATGCATCTGCTCAACACATCGAAACCTCCTGCCGCCTGAACCATTTTACGAATATACTACGAAACTTGGACAAGGCCCCACGCCAGCACCGGAGGTTCACATGCGCTGCAGTTTATTAGTCACCCTATCAGTAGCTCTCGTACTGTTTGTTGGCTGTGCCAGCGACGAGGCGGCAACGGAGCAAGCTTCAACAATGTCGGATGCCCACAACAGCAGGAACTCACTGGACTGGGCCGGCGGCTATTCAGGTGTCGTGCCTTGCGCTAGTTGTCCGGGAATCGAAACACGCATCACGCTGCATGCAGATGGCACATTCGATCGCTCGATGCACTTCATTGATGAGTCACCCATTCCGAATACAGACAACGGCACTTTCACCTGGGACACTGCAGGCAGCAAGGTGACCATCGACGAGGATAACCATGGCCAGCAATACCAAGTCGGCGAGAATCGGCTGTTTCACCTTGATCGCAGCGGTGAGCGTATTACGGGTGACTTTGCTAGCCAGTACGTATTGGAGAAACATATGCGCGATCCTGCAGTTGAAGATCGACAATGGAGACTTGTTGAATTACGTGGCAAACCTATCGAGTCGAGCAATGCATCACTGATGTTACATGCTGAAGATTCTGTTGCCAGCGGCAACGCGTCTTGCAATACATTCTCCGGGGGCTACGCAATCAAAAACGGTCAACGCATCCGTTTCGAGCGCAGCATGGCAGTCACCATGATGGCCTGTCCCGACATGACCGGCGAAGCCGCGTTCCTCGAGGCGCTGCGAGAGGTCGATAATTATGCGGTCGGACCGGACGGTACGCTGAGCTTGAATCGAGCACGTATGGCGCCGCTCGCCCGATTTACGCCGGACGGTGGGCAGTAGAATAGACTCTGTCGTTTCCGAGCGACCAGTCGTGTTCGGCATCGATCTGATAATTCGAGGGAAGAGAGGCTTGCGATGAGCGTCCGCTTCTGACTGTGGTTTCAACCGATTACTGCCACTCAGATCGAGTGACAACTAATAGGGTCAGAACTTTCCGTTGGTGTTCGGTGGGCTAAGCTGGGTGCTGCGGCCAATACTTTCCCCTCAATATTTCGCGGTTACCCAAAAGCCTACCGCTCACGAACGACGGCTACTGACCCGAACTACTCTCCCTCTGTTGCGCAAACGGTATCGGGCCAAAGTCCTCACCCCAGGAATCGCCGTTGAGCCCTAACTGCCTGGATACCACATCACGGTCGAGCGGCAATCTGATGTTCGTATCAACCGCCTCCAAGAATACGAAATCTTCACCCCCTTTCCATATATATGCTCTATATTCCTCAAGGATCGTAGGCAGAACCAAACCTACAGGCTGGTGTACAACCACCGCTATGCGATTGGTCGTTGGATCAGGCGCAACCATCTCAGGAATACCAGTAAGGGATCCGTTCGGCACACGGTATGAAAATGATCCTGTTGATGTACGCCAAATACCCGCTTCAACATCAGGGAAATCAGGATGACCAATAAAGACGATAAAGTCCGGTGCCCAAGATTCCGATTCTTCACGATCCAAAGCGAAGTACGCGAGGCCGAGAACAATAGTTAGAGCTATTGACCATTTAATAATTTGGAAAGCATAACCTTTCATACGAAACACTCCGGCGCGGATATCGAAGACATCAGCACGGCTTTTGTGGCCGACACACTGATACCCGTAGCCGCGATCAGTGACCCACAGTCTTGATCAAGCTTGACTTAAGGCATGACTGCTGGTGCCCAAGTTCGCATGCGCGGTCGTAGAATTTCACGGCGTATTGAATATTCACGTCGCCACCCTCGCCGACGTCAAACATGATGCCCAAATTATAACAGCCCCGGGCGATGTCACCGTCACACGCTCGCTCGTAGTATTTTCTCGCCGCCGCATCGTCAGGTGGACCGCTGATTCCTTCGTCGAATTTATAGGCTAGATTAAAGCACGCCGAAGCGTGGTTTTTCTTGCACGCGTCTGCGTACAGTTTTTTCGCCAGCGCCGTGTTTTTTGAGCCGCCTTCGCCTGCGTCGATCATGTTCGCCAAATTGTAGCAGCCGTCCATGAATCGTCCGTCGCAGGCACGATTATAATAGTCGCGAGCGAGCGGATCATTCCGTGGAACACCCTCACCAATTCCATACGCCTGTCCCACCATGAAGCAGCCCTTGGCATTATTTTCAGAACAGGCCATTTCGTATATTTCCCGAGCGCGCTCAAACTCTCCTGCGTTGCGCGCTTTAGCGCCTTCGGGCAGCGAAGCCTCACCCCTGGAATAGTCGATCTCGTTATCACAGCCGACGTGAAACAATGCAAACACGGCAACCATGCCCAACCTCAAAAATCGGCAATTCTGGTAGTTCACTCGCGGACCCTCGCCATTACGTTCAGTACTTGATCCTATCTTATGCGGACGCCAGTAAATTGTGAAAAATTGTGGGCCGTGCAATCCTTAGCATCGAGCAAGATCGAGCGACACCGCTTACGCAAAATGGCATTCGGGACGAGCGGCAAGACCTGACCCGTCCTTGCCGTTCGAATAGTTGCAGAGTCTAATCTTAACTTGCTTCTTGCATATCGATCATTGATCGCATTTGAGTGTTCGGTCGACTGCACTTATGGAGAATAAACTCGAAGATTGGTAAGTTGCCCAAGCTACAGGGTAATTCCTGCGGCTAATTCTTGGCATCTATTCTAAAGGAAGCGCCGAATGTCACCGTTTTTCAGAAAGGAAAAAACTGAGCAAAGTCTGCAGCCCGGCAATCGTAAGATGTATGCGCTCAAGTTTTTGAATACCACTGAGCTGATGAACGCAGATATGCCGACATATCAAAACCTCAAGGATTTAGCCAAAACCGCCATGTTGGACAGCGATGTGCGTAGTTCGATTCGCTACTACGATCTAGTTAAACAACTAACAACAGATACGTATCCGGACCAAATGAACGCCTATTCACAAAACGGCGACTCGTCTAAGGGTATTTATGGGCTGTCCCAGTTGGTCGATGTACTTATTGCCACAACAAACCAATTCCCTAGAGGTCAAAACGTTGAGTTCGGATGCATGATAACGGGCTCAAATAACCTAATGTTGGATCAGTTTACGTTACCCAGTATCGTCGGCATCGATAGTGAAAATCGTGGCATCCTGGACAATAAGGTAACTCGATCATTTGATACTCTGGATATCTTAGCGTTGAAGCATTCAGGGGACGATGTTGTCCTCGGAATTTTGCTGAGTGCGCTCGAGAAATTAGAAGAATCCGATTTAGAAGAGGCCGCAGAGCCTGGCTACCAAAACACTTCACACAATGACCTTTTCATCGACGCTAGAAATCTCGTGTTGCCCATAGGAAAGACGTTCGCGGATTACCTGACGGCAGGACACAAAGAACTTCTTGGTATCGGTGCCGATCAAAAAACCTCCAATGATGATTTGAAGGATATTTTTCAACGCTCGTCATACTCCGCCACGACATGCATACGTAGCCATCAACATAATCGCTGGGACCAGTACACGCTATTACAAAAGGACCATATTGCGGAACGATCATTTGATATAGACGCATTCGGGACCAATATTTCCTGGCATCCTAGTAATGACTACTATCGGCGGGCGTTACAAGACAATCAGTATGCGAGGGACCAAGTACCGAACGGTGTCTTTTATGATATTCATCTGCACAATGCTTATACCGACGAAGAAATAGACTTGGCGAATAAGAAAGGCAACGCTCTATCCGAAATGTTGAATATCGTTGGTCGTGACATTCATATGTACCAAACACCAAACGATATTCTCAACAGCATTAACATTGCACATCAGCTCGAGGATTACGTAGGGTTGGACACTTTGAAAATGGGCGGCGCGATTCTGTCTTTGACAGAAGAAGAGTAAGCGTCCAAATTATGCTCACATCTATCCGTCGAAGCCACAACGTGTATCATTCGGCCATGAGCGGCAAGTTTCGAACTATTTCTGCGAGTCTCGAGTGATAAGTATTTGGCCGTAACTAATCGTTCAATAGTGAAGAGGCCAACTAGCCCCAGTCTCCAAACGCAGCGTGACTCCTCCAGATTCGGCCATCTTATGGTCTTCTACGCGGCCAACTTATGAGTCAAATTACACGATAGAGTTTTGGCTCTTGCGCAAGCGCTTGAAACAAGGCTAATTGTCGTCTCATGACGTATACGGACATCCAACTAAATCAGGCTGGCGGCTGGGGTACATCCCGGGGTACGGCGACCTCCCGAGAAGGAGGTACCCCAACATGCCTCTGACCGCGCTCGCCGTCCGCAAGGCTAAACCAAGAGACAAGCCCTACAAGCTCTTCGATGAGCGCGGCCTGTTCTTGCTGGTCAATCCGACTGGCAGCAAGCTGTGGCGCTTCAAGTACCGTTTTGGGAAGAAGGAAAAGCAACTGGCCACCATTCTTTTCGATTACTTACGGTGGCAACTCCCGCCGCTAAGCGTCAATTGATACGGCAGGTGCCCAAGCCAGAATCATCT
>RCNE010002146.1_pt1 | contig 10637 bp, 9 predicted proteins | sample 2041361 | NCBI WGS metagenome assembly RCNE01 (sample SAMN09708229, study PRJNA481090) | Marine sediment metagenome, whole genome shotgun sequencing project.
TGGTTTTGCTGGTGTTGTCGGTGACGCAACGAAGACCACCGTGCTCGATCTGGCCGGTGTGGCGACCGCCGCCTCGATCATCGTTGCCCCGAACCGGGACGACACGGCAGTCCTTGTGACCCTCACCGCCCGCGAGATGAATCCCACCGCACACATTGTCGCTGGCGGTCGCGAGCGCGAGAACCTCCACCTGCTCCGTCAGGGTGGAGCCGACGAAGTCATCGACGCCACGGCTGCAATTGGCCGAATGTTGGGCATGGGCACCCAATCACCTGCGGCGGGACGCGTGCTCGACGATCTGCTCGACGCTGGCACGGGACTCGAGCTGGTCGAGATCGACCCCGACGTCGAAGCCGGGCAGCCCGTCACACCGAACGGGGCCACACTCGTCGCAATCATCCGTGACGGCGAACGTGTGCCGCAACCACAAGTTGATGCGTCCAACATCTCATCCGGGGACCGAATCGTGGTACTCCGAGAGTCATGACCCACACCGAAGATGATCGTTGGCAACAGGCGCGATCCGAGCTTGCGAAGGAGGGCCAAACGACCGTGCGAGGACTCGTGTCGGCTCAAAAGGTTGCACATTGGCGAGATCTCGTTCGAGACGCGACCACGCAGATGGAGAAGCTGGTGCTCCCTGTCGGCAACGAGGTGTATCAACAAGCGTTCGAGCAATACATGAACCTCTGGCAGTTTGACTCTCGGTGTGAAGAGATCGCTCTCGATGCAGACATCGGCCAGGCAGCGGCGCGTCTCCTCGACGTCGAGCACGTGAGGTTGTATCACGATCAAGCGTTGGTCAAGACCGCTGGGGGCGGACGGACTCCGTGGCATCAAGACCAGTGGTACTGGCCGCTGAGTACCCAGGCGACCATCACCATGTGGCTCGCACTGCACGATATCTCTGCGGACATGGGCGAATTGGAGTTCGCACTCGACACACACCACGCGCCGATCTCGGCGACAGACGGCGATGCGCCCATCTCGACAGCGGGAGAAGACTTCTACGGCGACTGGCTCGCGCATCGTGACGTCACGCGAAGACGCACCGGCGACATGCGAGCAGGTGACGCAAGCTTCCATCTTGGATGGACTTTGCACCGGGCCGAGCCGAATCGCACCGAGGTCGATCGTGAGGTGATGACGGTGATCTGGTTCGCAGACGGGGCGACGTTGGTCGAGCCCACGAGCGCCGAGCAGCGCACAGATATGGCGCAGTGGCTGCCAGGTGTGGAGGTGGGGCAAAGGGCGGCCAGTTCGTTGAATCCTGTCGTTGGCAGTCGGAAGAACCTCTGAGGATCCGTCGCGGAATGGTCTCCGCCCGTAGCGTGTTCTTCTAGGTCATCGCTTCTCCGTTTCGGGACTCCTCAGGAAGATTGCACATGCAACCCGGCAACACCCCACTCGTCGAGCTTCATACGTTGGCGCCGGCGGGCACGCGTCTCTTCGCCAAGCTCGAATGGCACAATCCCACCGGTTCCATCAAGGATCGGGCGGCATGGTTCATGTTTCAGAACGCTCTTCGCGACGGAGACCTACCGCCTGGGAGGCCTCTGATCGAGTCGACTTCGGGTAACACGGGAATTGGCCTGGCGAGACTGGCACTGATGAACGGCCACCCGATGACGATTTGTCTTCCGGCCAGGTCGACCGTCGAGCGCAAACAGCTGCTGCGTGCGTACGGGGCAACGCTCGTCGAGGTCGACGGTGGCCCGAATGATTCCATCGAAGTCGCCAGGGGTCTTGTTGCCGATGGTGAAGGGTTCATGTGTTACCAGTACGGAAATCCTGGGAACCCCGAGGCGCACGAGTTCGGTACTGCCGTGGAGATCATCAGAGATTGGCCGCTCGACGCTCCACCAGATCATGTGTTCATTTCGTACGGAACCGGTGGCACGATCACGGGCACCAGTCGTGGTCTGCGCAAGAGCTACGGGTCGATCCGGGTTCACTCGGTCGAGGAGTTCACCGATGACCCGATCAGCGGTATGCGCAGCCAGGACGACCCCTTCCAACCCCCGGTCGCGAATCTCTCGCTTGTCACGGACCGACACGAAGTCTCTTTCGCAGATGCAATCTCGGGCGTCAATGCCGCAATGCAACTGGAAGGGCACTTCGTTGGAACGTCATCGGGAGCGATCCTCCACGCTGCGAGAGAGTTCCTGTCGAAACATGGAGGATCGGCCGTTGCGCTGCTACCCGACGCCGGGTGGAAGTACCTCTCCGGCGCGCCGTGGGCCGACCAGATCGAACCGGCTCGCATGAACGGCGGAATGGGGCTGTAGTCGTCTGGCGTCGAGTGCCGGTCAGGCCGTCAAGCGAGTCCGACCGGCCACGTCGACAGTCGCGTTCCACGCAGCGTCTCGGCTCGCTTGGTCAAGCACATGGGCGAGAGCGACTCGGTGCAGCGGCCCGGTCATCTTCTTCGGCGCTGAAGCAAAGAACTGTCCATTAACCGTTGCGTCGAAACCAACCGCATCGACATAACGACGCGCTGCGACGGGCACAGATGCAGCCATACCCAGACGCTTCGGTGCTCGCTTCATCAACGGCATCATGATGTTGCGCATGAAGAAGTTTGCGTTGCGGCCTGCGTCGGTGCCTGGGGCACTGCCCGGCGAGACAGCGTTCACCGTTGTTCCGGCAGGTAGCTGTTCGGCGAGCGACGATGCCCACCAGGCGACGAATAGTTTGGCGGTCGCGTACACCGCGGCAGGTTTGTACTTGAGTGGGCCATCGTGGCGAATCAAGCTGGTCGCAGCGGCTTCGAGGTCACCGCTGAAGTGTTTTGCCGCATACGACGGCAAGTCGACGGGGGTGAAGGTTGGAACGTCTCCTCGGGCAGCTTCGGAGCCAGCGATCACGATTCGTGTGTCGGGAGCCAGCAGGTTTGCTTCGAGCAGTCCCATTGTCAGCTGATGGTGTCCGACCAGCGAGGAGGAGAAGGTGATCTCGACGTCTTCGTCAGTCTTGACGAGGGCCGACCCTCCCACGAGTCCTGCATTCAGAATCAGCACCGCGAGGTCGTGGCCTCGCACCGAAAGATCCTCGACTGCGGCATGTACGTTCTCGGACTGGTTCAGATCGAGTGTCAGCGGTTCGAACACATCGAGTCCGGTTCGTTCGGTCATGGCCGTGGCGGCGCCTTGGGCGCGGTCGGCGGAGCGGCCCGAGACGACTACTCGTCCGTAGCCTTCGTTGGCGAGGTGGATTGCAGCTTCGAAGCCGAGGCCCGATGTTGCGCCAGTGATAAGTGCGGTCTTTGTGGAGTTCATGGGTTGAGTCTGCGGAACATGGCTGCTCGCAACATCGCCCGTTGGCGTCAATCACCCGTCACCCGTCAGTCAGCCCCGCTGGACTCGCCGTCTTCACTTGGCCGTGCTGGAACCGCCGTGAGCGCGACTTCGGTGATGCTGTGTCGATGCACGCCACGAACCTCGATCCGCCAGCTGTTGCTGATGAACTCGTCGCCAACCGCCGGGATACGTCCGAGACTGTGCAACACGAAACCAGCGATCGTCGCGTAGTCGCCGTCGGGTAGGTCGACACCGATGTCGGGCAGCTCGTGGACGGGGAAACGGCCCGGGACCACAATCATGCCATCAGCTTCGTGGCGCACCTCGGCCAAGTCCGGGTCGGTCTCGTCGTAGATCTCACCGACGAGTTCCTCGACCAGGTCTTCGATCGTGACGATGCCTTCGGCTCCACCATGTTCATTGATCACGAGCGCCATTTGTTGCCGTTTGACCTGAAGGTCTCGCAGAGTCGTGAGGGCCTTCGCGGCTTCGGGAAACACCGGCAGATCGGACGCAATGGTCGATACCTTGTCATGCCCACCTCGGAGTAGTTGGCGAAGGTGGACGAAGCCAACGACGTCGTCGAGGTTTCTCCCTTGGGCAACCGGGGCACGTGTGTGATGTGAATTCGCGAGCTCATCGAGTGCTTCGGCGCACGACCAGTCGGCGTCGACGATGAACACGTCGCTTCGAGGCATGAGGACCTCGTCGAGGGTTCGCTCGGCAATCTCGAACGCCCCGTCGATGATCTGTCGTTCATCGGCGGTGAACGTCGGCTGCACGGCCACGAGGCCGCGGAGCTCTTCTTCGGTCACTTCCTCGCGTTGCAGCTCGGGATCGGCTCCTACGAGACGGACGGCCATGTTGGTCGAGCGGGAGAGCAACCAGACGATTGGCCGAGTGAGCTTCGTCAACAGGGACAAAGGCCTAGCCATCACCATGCCCCATCGCTCTGCACGCTGCATCGCGACGCGTTTCGGAGCCAACTCACCGAACACGAGCGTCAGGTAGGCCAGCAACAGTGTCACGATAATCACCGACACGGTTCCAGCGGCACCACCAAGGAAGCCGAGGCTGTCTTCGAGCGGTTCCGACAATGACACCGCCGCCGTCGCCGATGCAAGGAATCCAGCGAGCGTGATGCCGATCTGAATCGTGGCGAGGAACTGGTTTGGTTGCCTCGCCAATCGGGCGAGAAGTGCACCGGTCGACGACCGCCGCTCAAGGCGCTGGAGCTGCCCTTCACGCAACGACACGAGCGCCATCTCGGTTCCCGAGAACGCAGCGTTGAGTATCACCAGCACGATGACCAAAATGAGTTGCGGCAAAACTTCGGACATGGTGGGCAACGGTAGTGCGCCGCTCGCGGCCAACAGAGCTCAGGTCAGGTCTGGTCGGCGGCGGGCAACGATCAGAAGTAGCCCAAGTGTGCTGATCGCAGCGATCGTCGAAAGGGCAACCGGCCCGCGGACGCCAAAGGCCTCGTACAAAACACCGGCGAGAGCAACTCCGACGCCTCGAGCCAGGGTGCTGGTCGCATTTCCGACGCCTAACGCTCGACCTCGGGAATTCGGCATGGACTCGCTCACCAATGAGAACGACGTGACGATCGAGTACTCGAAGCCAACGAAGAAGAAGAAGAGTCCGATCGTTCCGACCAGCAGTGATGACCCGGTGATCGCGATGATCGCGAGACCGACGAGAAATCCGATGACCGAGAACTGCATTGACCGGCGTTTTCCCAGCCGATCCGCGAACGCGGACGAGCTCATCGAGGCGATCAATTCGGCGGCACCGAACGCCATCGCCACCAGCCCGACGCCGCCCGTTGAGACACCGAGAACCTCGTCGAGCCAGGTTCCTACCACCACGATCATGCTCAGACCCGCCATCGCAACCATGGCCGACGCCGCAATGATGAACCACGCGTCGGTTGTGATTGGGGTCTTGTCGCGTGGGGCGACCGCTCGCCTGGTGAGCTCGCCGTCTTCGATCCTGGCGATGAGGCCCGCGGCGATGATGGCGAGGAGGGCCACTGCGACGAACGGGCCACGCCACCCGAATGCGGAGATCAAGACGGCCACGATCGGTACACCGATCAGGAGCGCTGACGCCCACGAGAATTCGTACACGCCAATGAACCGCGCTCGTCTGTTGAACGGCACCCGCGCAGAGATCCATGCATGTCCAGCAACAGTCACGTTGCTCGCAGCTACTCCAAGAAGCACAACTGCTGCCGCAAAGAACCAAATCGACCCGATGAGGGCTAGGGCGGAGGAGAGGACAACGGCCCCCAGCGCAAGAATGATCACCAGCCGTTCGCGGCCGGCGTCGAGCCATCGGCCGACGAAATAGGTGCTCAACCCGGATGCCTCGGCGATCCCGAGAAGGAGAGCCAACGTGGCCGTCGATGAATCGAACGCGATCGCAAGCGTCGGCAGGAAAAAGGGCAACCATCGAATAGCGGTGTTGATCGTGCTTTTGCCGAAAGTGAGCTTCGCTAGCTCGGAACGCCCAATCTCCACCTGGGGACGTTAGCCATGGCCGCAGCCGGCGTCGCACTCGCCGACCATCACGGGCAGCGAATACGGTGTTCGACATGTCCACTCCTTCGTTGCCGAAGTATCAGGCGATCCACGCCGCGCTTCGCCAACGAATTCTCGCTGGCGAGCTATCGCCGGGGGAGCGGCTTCCACCGCAGCAAGAACTCGCAGACACCTTCGGGGTGACCCTGATGACACTGCGCCAGGCGGTAGGGGCGCTCGAGTCTGACGGTTTGGTTCGAGCAGAACGGGGCAACGGGACGTTTGTTGCCGACCGGCCCGTCGACATTCGCGTCGGCAATCTGTCCAGCTTCGCCCAGCAGATGCGGTCCGCTGGTGTCGACATGACTACCGAAATTCTCGGCCAGGGGGTCTCCGATGCCTCTGCGTATCCCGACATTGCGGCGGCGTTAGGCGGAGGTGCTGAGTTGGTGTGGCTGACTCGTCGTCGAAGTGTCGGGGGTGTTCCGCTGAGTTTGCAGCGTAGTTACTTGCTTGGTGGGGTGGTGTCGTTTGCGCCTGGCGAGCTGCTGATCGACGATTCGCTCTACGACACCATCGAGGCGGCGACCGGCTGGGTGGTTGCAGAGGCTCAGGAGTCGATCACGGCGGTGAGCGTCAGTTCTGAGGATGCAGCCGCGCTCGATATCGACCCAGCACAGCCGGCGCTTTTGTCCGTTCGCACATCGATCAACCAATTCGGTCAACCGTTTCTCTACGACGAAGCCTTGCTCGTATCTGGCCGTTGCATGTTGACCGCTGATCGGACCGCAGGTCGTATGTCTCTGAACTTCGGGGTTGCACTCGACTAGCGAGTTGAACGACCTCCGCATAGACTTCTAGAGTTCTATAATTCTCACGGACACTCGGCGCAAGGAGTTTGCATGACGTTTCCAGTCGCATCACCAGAGTTCATGGGTGAACCAGATGAGCTCGGTTTCTTCGGTGAGTTCGGAGGGCGATACGTGGGTGAGCCGCTCATGGGTGCTTGCCAGGAGGTCGAGGCAGCGTTCATCGAAGCATGGAGTGATCCCGACTTTCGCGCTGAATACCTTCAGGTATTGAACTCCTACGGCGGTCGACCATCACCAACCACCGAGTGCATCAACCTGAGCGAACAGCTTGGTCTCCGGCTGCTGCTCAAACGTGAGGACCTGAACCACACCGGCAGTCACAAGATCAACAATGTGATGGGTCAGGCGCTTCTGGCCAAACGTATGGGCAAGACTCGGCTCCTTGCCGAAACCGGTGCCGGTCAGCACGGTGTCGCCACAGCGACCGCTGCGGCGTGGCTGGGCATGACTTGCACGGTGTACATGGGCGAGGTCGACATGGCACGCCAATCGCTCAATGTGTTTCGTATGCGGCTTCTCGGCGCAGAGGTCATTCCTGCCATGTCGGGAAGCCGGACGCTCAAAGATGCCGTCAACGAAGCCATGCGCGCATGGGTCTCCGAGGTCGTCGACACCCACTATTGCCTCGGCTCGGTGATGGGTCCGCACCCATATCCCTGGATGGTCCGGTCATTCCACGAGATCATCGGCACCGAGGCCAAGGCCCAAGTACACGAGTTAACAGGAGGGCTTCCCGATGTTGCCGTTGCATGTGTTGGGGGCGGATCGAATGCCGCTGGGCTCTTCGCTGGGTTTGCTGATGACCCGTCTGTTCGTCTCGTCGGTGCCGAGCCAGCCGGTGGCGCTGCCGCCGGTCGTGGCGTGCCGGCAATTGTGCACGGCATGAAGTCGTATTTTATGCAGGACGAGGTGGGGCAGATCCTTGAAGCCGAGTCGATCTCGGCTGGGCTCGATTACCCCGGTCTCGGACCAGAACACTCGCACCTGGCACTCACGAAGCGGGCCGAATACCACCCAGTGACCGACGACGAGGTTCTCGAGGCCTTCCAGTTGTTGAGCCGAAGCGAAGGCATTATCCCGGCACTCGAATCGGCGCACGCAATTGCCTGGGTGGTCAAAGCCAAGGATGAGTTGGCGGGCAAAACCGTGCTCGTCAACCTCTCTGGACGAGGCGACAAGGACGTAGAACAAGTACAGGAGATTCTCGAACGATGACCACGACGACCACCTCCCGTTCATTGCAGGCGTATCTAAGCGAGCACGCTGCACATCGTCGCCTGTTGATGCCGTACGTGACTGCGGGGATTTCTCCAGACTGGCTTGAGCTCATCGATGCCGTCATCGATGCAGGCGCTGACGCCGTCGAGATCGGCATTCCTTTTTCCGATCCCGCCATCGACGGTAAAACCATTCAGGAAGCCTCCGTGGTCGCTCTCGACGCCGGCATGACACCAGCGCAGTGCCTTGCCGAACTGAAGCAACGAGAGTTCGGCGTTCCCTTGATTGTGATGACGCACTACAACCTCGTGTATCGATACGGCCACAATCGTTTTGCCAACGACCTGGTCGATGCCGGGTGCTGGGCGACCATTCTTCCCGACCTTCCGCTTGAACATGCCGACGAATGGCTCGCAGCAGCGGGCAAGCGCAACATTGAAAACGTTCTGCTCGCTGCCCCCGTCACGACGAATGAACGATTGCAGATGATCGTCGAGAACACGGGTGGATTCGTGTATGTCGTGTCCACGATGGGCACGACTGGTGCGCGAGGTGCTGTCGATAACGCGGCGACCGTGTTGGCCCGTCGGGTCAAGGCGCTCACCGGCATCCCGGCCATCGTGGGCTTCGGTATCTCGAACGCAGAGACGGCAGTCACCGCGGCGGAATCGGCCGACGGTGTGATCGTTGCATCCGCCTTGATGCGACGTGTGCTCGACGGACAGAGCGTCGAGGAAGCTGCTGGTCTTGTCGCCGAGATTCGTGCCGGTCTCGACCAGGCCTACCCGCCTAGCTGAGTCCAGCTAGGGCTCGAATACACCTCGTCGCCAGCTAGGAAGGTGGCCAGAACTCGCGTCTGGTCGATGTCCTCCCGGTCGAGATCGAAGAGATTGCGGTCGAGAACGACGAAGTCAGCGAACTTGCCAACTGCGAGTGAGCCGGTGGTGTCATCGTGGCCAAGGGCGTAGGCAGCCTCGAGTGTGTGCATGTGAAGTGCCGTCTCGAGGTCGGGAACGGCATTCGCCTCTCGCGTGAGTGACCGCTCGATCGTGCCCAATGGCGGGAGAGGTCCGGCATCCCAGTCGCTGGAGAGTGTCACCGTTGCATTCGCGTCGAGTAGCTGTTGGGTGGGGATCAGATCGAAAGCCCGATCGCCGATGAACTCGGACAGGAACTCGTGGTAGTCGGTGGCCACGGCATCAGCGCTCTGCTGCATGTCGGCGAGGACGCCCAGTTTCGCGAATCTCGGAACGTCATCGAGATCGACTAGGTACGTGTGTGTGGTCCGATGTCGTCGATCGGCGATGGCCCCCGGGTCGTCGTTGATTTCCTCAATGGCGTCGAGGGCCGACCGAACACCGGCGTCGCCGATCACATGAAAGTTGATCCGATAGCCGATGTCGTGGAGTTCCGAAACGTATGTTCGGAGCTGATCGGTTGTGAAGTAGGTGAACCCGTTCGGGTATAGCGGGTCGACCGGCACGTCGTACGGATCGAGCATGGAGGCAGTGCCAAGGTCGAGGATGCCGTCGATGTAGACCTTGGCGGTGTCGAAGCGCAGCAGATCTGAATCGTTGCTGAACCGCGTTCGGAACTCGTCGAGTTGTTCGTCGATCTCAAGATCTGGGTAGAGATATAACGAGTTCGCTCCGCGGACGGTCAGCGTTTTCTCGTTGAGCGCACGTTCCCAAGCTGCGGGATGGTTCTGCGCCCAGTAACCGCCCGCATCGCTCACAGAGGTCACGCCTTGTTGATTCAGCTCCGAGAGTGCATCGAGCAGGCCGTCGTAGTTCGCTTGATCATCGAGTGCCGCCGCGTTTCTGACGAGTTGTTGTGCATCCTCGAGCAGCAAACCCGTGAGGCGCCCGGACTCAATGTCACGATGCAACACACCGCCCTGCGGGTCTGGATCATCCGGGCCAATACCTGCAGCCTCGAGTCCAAGCGTGTTGGTCCACACCGCGTGGCCAAGGTCATCCAAGATCAACGCCGGCCGGTCGGGAATTGCACGATCGAGAACGTCGATTGGAAGTTCGGCCGTGTCTCGAAGGCCGAACAAGGATGGCCCTGCCCCGCGCACCCACTCCTCATCGGGTCGTTCTTCAGCACAGTCCCGTGCCTGTGCCTCGAGGCGGTCGAGGTTCTGGCCTGACATGAAACACAACGAGGCGTTGATCCCAGCTTCGGGAACATGCACGTGAGCATCTTGGAATCCCGGGATGATCATCCTGCCGTCGGCATCGATCGTGTCGACTTCGTCCCCGGTGATGGCAAAGACGTCAGCCAACGCCCCGACGGCCAGCAGGACACCGTCCGCGTCGTATGCGAACGCATCAGCCCAGGGAAGTTCTGGGTCGAGGGTGTACACGAGCGCGTCTGTCACAACGGTGATTCCGCTCGATGCCGCATCTGTGGTGTCGTCAGTGATGTCTGATTCAGCCGAAGAACTGGACGCGCAGGCCGTAGCCAAGACGACAACGATCGCGATCGCTGCGCACGTACGGAGTCGAAGAGAGGTCATCGGAACCCACGCTAACGATCGGTGTGAATCTCGTCGGGACTATTCGGCGACCACCGAGGGTTGGATACGCTTCGACAGCCTCGGGCCCCGTCCCGAATCGATGAAAGGTCTCCCCAACATGCGCCGACTTCTGGCCATACTCCTCGCACTCATGCTCTTCGCCACTGCGTGCGGATCAGATGAATCAACAGATACCGCAGCC
>RCNE010002147.1_pt1 | contig 10632 bp, 9 predicted proteins | sample 2041361 | NCBI WGS metagenome assembly RCNE01 (sample SAMN09708229, study PRJNA481090) | Marine sediment metagenome, whole genome shotgun sequencing project.
GTTCACGGCGTGGACCGAACGCACCGCGATCCGCTTGGTGTCGGCATCAAAGAACGGCGCAACACGATCATCGTCGTTCAAGTCCGGTCGGCTAGTTGTCTCCATGGTTCATCCAATCAGTAGGTCGGCGACGTGACGAGAGCCTCGCGCACGCGTTCGGGGGTAAACGGAAGGTCTCGGAGCCTGACGCCAACGGCATCAAAAACAGCGTTGGCAATTGCCGCCGCCATCGGACCCTGAGCGGCCTCGCCGCATCCAAGGGGCGGTTGATCTGGGCGGTCCAAAAGGATGGTCCGGATCGGGAAGGAGTCCGAGAATCGTAGAACGGGATACGTCTCCCAATCAACGCTTGTGATCTGGTCGGGCTTGAGCTGTACGGCTTCCTTCAGCGTCCAGCTAGCGGCTTGAACACATCCCCCTTCGAGCTGGTTGCTCACTCCGTCAGGGCTAATGATGCGTCCTGAGTCAGAAGCGGCCGTGGCGTGGGTGATGTGGATCTCACCCGTGTCGCGGTCGACGGTGAGTTCGACGATGACCGCGAAGTACGTCTGGGCATTCTTGTACCGGCCAAAACCGACGCCCCGGCCGGTGTCGACCGGCCGGTCAGTGCCCCGGGCATCCTCTGCCACGGCTTCGATCACTGCTCTGGCACGTTGGTCATCGAGGTTCGCGAGCCGAAACTCGACTGGGTCAATACCTGCGTGATGGGCCAACTCGTCGACAAAGGACTCGATAGCGAACACGTTGCTGAAGGCTCCCAAGCCGCGAAGTGCCGAGGTCCGAATGGCCGTCGTCTGTGCGAGGTGCACGCGTGCACGGCGGTTCTCGATCGAATAGAGGGGGTCCGCATTTCGATGAGCGCCGATGTGCCAGCCACGCATGGGCTGGGGGAGGGGGCGTTCGAACGGCTCCTCCAGGTGCCAGGAGGCAAGAAGAAGGTTCGAGCCGTCATGGCGAATTCGAGGTCGGGTCGAGTGGGTGTAGCTCCAGTTCTCGAAATCGAACGCCGCGATCTTGCCGTCGTCGACGTCACCCGACAGGCTGACGATCATGGCGGGGCCATAGGGCTCCCAGCGATGTTCGTCGGCGCGCGTCCATGCAGTGAGAATTGACCGATCGGGTACTGCCATTGCGAGAAGAGCGGCGTCTAACGAGACGTCATCGGCGCCGTTGTGTCCGTAACAACCAGCCCCCTCGGCGTAATCGATCCGAACTTTGTCGACAGGGAGGTTGACTGTTTGGGCCAACGTTTCCCGAAGAGGAAAAATGCCTTGACTCGACGATCGGATCGTGAGTTTCTCGCCGTCGAAGTGTCCGACTGCGGCTGACGGCCCAAGCGAACCGTGCATGGTGAACTGTTTCGTATAACGAGCCGTGAGGTCGAACCCGCCATCTTCCCTGCGACTGGGCGAACTGACCTCGTGTTCGACATCGGTCCCATCAACCACGTCGTACGTGACGAGTGGCATGGCCAGGAGATCCTCGGGTTCCGTGGGAATTGCTGAGGTGCCTTCCCAGTCTGCGAGGGCGCGAAGCGCGTCGATGGCATCTTCAGCTTGTTGCTCTCGTTCGGCGACGACGCCAACAAAACTTCCGTTCCGTACGACGGACAACACGCCTGGCATGGTCTCGACGGTCGACGTGTCGAGAGAGTGCAGCCGCGCCTCGTAGTGCGGAGGGCGCAACACCCGACCGTGAGCCGTCGACTCGTCTCGAAAGTCGTGGACGTAGGTTGGGACACCGGAGAGTTTGGCAGGAAGATCGACTCGAGTATTTGCGCCATCGGAGCGGACATCGTCGATGACTCGAGGTGTGGTGGGGTCGACCTCGGTGTTGAACGGGCGGCCGCCCTGGATATCCCAGTAGGTCGTCGTTTGGCCAGAAGCCGGATCGGTGATCGTGCCATTCGCGACGACGAGCGACTCGGCAGGAACTCCCAGCAGGTGGCTAGCCCGCGCCACCATGATTGAGCGGGCCGTTGCTGCGGCAGCGCTCATTGCTTCGCCCGACGTCTGAATCGACATGCTGCCCGAGGTAGTGCCCTCGTCGGGGCCACTATCGGTGTCCGCTGGACGAATCACGATTCGAGCGTCGTCGACCCCGAGTTGTGTCGCTGCTATGTGCGCGACTGCGGTACGAATACCTTGCCCGAGTTCAGCCTTGCCACTACGAACCGTGATCGTGTCGGCCTCGTCGATTTGGATCCACGTATCAAGTTGTGGGTTGTCGCGAGTTGACGACGAAAATGGTGCTGGTGACGTCGACCCTGGATCGAGTGGATCTTGGGGACGGAGTTCCCAGATCGGATCCTCTGGATCTCCAATGCGAAAGCGAATGGCTCGACGCACCCGGTCGTAGACACCGCACCGGCAGATGTTTGTGTCGAGGGCGTCGCGGATCTGTGCGTCGTTTGGGTATCGGACCTGTCTCAAGAGTCCTTCGGCGGCCACCATCATGCCGGCGATACAGAACCCGCACTGACCGACTTGCTCAGCCAAGAAGAAGTCTCGGAGATCGTCAAGGGACTCGACGGTGGTAATCGGTAGATCTTCGACGTGGCCGACTGGTAGCTGGCAGCTTGGCTGGGTGCGACCATCGACCAGAACACAACATGCGTAACACTGTTCCTGGGCGCACCCACGTTTGGCTCCAAAGAGACCGAGGTCGTTGCGCAGGACGTCAAGAAGTGGGGTCGTTGGAGCGGTCGTGACCTCGACTGGTTCGCCGTTGACGACCAGTTCCATCAGCGAGCTGGCGTGGGAAAGATTTCGTCGACCCAGAAGAGCTGGGCGATCTTCTCGAGATCGTCCTGCGTTACGCCACGCAGTCGCACCAGTGTCAGGTCCTCGCGGTCCCTGCCACCGAACACTCCGAGATCACTCAGCGTTTCGCGATGGTAGTTCTCGGGTTCGAACGGAAGGTCAACGGTGATTTCGAGTTGGGCCGCATTCCGGTCGATCTCGGGACTGATCTTGCCACCCGACGTCAACCGGCCGTAGATCGGAGCGGTCAACAACATGATCGCGAGCAGGACGAGTCCCACGATTGGTTTGGTCCACCATTTCTTCACTTCGAACTCCCCACTAGACCCCATCGCTCGATGGTTCGGCGCTCGAGCGGAGCAAGAATCAACCGGTCCATGAGCACGCCGACAAGTCCGATCGTGAGCGCTCCAGCAACGATGATGTCAGCCCTAGCGAATTCCTGGGCGATAAAGATCCACTGTCCGAGACCTGAACTTGCGCCAACCAGTTCGGCGGCGATCACCGCACGCCAACCGAAACCGAGGCCTGACCGGAGGCCCGACATGACGTACGGCAGAGCGCCGGGGAACACGACCTGGCGTAGCACCTGGTTGCGTGAGGCGCCCAGGGTACGCAGGCTGTCTCCGAGAACTGTTGGCACAAGGCGTACGCCGAGCATGGTGTTGCCGAAGATGAGAAAGAAGGCGGCATTCCAGATGATAAAGACGACCATCTGAGTGCCGATTCCGAACCACGCGATCGCCAGGGGGATCCACGCGATTCCGGAGATCGCGTTCATCGAAGTCACGAGAGGGCCCACGAACTCGGCGATACGTTTCGACAGACCAGCAGCAAGTCCCGCAAGAACGCCCGTAACCGCAGCGAAAAGGAAACCGAGGATGAGTCGCCAGACGCTCGCCCGAACGTTTGGCCAGTACTCCTCCTCGTTGAAGGGTACTTCGAGCACCTTAAGCGGACGGGGGAGAACGCCAATCGCGGGGTTGTAGATCGCGATGACGGACAACCACACGCCGAGCAGGAGCAGAAACGGGACGACCGGAATGATGAACCATTTGATGCGGTCCCAATTCGAACGGTGAATGACGGGTGGCCCGGCGATAGCCGTCACTGTTGCACCATTCCCCACTTGACGGCGGTGTACTCCTCGATCGGTCGAAGAATCAACCGATCGATCATGAGCCACAGCGCGCCGAGAATGATCATGCCCAACATGACACGCTCGATGATTCCGGCGGTCCGTGCATCAAAGATCAGGAAACCGAGGCCGCCACCGCCGACCACGAACTCGCCGGCGATCAGCGCCCGCCAGCCGAATCCGATGCCCAATCGTAGGCCAGTCATGACACTTGGAAATGAACCTGGCATGTAGACGTCGCGGATGATGCGAGGCCAGCTCGCGCCCATCGAGCGGGTCGCGTCGCGCAACACAGGCGGCACGGTCCGCACGCCGATCATCGTATTGAACACGAGCGGGAAGATCATGGTGTAGATGATGATCGACGAGATCGTATTCTCGGTGAACCCGAACCACGTGATCATCAGGGGAAGCCAAGCAATGCCCGAGATCGCGTTGAAGAAACGAAGTGCCGGCTCGGCTGCACGAGCGATGTCTTTATCGAGTCCGAGAAGAAAGCCCAGGGGGATACCGACCACAACACCCCAGAACGTCCCCCACAGGAGGCGTCCGAGGCTCCGGCTGATGTATGCCGGGAGTGTGCCTTCGCGGACGACCTCGAAGAAGGCGTCGACGACCTTCGTGGGATTAACCAGCTTGGTCGGAGCGGGGTCGAAGATCACGTAGACGCCCCACCAAACAGCGATGAGCACGACGAAGGGAACAAGCGAGCGACCGAAACCGAAAAGCTTGTCCCGGCGCTTCTGCCGCGCATGACTTGCAATCAGCTCTTCGCTCATGTTGCTGCCACCGAAGTTGGCGCCGGCCGCTGGATCAGACGTCACAGCCATCGTCAGCTTTCATCCGGAAGGGTTGCGTCGGCGACGAGTGACGCTTCGTGTTCACCTCGAACGAGTCGAAGGACCTCTTCGACACAGTGCGCGAGCGCAGGCTCCGTGCTCATCGATTCCCACGTTCTCCCGTCTCGTGACACCGGCACCTTGACGCTTTCCTTCACTCGCCCAGGGCGAGCGCTCATCGCGATCACGCGGTCTCCGAGGAATACTGCCTCCTCGACCGAGTGGGTGATGAAGAACACGGTCTTCTTCGTCTCTACGGTCAGCCGGATCAGTTCTTCTTGGAGCGTCTGGCGGGTCATGGCATCAACTGCGGCGAACGGCTCATCCATGAGGATGATCTCGGGATCCGACGCCCAGGTACGCGCCACCGCTACACGCTGACGCATACCCCCCGACAGCTGATGAGGATGATGTTCCTCGAAACCTTTCAGGCCCACAAGGTCGATGAGCGCTGCGACCCGCTGTTCGCGTTCGGCCTTGGGAACCTTCTGGATCTCGAGGCCGTGCGAGATGTTGCGGTAGACGTTTCTCCACGGAAGGATCGCCAACTCCTGAAACACGACGCCGCGTTCGGGGCCGGGTTTCGTAATGAGTTTCCCATGGACTTTGGCCTCGCCCTGAGCCGGCTTGATGAAGCCGGCCAGAATCTTGAGCAACGTTGTCTTACCGCAACCCGAGGGGCCCACGACGGTGACAAATTCACCGGGCTGGATGGCCATGTTGATGTCGTCGAGCGCATGTACCGTCGCGCCCGAGTGTTGGTCGATAAACCAATGGCTTAATCCCTCGACGGTGAGGGTGGCGGAGGCCGCAGCCCCCGCCAATTCCCCGTTACTCATGTCATTAACCTACGTAACCGACGCACTCTTCGACGGTCTCTGGCAGCGGCGGCAGATCAGCGATCCACTCCGGATGCTCGTCGAGAACCTCGTTGAGGATCGAGGCATCGAGAAGATCATCTGCTGTGAAGGGTGCTTCCACCTCGAAGTTGCCGGCGTCGACCAACTGCTGGGCCGTCGCGACGACGCCCCACTCGGTGCAAATCGAGATGCGCGGATCGTAACTGTTCCGCTCCATCGCTACGATCGCGTCTTCCTCGGTGACTCCCTGGACGAAGTTCAACACGACTGGCGCGACGTTCGCCGGATCTTGACGGATGAGGAACGTCGCCTCGACGATGCCTTCGATGAATGACTTGAACACTGCCGGATTGGCGGCCATCTGTCCGTCGACCGCACCGAGACCGATCGTGCTGAGCACGAGATCTTCACCTGGGGACATGTCGACACCGTTGTCACCGAGTTGGCGAAGGGCCGAGGTGCGGAACGGATCCCAAGGAACCACTGCATCAACTTCGCCGTTGACGATGGCGGTGAGCATGTCGGGGGCACCCATAGCGACGATCTCGATGTCGTCCTTTGTCATGCCGTTGACCTTCAACCACTCGGTCAAGTAGGCGTTCGGCGTACCGCCGCCGGTGACACCGACCTTCTTGCCCTTGATGCTGGCTGGATCATCGGTCAGGCCTTTGTCGAGCCGTCCGATAATGCTGATCCAGTCGACGTACTTCGCGTTGAGCGCATCGTTGTTGTATGGGGCGACCAGCTTGGTCAGAAGACCACCGGCACGCTGTGGTGCCACGCCCGTGCCACCGTTGACGGCGCCAAACTCGGCTTGGCCGGCCTTGAGGCCTGCAGCGATATCTGCGCCGCCGCCAAGAATCTGGAAGTCGACGTCAAGGTTACGATCAGCCCAGAGGCCGAAGTCCTGCGCAACGAAGCTAGGAAGATGCGCCATGTTGTTCACCACGAGCATGGTGACTTCTTGGAACTCAACTGGCTCTTCGGGAGCGTCCGTCTCTGGTGGCGCCTCTGTTGTCTCGGCTGGTTCATCGGGTGCGTCGGTCTCAGCCGTCGTGTCGTCCGGTGCTTCTGCCGTTGTTGTGGTGGTGTCATCCGTCGCTGTCGCGTCGTCGTCAGAGCCGCAAGCAGTCGCAAGGAGCGCAAGCGTCAACAGCGCTAATAAAAGTCGCCTCATCATTCGAAATTTTCCCCTCAAGTTTCGGTCCCTGTCGAACAGGATTGTTCCACAGCCCTCGACCGATAATGCACAATATAGGATCACGCGCCGTCATGTCAGGTCGCGAGCCCAGAAATCTCGTGGCGCTCGTCTTAGAGCATTAAGCGCTCTTCGTACTCGACGCGGGACAAGATGTCCGCCTCGCCATCGGTGATCAGGACCATGTCCTCGATACGCACGCCACCTCCGCCTCGGACCTCGGGTACCCACACAAGTGGCTCGACAGCGAACACCATGCCCGGCTTGTACTCGACTCCCGTCGCACCCGGCAAGGTCTCGCCAATGTATGGCGGTTCGTTTGCGCCGATGCCGATGCCGTGCCCGATGAACAAGCTGAACATGTGCTCGGCGAGTCCGTAGTCGCCAACCTTGTTCTTGATCGCATCAGCGGTGTCGATGTTGGTGAAGCCTGGCTTCATCGTCGCGATCCCCGCCATCAGCCCCTCATAAACTGCGGTATAGATGGTCTTTTGTTGTTTCGATGGTTTCCCGATAATTGTCGTTCGTCCGATGTCGGCGAAGTATCCATTCCACATGGCGCCGATGTCGATGAAACAAAGATCCGAGTTGCGCGCCAGCTTGTCGGTCGCGAGTCGATGTGGTGGCGACATATGTTCGCCGGTCGCGACGAATGGTGTGACCACGTGGGCCATTTCACCGCCAAGGTGGAACAGCGTCTGCATGGCATCGCCCGCAATCTCGAGTTCGCGGCGTCCTGCCCGTGTCGAGTCGAGGGCACGTTGGGTAACCGCGTCGCCGATGGCGCACGACTCGTGGAGAATCTGGATTTCGACATCGGACTTGATGAGTCGAGCCTTCTGCATGACGACATCACCATCGACGAGCTCGAGGTCTGGGAGGTGCAGCCTGAGGGCATTGATGAACGAAATATTCGCGGCATCAACGCCGAGGCGACCGCTGTCGAGCTTCCGGTTGGCCAAGATTGGTTTGAGGATGTCGCTCACGAACCCGTCGACGAGCTCGGCCTGTTCCATGATCGGAATGGCATGCGACTCGCCAATCCACGACATTCCCATCCGGGCCTTGTCGAGTTCGCCTCCCGAGCAGAGCAAGATCGGGTCGCCCGTCGCCTGAAGCAGCGCCCCGTTGAGCGACATCGTCTTGCCGGCGATCAGTTGGGCCCGAAGTGACGTGAGGTAACGGACATTTTCGTCTTTCCAGACGAGGAGGCCGTCGATATTCGCCTCTCGAATCTCGCGCTGGGCATTCTCGACTCGCTCGCGGCGCATGCGAGGAAGATCGTAACGATCCTCCCAGTCGACGGCGAAGGGACCCTTGGCGTATCCAGGCATGACGATCTTCTTCCTATCCTCGGCGGATCATATATTGTGTACAATAGCTCGCCTGCGCCCACATGGGTGTTCAAAGCGAGCAGCGAAGGAGAAGTCCAAATATGCCACTCTCAGCGAACGATGTCGCCCTTGTCACCGGTGCCTCGAGCGGTATCGGCGAGGCGACCGTGGTCGCACTTCGTGAACGTGGTGTCGTGGTACATGCTGCGGCTCGCCGAATCGACCGCCTAGAGGATCTCGCTGAACGCACGGGCTGTATTCCACATCAGCTCGATGTGCGAGACCGTGAGGCCGTCGCCGAAATCGGCGAAACCATCCCGGTCGACATTCTCGTGAACAACGCTGGGCTCGGACGCGCCCTTGGCTCGATCTGGACCGCACCGATTGAAGACATTGAGATGACGATCGACACGAACGTCACCTCCGCAATCCACATGGTGAGAGCCGTGTTGCCGGGCATGGTCGAACGCGGCAAAGGCCACATCGTGAACATGAGTTCGGTGCTCGCCCTGTACCCGGCGCCGGCTGCCCTGTACGGCGCAACCAAAGGTGCAATACACAAGCTGAGTCGCGATCTTCGACAAGAACTGCAAGGCACCGGAGTTCGTGTGACCGAGATCAACCCCGGCCGAGTCACCACCGAGTTCTACAGCGTCGCTATCGACGATGCGGACAAGCTGGCCAAGACCACTGACACCGGCATCGAAGAAGTGACCGCCGCAGACGTCGCCGCCTCGATTATCCATGTCGTCGATGCCCCGTGGCGCGTCAACATCAGTCAGCTTGAGATCGTGCCAACAGAGCAGACCTACGGCGGCTCACAATTTGTGCCATTCGCCGGCCGCCACAAGGAGACAACCTAAATGTCCAAGCCAGTAGTAGTCGTCACCGACTACGTGTTTCCCAATCTTGAACCGACCGAACGGATCATGGCCGAACTTGGTGCAGAGCTGCGGGTTGCAAAGTCCCGTGAGACCGAGGACGTTCTCGCCGTATCGCGCGATGCCGACGGCATCATCAGCTGCTACTCCGACATGAACGCCGAGGTGATCTCCCAGCTCGAAAACTGCAAGGTGATCGCTCGAACGGGCACGGGTTACAACAACATCGATGTTGATGCCGCAACCAAAGCCGGCATGTATGTCACGAACGTACGTGCCTATTGCGATGATGAGGTATCGGACCACGCGATGGCACTACTTCTCTCTCTGGCTCGCAAGATTCCCTTTCTCAACAACGAGGTCCACGCCGGTCGATGGGACGAGTCCGCAGCCAAGCCACTCCACCGCATCCGTGGCAAGGTGCTCGGTCTCGCTGGCTTCGGCAATATCCCACGACAAGTAGCGGCGAAGGCACAAGGATTCGGTATCGAAGTCCTCGCCTACGACCCGTACGTCGACGACGAGACCTACGCTTCCCTCGGCGTTCGTGGAGTCTCCCTCGAGGAGATGTTTGAGCAGGCCGACTACTTCTCGGTTCACGCTCCGCTCAACGATCAAACGCACAACATGTTCAATGCCGATGCCTTCAATCGCATGAAACCTGGTGCGCTCATTGTGAACACGGCCCGTGGCCCGCTCATCGACGTGGAAGCTCTAGCAGATGCGCTTGACTCAGGACAGGTCGCTGGTGCCGGGCTCGACGTGTTGCCTGACGAACCACCAGCGTCGGATCTACGACTGATCGGCCGCGACAACGTCGTGCTCACGCCACATGTTGGTTTCTATTCAGAGGACTCGGTTGTCGACCTGCAGACGCTCACGGCCCAACAAGTGGCTTCGGTGATTCGCGGCGAGAAGCCGCAATTTGCCGTAAACGCAGAGGCCCTTGGAAGATAGTACGACAGGCACGGGGCCTGTCCCCGTGACAAAACGTCATGGGGCCTGTCCCCGTCAGGTAACGACGCCTGGGCCAGGAACGAACGATCCTGAGCGCAGTTGGTGGGACACACCGTCGGCAGCGATCTCTTCGCCCCCCAGGTACGTCGCCATCATTCGGCCCCGAAGTTCGCGGCCGCTGAAGGGGCTCCATCCTGCCTTTGAGTACAAATCGCTGTCCGCCACCGTCCACGACCCCGCAGGGTCGACGAGTACGAAGTCGGCATCGCTGCCGACGCCGAGAGAACCTTTGCGCGGGTGGAGTCGGTAGCGCTTGGCTGGCGCTTCGCTGTAGAGACGGGCGACGTCGGGTAGCTCGATCTTGCCGGTGAGCGCCGCGTCGATAAGGAACGGAAAGGTCGTGTCGAGGCCAGGCAACCCGAACGGCGACACCCAGATGTCGCCGGTCTTTTGATCCTTCGTCGAGGGCGCATGGTCGGTCGAGAAGTGTGTGTAGACGCCAGAGCGGACGAGCTCCCACATCTCGGCCTCCTCTTCGTCGCTGCGCAGGCGAGCCGGGGGAGTGAACTTTCGGAACGCACCGTGGTCGTGCACTTCGTCTTCTCGGAGCGTGAAGTATTGCGGACAGGCTTCTGCCGCGAGATCGCCGCCACGTCGCCTGGC
>RCNE010002148.1_pt1 | contig 10630 bp, 10 predicted proteins | sample 2041361 | NCBI WGS metagenome assembly RCNE01 (sample SAMN09708229, study PRJNA481090) | Marine sediment metagenome, whole genome shotgun sequencing project.
AGACGAAGACGGTGTCGGCGGAGCCCGTCGAGTCACTATCGACGAGGAAAGCGATCTGCCCGATCTCCCCGGTGCCGCCGGCTCTCCCCAGCGACCCGACGTAGCGGCAGCTCGTGCCGCTCAGCGGCCAGTGGTCGAAGTCGACGGAGGTCGCAACCTCGGTCAAGCGATCGGGGTCGGCGTTGCGTTCGCCATCGTCGCTGGTGGTGCTTTCTGGTTGGGCAATGCAACGACGATCGCGTTGGTGGTTGGTGTCGCAGTGCTCGCCGCTGTTGAGTTGTTCGGTGCGATGCGTCACGCAGGACTACACCCGGCCACGCTGCTTGGCATCGTTGCCAGCGCTGCGCTGCCGCTCGCTGCGTATCACCGTGGTGATGCTGGCTTCACGCTCGTCATTGCTCTGTCCGTTGTCGCGAGTGCGCTCTGGTATCTGTCGGGCGCCGACACCCAGCGTCCGGCCGTCAATGTTGGTCTGACGATGCTGGGGATCACATGGATCGGTGGGTTTGCGGCGTTCGCTGCGTTCATCCTCCAGTCCGCTGGCGGCGTCGAGGTCATCCTCGCTGTGGTGCTCATCACCGTGGCATCCGACACCGGTGCGTACGCCGGAGGCAAGGCGGTGGGCAGCACGCCGTTCCACTCAGCCAGCCCGAACAAGACATGGGAAGGCACGATCGTGGGCGTCATCGCTTCGGTCGTGGCCGGTCTGGTGGTCGGCACGCTTGAGCAAATCACCGAAATCCGCGTGTTTGGCATGAAGGATATGACGGGCGGCGTCATGGCCCCGTTCAACGCCATGCTGATCCTGCGTGGACTGAAAACGTTGGCGCTGCGCATGGAGCGCCATTGCAGCAATGCGATGAGTGTTGCGCAACTGTTAGAGGCTAGTGATGCGGTGGCGAAAGTATCCTATCCCGGACTGGCCAGCTTTGAGCAGTTCGAATTGGCTGAACGTCAAATGGATGGATTTGGCGGGATGATTGCGTTTGAACTGGTTGGCGGCTTTGATGCTGGACGTGAAATGATGAACCGGATGAAGCTGATTTCGCGTGCTGTATCTTTAGGGGATGCAGAAACCCTGATCCAGCACCCCGCCAGCATGACCCATTCGACATATACCCCTGAGGAACGTGCCGAGCATGGCATCAGCGAGGGATTGGTGCGAATGTCAGTTGGGCTTGAAGATATTGATGATATCCTTGATGACATCAAACAAGCATTGCCCCGCACGCAAATTTCTGCTGCCGCCTGACAAGGATTACGTTGATGACGCTGACCGACCAACGCCCGCACCTGAAAACCATAGAACAACGGCTGCTGTGGCTGTCGCATTGGATGATCCACAACGCCAACCACATCCGCCCAAAGGCGGACGGGATCAAGGTTGGCGGGCATCAGGCGTCTTCGGCTTCGATGGTGTCGATCATGACGGCGCTCTATTTCAGTGCGCTGCGCCCTGAGGATCGCGTGGCGGTCAAGCCGCATGCCTCGCCCATTTTTCACGCCATGCAGTATTTGATGGGCAACCAGACGCTTGAGAAAATGCAGGATTTTCGCGGGCTTGGTGGGGTGCAATCCTATCCCAGCCGCACCAAGGATATTGACGATGTGGATTTTTCCACTGGATCGGTCGGACTGGGCGTGGCGATCACATCTTTTGCGTCCATCATACAGGACTATATCGAGGCCAAAGAATGGGGCAGTGAGCTGCCGCTTGGCCGGATGGTCGCTCTAGTCGGTGATGCCGAACTGGACGAGGGTAACATTTATGAGGCGCTGCAAGAGGGCTGGAAAAACGATCTGCGCAATTGCTGGTGGGTGATTGATTACAACCGCCAATCGTTGGACGGGATCGTGCGCGAAGGGTTGTTTGAGCGGGTCGAAAAAATCTTTGACGCCTTTGGTTGGGACGTGGTGCGGATCAAGCACGGCGTGTTGCAACGGGCTGCGTTCGAGGAAAAAGGTGGTGCGGCGCTGCGGGACTGGATTGATAGCTGCCCCAATCAGCTTTACTCGGCGCTGACTTATATGGGCGGCGCTGTTTGGCGCAAACGCCTGCTGGATGATTTGGGGGACCAGGGCGACGTTTCGGCGCTGATTGACACCCGCGATGATGCAGCGCTGGCCGCGCTGATGGAGAACCTTGGCGGCAATTGTGTGGACACGATGGCGGATGTTTTCGCAAGCATCGACCATGATCGCCCGACCTGTTTTCTGGCCTATACCGTCAAAGGTTGGGGCACACCGATTGCAGGTCACAAAGACAACCACGGCGGGTTGATGAATAAAACCCAGATGCAAGCATGGCAGGCCGATATGGGTGTTGCGACGGGGCAGGAGTGGGAAAAATTCGCCACTGTTGAGGACGTGCCAGCATTGCAGTCGTTTTTAGATCAGACTGCATTTTTCGCCAAAGGGCGGCGGCGGTTTCATGATGATGTCATTGCCGTGCCGGAAATTTCGCTGGTCAGTGAGCGCGAGATATCAACGCAGATGGGGTTTGGCAAAATTCTGGATGATTTGTCCAAAGGCGACAGTGACCTTGCGGCGCGCATTGTCACAACATCGCCCGATGTGACCGGCACAACCAACCTTGGCCCATGGGTGAACCGGCGCAAGCTGTTCGCGCGAAAGCCGCTGGCGGATACGTTTCGCGCCGAGAACATACCCTCGACTGCGAAATGGGATTTTACGCCTGAAGGTCAGCATATCGAGCTGGGCATTGCCGAAATGAATCTGTTTTTGTTGCTGGGGGCGGCGGGTCTGTCGCACTCATTGTTTGGCAAGCGCCTGATCCCGATTGGCACGCTTTATGATCCGTTCGTTGCACGGGGTTTGGATGCACTGAACTATGCTTGTTATCAGGACGCGCGGTTCATGGTTGTTGGTACCCCGTCTGGCATCACGTTGGCCCCGGAAGGCGGCGCGCACCAGTCCATTGGCTCGCCGCTGATCGGGATGAGTCAGGATGGGTTGGCGGCATTCGAGCCCGCCTTTGTGGATGAGCTGGCAGTGATCATGCAGTGGGCCTTTGAATACATGCAAAAGGACGGTGATCCTGATCCGGATGAGCGCACATGGCTGCGCGATGAAACCGGTGGTTCGGTCTATTTGCGCCTGTCGACCAATCCGTTGGAGCAGCCTGGAAAACGCCATGATGATGCGTTTGTTCAAGGCACCATTGATGGGGCGTACTGGCTGCGTAAACCGGGGCCAAACTGCGAAGTCGTTATTGCCTATCAAGGTGTTGTAGCCAGTGAGGCGATCAAGGCGGCTGGCACAATTGGCGGCGGTCGGCGCGATGTCGGGGTTTTGGCCGTCACGTCAGCGGATCGTTTGAATGCCGGTTGGACGGCTGCACAGCGGGCGCGATCCCGCGGCAATGACGCGGCCCACGGTCATATCGAAACCCTGATGGAAGAGCTGCCACCACATTGCAAAATCATCACCGTGATTGATGGCCACCCGGCTACGCTCGCATGGTTGGGGTCGGTGCGTGGGCACCAGACCATCCCGCTTGGGGTTGAGCATTTCGGCCAAACCGGAACGATTGCCGACCTCTATCGGCACTACGGGATTGATGCGGCCTCGATCGTGGAAAAGGTTAACGGCCTAACGATGGGTCGCCAAATCAGCAGCTGAGTCAGGGCCTATTCTGATCACTCCAATTTGCTGCGATATATCAAGCAGGGGTTGCCCCGCGCTGGCCCACGCGGCTATGGTCTGTCGTGGCTAAAAAGACAGTGAAAAAGAAACCCGCGGCAAAGCCAAAAACGCCGAAGACGGTTGTGCCGGAACTGCGCGCCAGCATCCACCCGCTGCGGTGGATGAGGAAATGGGTATTCAGGGCCGGATTGGTGGTGATCATGTTGGTACTTTTTGCAGTGTTGTTCTATTCGGTGGTGAACCCGCCCACCACGCCATACATCGTTTCTGAATCCCGTCGGCTGGATGGCGTTGACCGCACGTGGGTCTCGATTGAGGAAGTGTCAGCTTACATGCCCCGCTCGGTGGTGGCCGCGGAGGATGCGAATTTTTGCAACCACTGGGGGTTTGACATGAAAGCGATCCGCGCTGCCCTGACCGAGGGACGAGGACGTGGCGCATCGACGATCAGCCAACAAGTGGTCAAAAATGTCTACCTGTGGCAGGGGCGCAGTTGGACCCGCAAAGCGCTGGAGGCAATGCTAACACCACTGGTCGAGGCGCTCTGGTCAAAACGCCGAATTTTGGAAGTTTATCTGAATGTTGCTGAGTTTGACGAAGGCGTGTTTGGTGTCGAGGCCGCCGCACGGCATTACTTTGGCGTTGGGCCGGAGAATTTGACCGCGACACAAGCCGCACGGCTGGCCGCGATATTACCTGACCCAAAGCGACGCAGCGCCTCAAAACCGTCAACGTTGGTGCGCAAACGGACCAGAGCGATCATCTCAGGTGCGGCAACCATCCGCGCGGATGGCCGATCAAAGTGTTTCGACCATTGATATTTACGTAGTTTCGCGGCTAATAGAAGAAACGAATTTTGATTGGTAATACAATGAACCGACTTTTCCATATGCCCCTGTCCCCTTATTGCCGCAAGGTGCGACTGTCCTTGGCCGAAAAGAAGATCGAAGTAGAGCTGGTCGAGGAAAAGTACTGGGAACAAGACGCAGATTTTATGCGCCGCAACCCAGCAGGCAAGGTGCCGGTGCTAAAGTTGGGCGAAATGACCTTGGCCGAGTCAGCGCCAATATGTGAATATCTGGAAGAGGCCTATCCAACGCCGCCCCTCATGCCCAAAGACCCCAAGGAGCGCTATGAAGTGCGCCGTTTGGTCAGCTGGTTTGATGATAAATTCCACAACGAAGTGACGTCAAAATTGCTCTATGAGCGGGTCAACAAAAAGGTGATGGGCCAAGGGTATCCCGACAGCACTAACATCAAGGCGGGTGCGCGCCGGATCAAATTCCATCTGGATTACATGGGCTGGTTGCTGGATCAGCGGCGCTGGCTGGCGGGCAACCAGATGACATTGGCTGATTTTGCGGCGGCCGCGCATTTGTCGTCGCTGGATTATATTTCTGACGTCGACTGGGACCGCAACGAGAACCTCAAAGACTGGTATGCCAAAATAAAATCACGCCCAGCATTTCGATCAATTTTGGCGGATCAGGTTTCGGGTTTTCCCCCGTCTGCCCATTACACGGATCTGGATTTTTGAGCGCAGAGCTAAAGGCGCGGCTATTTGATTTCGCCCAAGGGGCAGGGTTTTCTAACATGGGGGTATGCCGCACGTCGGATGTACCGCAAATAGCCGACCGGCTGAAAACATACGTTGAAAAAGGTCGGCACGGCGACATGCAGTGGATGGCCGAGCGGATGAATTGGCGCGGCAATCCGCAGGATTTGTGGCCGCAGGCCCGCTCTGTGATCATGCTGGCCGAACCCTATACGCCAGACCATGACCCGATGGAGGTGATCGGCCGAAAAGACCGCGCGGCGATATCGGTTTATGCGCAGAACCGCGACTACCACGAGATCGTCAAAAAACGGCTAAAAAAAGTTGGCCGCTGGTTGTTGGAGCAAGCACCGCACGAGGAAATCAAGGTGTTTGTTGATACAGCACCAGTGATGGAAAAACCCTTGGCTGCCGCGGCAGGGCTGGGGTGGCAGGGCAAGCATACCAATCTGGTGGGGCGCGATCTGGGCAGCTGGTTTTTTCTGGGCTCTATATTCACCACGATTGAACTGCCGGTGGACGGGGCTGAACCCGAAAATTGTGGCAGTTGCACGGCCTGTCTGGATGTGTGCCCAACGGATGCGTTTCCGGCCCCCTATCAGCTGGATTCGCGGCGCTGCATATCCTATCTGACGATCGAATTGGACGGGCCGGTGGACGAAGAGCTTCGCCCGCTGCTCGGCAATCGGATATACGGTTGTGACGATTGTCTGGCGGTGTGTCCGTGGAACAAATTTGCCGCCGAGGCGCGCGACATCCGCTATGCGGCACGCCATGAGCTGATTGCACCCAAGTTGGCCGAGCTGGCAATTTTGGATGATGCTGCGTTTCGGGCGATGTTTTCTGGCAGTCCGGTAAAGCGGATAAAACGGGGGCGATTTGTGCGCAACGTTCTATATGCGATTGGCAATTCGCAAGATCGCGCCTTGCGTGAAGTTGCGGCGGGGCTAACCGATGATGAAGATGCGGTGGTGGCCGATGCAGCGCGCTGGGCCGTCGCGCGATTAACGCCGTGAAACCAGCAAGGGGCATTTTACTGATCGTATTGGCCGTCACGGTGTTTTCGGTGATGTCAGGATTTGTCAAAGCTGCCGATAGGGTGCCTGCGGGCCAGGCTGTGTTTTTCCGGTCCGCCCTTGCGCTGCCCGTGGTCTTTATCTGGCTGTGGCTGCGCGGCGATATATCTCAAGGATTGCGCACGCGAAATTATCGCGGCCATATCATGCGCAGCGTTGCAGGAACAATGGCGATGGGGTTGGGGTTTGCAGGGCTAAAGTTTTTGCCCTTACCCGAAGTGACCGCACTGCGTTTTGTCACCCCGATCCTGATCGTCATTTTTGCGGCCATCCTGCTGGGCGAGCGGATCCGGCTGGTGCGCCTATCGGCGGTGTTGATGGGGTTGGTTGGGGTTTTGATCATTCTGTGGCCCAGATTGGGTGCCGGATTGGCCGGGGCTGGCCAGCGCGAGATGATTGGGGCTGCAATAGTGCTGGGGTCTGCCTCATTTGCGGCTTTTGCGCAGATTTTTATCAAACGCATGGCGTCGGTCGAAACAACCGCTGCGATTGTGTTTTACTTCTCGATAACATCGATGAGCTTATCGTTGTTGTCAGCGCCGTTCGGCTGGGTTTGGCCGACGGGAGCCGAGCTGGCACTGCTGGTCGGTGCAGGTTTGGTTGGCGGTCTGGGGCAGGTGTTATTAACCAGCAGTTACAGGTATGCTGATGCATCCATTTTGGCACCCTTTACCTATGTGTCGATGATTTGGGCGCTGTTGATCGGCTATTTTGTTTTTGGCGAGGTGCCAACGGGCGGAATGCTGGCAGGCGCGGCGCTGGTTGTTTTGTCAGGCGTCGTGATTGTGTTGCGAGAGCGCCAGCTGGGCCGCGGCCGCGCCGCGTTACGTACGATGGCGCAGCCAAAATAGTGCCCAAAAATATGACCTATATCAATATATTAGAATCATTCAAAACCAATGCAGCCCATTCATAGAATCTCCTAGTTTAGAATACTATAATTATAAGAGTGTACTATGAAGAACTTAACACCACGGCTACTTGCTTCTGCCTTTTTTGCAGGGACCGCAGGCGCAAGTGAGTTGCGCGATGAGGTTCTCGAATTGTTTGCAGCGTTGCCATCGACTGTCCCAAATGTGGCCGATAAGCCAACATCACCCGAAAAAGCCGACTTGGGGCGGGCATTGCTTTTTGATCCGCGGCTGTCTGCGTCTGGGGTGCTCAGCTGTTCGGGTTGGTCGAAAAACCCGGGGCGGATGTGCTGCCCGTTGGTGACAAGGGCCGCTTTGCAGTGACGGAGACTGTGGATGACGAATATGTTTTCCGTGCCTCGCCGCTGCGTAATATCTCTGTCACGGCGCCGTATTTCCATTCTGGTAAAGTCTGGGATTTGAGCGTTGCCGTTCAGATCATGGCAGAATCGCAACTGGGCGAAGAGCTGACCGAAGACGAAACCAACAAGATCGTTGCCATTTTGGGTAGTCTGGAAGGTGCAGTTCCGCCAGTTCTGGTGCCAACACTTCCAGCGGAAACAGCGGCAACTCCGCGTCCGACTGCCGAGATTATGCAGTAAGGAAACATAAATAAGGATTGATGACGCCGATGGGTTCTAACCTGTCGGCGTTATTGTGATGCGCGCCGTTTCGGGGCTGACATTTGATACATCCGATAGGCTGCAATCGCGCCTTTAATGCTGTCTGCCGCTTTGGTGATCGGGTTTGGGCCCAATGTATTGCGCCCAATCTTGTAGCTGATTGTGACGACACCACTTGTATCAACATTGTTGAATATCACGCGCACAACAACACCATGAGATGCAAAAGCCTGACGTATGGCGTTTGACACATCGCGTTTGCTAAAGTTTTTCTCTCGCCCCGTACTCCAGTCTACGACCGCAACAATTTCGTTGGAATAAGCCGAGCCATTATAGACCGCTTCGTCATTCAGAGTGCGAGCAAGGGGGCGTAATGCTGGGTTTTTGGTGATTTGGTAAGCAACGACAGAGGTTGTCGCAGGCAAAGCTACGACAAGTACGATCGCGATAATGAGAGAATTGCCTTTGAGTTCCATGGTGCCGGATCATAATTTACAAGGGGTTAGAAATTTGTGAAGATCAACCGTTTTGGTCGCAATGCTGTTAGGCACATAATTTCGGCTATTGTGCAGATTGGAATTTCCTTGAATAACAGACACGACGTGGTGAAGTGGATAAGCTCGCATATGCCGCTATGATTTTGGGCATTGGAATGTAACGAAATGGACAGCATTTCTTCTGGATTGATGGATGCGTTTACGCTGATCCTGACGCTGGACAGGGATTTGGTCGAAATCGTTTTACTGTCCTTGAAGGTGACGGTGACAGCGGTTGCGATCGCGGCCCTGATCGGGCTGCCATTGGGGGCGTGGTTGGTCGTGAACCGGTTTCGTTTCCGTCGCTTTACCATTTCGGTGCTGAACGCTTTGATGGGGCTGCCGCCCGTGGTTGTCGGATTATTCGTCTATTTGATGTTATCGCGTGCGGGCCCGTTTGGGGTGTTCGGCTTGTTGTTTACGCCAACCGCTATGATCATTGCGCAGGTCATCATTGTGATGCCGCTGATTGCGTCGATCTCACATCAAACCATTCGCGATTTATGGGCCGAATATCATGACCTGCTCATTTCGCTAAACGCCAGCCGTGCGCAGCGGATCAAGGTCCTACTGTGGGACGGGCGTCGCGCCTTGATCACCGCCGTTCTGGCCGGGTTTGGCCGCGCGATTGGCGAAGTCGGAGCGATCATGATTGTTGGTGGCAACATTGACCATTCAACGCGCGTTCTGACCACCTCGATCGCGCTTGAAACCAGCAAGGGTAATTTCGCCTTTGCGATGGGGTTGGGGATCATTCTGATTACCGTGGCGATTGCGGTCAATCTAACCATTCACACAATTTCCAGAACCGAGCGGGACAGCACATGGTAATCGCGTCACCCATTCTGCCGTTGAAGTTGACGGGCGTGGTGGCGCGGGTGCGTGGCAAACAATTGCTTGGTCCGGTTGATCTGACGATCGGTAAGGCTGGATTGACCGTGGTGATGGGTCCAAACGGGGCTGGTAAAACCACGTTGTTGCGGGTGATGCACGGGCTGCGACGCATTTCTGCCGGAACTGTGAAATGGTCAATTGACGAAGTTGATGCGCGCCGAAAACAGGCCTTTGTTTTTCAGTCTCCGATTATGATGCGACGGCGGGTTGTCGACAGCATTGCTTTCCCGCTGATCTTGCGTGGGGTAGATAAACGCAGTGCCAAAATACGGGCTGAGGAGTGGGCCATTCGAGTTGGGCTTGGGCATGTTTTACAAAATTGGGCATCGACGATTTCGGGCGGCGAAAAACAAAAACTTGCCATTGCGCGGGCCCTGATCAATGAGCCAGAGATTTTATTCTTGGACGAGCCATGCGCCAATCTGGACGGCAGCTCAACCCGCGAGATCGAGGCCGTGATAAAACAGGCAGTGCTTGCCGGAACGCGCGTCATAATGGCCACGCACAATCTTGGACAAGCGCGCAGGTTGGCCAACGACGTGATATTTGTTCATGGCGGAAAAATACTCGAGATCACGCCAGCAAACATCTTTTTTGACAACCCGCAAACGCCGCAAGCAAAGGCGTTCATCAATGGAGACATCGTAGAGTGAAACAAATTACCAAATATTGTCGCGCAGCGTTTGTTGCGCTTGTTATGGCCACCGGCGCGCAAGCCGCTGAAATCAAGGTTGCTGTCACGACATCGTTTTACAATTCGGGCCTGTCCGACATTTTGTTGCCTGTCATCAAGGACGATCTGGATCTGGACGTGCAGTTGATTGTCGTGGGCACAGGGCAGGCATTGCGGCTGGGTAGGGCGGGCGATGTGGATGCCATTCTTGTGCATTCACGCAAAGCAGAAATTGCTTTTTTGGGGGGTGGTTTCGGCACCCATCGGCGCGAGATCATGTATAATGATTTTGTGTTTATCGGCCCGTCCCCTGACCCCGCTGATTTGTCAAAAGCCGCCAACGCCAGAGATGCAATGCAGCGGATAAAAACCACAGCGTCGAGTTTTGTCAGCCGTGGCGACGACAGTGGCACCCACAAAAAGGAGCTGTCCCTTTGGGGTGCGGCTGGCGTTACATCTGACGATTTGTCCACGGACTGGTATCACGCTGCGGGGGCCGGAATGGGGGCCACCTTGAATGTTGCCAGCGGTATGGATGCCTATGTGTTAGCAGATCGGGCAAGTTGGCTGAATTTTGGCAATAAGGGCGGGCTGACATTGCTATATGCAGGTGATCCGACCCTGTTTAACCAATACGCCTATATTCCGGTGAACCCCGCGCTGCACCCGCACGTAATGACGGATTTGGCAATATCG
>RCNE010003414.1_pt1 | contig 10630 bp, 8 predicted proteins | sample 2041361 | NCBI WGS metagenome assembly RCNE01 (sample SAMN09708229, study PRJNA481090) | Marine sediment metagenome, whole genome shotgun sequencing project.
TCGACATGGCCCGACACGATATGCCCACCCAGTTCATCCCCAACACGCAAAGCACGTTCCAGATTGATCCGCCGACCAGCAACCCAGCGCTGGCGGCCGATATTGGTTTTATCAACAGTTTCTGCACTGATATCGACGTCAAACCAGTCAGCACCCAGACCAACAACGGTCAGACAAACCCCATCGCAGGCGATGGAGGCGCCCAGATCGACACTAGTGGTATCATAATGTGTGACGATACGTGCCCGAAGGTCTCCAAGCTGTTTGATCTCTGACAGGGTGCCGATATCCGTGATAATGCCTGTAAACATGGCCGATTTCCTCAGAATGTGTGTCTTTCAGGTAGCCGCCTGCCTGCCCGCTGGCAAGGGGTCAGTGTAACCAGAACGCATCGGCTGCACTCGCATCGCGTGACTGAACAGAACCTGCAATGGTTTTGCAACGCTAAAACGTTTAGATAAACCAACATGATAAGCCATGACCCCACATCACGGGTTTTCCTGTTTTTGCAGGGCCCGCATGGTCCGTTCTTTGACGGGGTGGCTAAATTGCTGCGCGACGCTGGGGCGCAGGTCTGGCGTGTCGGATTCAATGCCGGGGATCGGGCATTCTGGTCGCATCGCGACAGCTACATCCCCTACTCTGGCCTGCCTGACGACTGGGCCACAACGCTTGACATTCTTCTGACCGAGAAAGCTGTGACCGATATTGTGCTGTATGGGGACACCCGTCCGGTTCATTCCGACGCTGTCAGGCTGGCACGGACGAAGGGGATCACAATTCATGTTTTTGAAGAAGGTTACCTGCGCCCCTACTGGGTGACATATGAGCGCGGCGGATCGAACGGCAATTCGCGCCTCATGACAATGAGCGTGGCAGAGATGCAAGTGGAACTCGCGCGATCCGACCTGGATGCGCCGTTGCCTCCGGGGCATTGGGGCGACATGCGTCAACATGTTTTCTACGGAGCGCTCTACCACTGGCATGTGATGTTTCGAAATAAGGACTATCGCAGTTTTCAACCGCATCGTGCGTTGCCTGTAGGAAAAGAATTTAAACTTTACCTTCAAAGATTTATCCTTATGCCCTTGCACGCAATCGAGCGACGCAGGGCGACGCGGCGTATCCGCCGGGGAGGATTCCCTTACCACATGGTCTTGTTGCAACTGGAACACGACAGCAGCTTCCAAATGCATTCGCCGTTTTCGACCATGACTGAGTTTCTGGAACTGGTGATTGCCGGATTTACCGAGGGCGCACTGAGACATCATCATCTGGTTTTCAAAGCGCACCCGCTGGAGGACGGACGGATCCCGGTCAGGTTGGAAATCGCTCGACTTGCCAAATTGCACGGACTTCAGAAGCGCGTGCATTTTGTTCGAGGTGGAAAATTGGCCCAATTGCTCAACGAGGCGCGCAGTGCCGTCACTGTCAATTCCACTGCCGCACAACAAGCGCTGTGGCGCGGCATACCCATTAAAGTCTTTGGTGAAGCAGTATACGCCAAACCTGAATTTGTATCTGGACAGTTACTTGCGGCCTTTTTTGCAGGGGCGGCTCGGCCTGATAACGCTGCCTATAAAGATTACCGCCGCTATTTGTTAGAAACCAGCCAGATCGCGGGGGGGTTCTATTCAACGCGTGGCCGGCAACAATTGCTGCGCCAAGTAGTCGACATGATGCTTCAACCAGACGATCCTTATGAAGCCCTCAAATCCGGAACCGCGGCCCCACGGCAACAGTTGAACCTCGAGACATAGTCAAATCTCGCTCCGGCAGTAGATTTTCATTCTGGATTCCGGTAACTTATTCCAAATACGCCACGAAAAGCTGGCGAAGTCTGAGGCAGAAATTTCATAGGTCGAGGAGACCGGGCAGTGAACCCCTTTGCATTACGGTGGGTAAAACCTATCGCTATCGTTGCGGCTATTTCCGTTTTGGCATCCTGCGGGCTGCCCCAGGTCGGGCCGAGCAAAAAGCAAATCTATGCTGGATCAGTACAAAAAGAGGGCGACGCCTTTGTTATTGCAGTCAATGACCAAGTCACCCGTGCCACAGCAGTTGTGCCCACACTTGGGTTTTCGAGTGAATTCAAGAACGCATCCATTCTGGGATCCGATACCATTCGCGCTGGCGATACACTGGGGCTGACAATCTGGGAAAACGTCGATGACGGCCTGCTCGCTGGCGAACAGCAAAATGCGACCCTTCTGGAAGAGGTACAGGTGGACGGCGACGGATTCATTTTTGTGCCCTATGCTGGGCGCATCCGAGCTGCGGGCAATAGCCCCGAGGCCATCCGCCGGATCATTACCGAAAAACTGGAACAACAGACCCCCGATCCACAAGTCCAAGTGCGCCGCCTTGCCGGTGACGGCTCAACAGTATCCTTGATAGGCTCAGTTGGCGCTCAGGGTGTTTACCCGATTGAGCGTCCGACGCGGACCCTGTCAACAATGCTGGCTCGCGCTGGCGGTGTTACCGTTCAACCCGAGATCGCCGAAATCACCGTGACGCGCGGACGTTCCAGCGGCAAAGTATGGTTCCAGGACCTCTATAATTACCCGGAACTGGACATCGCCTTGCGTGCAGGTGATCGTATTCTGGTCGAAGAAGACACACGTTCCTACACTGCGATAGGCGCTACCGGTACCCAGGCGAAGGTCGCGTTTCAAAGCCAGAACCTGTCTGCGATTGAAGCCATTGCGCAAGTTGGCGGACTGTCCTCGGTCACGGCTGACCCAACGGGTGTTTTTGTCTTTCGCAACGAAGCTGCCGAGGTCGCCAACCCCTTGCTGGGACGGGATGATCTGGTCGGTGCGCAGCGTATGATCTACGTGCTTGATCTGACCGAACCCAACGGCATGTTTATTGCACGTGATTTTGTGATCCGCGACGGCGACACCGTTTACGTCACCGAAGCGCCGTTCACACAATGGGACAAGTCAATATCGTCGACGGCGAATTCTCTTGCCGCACTCAGCGCCGTGGCTGCGTTCACCAACAACTAATATGTTGGCCGACACTGGAAACAATGCCGCCGAGGGGCCAACCCCTCGGCGGCTTTTCGTTTATAACGGTGGGTTTTTACTGCAGCGTCGATTGCGCCGAATATTGCAACTGGCGGGCTATGAAATACGCCTTGGCCTGCCCCGTTCCGATGATCTGGTCGGCATCTGGGGCCAAAGTCCGACGTCACATCGCGGTATTTCTGTCTCGAACAAATACAGTGTTGACCTTCTGCGCGTCGAGGATGCTTTTTTGCGCTCATTGCATCCCGGTCGTGCGGGCGAAGCTCCGCTTGGTCTGCTGCTGGACAGTTCGGGCGTGCATTTTGACCCTGCAGCCCCTTCTGATCTGGAACAACTTCTGACGACGCATCCCCTTGACGATACAGCTCTGATGGATCGAGCTCGAAGTGCCGTAGAACGGATCAAAGACGCTCACTTGTCCAAATACAGTGGGTTTGATCCGCAAGCCCCCGTGCCCGATCCTGGCTATGTGTTAGTTATCGACCAGACAAAAGGTGATGCATCTGTCGCCGCCAGCGGAGCGGGGCGGGCACAATTTCTGGAAATGCTGGTATTTGCGCAAGAGGAACACCCCGGCGCCAGAGTGATCATCAAATCTCATCCTGAGACCCGTGCCGGTCACCGGGACGGCTACTTTGGCCCCGAAGATGAAAACGGCCGCATTTCACTGCTCACTGATGCGGTCAGCCCCTGGTCCCTGTTTGAGGGAGCGGTTGGGGTCTACACAGTGTCATCGCAAATGGGATTTGAGGCAATTTACGCCGGGCACAAACCGCGTGTTTTTGGTCAGCCGTTCTACGCCGGCTGGGGTCTGACTGTTGACGAATATCCTGTGCCGCGGCGCGAACGCAAGCTGACCCGGGCACAACTTTTTGCTGCTGCAATGATCACATATCCGACATGGTATGATCCTTACAGGGATCAACTGTGCGAACTTGAAGACGTTCTCAGCACACTTGAGGCACGAACTGCCGCCTGGCGTGCTGACCGGATGGGGTGGGTTGCCAGTGAAATCCGGTTGTGGAAACGCAGCCACTTTCAAAATGTGTTTGGCACTTCAAAAGGGCTTATTTTTCAAAATGATGCGAACAAAGCGCTTGATCTGGCCGGGACCTCAGGGCGCAAATGGATGGTCTGGGCCGGTAAAGCCGGGCCAGACCATGAGGGCGCGCATCGGATCGAGGATGGTTTCTTGCGCTCGCGTGGCTTGGGAGCTGAACTCGTGCCTGCGCTCTCGCTCATCGCCGACGATTTGGGCATCTACTATGATCCAACCAAACCCAGCCGCCTTGAACACCTGATTGCTGCCCGCGCGGAATTGCGCCCTGATCAGGCCGCGCGCGCACAAGAACTGATCCGGTCTCTGAGTGACAAGCACATCAGCAAATACAATCTGGGCGGCGGGTTGCCTGATTTGCCCGAAGGCCACCGTATCCTTGTGCCGGGTCAGGTCGAAGACGATGCCTCGATCATCATGGGCACCGACGCAATTCGCACAAATCGCGACCTTCTAGGTGCCGTGCGCGCTGCACGGCCAGAGGCGGTGATTATCTACAAACCCCACCCCGATGTCGAAGCGGGGCTTCGCAGCGGGTCTGTAGATGCAGAACAGTTCGCAGATGTCGTGGCGCATAACGCGGACCCGCTGGCCTTGCTGGCACAGGTCAGCGAAGTATGGACAATGACGTCACTATTGGGGTTCGAGGCGTTGTTGCGCGCGGTGCCAGTTGTCACTCTCGGCGTGCCGTTTTACGCTGGCTGGGGGCTGACGGAAGATCGCGGCGCGGTTCCTCCCCGACGGAAAGCAACTTTGACCTTGGAAGGGTTGGCCCACGCTGCGTTGATAGACTATCCGCGCTATTTTGATCCCGTGACCAAAACCGCCTGCCCGCCGGAAGTCATCCTAGAGAGACTGGCGAACGGTCACATTATTCGCCCCGGTTCTGCCAACCGCATTCTGTCAAAACTGCAGGGTCTATTTGCCAGCCAATCGCATCTGTGGAGATAGGCCTACCGGGTCACGCGAGCCCAGCGGTGCATTACGTCGCCACCGACGGCATGGGTTTCAATCAATGAGAACCGTGGCGCATCAGACAAAGCGCTGACCCCCATTGCACCAATTGCAGGCAGTCCTTCTGCACCGATCACCAGACCGGCGTCAAAGCCTACCAGCTCATCCACCAGATCGGCGCATAGCAAAGACGCGGCCAAGGAGCTGCCGCCTTCACAAAAAACCCTTGTCAGGCCAGCATTTGCCAACTGGCGCAAAACGTCCACTGGTTCCAACTGTCCACCCCGCGCCGCACAAGGCAGCAGTACTGCGCCCAATCCCCGCCATGCTGAAACAAGATTTGAGTCAGCGTCGGTGCCATGACACAGCCAAAGCGGAACATCTTTGGCGCTGCGTGCCAATTGCCCCATCAGCGGCAGATCAAGGCGGCGCGAGGTCACCACACGGACCGGTTGGTGCACTGCCCCCATATCTCGCACTGTCAAGGCCGGATCATCGCTGCGCGCGGTTCCTGCACCAACCAGAACTGCATCATGGCGCGCCCGCATTGCATGGACGACACGACGCGCGTTGGGTCCTGTGATCCACTTACTTTCACCAGCCGCGGTTGCAATACGGCCATCAAAACTATTGCCAAGTTTGAGGGTCACAAACGGGCGGCCAAGTTCGGTTTTCAAAAAGAACCCGGCGTGGTCTTCTGCGGCCTCGTCAGCGAGAACATCTCTTGTGACCTCAATGCCGGCGGTGCCAAGCATCGCAAAACCGCGCCCTGCAACACGGGTGTCAACGTCTTCAATCGCGCAAATGACCCGGGCAACTCCCGCGTCAATCAGGGCCTGGGCGCAGGGCGGTGTTTGTCCAGTATGTGCGCAAGGTTCAAGGCTGACATAAACATCGGCACCGCGCGCCGCCTCTCCGGCCTGCGCTAAGGCCACAGTCTCGGCATGAGGCCGCCCGCCCGGTTGCGTCCAGCCCCTGCCAACAACGCGACCCTCTTTCACAATCACACAACCAACAGCCGGATTAGGCCAAACAGCCCCTTGTCCGCGCCGCCCCAGTGAAAGGGCCAGCGCCATGTAGCGGATGTCTTGCGCGCTCACGCGTCTTCTGGAGGCGCATCCGGGCGTAACTCGCTGACAAACTTGTCAAAATCGTCGGCCGCCTGGAAGTTCTTATAAACGGACGCAAACCGCACATAGGCTACGGTATCGATCCGTGCGAGCGCCTCCATCACGATCTCCCCGATCTGTTTGGACCCGATATCAGTCTCGCCCATGCTTTCCAATCGTCGCACGATGCCAGAAATCATCTGATCGATACGCTCAGGATCAATGGGACGCTTTTGCATCGAAATGCGGATAGAGCGCTCCAGCTTGGTACGATCGAAATCTTCACGTTTGCCACTGGATTTGATCACAACCAGATCCCGCAATTGCACGCGCTCATAGGTGGTAAACCGACCACCACATGCCGGGCAAAACCGTCGACGACGGATCGAAACATGATCCTCTGCCGGCCGGCTGTCTTTCACTTGCGTGTCGATATTTCCGCAAAACGGGCAGCGCATGGCCGTCCCCCTTTTATCTTTTTCCGCCTCATTGTGGGACTATTGGCCCACTTATCCACAACTATAGGACACCCGCTACACTTTGGGTAGAGGGGAAATGGCGTCGCAACATAGAGGATTTATCGGTACCCGACCTCTTAGGTCCGTCAGCACGTGGCGAGACACACCCTAAGATGGCCCCTTACCTCTTGCTCCCTGTCGGAAACCTGGCATCGCGGCAGAAGGTTGATGCATGGGACGCGGACAAACTCGCACCAACGGTCTTGATGGTCACCGTAGATGATTTGACCGGAGCCATTTGATTTGGGTCGATGGTAAAACCCACGCCCTTTCGGCCAGGCTCGGTCACGCTAGGTCCGCTCGGCGTATTAATGGTGATGTCGGTTTTTGAAGACTGGCCCAATGCGCGCTGCGAATAGTCGGACGCAGCGCACCAAATCTTTTTCGGGCTAGATCTCCGGCCCTGAACCACTTCAAATTCAGTCGCTGTTAAAGGATTAACGTCAAGTCTGTTCATTGACTTGAACGAATCGGCACTGGCGGGAAACCCGCTGATCAACAAGGCTGAGATTACGCTGATGATGGCTTTCATTTCGGATACTCCCTCATGCTTTGATGCAGTCCAATTGTGCGGATGAATCCCCACTCTCGCTCAGTTTGCCACGTCAGAGGTCAGAGATCGAGGTTCACGGTCGACAGGTCAAAAACCAAGGAGTCAGCGGCGGCCAAACGGGGAAATGGAATCACCACAAAACGTCTGGGCATGCCCGACGCTCAAACTCGCGCCAGCGGTCTTAACCGTTACGGAGCCTGATTTGGAGGGCGGAACATCTGATTTATCAGGATCGATTGTAAACACCACACCGATGCGTCCCGGCTGTGTGACGCTAGGCCCGATCGGAGTCTTAATAATCAGATCTGTTTTCTTATACCTACCCAAACCCCGTCCACTAAAATCCGACGCCGCACACCACATCGCACGCGGGCTTGATGACGCCTTTTTAACTACTTCAAATTCGGTCGCAGTAATCGGGTTCACAGTCAGTGTATTGCGTGCCCGAAACGAATTAGCGCTCGCCGGGAGTGTTCCGATCAATAACGCGAAGGCCGCGCACCCGATGACGATCACTTTCATGTCTCATGCTCCCAAATCTATTATGTCCATCAAAAGTATTGCTGTTGCTGTCGCGATCAAGGCCTTTGCCAAAACAACGGGTACCAATGATTCAGGCGACTATCTGCTGAGGACGAAAAAGGCCGCTTCGATCCGAAGCGGCCTTGTCTCAAATGCACATAATTGCTGCGATTTACTGATCCAGGAATGAACGGAGTTTGCGGCTGCGTGACGGATGTTTGAGTTTGCGCAGTGCCTTCGCCTCGATCTGGCGAATGCGTTCGCGGGTGACGCTAAACTGCTGGCCCACTTCTTCCAAAGTATGATCCGTGTTCATGCCAATGCCAAACCGCATCCGCAAAACCCGTTCTTCGCGCGGTGTCAGCGAGGCAAGAACCCGGGTTGTGGTCTCTTTCAGGTTTTCCTGAATGGCGCTGTCCAGCGGCAAAACCGCATTCTTGTCTTCGATGAAATCGCCAAGTTGGCTATCTTCTTCGTCGCCAATCGGTGTCTCAAGCGAGATCGGTTCCTTGGCGATTTTCATCACCTTGCGAACCTTCTCCAGAGGCATTTGTAGTTTTTCAGCCAACTCTTCCGGGGTCGGCTCGCGGCCAATCTCGTGGAGCATCTGGCGGCTGGTCCGCACCAGCTTGTTGGTTTCGATCATGTGCACCGGAATACGAATGGTCCGTGCCTGATCCGCAATGGAGCGCGTGATCGCCTGACGGATCCACCACGTCGCATAAGTGCTGAATTTATAGCCACGACGGTATTCAAACTTGTCGACCGCCTTCATCAGGCCAATGTTGCCTTCCTGAATAAGATCAAGGAATTGCAATCCGCGGTTTGTGTACTTTTTGGCAATCGAAATAACCAGACGCAGGTTCGCCTCGACCATTTCTTTTTTGGCCTGACGGGCTTCTTTCTCGCCCTTTTGAACCTGCTGAACGATACGGCGGAATTCCGGAATATCGAGGCCAACATATTGCCCAACCTGGGCCATCTCGGCGCGCAGATCTTCAACCTTGGTGGTTGAGCGTTCGATGAACATCTGCCAGCCACGACCGGGTTTTCTTGCCATTTCGGCCAACCAGTTGGGGTCCAGTTCGCGGCCACGATATTCGTCGATGAATTCACGACGGTTAATCCGCGCCTGATCCGCAAGTTTTACCATCGAGCCATCAATCGCCATGATCCGGCGGTTGATACCGTATAGCTGATCAATCAGCGCTTCGATCCGGTTGTTATGCAAGTGCAGTTCATTCACCAGCAGCACAATTTCAGAACGTAGCGTCTGATAGGTTTCTTCCTCTTTGGCACTAAATGACCCATCTTCATTCAGGGTTGCCGAAATCCGGCTGTCCTGCATTTCGGACAACTGCACATAGTCCTGCGCGATCCGGTCCAGCATTTCCAGAACCTGAGGCTTTAGCGCAGCTTCCATCGCGGCCAGCGACATATTGGCCTGTTCGTCTTCATCGTCATCATCATCTTCTACGATGGGATTGCCGTCAGCATCCAGCTCCGGGCTGGTAGCCTCTTTATTTTCATCTGTCGGAGCAACTGCGCCAGGGACGACCGGGGCGACGCCCTCTTCCTCCAACTGATTGCCAAAGGTTGTCTCAAGATCGATCACATCACGCAGCAGAATGTCTTCGGATAGCAGTTCGTCGCGCCAGATGGTGATCGCCTGAAAGGTCAGAGGGCTTTCACATAGCCCAAGGATCATCGTGTTGCGGCCCGCCTCAATACGCTTGGCGATCGCAATTTCACCTTCACGGCTCAGCAACTCGACGGAACCCATTTCGCGCAGATACATCCGCACCGGATCATCCGTCCGATCCAGTTTTTCAGCTGTGGATGTCGCGAGAGTAACTTCGCGGGCGTTGTCCGTTGTCGCCAGATCAGTCGAGCCTTTGGCGTCTTCTTCTTCGGCCTCGTCATTCTCGATGATGTTGATGCCCATCTCGGACAGCATCGACATGACGTCTTCAATCTGTTCAGAGCTCACCTGATCCGGTGGCAGAACCTGATTGAGCTGATCGTAGGTGATATAACCCCGTTCACGGGCATCGCCGATCATCTTCTTGACGGCAGCCTGGCTCATGTCCAGCGTGTCTTCGGGATCTCGATCTTCAGTTTTTTGGTCGTCGTTATCTTTGGCGGCCATGCGGTGCTCCTGCGAAGGGCGTAGATGATTCGCTTTTGCGAATCAGTAGCGCGACTGGTGATTCGTTTATTCGTTTACCCTGTTTTATTTAGACATTCCTTAGCAAAACGCATTAGCGATGTGGTTTAGAATAAGTAATCTTTTCCATTAGTGCGTCAAAAGCGCTACGTTCGGTGCGGTTGATATGGGCCCCATTCTTCCCCATTTCATACTCCGCCGTGTCCTCATGTTCGCTCCGTTCCGCGGTGTTGCGGGCCTGTGCAGCCTGACTTAACCGCCACGTGACCGCCTCATCTGCTACCCCGGAAAGGTCCTCGGATGCTTCGGCAATCTCAGCGCGCAGCCCTTTTTGCGCCGCCAGTTTTGCCAGTTCTTCGGCCACCGTCATCTGTGCCAATTCGGTATCACCGGGATTGCGCACGCATGGGGTGATTGCGACATGGCGCGCCGTTAGAAGGTTTTCAAGGGCCTGTGGCCCCAATGCACCGCGAATTTCGTCATGAATTTCCTCTGGCGACGACTCTGCATGCCGCAACAGCAGGTCGCGCAGCGCAGATAGCTCTGGATCACGGCACGCGAGCCCTTCCAGCCCGGCCTCAAATTCAACAATGATTTGTGGCGTACACAGGCAGGCCGCCAGAATGACTGCCTCTCGCAATGTGTCCTGCCCCCCTTCCCCTGACGCCACCAAAAGCGATGCTTTGGCGGTTGGGGTGGCTGGCTCTGGCGGTGGTTG
>RCNE010002150.1_pt1 | contig 10624 bp, 7 predicted proteins | sample 2041361 | NCBI WGS metagenome assembly RCNE01 (sample SAMN09708229, study PRJNA481090) | Marine sediment metagenome, whole genome shotgun sequencing project.
AGCCGCCGACAGCGCGAAGATCGCGCCGAACGCAACGGCGTAGTCGGTGGTCAGGCCGAGCACGATCGTCGCGAAACCGAATAGGGCAACCGTGAAAAGAAGGACTCTCCCCAAATTGCGACGGAACACCATGAAGCTGAGAACGATGCTCATGGAAGCAGCGCCGATTCCGTCTGCAGCGCGTAGCCAGCCCAGGCCCACTTCTCCCACACCAAGACGATCCTCAGCGATGGCTGGGAGCAGCGCCGTTGCTCCCCCCAAGAGGACGGCGAAGAGATCGAGGCCAATCGCCGCCCGAACGATTTCGTTGTTTCGGATGTAGCGAAACCCATCGATTGCATCCTTCACCCCTTGGCGAGCTCCGGGCGCAGTCAGAAGACGTTCCGTCTGCGGCTTCGGCACGAAGGCCAACAACAAAACGAATGAGACGGTGAGTGCGCCAGCACCGAAGACATAGGGCAACTCAGGCGCGCTGGCGGCGAGAAACCCTCCAGCGACGGGTCCGACCACAACACCCATCTGGATACTGAGCGCCTTCAGCGAAACAATCCGATCAAGTTGTTCTGGGCCGACCAGGTCGATCGGCAGCGTTCGACTGGCCGGTGACGCAACCGCCCGGGCGCCGCCGTAGAGAGCGGCGAAGACGAAGAACGGCCACACGTGGGTCGGACCCGATCTGACGAAGGCGGCAAGCCCCAGACAGACGGCCACCTCGAAAACGAGAGGAACCGCATAGACGATCCGCCGATCGAACCGGTCCGCGATCGTCCCGCCGATCGGCGACATAAAGACGACCGGGACAAACAGCGCAAGGCCGAGGAGACCAAGATCGAGCGGTCGCCCAGTGATGCCAAAGATCTGATCGCCAACGAACGTAATGACGGCCAGGAAGGCCATCGTGTGGCCGAAATTGGCCAGGAGTAGCGCACGCAGCCCAAAGGACAATGGTGGAGCTTTTTGGCGGGCCACGGGGCGAGCCTATTTCGTGGTAAGCGTCAATGTTTCGTGTTGCCGCCGCAGACGGCTGCGTCTTCGGCCATCGAGAACGGGTCGCCAGGACAGAGCTTTTCGGATATCTCCGACGACGGAATCACACGTCGCCCGCCGTATGACGCCGGATTCTTTGCGCCATAGTGCTCGATCCACGTCAGCCGTCTGTTGTTGTCAACAAGATCCCAGCTGCATTCAGCGAGGCGGGCGATGCAGTTGTCGTGAATCGTGTCCATCAATTGTGGGTTCCAAGCGCCGAACCAGTCACCGTGCAGCGTCGATCCGTTCGGTGCACGGGTGCCGTCGGGTTTCACATCCGAAGCAAGCCACCAGTTGGACGTATTGCCGTCGTGATTGTCCGGATTCCAGGCGATGAAGAACTCGATCGATGTGATGTATCGAGTCCCCGCTGGGCAGTTCTTGGAGTAATAGCCACCATTCGGGTACTGCATCTGCGATGTGGCATCTCCCGAAGTTTCGGTGATCGTGCCTGACAAACACTGCGGAAATTTGATGTGCGCAAGCAGTGTGGCCGTATTGCTGCATGCCGGAATGGTGTTCTGAGTCTGTTGTACCGGTCGAGTCAGATTTGTTCCTTGTGCCCCAGTTTCCTGACATCCCCATTCGACATATGGATTAGTCGCCGCACGTCCTGCGACCATTCCAAGACCCTCGGGCGGCTTCTCGACGATCGACTGCGAACCATCGTGCGACTTGTAGTACAGCTCGATGCGGCTCGGGATACGGACGTTGCCGCTCGCGTCAAACACTGCGGGAATCCAATAGGCACTGCGGTTGCCTTCAAAGCCGTTGCACGTGCTCGAGCCTGAGTCGCGCAGACTGCGATAGTTCGAGCTTGCGTTTGCCTGCGTATTCCCGAAGTACATATGCAGGTGTGCCCTACCTGGATTGCCGGGATGGACAAGCGGATCGTCGTAGCTGAAGTGTGAGAACGAACACTGGGTGCGGAATTGTCCGAGGTGCTTGTTCGCCGCCACCGGTCCGAGCCCGATTGACCGATCGGAGCCTTCGATGAAGTGGTCGATGCCGATCTGACTGGCTGGGGTCGACACAAATTGCTGCCGGCCATCCATGTTCGTGTTGCGAATCGGCCAGTTCGTGAACACGTTGGTCGTGAAGGCGGCGCCAACTGCCTGATGGTTCTCTTCGGGGGCCAATGTCGTGGGGGTTGCCGAACTGCTCGGTGAACGGGTCGTCGCTGGCGGCTTCGTCGCAGCGACAGCAGTTGTTGTCGGTGCCGTGCCGGGCGCGGCAGCGACGGTGGTGGCCGACGTCGCGGGAGCAGCGACGACAGGCGCCGGAACTAGCGCTGATTCAGCGACTGCCGTGGACGTTGCAGTAGTCGGTGTCTCGGTGCTGCCCGTAACCGAACTTTCGTCGGCCGAAGGCGAGCCATCCCCGACGTTGACGGCCTCGGCGCCAACTCGTGGCCCTACATCACCTTGTTCGCCGACATTTCGCGACGGCGAACCGACCTCGCCATCAGGGTTGGGTGAACCAAGGGTGCGAGATGGCGAGGCTTCGCCAACCTGGCGTGCCGTAGACCACTCGAGCGCAGTCTCATCGACGGTTTCTACCCCAGGACGCGTTGCAGACACCAACACTGTCGCTATCAGCAACCCGACCAGCAGCGACCCAATCGCTGCAGCCAGCCGCCGCGTTCCGAAGGCACAAAGGAGGTTCACCATATCTGTAACGGAACTGTAACATTAGAACTGTAATGAAATCAACGCGAGGCGACACACCAGGTGATCCAAGGGAACCAAATACTGACCCCGAACCACAAGAACTGAAACATTGTCGACATGAAGTCGCACAGACGGGTTGCACGACCCGCCAGAGTGGTTTGCGATAGTTCACCGGTTGGCGACAAGAAGACGGTTTAGCGGGCCACGGGGCGAGCCTATTTGGCATGGTTCCGCGACAACGCGATCACAAGCACCGTGATACAGGGCCATCCGACCCTATTCGTTCAACTCGGAGCTGACAGAGTAGGAGCGACACACGTTGTGTCGAAATGAGATTTGGGGGAATTGTGGAGAATTTCTGGCGCTCGACCGGAGTGATCCTTGGCAAGCGGTGGAAGCTCGTGCTTCTCGTCGTTGTGGTCATATCGGCCGTGCTTCTTCTTGGTTTGCGGCAGCTGGAGTTCGCGACCGGCCAAGACAGCTATCTGAATCCTGAGTCGCAAATCGCTCTCGACAACGTCGAGTTTCAAAACAGCTTCGGGGGCGAGACGGTGATCATGCTCTTCACCGCTGAGGACGGCGCTGCCGTTGACGTTGCCGACTTGTTTGGGGACTCCAACTTGGCAGAGCTGGAGCGCCTCAACGCCGAGCTGGCAGAGGTCGACGGCGTCTACGCGGTCGTCACGCCCCTCACCTCCCTGACGTTCAGCAACAATTTGCTCTCTGGCGGCGTCGGATCTAGCGCGCTGATCTCCGCGCAGGGCCGCGACGAAGCCGGCGCGGCAGTTCGAACCGCCGACATCGGCATCGCGCTCTCCCGCCTAGGCACAGCCGGCGAGCAGGTCATCGGCAACCCCGTCTATAACGACCTCTTGATCTTCGGCAACGACAACTTCGAGCTCGTCGACGGTGCCCCGGTCGCTCCGGCTGACGATGAGCGGGCTATCCGACTCTCCCTCGCCTCAACGTTCCCGAATCAACAGACGTCGGTGGGCGGCGTGGTCCTCGAGGGCAATGCAACACTCGACGAACAATCCGCCTCCACGGAGTTGATCCTCGAGATTCTCGACACGGCAGAATTCGAAGATTTCGACCTCACCGTCACTGGTTCGCCGGTGTATCTGAAGGAAATTAACGACTATCTGAAGAGCGGCATGCTCACCCTCGGAGCCGCAGCTCTCGCTGTGATGGCTGTGGTCTTGGCACTGATGTTCCGTGTCCGTTGGCGGTTGTTGCCTCTTTTAGCCGTGCTTATCGGCGTGTTGTGGGCATTCTCCATCGTTGGTCTCGTGGGAATCGACTTGTCGCTCGTGACCATCTCGGGTCTCCCGATCCTGATCGGTCTCGGCATCGACTTCGCCATCCAGATCCACAACCGCGTCGAGGAAGAAGTTGTCCTCGACCGTGATGAACATCCAATGGCCGAGACCCTTGCGAACATCGCTCCTGCGCTCATCGTCGCCACGATCGTGGCGATCCTGGCCTTCCTCGCACTGCAGATCTCGAAGGTACCGATGATCCGAGACTTCGGCGTGCTCCTGTCGATCGGAGTCGCTGCGCTGCTCATCACCGGAATCGTCATCCCCACAGCCATCCTCGGCATCCGTGAGTGGACAGTGCCGACCGATGAACGCGGACCGTCACTCGTGGAGCGAATCGTCGTCAAACTCGGCGGTCTTCCCACTGGGGTCGGACCCTTCTTGATCGCCATCTCGCTCGCGCTCTTCGTCGGTGGTGTGTTTGCCGAAGGCAGCGCAACAATCCAGTCCGACCCGATCCGGTGGATCGATCAGGGCAGCCAGGCCGTCGCCGACCTCGAAACGCTCGAAGATGAAACCGGTTTCGCCACGACACTCGGTGTTCTCGTCGAAGCGAACAACGTGTTCGACCCAGCGGTTATCACATTGATTCACGATTTCACCGCATCGGCCGAAGCTCGTTCCGATGGCGCGGTCGTGTCGACATCGAGCCTTGTCAACACGATGGGCAAGATCATCAAGATCGAGGGCGCAACGCTGATCCCGCCCTCAAGTGACGACATCGTCGCTGCGGCAGCGGTGATGCCGCCCGACATCGCTCGGGTCTTAGTGCGCCCCGACCTCACGGCAACTCAGGTCAACCTTCGGATCGCGCCCGCGAGCCTGGAAGAACGAGCGGTGATCGTCGACGAGCTCAAGGCGGATCTCAAGACCAAGATCGCCGCGCTCGACATTCCCGTCGAGAGCGTGCTCCTGGCCGATCTGCCCGCCGGCCAGGACGCAGTGAGCGCCACGCCCGCTGGTTTGGCCACTGTCGGGATTGGGCTCCTCGAGAACCTGTCAGCGAATCGGGCGGCGCTCACGTACCTCGCACTCATCGTCGCCGGCCTCTTCCTCGTCCTACGATTCCGCAGCCTTCCGAGGGCCGTCCTTGCACTCGTCCCGGTGCTCCTTGCAGTCGGCATCTCGGCGCTGGTTGTTGGGCTCTCGGGAATCGAGCTGAGCCCGCTGACGACCGTGAGCGGGCCGCTGGTTGTGGCAACTTGTGCCGAATTCTCCGTGCTGATCCTTGCTCGGTTCCTTGAGGAGCGCGGCCACGGTTTGTCATCGATCGAGGCGAGCCAACACGCGGCGCGCCGAACAGGGCGGGCCTTCTTCACGTCTGCGCTGACCACGATCGGTGGTTTCGCAGTTCTCATCCTGTCTTCGTTGCCGCTGCTTCGAGACTTCGGCATCATCGTCACGTTGAATGTCGCCATTGCACTACTTTCGGCGCTCGTCGTGATGCCACCCCTGGCAGTCTGGGTCGACGAACGTGGTTGGCTCGGAACACAAGACACCGGAGATGCCAAGATCGACCCGCGCTCCGGTGTCAAGCTCGCCTCTCACCCGAGCGGCACAACGGCACTGCTCGCAGGAGCCTCGGCAGTCGCGCTCATCGTCGGAGCCCTGGTCATCTACAACTCGGCCGACACGTCCGCTGGCGCATCGAGCGAGGTCGCCTACGCAGCTGTGCCACTACCGACGACAACCACCACGACGACCACCACCACGACAACAACGGCTCCACCCGAAGGCGAAGCGCCGGGCGACGAGGGGCCGGCGATCGACCCATCGACCTTTGGTGATGCTCGACCCGAATCCATCATCGGTGGAACGTTGTTCGACCTGCTCGCGGCCCAGGGCCAGGCGCCGAACGTGGCCAACTGTGTCATCGAGACGCTCGCCAGTCGGGTCACCGACGACGAACTGATCGCTTTGGGCCTGGTGTCCGCCGAACCAGCAGCGGTCGAACCCGTCGTGCAGGCTGCCGCCGACTGTGGCGTCGGAGCCGACGTTGTCGAAGCGGCGCTTACGGCCTTCCTCGGAGGCTGAGGCCTGCGCGGCGACGTGCGCAGCAAGGGCGATCAGCGGGTCATGCCCGGATGTGACTACTGTACGTGTGCATGTCCGTGCTCCTGCTCAACGCGTCGTATGAGCCGTTGCGAGTGATCGGCTGGCGGCGGGCGATCTGTCTACAACTCGCCGATCGGGCCGATTTGATCGAATCGATCCCTGATCGCCAACTGCACACAAGCGGCGGCGACGAGTTCCCATTCCCCGCGGTTGTCCGACTGCGAGAAATGGTCATCGTGCCATTTCGTCGAGGCAACACCCCGATTACCCGTCGAGCGCTCACCTACCGAGATAGTGGAACGTGCCAAAAGTCCGGCTGTGAACGACGAGGTTCGACGATGGATCACCTGTTACCTCGATCGCGTGGCGGAGAACACACGTGGCACAACGTTGTCCTGATGTGTGAGCAACACAACAACGCAAAGAGCGATCGGACGTTGCAAGAGCTTGGCTGGTCGCTGAAGACCTCCCCTCGGGTGCCGAGCTACGACAGCCTCTACCTGCATGCCACACAAGTCCTGCCGCAGTGGCAACGGTGGCTCAGCCGATCCCATACGGTCGAAGCGCTCGCAGCATCCTGACGCCCTAAGCAGCTCTCGAGATCCGCCTGCCAACGGCTCGGCAGAAGCACCCCAGCAGGTCTGACCCCACCAGACCTCCGGTAGGTCTGACCCCTGGGACGCCAGCAGGTCTGACCCCTGGGACGCCAGCAGGTCTGACCCCTGGGACCCTGGGACAAGAGGGCGCTTCAGATTGGCGTTGCGACAACGACGACGTTGTCGTCATAGCTGCGCACGGAGGGGTTGAACGACCCGCCGCACGTGATGAGCACCAGCTTTTCGTCGCCGGTTTCAGTAAAGAGTTCGTCGACTGGGAGGTCGAACTTTCCATACTGGGTGATCGTCTCGACGCGATAGGTCAGATCGACGCCATCTTGAGACACGATCACTTCGTCACCGACCGCTGACTCCGACAGCGCCACGAACACGCCGTTTCGACCGTTGTAGGCAATGTGGGCCGCCAGAACAGCGGAGCCTTGGCCTCCGCCAACGCCCACACCGAACTGATACCAGCCCACGGTTTCGGCTCCGGGGACCTCGAGCTCGCCATTCTCTTCGAGTCCGACGGGAATGATCTCAGCGTTGTCGACGCCCAGAGCCGGGAGCGAGATGGAGACGGGAGTCTTACCAACCGGATCGCCAAGCCCATCAAGCACTCGTTCGGGCAGCGCACTCGGGAGTTCGGTGACTTGGCTCGACAGCGGTGAGAGCGCAAGCGCATCGGGCAGCGTGTCGGTTGCATCTGATAGGTGATCAGTAGTCGAAGGAATCGAGCCAGTGGCTGGCTCTGAAGCCTGCCGTGCATCGACCACTTCGTCTTCGGCTTCTGAAACCACAGCCCCAGCGGGGGGACTAAGAGCTGTGGTCTCGGAACCCGTATTGGGTTGGTCACCGCATGCAGCGATGACCAACCCAATACCGAGCAGCGAGACGCGGAGAGCACGTCTCGTGAGGTTCATGTCGATCAGGCCTCGACGCCGAGGAGACGACGGGTGCCTGCGAGGGCGACAAATCCGACCATCGAGGCTGCGACGATTGCTGCCACAGGGAACGAGTTCGACTCGACCGGGCTGTTGCCCGTGTTGACGAGGTTCGGCACTGCGCCAAGATCTGCGATGACCTCGGTAAGCACGGTCAACGAGTCGTCATCGAGCGAGCCGACGGCGTAGACGATGAGCGAGGAACCTTCAGCGATCGGAAGATCAGCTGGGCCAATGACGACAGGCTCGGTTGCGCCAGCAGGAACAACGGTTGCGCTGATGGTGCCAACGGCGAGGTCAGCAGACCCTTCAGCACCGTTGGGGACGTCAGCGAATGCGACGTCACCGTTGGCGAGAATGTCAACGTTTGGTGCGGCAGCGGCGTGACGAACCACGAGGCGGCCATTGCCAGCTTCGATGGTCGAGGTGTCGTTGCTGAAGACGGCGAGGGCTGGAGTGCCATCAGCGTCGAGGTGCGCAACTGCGGTGAAGTTACCGCTCGCAGGTACATCGAAGTCGCCAACGTCAATTGCAACGGTGTCGGTGCCAGCAAGGAGAACCTGCAGGCCTTCGAGGGTCGTACCCGCAAAGCCGGACAGGTCTTGTGTGTCGCCGAAGCTAAATCCTGGGATGACTACTTCGCCGCCGGCTGCGACGTCGACATCGGTATCTGGGATGCCGTGGATCAGGTGGACGCGAACGTCATCCTGTGCTCCGGCTGCACTCATTGGCAGCATGACCGCAGCAAGAACTGCGACTAGGACAAGAACATGTTTCTTCATTCCGGGACTCATTTCGTAGGGGGTTAATCCGTCTTACGAACGTGAGTCGATCCGTGGATGCACATACTTAGTGCTAATTGCAAGTTCTTGTCACGGTACTCGATTAATCGTTGATTTATCAACGATTACTCAGCCAGGTTCTTTTGGGAAGGCACGTCACTCTGGGTGAGAGATTCCCCCGCGTTCAGCCCCGATAGAAGTGTCATCGCCGTGTCCGGTATGTACGACGGTGGCGTCATCGAGCGGCATGAGTTTCTCGAGGATCGAGTCCACGAGAAGGTCCCGACTGCTGAACGACCGACCCGTTGCACCTGGACCGCCGTTGAACAAGGTGTCGCCACTAAAAACCGTTTGCAGATCGGGTACGTGGAAGCAACAACCGCCGGGCGAGTGACCTGGCGTGTGCAACACCGTGAGGTCTGACCCCGCAATTTCGATTTGCTGGCCGTTGGCCAATGGTGCGTCGATTCGATGATCAGGGTGGACGACATCCCACAACATCGCGTCGTCGGGATGCAGCCAAATTGGCGCGTTTGTCTCGCTGGCCAGCTCGACTGCTGCATTGATGTGGTCATTGTGGCCGTGTGTACAGATGACCGCCTTGACCACTCGTCCATCGATGCCGTCGAGAATCGGACGGTGATCGTGCGCTGCATCGAACACGATGACCTCTCGATCGTCGCCCAAGAGCCAAATGTTGTTCTCGACCTCGAAGTCTTCCCCGTCGAGCGAGAAGATCCCGGCCGTCACGACATGATCAATGCGAAGGCTCACAGGACCACGACCGAACGCAGTACCTCGCCGCGCTCCATCTTGTGGAACGCTTCTTCGACGCCATCGATGCCAATCGTCTCCGACACAAAGCCGTCGAGGTTGAGTCGACCCTGCTGATAGAGGTCAATGAGCATTGGAAAGTCACGGCTCGGCAGACAATCTCCGTACCACGACGACTTGAGCGCGCCGCCACGGCCGAACATCTCAATCAACGGCAATTCGATCTTCATCTCCGGATTCGGAACGCCTACAAGAACGACTGTTCCTGCGAGGTCTCGTGCGTAGAAGGCCTGTTCGTAGGTCTGAGGAAGTCCGACTGCGTCGATGGCGACGTCAACTCCATTCCCATCGGTTAGGGCGCGAATGGCCTCAATTGGGTCTTCATTCTTGGAGTTGATCGTGTGTGTGGCGCCAAAGTTCTTCGCCCACTCGAGTTTCTGATCATCGATGTCGACAGCAATTATCGTGCTGGCTCCGGCGATGCGTGCGCCCTCGATTGCTGCGTCACCCACGCCGCCACAGCCAAAGACCGCTACCGAATCTCCACGTCCGACATTGCCAGTATTGAGTGCGGCCCCGAGCCCGGCCATCACGCCACAGCCAATGAGGCCTGCGACCTCTGGCCTAACGTTCGGGTCGACCTTGGTCGCCTGACCAGCGTGGACAAGGGTTTTCTCGGCGAAGGCGCCAATGCCAAGAGCTGGCGAGAGTTCGACACCGTCAAGGGTCATCTTCTGTGCAGCGTTGTGCGTGTTGAAGCAGATCTGGGGGTTGCCTCGCTTGCACGAGCGACACTCGCCGCACACCGCCCGCCAGTTCAAAATGACAAAGTCGCCAGGTGCGATATCAGTGACACCCTCGCCGACGGCCTCGACGATTCCCGACGCTTCATGGCCGAGGAGGAACGGAAACTCGTCGTTGATTGCACCCTCGCGGTAGTGCAGATCGGTGTGGCAGACGCCGCAGGCCTTGATGTCAATCAGCGCCTCCCCAGGGCCCGGATCTGGCACGTCGATCTCAACCAGCTCCACTGGTGCGCCTTTGGTGCGTGCGATAACTGCCTTGACCTTGTGTGCCATTACTTGACAAACCCTTCGTTCGAACGTTGCGCGACGACCCCGCCGTGCTGTCCGAGATTCTAGGTGCCCGTCACCGGCCTCAAACCAACCGGGGTCAGACCTCAAGGGGTGTCTCAAGGGGTGTCCTCAAGGGTCGTGCTACGAGGGCCAGCTGGTGGCGGGGGCGGAGGGGTCAGACCTTGAGCGTCCGGAGCATCGTTGCGCAGGTGAACGCGCCTGCTGTCACAGTCCGTCCCTAGGGTCTGACCCCACAACCCACAACGTGCCAGCAACGCACGCACATATCGGCGTTTGCGCCCTTTTCTCATCTGAACAGGGCCCTTCCATGGCAAGACCCCCTCGCGTCGACTTCGATGGCGCGTATCACCACGTGATG
>RCNE010002153.1_pt1 | contig 10616 bp, 9 predicted proteins | sample 2041361 | NCBI WGS metagenome assembly RCNE01 (sample SAMN09708229, study PRJNA481090) | Marine sediment metagenome, whole genome shotgun sequencing project.
CTGATGTGAGCGTCGGGCTCACTGACTTCGATCTGGTGCTTGCGGGATAGCTTCACCCAATTCGCCGATTGAGATTGACCGCTTAACGCGAGAGGGCGAACTCCGCAGCGTTCCGCAATGATGTCTTCTTTGGTCAGGGGCTCGGAGAGATTCAGCAGTTTATTCGCGTTACTCAGGATGAACTCGCGATCCTTGTCGTCGACGCTGACTGCCGGATCGCTGACCTCGGTATCCGTTGTTCCGATACAAGTTTTCGGACCCATTGGGATAACAAAGAACAAGCGCCCGTCACTGGCAAAAAACGCCAAAATGCGGGATCGATCAGGGGTGCGATCGACTATGAGATGCACGCCCTTCGAAAATACGTGTCGATACTCTGTTTTCATTTCAGCCATGCTATTGACGCCATCGACCTCGGGTCCGCAGGCGTTGATCAGAACCTTGCACTCAACGTCACTCGTCAGGCCATCGATTTCGTCGCGGATCGATACGACCCAGTGACCGTCCTTACTCGCCACGGCAGTAGCGCCGACATAGTTTGCGGCGACAGCACCGTAGTTCATTGCCGTCCGGACGAACGAAAACGTAAACCGACTGTCGTTGTCGTGGAGGTAACAGTCCGAGTACTCGAATCCACCACTTGCCGCATCGGCTCGTATACGAGGGTCACGTCGGCTAAGGCCGTCACGAGTCAAAGCCACCGGCGCCTTCGTCGCGAACCGTCCCATAAGCCAGTAGAGTAGTGCGCCGAGGTAGAGAAACGGCACCGGCCATCGAAAGCCTTTTTGTACGGTCGTCAGAAAACGTATTTCCTTGACCGTTGAGGGAAAGCTCTTCAGCAGATGATTGCGACTCTTGCATAGACGGGAAACCAGCCCCAGCTCACCGCTCTCCAGGTATTTGATACCACCCCAGGCCAGGTTCGATGACTGCGAGCTGGTACCGCCGCCAAAATCGCCTTTGTCGATTAAGGCCACCTTGACGCCGCGAGCGGCGAGTGCGGCTGCCGAAACGGCACCGTTGATTCCGGCGCCCAGAATAAGCACATCGAAATGGCGCTCAGTGAGTTTGCGGATGTTGTTTCGACGCAGGCTTAAGGACACGAGAATTCATAAACACTTTTTGACAGGTAGGTCTCGCCCGGCTCGAGCACGGTCGAGGGTGGCGCGATAATATTCATTACTGCGGACGCTGCCGCGCCGCCTTCCTGCGATCATCGAGCATGCGGGCAAGCTTGAAGCGGGTCGATGCCATTGATCGATCATGCGCCAGGTTATGGAGTTCTCCGGGGTCGTTCTCGTAGTCGTAGAATTCGACGCCGAATGCGCCGTCACCCCACTCCGTGTAACGGTATCGCGGCGTCCGAATCGTATAACCCGTAATTTCCCGGTACTTCCATTCGGGCCGGGTCCACCAGGCACGACTGCTGGCCATTGTGAAGGCGCTGTCGCGTACTTCCGTTGCAGGGTCATCGAGGATGGGCACGAGGCTTTTACCCTCCAGATATGCCGGAGCTTTTAATCCGGCTAGCTCGGCCAGGGTCGGATAAAGATCGACCAGTTCGACAATCGACGAGCTTGCAGCACCTCTATTCGCATGACCTGGAACCGACATGATCAACGGTAGACGAACGGAGCCTTCAAAAAGGTCGGTCTTCTGCCACAATCCGTGGCTACCGAGATGGAATCCGTGATCGGACATGAATACGACCACGGTGTTATCCGCGAGTCCCTGTCGATCTAATTCGGCCAACAGCCTGCCGACCTGTGCGTCGATGAATGAGACCGATGCGTAATAGGCCTGCATCACCTGCTTCTTCTGATTCTCTGTCATATCCGCCTGATGCGGGCGATCCGCCAATGCTGGAATCGGAATGTCGGCACGATCGTCCGCTGGCGCCGGCACGAGCTCGATTTCCCCGAGTGGATACATGTCGAAGTACTTACTCGGGGCGATTAGCGGAACGTGCGGACGGTAGTATCCGACCGCGAGAAAGAGCGGCTTGCCCGTCTTGTCCGGATGCAGGTTACCCATCAGTTTCATGGCGGCCGTCGTCGCGATGCCATCCGTATGCGCTTCGTCGCGGCTATCGACGGAGAGCCAGGTCAGGGTGCCACCTATATTGCCTGGCGGTGCTGTCGGCGAGACCGAGTTCACTCGAGGTTCGACGTCCTTGTCGAGACCGATGGGGTTGATCACCATATCCCACGACGGTGGGTCATCGACCCCGTCCATACCGATCTGACTCGGAACGCCCTGGTGAAAGATCTTGCCGACTCTTGCACTCGAGTAGCCGTTCTCGCGAAAGAGCTGAGGAAGTGTTGTCACGTCCGGAACGTAATCTCGAAAAAAGGGCTCGACCTCCACCACGCCGATCTGCTCCGGATACAGGCCGGTCAGGAAACTCGAGCGACTCGGAGTACACACCGGAAATTGCGAATAAGCGGCTTCGAAGCGCATGCCATCGCGGGCCAGCGAATCGATGTGTGGCGTTTTTACGATGGGGTGGCCGTATGTGCCCAGGTCATTGTTCAGGTCGTCGGCGATGATCAGCAGGACGTTGAGTCTCGGCTCAAGGTCCGCACTGAATGCGCTCGCCGAAAAAGCGAGCAAAAAAACATGCAACAGAATCAGACGCATGGTTTTCTTCCTCAAACCCTGACTTCGGATGATCGGAAAGCTAACGGTGGGAGACATGACGATTTTCTAGCGTAAATGCTTGAGCACGTTTTGTGCTGTCAAGAGACTAACGCGTTGATTGGCTTCTTCGGTAATTCCGGCAATGTGCGGCGTGAGCAACAGGTTGGGAACACCGGCAAATGCTGCACCACCATCGCCGTCCAGCGGTTCGGACTCGAAAACATCCAGTGCTGCGCCTCCAAGTCGATCCTCGCGCAATGCTTTGATTACCGCGCCTTCGTCGACGACGCCACCTCGCGCGGTGTTAATGAGTATCGCCCAAGCGCGCATGCCGCGGATGAACTCAACACCGATCAGATAACGCGTTTCGTCTGTCAATGGCACATGGACACTGATGACATCACAGTCTGCCGCGAGATCGGCCAATGTCGCAGCACGAACATCTGACCAGGCAGGATCGTCTGGCGCCAAATACGGGTCAAAAGCGGATACAGTCATGCCGAGCGCGGCGGCTCGCGCTGCGACTTGCCGGGCGATCGAGCCTAAGCCGATCAGCCCCAATCGTTTGCCGGAAATCTCCCGGCCCATTAGATCGGTTCGCGGCCACTCGCCGTCTATCATGCGGTCTGTGGCGCTCCAGGCGCCACGCGTAAGAATAAGCGCAGCGGTAATTGTGTACTCCGCGACTGCGACGTCGTTTGCCCCGGTCGCCGGACAGACGACGACTCCGCGCGACTTACAGGCCTCCAGGTCAATGTTATCGAGACCTACGCCCAGGCGACCGACGACCTGCAGATTGGGCGCGTGGTCGAGTAATTCTGTGTCGACTTGAGTTCGGTTGCGGACGATGATTGCTCGGGCATCGGCCAGAGACGCGAGCAGTGCAGCGCGATCATCGACGAGCGTTGGCTCGTATTGCACATCGAGATTGTCCAGCACCTCAAGTGCAATATTCTTGTCCATGAATTCTGAAATAACGATGTCAGGCATTTTGTGCCCCGGAATTTATGATGGTTGTGATCTCTTTGTGCAGCGCCGGCGAAATCAGCAGGCCGTCGTTAGTCGCTTTCTTACGATGCGTGAGGCGGCTACCGCCGGGTAGTCTCGCGCCGTCCGTCTGCTCGATCGCCCCGATGATATTAGCGACACGTTCTGCAAACCGGCCACCGGACGCCACGTCGGGCTGAAACACGATGAACGTGTGTCCAATGTGCGGCGGTTCACCTTCGCCCGCAAAGAATGAGCTTGCCTCGTAGCCGAAATTACTGCCAGTCAAAGCAGCTGTAAGAATCTCGACCATCAATACGAGTGCTGCACCCTTGGCATCGCCGATCGCCAGCATTGAACCGCCCATTGCCGCGGCCGGGTCGTCGGTCGGATTGCCCTCGGCATCCAGGGCCCAGGTGTCAGGAATCTTTTCGCCTGCGCGCTGTGCGGCGAGAATCTTGCCGCGGGCGACCTTGGACAGTGCCATGTCGATAACCAGCGGCCCTGCGTCAGCTCGTGGCACGGCAAACGCGATGGGATTTGTGCCCATCATCGGTTCACTACCGCCCCAAAACGAAATCGCTTTCGGCGAGTTACTCATCACAATGGCGACCAACCCCTGCGACGCCAGGCGTTCGGCATGCGCGCCGGCCTGTCCGAGATGGTGCGAATTGTAAATGCAGGCGGCCGCAACTCCCGTAACGCTGACGATTTCGGATAAGTGTTCACAAGCAAGGTCTACTGCCGGATAGGCGAATCCTGAATCCGCATTCACGCGCAGCAATGCCGTCGCGGGCCTTTCCACAGATGGCGTGGCAAGTCCGTCAACTTTTCCGCTGCGTGTTTGGGCCGCGTAGCTCGGAATTCGTGACAGCCCGTGTCCTTTCTGCCCGTCCGCTTCTGCATTCACGAGCGCAATCGCAGTCGAGCGGGCATTGGATTCGTTAGTATTGCTGGCCATAAGCGCACGGACGGCAAGGTCCTGTGCCTCTTCGATGGCCAAGCATACAGATTCAGTCACGACATTAGCTCGTCAGGTGGGCATACATCAGGCGCTGCGATACAACTTCGTCATGACAAACTCGATATGGCCGAGCGCTTCTGCGGCGGTCAGCCGACCATTGGCCGTTTGTACCACCATGTCGATCAGCGCATCGCCCGCATCGGATATCGTCATCTCGCGACGTATGACGCCTGACACATCAACGTCAATATGCTCGGACATGGTACGAACGGTACGCGGGTTGCCGGTCAGTTTAATGACCGGGAGTATCGGATTGCCGACGATGTTGCCCTGACCAGTAGGAAAGAGGTGCACGACATAACCGGCGGCCGCCATCAGCGTCACGCATTCGGCTGCCGCTGACGACGTGTCCATGAAGTACAATCCCGGCCCGACCGCAGGCGCCTCGGCGGGTTCGAGCACATCGACATACGAAACTTCCTTGCCGATCTTCTCGAGGTTACCCATGGCCTTTTCTTCAATCGTCGTCAGCCCACCCTCGATATTGCCTTTGGTCGGTTGACTGTCGGACAGGTCGGATGTCTTGAATTGTTCGATCACCTCGTCCTGGTACGCTTGGAACGTACGCATGAACTTCTCGCCAACCTCGGGCGTTGCGGCGCGCGCTGCACAAAGGTGCTCGGCGCCGGTAATTTCCGAGGTTTCGCCAAACACGCCGTAGATACCAGTCGGAACCAGTTTGTCATAAAGGTTGCCTACGGCGGGGCAGGATGCGAGACCGGTCGTCGTGTCTGATTCGCCACACTTGGCCGACACCCATATCTCGGACAGGTCGCATTCTTCACGTTGCTGGCCGCTCGTCAAATGCACGAACTCTTTTGCTTTCCGGGAAGCCCTGGCAATGGTTTCGATATCGCCGTTTTGTTCGATTGAAAAACCGACCACGGGTTTTCCGGTGGCAGCAATGCCGTCCACGATTTTCTTCGTCCAACCCGGCTCTATTCCGATAACGACACAGGCCGCTACGTTTGGATTAGCTCCGGTGCCGATCATTGTGCGGAAATGCAGGTCCAGATCTTCGCCAAACTGCAGCCTGCCATAAGCATGCGGCAACGCCATGGTGCCCTTAATGTTATTCGCGACTGCTTCGCAGGCCGCATTTGAAATGTCGTCGACGGGCAAGATCACAACGTGATTGCGTACGCCGACTCGTCCGTTCTCGCGACGGTAACCATAAAAAGTATTCGGATTTGTCATATTGGTTCCCGTTACCAGCGCTTGGTTTTCATATTGTGTGTGTGGACATGATTGCCTTTCGCGATATCCGCGACGAAGCGCCCGATATCCTGTCCGTACTTGATCGCAGTCTCGCCATCGGATAAATCAGCCAGAGCGACCTTGTGACCAATGGGAACGTCGTCGTTAACGACAAGTTGGAAGTCCGAATCGTCCTCGGTAACGACGCACAACATCTCGGTCCCGGCAGTAAGGCCTTCAACCACGACGACGCCGACGTTGTCCTGTTTGTCATGGACAAGCAGATGGGGAATACTCATTTGTTTTGGCTCCTGCGCGCTGCCACTGTCCGGGTCATTCCGGACGCAATCAGGGCGGGGTGTTAATAAGTCTTATATAAGATACAATACTAATCAATTCGGAGCAATAGCGACGGTTGTTCGCAGGCGTCTCCTGAGGCAAAAATAACAATGGAATCAATGCCCGATTTTCAACCGCTTTATAAACAGGTCTACGAGGTTCTGGTGCGCCGTATAGCGGAAGGCGCGTGGCAACCGGCCGAGGCTCTGCCGAGCGAGCAAGCACTGGCTGCCGAACTCAAGGTCAGTCAGGGGACCGTGCGCAAAGCACTCGACGCGCTCGTGGCGGAAAACCTGGTGCACCGCCAGCAGGGCAAGGGCACGTACGTTGCCGAGCATACCCAAGAGCACGCCTTGTTTCGGTTTTTCCGCTTGGCCAAACCTAATACCGATGGCGATCGTGTAACTCCCGAGAGTACCGAGGCTCGATGCAAGCGACGCGTAGCGACTGCAACGGAGGTTGGCAAGCTGCATTTGTCTAAGGGTGCAAGCGTCATTGAGATCAAACGTGCACGCGTGATCGACGGCGTGCCGACTGTCAGCGAGAAGATCGTCGTACCGCTGAAGCTATTTCCGGAACTCGATCACCAGACAGCACTGCCGAACACACTATATTCGCTTTACCAAAGCGTGTACGGCATCAACATTACGGTCGCCAAAGAGGAACTGCGCGCCGTTCTGTCGAACAAGAGTGACGAAAAAGAGCTGGGTATCAAGCCTGGCACGCCGATTCTGAGAGTCGATCGCGTTGCTGTTGACATCGGTGGCCGACGGGCTGAATGGCGTATTAGTCGCTGTGACACGCGCAATGTCGTCTATGCAATCGATGTCAAGTGAGATGACCCCTGAGACGCAACGATGGTAGGAGTGTTATGCATTGGTCAGGCAGTACAGGATTTCGTGTTCTCTGTAGATACGATGCCTGATGCTGCCGAGAAATTTCGTGCGTCGGCGTTTGAATCGATCGGCGGTGGGCCGGCCGCAACCGCTGCTGTGGCGATTGCCAGAATGGGGGGCGAAGCGCAGCTCGCTGCGCGTACTGGTGACGACGCGATTGCTGACCTGGTGGTCGCGGAACTTGAAAGCTACGGCGTTGACTGCTCATTGGTCAGGCGTTTTGCGAATTGCACGTCCTCCCTGTCTGCGGTGATCGTCGATAAGGCCGGCGAAAGACTCATTGTGAATTACCTGGATTCTGAGTTGGACAGGACGTCAGGCTGGCTGCCACAACAGCTTCCCGACAACATTGATGCTGTGTTGGTCGATACGCGCTGGCCGGAGGGTGCGTTGCACGGACTGCAACTGGCGCGGCAAGCCGGAGTGCCCGCCGTTCTGGATGCAGACCTGCCAGTACCGGCGGATGGTGAATTGCTTCGGGCCGCAACGCACGTTGCATTTTCTGCGGCAGGTCTTGCTGACTATTGCGGTGACGCGGATGCAGCCAGAGGGTTGCAGGCTGTTGATGCGACAACCGATGCCTGGTGCTGTGTCACGCTCGGTGGAGACGGAACGCTCTACATGACTGATGGCAAGTTGCGTAAGGTCGCGGCGCATGAGGTACGCGTGACGGACACGCTCGGTGCCGGCGATGTATGGCACGGTGCATTCGCGTTAGCCTTGGCAGAAGGACAGTCGACAGACAACGCAATGACATTCGCGTCGGCGGCTGCTGCGCTGAAAGTTCAAAATGGTGGCGGACGCGCCGGCTGTGCGAGCCGCGAAAATGTCGAAGATTTAATACAGCAGACGGAGAGCAAGTCGTGACACTCAGGTACGGCGTAATTGCGTTGGCGCGGACAACGTTTGATATGGAATTCGCCGAAGAGATGAAAAATAAGGCGTTCGCGGCGCTGGATATTGCCGGCATCGAAGCCGTTGGACCGCGCACTTTGTCCTGCGATACGGAGCAGGCTGAAGCGGCGCTCACCGAAATCGCCGGACAAGGCGATATCGATCTGCTGCTGATTGTACAAATCACTTTCACTGACGCTTCAATGACGACAAAAATGGCCCGGCAGAGCGATGTGCCGGTGGCTGTCTGGGGTGTACCGGAGCCGAGAATCGGCGGCCGTCTGCGCCTCAACGCTTATTGCGGTATCAACCTTGCGGCGCATGCTTTAGGTAAGGCGGAACTCAGCTATCGGTGGCTATTTTCGTCGCCTGATGCGCCGACCATTGCAGACAAGCTAGCGGTACTGGCCGCTGCGCCGAACGGCTCGTCTGTGTCCGTCGAACAGCCTGAATACAAGGCTGACGCCGCCTCCGACCGGGTCGTGCAAAAACTTGCCGGGGCGCGTGTGAGTGTTATCGGTGAGCATCCGGCTGGATTCGATACCTGCGAATTCGACGCCAATGACTTGCGTGAGTTGACTGGCGTCTCGGTCGACCAGGTCGATCTCGGCGATGCCTTTGAAAAAGCAAAGGCGGCACCGGCCGAGCGTGCGAGTGCACATCGTGCCGAAGCGGCCAAGTCGTTAGCCGGGCTTGACGATGTTGATCAGGAGCAACTGGATCGTTCGTTTCGACTGCTTTGCGCGCTCGAAGACATCGTTGATGAGAACAAGGCCGATAGCATTGCGGTGCGTTGCTGGCCCGAGACGTTCGTCGACTATGGCTGCGCTGCGTGCGGCCCGATGGCGATGATGAATCAGGCGGGCGTACCCAGTGCCTGTGAGGCTGACGTCTATGGTTCGGTGACGACGTTAATGCTTCAGGAACTGGTTGATGAGCCGGTTTGGATGGCCGATCTTGTGGATGTCGATGAAGCTGACGACACCGCCGTGCTCTGGCACTGCGGTCTGGCACCGCTGTCCATGTGTGACCCGGAGGCGCAGGCAGAGGCCACCATTCACACCAATCGCAAGATGCCGTTATTACACCAGTTCCCGCTCAAGCCGGGCCGGATCACTCTGGCGCGTTTGTCGCAGGCAAAGAATGAGAAAAAGCTGATGATTGCCGGGGCTGAAGTGCTGCGTGCACCCATGGCGTTCACCGGTACTTCCGGCGTTATTCGCTTCGACAAAGCGGTGGCTGAGGTTTGCGCCACGATCATGGAGGAGGGACTCGAGCATCACTTTTCCCTCGCCTACGGCGACCACATGGATTCGCTGCGACAGGTCGCAAACCGCCTGAATATTCCGGTTCTGCAGATCGCATGATCCATGACTAACTTGGCAGACACAGTGTTACGAAAGGCTCTCGGGATCTTGTCCGCGGTCAACCAATGGATCGGCACGACCGCCCGAAATACGGCGGGCATGCTACTGATAACGATGACGGCAATTGTCCTCGTGCAGATTGTGTTTCGTTATGTGCTTAATGACTCGCTGATCTGGACCGAGGAAGTATCGAAAACGCTGATGGTTTGGGGTGCATTCCTTATCGCGCCCTGGGCCTACCGCAATGGTGCAAATGTCAGCATTCAGATGTTTACCGACGAATTGCCGAAAACCTTGCGACGACTACTGCAGCTGGCGCTCAATCTGCTTGTCATCTGGATAATCGTCGTCTTCTGGTCGGAAAGTTTCGGTATGGTCGATCGCGGTTTTTCAATCCGCGCTGCGAGCCTGCCGGTGCAGGTCGGCTGGTTCTATGTTGTCGTTCCATTCGCCTTCGGTGCAATGCTTTTGGTGGGCATCGAACTGTTCATCCGTGACCTACTGGCGCTGCTACATTCGGAAGAAGATTTCGAGATCGCCGGCGCCGGCGAAATTATGGAGGGTGAATAGCCGTTATGGCCTTATCGTATTTCTGGATCTTTATATTCTTGATGGCCGCAGGAATGCCGGTCGTCTTTGCGCTGCTGATTGGCCCGGGTCTGAGTCTTGCCTTCGAAGGCGACCAGGTTTTCTTCAAAGCCTTATTGTCGCGGCTGTATGGCGGCATGGATTCGTTTCCGCTAATGGCGTTGCCGTTTTTTATTCTCGCCGGCCAGCTCATGAATTCGGGCGGCATTACGCGATCCATCGTCGAGTTCAGCCAGTCCATGATCGGTCACATGCGTGGCGGCCTGGCACAGGTAAATATTCTCTCTTCAGTGTTGTTCGCGGGCTTGTCTGGCTCTGCAGTTGCCGACACATCGGCGCTCGGCAAGATTTTTATCCCGGCAATGGAGCAAAACGGTTATTCGCGACCGTTCGCGGCCGCGGTTACGGCTGCATCGTCGGTGATCGGACCGATAATCCCGCCCTCGGGCATCATGATCTTGTACGCATTCATAATGAATGTATCGGTCGCCGGACTTTTCGCGGCCGGGTTGGTGCCGGGCCTGTTGATTTCTATGGGTCTGATGGTTGCCACCAGCTTTATTTCGAAGCGGCGTAACTATCCGGTAGCAGGGCGCAAAGCCACCTGGCCCGAGCGCGGTCACGCCCTTCGCAAGACGGCTCTCGCGCTGCTGACCCCAGTCATACTATTAGGCGGTATCCTCG
>RCNE010003456.1_pt1 | contig 10616 bp, 6 predicted proteins | sample 2041361 | NCBI WGS metagenome assembly RCNE01 (sample SAMN09708229, study PRJNA481090) | Marine sediment metagenome, whole genome shotgun sequencing project.
ATACGAGATCATCTGGTAAACTATAACCTAAGTTTACATTTCTCAATGAAAAATAACCTGCACTCATTACAACATCATTTTTAGATTATTAATTATATATTTATAGGCAAAACCTAAAATATGAGGTTACAGAACACTTTCGTATATTTTATCTTATTGTTTTTTTTGGGAATTGTTGGCACTACATCCGCTCAAATTGATGATGGAGTTTATATTTCAAATGTTGACAATCTGCGGCACGAACTGAAAATCGAGAACGATTATTTCATTCATTCGGTATATTCGGAAGCACCGGCAAAATTTGCAAAAACTGTTGGTGGCTTTTTCACCATGAAAAACAATACACTGAATGTAAGGTTGGAATTCAACTCAAACCATGAAAATGATGGTGTTACTGAATTGTCGATCCCAATTTTAAGGGAAAGGGATAAACTGATTTTCAAGACCGAACCTGAATTGGTCTTTTTGCAGGCGAAATCTTTGGGGCAAGACCTAGACGGCGCATGGCTCTTTGCTACCAGAGGGCCCGACATGGGGCAAGAACGGCGGGGCGAAGAGAACCCTAGAAAGACCTTGAAATTTCTGTTCGACAATCGTTTTCAGTGGATTGCCTATAATACCGAAACCTTTCGGTTTCATGGCACGGGAGGTGGTTCTTTTTCTTCAGAGGATGGTAGCTATAATGAAAAAATCGATTTCTTTTCTAAAGACGATTCCCGTGTAGGGGCTACTTTGACATTCGATTATGAAATCAAAGGAAAGGACTGGCACCACACTGGAAAGAACAGCAAGGGCGAGCCAATGTACGAGATTTGGTCGAAAAGGTGAGTTGGCAGTAGTTAGCGGTACAAGAAATAAACTCCCAAACAAATTTACCCATAAACCCATCCAACATCCTACTCAATTCGAATCGGCCGATTTTCTCTCAAAGAAGTATACGCAGCTTCCGCAATAACCATAGCCGCGATGCCGTCTTCGCCATCGACAGGCATCCGTTTTGACTCACGGATGGCCGTTATAAAATCTTCCATTTCCTTCAAATAGGAAATCTCGTAGCGGTCCATGAAAAAGTTAAGGTTCACGTCCGAAGAAGTTCCTTTTTCATCTACACTATATACGTTGGTTTTGTACGGGTTTTGAATCTGCAACATTCCTTGGGTCCCGAAAATTTCCAACCGTTGATCATAACCATAAACGGTTTTCCTACTGCCCTCGATCACCGCTTTGGCACCATTTTCAAAACGGAGCAACACCATCGCCGTATCGATATCGCCCACTTCACCGATAGCCGGATCGATAAGGCAATCTCCCGTGGCGAAAACCTCTACGACTTTACTACGCATAATGAATCGTGCCATATCAAAATCATGAATGGTCATATCGCGAAAGAGTCCGCCCGATTCCTTCAGGTAGGCTACCGGTGGAGGTCCCGGATCGCGGCTAATGATATGAAGACTTAAGGGTTTCCCAATATGGCCGCCGGCAACCGCCATTCGCACTTTGGCGAAATCGGGATCGAACCTTCTATTGAAAGCCACCATCATCGACACCTTATGTTCCTTTGTTTTTCGAACAACTTCCTTGGCCCTGTCCAACGACATATCAATAGGTTTTTCACAAAAAATGGCCTTCCCCGCTTCAGCGGCCCGAATGGCATAATCAGCATGTGTGGCACTGGGCGAGCAAATAAGAACTACATCGATTTCCGGATTATCAAAAATAACAGCGACATCATCGGATAAGTGTTCCACCCCAAACTTAGCGGCAAAATCTCGACCCTTTTGTGACGGATTTACAACGGCCATCACTTCTACATCGTCGATTTTAGCGCTTAGATTCTCAAGGTGAATCCGCCCTATTCGACCCATGCCGATAATACCTATTCTAATTGTGTTCATAGTCTAAAAGTAACTATCATCTCTCAGTATTCCAAATACATTGATAGGGTAAAAAAAGTGCAGATACGGGCAATTGAAAGGGTAGAATATGATGATTATAATAGCTATATTTGAGAGTACTTCTAAGAATAAACTGCATGGCCCTTTTCGGAAAAGGAAAAATTTTGACTTTAGTAGTTTTGTTGGGCGTTGCGTTTTTTTCGTGCAACGACACCAAGCGGTTTGCTGAAGCTTTACCCGAAACGGTCGACTTTAATTTTCACGTGCGCCCAATTTTAGTGCAGAACTGCTATTTATGCCATGGCCCTGACGTCAGTGGTAGAAAGGCCGATCTGAGATTAGATATTTACGAAGGTGCAGTCGCTGCATTAAAAGAAGGTGGCCACGCCATTGTGCCCGGCAAACCTTCAAAAAGTAAATTGGTCTATCGCATCAATCATGAAGATGAAGATATGGTGATGCCTCCCCCTGATTCAAACTATAAACTTACCGAACGTGAAAAAGCCCTATTGGAGAAATGGATCGATCAAGGTGCAGAATGGAAGACCCATTGGGCATTTATAAAACCCAAATCTACTAATGCCCAAAACGATACCAACACAATCGATGTACTTATCGACCAAGAGTTGGAACAAAAAGGCTTACCAAAAATGCCTGTTACGGACAAAAACTCCCTTATTCGCAGGGTATCTTACCTACTTACAGGCCTTCCTCCATCACCTAATGATATTCAAGATTTTATTGCCGACAATTCGCAGGAGGCCTATGAAAAAATGGTCGATCGTTATCTCAATTCGAGCGCTTATGGCGAGCGATGGGCACGGCATTGGATGGATCTTGTGCGTTACGCCGAGACTAAAGGTCATGAGTTCGATTTTCCCATAACCGGTGCCTATAAATATCGTGATTATCTGATTCGGGCTTTCAACAAAGACATTCCCTATGACCAACTTTTAAAGGAACATTTAGCAGGCGACCTGCTGGAGCAACGTATCGATGCTGAAACCGGTATTTTAGAATCGCAATTGGGCACTTCCTTTTTTGCAATGGGCGAAGGCAAGCATAGCCCAGTAGACATAAAACAAGAGGAAGCCGTTTACATCGACAACATGATCGACGTAACCAGCAAGACGTTTCAGGGCCTAACGGTTTCTTGCGCCAAATGTCACGACCACAAATTTGACCCTATCACAGCAGCCGACTATTATGCTTTTTATGGTATTATGGAAAGTTCACGCTTTACCCCAATCGCTGATATATCTGCTACTACCCAACAGACCGCTCAAGATATTAATGATCTGAAGCGCTATATGAAAAAAATAGTAGCGGATAAATGGTCGAATACCGCTGCCAAAGAAATCACCGTTTCAGGGCAACCCGAAAACGACACATTACCAGAAGATAAAACCTTCAAAAAAATCGGCGATTTTAGAAACTCGGATTTTGATGGATGGACAACACACGGATTGGCCTTCGGTGAACAAACCACGCTCGGAAATCCATTGATAAACGTGGCTTCGCAACAATTGATAGGTCTCGATGAGGGAAGGGCTTCCAGCAAATCATTGGGCAAGGGGGTTTTTGGTTCTTTGAAATCACCAAATTTTATTTTGGACACCGATTTTATTGGAGTCAAGGCACGGGGTACGAATAGTATTATCCGTATTATTATCGATAATTTTCAATTGATTCAAAATCCTATTTATGGGGAGTTGGAACAAAAAATAGATACCAAAAAATGGAAGAATTACGTATTTGATATAAGTCCATGGAAAGGTCATAAGGCCTATATTGAAATTCTTCCGGGTGGTTATGAGGGCCATAATTACGACTTGCCTGAAGATGCTTTTATAGAAGTCGAGTATGCAGTGACCTATGCCACTGAATGGCCGGTGGAAATGGAGCAAATGGCTCAAAGTTCAATCCTGCAAAAAGAAGATTTGGCCGCCTTGGATGTTTCCGCAAACACGGTCAAAAACCTTAATTCAGCACTAAAAAAAGGACGCCTTCCTTCAAGGTTTCCTGAATTGATACCCGTATTGGATAGCAGCCAACAGTTAACCCGAAAACTTACGGACAATGGATTCTTCTATGGCATCACCGATGGATTTGCCCTAAATAGCCCCATATTCAATCGGGGCAATCACAATGATCTGTTAGAAGACAAAATTCCACGACGATTTTTGTCCGTATTACCACTGGGCAAAACCCCCTTTGAATCAAAGGGTAGTGGGCGTTTAGAATTAGCCGAAGCGATGTTGAGCGAAGATAATCCGTTGACCGCGCGTGTGATGGCGAATCGTATCTGGCATCATCTTTTTGGGAAGGGCATCGTAGAAACCGTAGATAATTTTGGGCTGCAGGGTAAACTCCCCTCCCACCCTGAACTATTGGATTACCTCGCTGTTAAATTTCAGAATGAAGATTGGTCGGTTAAAAAACTAATACGTGAAATCGTAACTTCCGAAACCTTTAAAAGAAGTACGCACCGCAACGCGGAACTTTCGACAAAAGACCCGAACAACATTTATTTGGCTTCTTTTCCAATACGACGAATAGAGGCCGAAGCTATACGCGATGGGGTGTTGGCAGCTTCCGAAAGTCTGGATTCTACTCTTTACGGCCCACCTGTCAAGACTTATCTTACCCAGTTTATGCAAGGTAGGGGTCGACCGAGCGAATCAGGCCCTTTAGATGGTGCAGGGCGAAGAAGTATCTATCAGGAAGTGCGTCGTAATTTTTTAGAACCCATGATGGTCACTTTTGACCGACCCATTCCGTTCAGCACATTTGGTAACCGCAATGTGACCAACGTACCTGCCCAATCATTGACCCTAATGAACGACCCCTTCGTAGCACAACAGGCCGAAATTATGGCACAAAAGCTATTGGCCCAGAAAGAGCTGACCTTTGACGAAAAAATCGAATGGGTCTATATGCGTACATTCTCAAGAAAACCAACAACCGAAGAGCTGCAAAAAGCTCAAATATTTATAACTGGGCTTCAAAAAATGGAATCTAAACCGGAAGGCGGCTTGGATAAAGAAACCTTAATCTGGAAGGATTATTGCCATAGCATTTTTAATTTAAAGGAATTTATATACCTCATCTAATGGGCAAATACGACAATTTTATGAAACGGCCCCTTTCACGTCGTGAAATGCTAGGCATCTGTAAAGGAGGTTTTGGTGCGCTCGCTTTTACCAGCCTTTTCGGGGCGCTTCCGTTCGGCTGTGAACGACCTAAAAATATAGTCACTGCACCTGACCTGTATCTTGGGCCGCACTATATGCCCAAGGCCAAGAATGTTATCTTCTTATATATGGATGGTGGTGTATCGCAAGTCGATTCGTTTGACCCCAAACCTAGGCTTGCCAAAGAAAATGGTGAGGATCCCAGAAAAAAATTCAAGGTAGATGCCACTCAGTTCGATAATGTAGGTAAGATTCTAAAGAGTCCGTGGGAGTTCAAACAATATGGTGAAAGTGGAATACCCGTAAGCGAACTCTTTCCCCACATTGCTACCTGCGTCGACGATATTGCATTGATACGTTCGATGACCTCCAACTTTCCTGAGCATACAAATGCCAATTATTTTCTACATACAGGCAGTGGAATTCAGGGCCGGCCCAGCATGGGCTCTTGGATGACCTATGGCCTTGGAAGCGAGAACAAAAATATTCCCGGATATGTCGTTTTAGATGGAGGATTGATACCTCCCGGCGGCCTCGATAATTTCAAGAACGGCTTTTTACCTGCTTCCTATCAAGCTTCGGTTTTGAGGGCAGGTGCAGAACCGGTGGCCAATATCAAACCTCAGGAACGCGTCAAAAACCTACAAGAAGAAAAATTACAGTTCATAAAACAATTGGATAATAGTTTGATAGGAAAAATGGGCGAAGTAGACGCCGTTGAATCCGCCATATCGAATTATGAGCTCGCCTATAAAATGCAATCGTCCATTCCTGAACTCACTGAATTTTCTTCAGAGTCGGAAGCTACTAAAAAACTGTATGGTATGGACTCCGATGACCCGCATACAAAAGGATATGGAGCGCAATGCCTATTAGCCCGAAGATTGGTAGAACGCGGAGTGCGGTTTATCGAACTGACCTGTCCCAAGGTAGCCGCAGATCGGTGGGATCAACACAATAATCTAAAAAAAGGCCATGAACTGAATGCCCATGCCGTAGATCAACCGATTGCCGGTCTGCTTAAGGATTTAAAATCCCGTGGACTGTTGGAAGAAACCCTTGTTGTCTGGACGGGCGAATTCGGGCGAACCCCTTTTGCGCAAGGTTCGGACGGACGTGACCATAACCCCTCCGCGTTTAGTATGTGGATGGCAGGTGCCGGTATAAAGGGCGGTACCATATTCGGCAAAACCGATGAATATGGCTATAGGGTCATCGAAAACGAAGTGACCGTTCATGACCTACATGCTACTATCATGCATTTACTCGGCATCAATCACGAACAACTGACTTTCCGTTTTGGAGGTCGAGACATGCGACTGACCGATGTACATGGCCATGTTATGAAAGATGTTTTAGCTTGATTTAAAGATGGCAATTAATAAGTAAGCAGTTCTGGAAAAGTAGTTTATCTTTTTTCGGGTTAACCTTTTGGGCAACTACACTTGGCAGGTAAACAAACGGGACAAAATTGAATGAATTAAAATGAATAGAATGTTAAAATATGTAATGGTAGTTTGTCTTTCATGGCCGCTATTGATTCTAAGTCAAAATACTCCTGAAATAAACCATTCCTTTTTTATTGCTGGCCCACAATTTACCGGAATTATCGGTGAAGCCGGTGCCATTCTTTGGGATTCAGAAAAACCTAGTGCCCGCGATGGCTACGTGTTGAAAAATGGAAATATTCTAATTTGTTGGGCCGATAAAGTTAAAGAATACGACACCAACAAAAAGGTGGTTTTTCAATATACCAAGGCGGAAGATCAAATGGAACTAGGAACCGCGCTCCGGTTGCGAAATGGAAATACCATGATTACCGAATCGGGCGAAAAGCCAAGAATCGTCGAAGTCGATAAAGCGGGAAATATTGTCAAAAGTATACCCTTACTGCCTGAAACAGATAATGTACATATGCAGACCCGTATGGCTCGAAAGTTGAAAAACGGAAACTATCTTGTTCCCCATTTATTAGCCTTTGCAGTCAAGGAATATCAACCCGACGGAACTGTAGTGCAGACGTTCAGAACAGATAAAGAAGACCTGGGCGGACGGGAAGCAGAAAACTGGCCTTTTACGGCCATCCGCCTAAAGAACGGCAATACCCTTGTAACCCTTACTCATGGCAATAAAGTGGTCGAACTTGACCCAGAAGGGAATGTCGTTTGGAAAGTAACTAACGACGATTTAAAGGGAAACCCCTTCGCTGACCCCTGTGGGGCGCAACGACTGCCCAATGGCAATACCGTTATTGCGAGTTATGGGGCAAAAGAAGGATTGAAATTGTTCGAAATTGATCGAGATAAAAATATAGTTTGGCGCTATACCGATTACAACGTACATCATTTTCAAATCTTGACCACTAACGGTAAAAGTATCAAAGGCCAACCTTTAAAATAGATTTGCATGGGGCTTGGCCTATTCATTGCTAAAATAGCTTCAGAAAACCCTTCGGATTTCCTTCTTTTTTTAGGTAGGTTTCATCCATTGGTTGTGCACCTTCCTATAGGTTTTTTATTGTTAGCTGTAATGGTACAATTCGCTACGCGCTGGCCAAAGTTCCATCCTATCAAACCGTTTACGCACTATTTATGGGCACTGGGCACCTTCAGTACAGCAATCGCCATTCTTTTTGGATATTTTCTTTCCCTTTCTGGAGATTACGATTCGGATACTTTATTCTGGCACAAATGGAGCGGCGTGGGCGTGTTATCGTTTTCCATAGCCTGTTACTTTTTCTTTAAAAAACCGTTCAAAGTTCCGGTATTTGCGCAATGGGCATCTGTTTTTCTTGTGTTTGCATCCTTAATGTACACTGGCCATCTAGGCGGAAACTTGACCCACGGTCAAACCTATTTATTAGAATATGCTCCTAATCCGATTCGTGGTATTGCAGGCCTTCCGCCGAAGACCATACCTCGTAAAAAAGTAACAGTTTTGGATTCCGCAGATGTCTATTTAGACTTGGTGCAGCCCATAATGGATAGCAAATGCCTTAGCTGCCACAACACCGGAAAAAAGAAAGCCGATTTGTTATTGACTTCCTTTACCAATGTAATGAAAGGAGGAGAAAATGGGGAGGTTGTCATCGCTGCGAATGTTGAGGCCAGTGAGCTGTTCCGGCGTATTACGCTTCCTGAAAATCATGATGATTTTATGCCCTCCGAAGGCAAAAGACCCCTCACCGATCAGGAAGTCGATATCATTGCCTTCTGGATAGCATCGGGAGCACCGCCCAACGGATACGTAACCGAACTCGATACCGAAAAGAATATAACACCAACAGTAAACAACTATCTCGGCCTGGACAAAAACAGCATTTTTAACAAAAAGGTTTCAGCACCAGATGAAGCGCTGATTGATTCGTTAAGAAGCCATGGTTTTATTCTCAATAGATTGATGAGAGATAATTATTTTTTGGACGCTAATTTTAGCCTGAGTGAACGAAGTCTCGAAGACTCGGATATTGAAATGTTATTGGGATTAAAAGAACAGCTCATTTGGTTGAACCTGGCGAATTCAAAAACGAAAGACATCCATCTTGAAAAGATAGGCCAACTAGAAAATCTGGTCAAACTAGATCTTCGCGGAAATGACATTACCGATAGCGGTGTGAAACATTTGTCAAACCTAAAAAATTTAGAATCGTTGAATCTGTACGGCACTACAGTTTCCGATGGGGTATTCGACATGTTGCCCCAATTGGCCCGGCTTAAAAAAATATACCTATGGAAGACCCAGGTAACTGATTCGCTAGCGCGGCGTTTGCAGCAGGCTAACAAAAACCTTAGCGTAATTTATGAACGTGAAAAACATTAAAAGGAAACGCTAATAAAACCAGATCATTTGAAAAACGTCGCGAAGGAAAGGACTATCTCCTAAATCGTAAGAAAGCAAAAGAAGAGCAAAGGACTTAGTTTTGGAAATCTCATCGATGCTGATTTGAAATAGTTACTAGCCCAATATGCTGGGAACTCATTTTCCTATTGCCCTAACAGTATTAAATTCGTTGTCACATTCTTGCTAAAGTATTATCTTTTAGGGTATCTGTTATAAAAGTGTGAGGTGGTTCTATGGGAGCAAAAGCTAATTTTTCCGTTTTTAATACAATTATGGTTTTGTTGTGTTCGGCATATCAGATATGTGCCCAAGACAATCCTGTATTCAATACTATACTGGAAAAACTGACCACGTATGCCAGCCTAAATGCACCCGAAAAAATATATCTACAGACTGATAAAGATTACTACACGAACGGAGAGACCATCTGGTTCAAGACGTATATAGTAAATGGTATTACACACACAATAAGTGACAAAAGCCGGGTTGTTTATGTAGAATTGGTAGATTCCGAGCAAAGCGTAATTGCAAAACGTAATATATATGCCGGATTCGATGGTGGCTCTGGCGATATTGCCTTAGCAAAAGACATTATTGAGGGTAGTTATTATTTACGTGCCTACACCAAATATATGTTGAACGATAATGACCCCATTTTTTTCCAAAAGGAAATCCCGGTCTGGACACAAGAATTCAACTCAAACAATAGATTGGAAAAAGCCTCTAAGGGAAAAAAAAGGCGGAAACAAGTAGTGAAAACGGAGGTGGCCGAATTAAAGGCGAAGGAACCTATCGTCCAATTTTTTCCAGAAGGAGGTAACCTGGTAACCGGTCTCAAAAATGTATTAGGTTTGAAGATTACCGATGAGAATGGAACAGGCATCGCATTAGAGGGAAGAATAACCGATCAAAACGATTCTCTGATAACAATGTTCAGCAGTTATGAATTCGGCTTGGGCCGAGTTCAATTTAAGGTAGAGCCCAGCACCAATTATTTCGCGGAAATTGAAATAGATGGTAAAACGGGGAAATATCCTGTTCCTAAACCCGTATCCAAAGGTTATGGCTTACAGGTAAGCAACAAGGGCGAGTTCGTACAGATTCGAGTATCGACCAACATCGTCAATGGGCTGAACAGCTCGTTATTATTGGGCCATCTTCGAGGTGACTTAATTTTAAAACATTTTCAAGAGAATAAAACTCAAAATACTTACGAACTAAAGCTTTTGACCTCTGAACTTAAGGACGGCGTCGCCTCTTTTACTTTGTTCACTCCTGAAGGCGAGCCCGTTTGCGAGCGCCTTGTTTTTATAGAAAACCCGAATAACTTGGTGAATCTATCTTTAAAAACCGATTCGTCCAATTACGGTTTCCGAAAAAAGGTCAGTGTTGACCTTGCTGTCATCGATGAAATTGGATTGCCGCTTGACGGAAATTTTTCAATGAGCGTAAGCACCCAAAAGGGTCTCAATGAAGAAACAGAAAACATAAAAAGCTGGTTACTGTTAAATTCCGATTTAGGAGGAACAGTAGAAAATCCGAATTATTTTTTTGAAGATGATTCGAAGGGGCGAAAAAATTTGTTGGATATGCTTATGCTTACCCATGGTTGGCGAAGGTTTGTATGGCGTGAATTCGGAACGAATGAAGCGGATACAAAATTGCAGTTTCCACCCGAGAAAGG
>RCNE010002154.1_pt1 | contig 10613 bp, 6 predicted proteins | sample 2041361 | NCBI WGS metagenome assembly RCNE01 (sample SAMN09708229, study PRJNA481090) | Marine sediment metagenome, whole genome shotgun sequencing project.
GCGGGTCGTCGCGACTGATCTGCTGGTACAGCTCGGCCATGCGGAGTTGCCCGATCCCGTCAGAGACCGAGTGATGAATGATCGTCCAGATCGCGGCTCGGTCCCCTTCGAGCCCGCCGATCACGACGAAGCGCCACAACGGCACAATGCAAGGCGAGTGTCCTCCAGGATCGTTTCTCCGTCCCCATCCTTAAGAATCAGGTCTCCACGGAGATACAACGGCCCGTCGGCCTCAACTGAGATACTGTTTTCATCATCTGGTTCCTCCTCCGCTCCGTCGTCCTTGCGAACATGATGCAGCGCTCCCGTCGGGCAACACTCAACAACAGCTGCGACTAATTCCGGATCCGCAGCATCGGCATCAACCCAGGGCTTCACATTCGGGTCAAAAACCTTTGGTAGCGAATGTACACACTCGGCTGCATGGATGCAGCGCTTGAGGCCGTACAAGACCTCAATGTCTTCGCCTTCGTAAGAATGGTCTCGGCTTTCCATGTGGCCCCGCATTTTCGTTGTGGACGTTACGATAGCAAACCTGCGCGAGACCACCTGTCTCGGGGGAACGTCGAACAGGTAAGCGACCAGAACGGCGTTCAGCGAGAAAAGAGATCCTCCCCACTGGCGAGCAAGGACCAATGCAGTGCTACTTTGCAGGCAAGGAGTGTGATCCAGGCAACCCAAAGATCCGCACGCTTAGTATGCGCTGCGGATCTTCAGAATGCTGAACAATTCAAGAATTGGCAAGAACGTTCGCAGCATCCACTCGGAAGAGTCTTCGCGGGGAGTCGAACGTCCAATCACAATCAAGCTGGCTTGGCAGCCCATGATGAGCACCATCCATCCGCAGCAATAGGGCCCTTGAGGATGGTACATCCGCCACACTTCGGTGAGCCTTCCGTCAAAGTGTAAAATTGACAATTGCTACACAGCTGCGCGGGGTCGGGTGAATCAACGACGTATTGCAACGTTGTTCGAAGTGACTTGTCCGTTTCGGTAAGCATCGATGTATCGCTGCAGTCAACCGCAGCCTTTGCACTTCCACTCGACGCACCTCCGGCAGCAGCACCGGTGCCTTCGGTCTTGCCGCCACCGCAGCCTGCGGCTATCGGAACAATCGTAACACTGGCTGCCAGGGCACTAAACTTCTGCAAGAAGGCGCGCCGGGAATCGTTATCCTGTTTCATTTACTTAGCTGATTTATGAACAAACGGCCACTAGGAAAAATCCTAAACATTTAGACAAAGGTACGAACGAAAAATGGCTTAGTTCATTGTTGCCGAGGCAGCATTCTCTGGGTCCGCCTGTAGGTCATTTCCCTTGCTATCGCGGCCGTCAATCAGGATTTCTGCCCGTGGTTTGTCGCTGATACCCGGTTTGCTGACCGCTGTTTTCGTGCCCGGGTCAGTGAGAGTTATCACAGAAGCGTCGCTTGTTGTGAATCGTATATCCTTTAGCCGCGCTTGTATTGTCTTTGTGCCGCGGTAATCGTTTTCGTCTAGCGTAAACGCCATCTCCAAAGGCCGATTGTACTTCTGGCTTTCCTGAACGATTGAGAAATAGGACTTCATTCCGAAGCCAACGACATCCAGTGGCCTGTTCTTGCGCTCCTGCTCGACAATCGGCCTTACCGCAAACTTGATGTGGTCTCCCGTTGAGCCCATCAGTCTGGGCGCGCCCACAACTCTTAGCCCCGATGCCACAAAAACAGGTCGGCTGTTTGACGGGCCAAACGGATCAAACTGTCTGAGAATAGCCCAGAACCGATCATCGATTGCATCAAGATGAATTTCGGAATCGGTACGGATTGCAGGTTGGCGCAACTCGTCGGTCAATTGTCGCGCTACCGCGGCCTCAAATCGCTCACGAAACTCGTCGATCACCGAAAGCTCAAGTTGCATACCAGCCGCGAAGTCGTGCCCTCCAAACGTGATGAACAAGTCGCTGCATTCTTTCAACGCGTTGTACACATTGACGCCGTGGATACTGCGCGCTGATCCCTTTGCAGTGCCATTCACTTTCGTTAGCATTACCGTTGGTCGGAAGAACTTCTCGACGATTCGGCTTGCGGTAATGCCAATTACGCCGGGATGCCAGGATTCGCTGAACAACACAAATGCGTCGCGTGCCCTAGCAGACACAAATGTTTGGGCCTGCCTTACTGCTTCCTCTTCCGTGTTGCGATCAATTTGTTTTCGCTCGTCGTTTACCTTTTCTATTGCGGACGCTGCCTTATCGGCCAGTTGAGAATCAGTCTCGAGGAGTAGTGTTGCCGCGTCACCGGCATCGCCCAACCGGCCAGCCGCGTTGATTCGCGGAGCAATTCCAAAAACGATTTGCGATGTCGTTATCGAAGTCAGGTTGAGCCGCGCAACCTTTGCCAGCGCCGCGATACCCAAGCGCGTCTTCCCATTGCATAGAAGCTCTGTCCCCCCACGCATCAGTTTGCGGTTCTCACCCGTCATCGGCACAATATCCGCAGCAATCGAAATCGCCACCAGATCCATCAACTCCTTCGTCTTTTCGGGATCCTCTCCCAGGAGTGTTGTGGTTGCCTGCGCCAACTTGAACCCGACCCCACAACCCGAAAGGTGTGGATACGGATACTCGCAATCCGGCCGCTTCGGATCAAGAACCGCAACTGCATCGGGAATTTCATCAATGGCAGTATGGTGATCACAGATGATGAGGTCAAGTCCGATAGACTTCGCGTAAGCCGCAGGCTCGATGGCCGTGATCCCGCAATCCAGTGCAACCACTAACGAGCAGTCGCGCGCGCGCGCAAAATCAAAGCCAGCGTTGCAGAGTCCGTATCCATGTTTGGAACGATGTGGTATAAAGAACTCTACATCAACGCCAAGGTCGCGGAGAAACGATGTCATCATGACGGTAGACGTTACTCCATCTACGTCATAGTCACCGTACACGAGCACCTTTTCATGAGTGAGGACGGCTTCGGCAAGGCGCTCCGCTGCTTGCTCCATATCCTTCATCAAGAACGGATCATGCATCTCATCGAGACTTGGCCGAAAGTACTTCCTTGCTTCCTCAAACGTCGTCACTCCACGGAGGACAAGGGCTCGGGCCAATGGTAGTGGTACGTCGTTGAGCGCAACCGAAAGCGAATGAACAATCCCTTCATCCGCGCTTCCTCTTTTCTCCCATCGATAGTCTGGCCGGCTTTCGTTAACGCTCAAATCGTTTCTCTGTAACTCTAAAGCTGAATAAAAAGTCAGGGTCAGGAATCAAGCTCAATTTGCCTGTACGAATAACGCCTAACAGGATAATGCGTGGTCAATAAGTAACGCATCCCAGCAAGGCACCCAGAAACATCGAAAACCAGCGAATAACAGCCACTCAAGGCAGTTTTGGTGCTTATGGATGACCATTTAAGACCGATCCCTAGTAGGATACGCACAAGAACATCCAAGCGACAGTCTGCGGACTGTTGAATCGATCCGATATGGAAGTACCTGAGAGCAAGTCCAGTCGAAGCCCGGGATACCCGTGGTTTTCGTTCCTGCTGCCGCTGGTACTATTCCTATTGCTGGGCGTTGCGTCACTACGGATTTTTCATCTACTGGATCCGGCTGCCGTTCCCTATATCTTTGCCGGATTTATCAGCTTGATCGGCATCTCGATCGCCGCTGGCGTCTACTCTTCCTTTGCGTTGACGACCACAATCGCAAAGCAGAAGGACGATCTTGACTCGCGCGACGCGCTCAATCGCGACCTCGCTGCACGACTAGTGGTCTTCGAAGAAGAGCGACGCGACTACGAGCAATCCGTTTATGAGTCTGGCCTTGAAGTTGAGCGGCGTACGTATGCCTTTCAGCGGCAACTGCAGGAATTGCATGAAGCGGCAACCTCCGCAGAAGCATTACTCGCCGAGAGTGAAGACCGCTGGATTCGTTTGATCGAAAATCATCCGGAAGGAGTTCTGGTTTGCAGTGGTCGACGAATACTCTATGTGAACCACGCAGCCGTCGAGATTCTAGGGGCAGCGAGTAGCGAAGAGGTTATCGGAACCGATATTCTGAGGTACTCGCCGCGATCGATTCACGAGCAGCTGGCGAAAAAAATTGCGGATGTAGAACACGGCAATTCGAGTGAGCCAATCGAGTATCGAGTCAGCGGACTTGACGGCATTGAACGTTTTGTAGAGGCCTTCGGCGTCCAGATCGTCTTCCGCGGTCAGCCTGGTATTCAAATCGTTATCCGCGACGTTACGACACGCCGCGACGCAGAGCGCGATCTGAGGAAGTTCGCCGAACGACTTTCGGTCGTCAACGAAATTGAAAAAAACATTCTGCTCGAACGTCGCCCGGGTGAGGTGGCTGATCACGCTCTCACACACCTCGTTAGGCTGGTGCCGTGTCGCTGCGCAATCGTAGTGAGGATCGCCGATGACCATCGCGAGGTCGAAGTACTGGCCTCACACGCTGTGACACGTATTAGTGAATTTCAGGAAGGAACAGCTCTGTTTACGGCGAACTCGCCATCTGGCTCAAACGGCAACAGCCGTAGCGACAATGCGTTGAGCGTATTCGGTGACGCGCCGAGGTTAATCCGCAGCCTGCGTACCCAGAGTTCACTCCTCCCAGTTGAACGATTGATGGCGGATGAAGGCGCAGATGCCCTTTACGAAGTGCCACTGGTCGTCAAAGGCGAAACCATCGGAGCAATGATTCTCGGATCAGAGTCTTCTGAGGGGTTTCGGAGCAAGGAACTAGAGATTGTGACAGAGATCGCTGACTTGATAGCGCTGGGGCTTCATCAATACCAGACTGAGCAGGAGCGATTAAGCTATGAGATCGAACTCGTCGCTGCGCGTGATCACGCGGAAGAGATGGTCCATCTCAAGACGGCGTTCCTAACCAACATGAGCCACGAGATCCGCACGCCACTTACCGGCATTATAGGTTTTGCGCAGATCCTTGGTGAAGAAATTGGCGAAGAACACGGTGAGTTTGTAAACCTCATCGAACAGAGTGGTCGTCGGCTGTTGGATACGATCAACTCCGTCCTGGATCTTGCCCGCCTCGAATCCAATCGGATGCAGGTCACGCTCGAGCCAATCAATATCGTCGAAGAGGCCAAACGAAGCGTCACGCTGCTCGCGCCGCTCGCCGCTAAGAAAGGCCTTCGGTTAAAGCTGGATTGTACGGAGGAGGAAGTCTGGCTCGAACTTGATTCCGCGGGGCTTGATCGGATTTTCAACAACTTGATCGGCAATGCAATCAAGTTTACGACAACCGGCGGAATCGTTGTTGGTATTCGTCGTGCGGATAGTGGTATCCAGCTAATCGTTCAGGACACGGGTATTGGGATGTCCGAGCAATTCCTGCCACAGCTTTTTGAAGAGTTCAGGCAGGAGTCATCGGGTGCCGACCGTTCCCACGAAGGTTCTGGAATGGGACTGTCCATCACGCGCAAGCTCGTCGAAATCATGGGCGGATCGATTGACGTAACGTCTACCAAGAACGTCGGTACAACGTTTACCATCACATTCGCGTCGAAAAAGCAAGTTGTTGGATTGGCGCCTGATCGACCACCAGTCCCCGTTGTCCAGACGATCGACGAGCGGCATGTTGTGCTCGTCGTTGAGGATCAAGAGGAGGCGCGCTTCCTTCTGCAATACGTGCTGCACTCCAGCTTCGACATTCGACTCGCACCGGACATGGCTGTGGCTGCAGAGATTGCACGCACGACAAATGTAAAGGCAGTCCTTGTCGACATTCACCTAGGTGGCCTTCAAGGTTCGCTCACGGACATCAGCCGTTTCCGAAAAACAGAAACGCTTGCAGATGTGCCAATGATCGGCATGACTGCCTACCCGTGGCCTGGCGATCGCGACGCACTTCTTAGTGCGGGATATGACGAGTACGTTGCGCGACCGTTCGAAAAAGAGATCGTTTGCGGTGTACTTGAAAAGGCAATGTCGCAGCCCGCGAAGACGGCTGAGCCTCGTTCCAATGGTGTGCCAACCGGCGCCAAATAAGTACGGCCCCTCGAGGATCCTATAAACGTCGGCATTTCACTGTCGAGAAACCGGACGGACACGTCAGCTAGTCGTAAGACTAGTTAGTTGTCTACGGCTGCAGGAACCGGCACCGATTTGTCAAGATTGTCAAAGTCGTCCTGCGGCTCGGGCAGGAGCTTCCAGACTAGAATCGCCATCAAGAAAATGGTGACAGCCGCCGCCGCTGCGTTCGCAAAGAAGCCGCTTGAATCGTAGAGCACGCCAGAGATCGATGCACTTACAGACATTCCGACTTGTCCGATTGCCACAGCCAGGCTCATCAACATGCCTCGCCTAACCGACGGCACCAAGGCGGTCATCAGCGATTGCAACGGACTAATCCGCAACGCTACCATGACCATCAGCAGCCCAAAAATTAGATAAGCGTACCAAGCGTTGACTACCACGCGGGTGGTGATGAGCATCAAAATGCCCATCCCAATACAGGACGTAATGATCAATGGCTTGCGACCGAGCGTATCCGAGACGCGGCCTGCAAGAGGCCCAGCAATCACGTTGGCGATTCCACCTACGAAGAAGAGAGAAGCAATCTGGTTTGTGGTTATGCCTACCTCCGTTTCCATCCACAGAGGAAGGTAAACGACATAGAGTCCGATACTCGCGTACATCAAGAGGTACGCGAGAGAGGCGACTACAACAGGACGCTGCGTAAGTAATTCGCCGTACTTCGTGAGGGAGCCTAAGACCGTGAGGCGCGATGTTTCGCGCCTGACTTCAGGTTGCGGTAAGAACAGCCAGACGAGCAGTGTTGCAAACGTCATGGTGACGGCAAACATCAGGAACGGCCATCGGAAACCAAACGACGCCGCGAGTATCTTGCCGATCGGAATCCCCAGAATCTGTCCGACAGCCATCCCGCTCATTACCCACCCGGTTGCCCAGCCCCGGCGTTCATACGGGAAATAGTCGCCGACATAAGAGACGGCACCACCACTGAGCATTCCTCCTGCAGCGCCGGCAAGTCCGCGGACGATCAACATCGACGTAAAGCTGTCGACCACTGCGTGCATGTAAAGCGCTACCGCCATCGACGCGGTACCAACCAACAGGATTCGCCTGCGCCCGATCGAATCCGAAATCGGTCCCGTGATGAGCGCAACAATTGCGAGACAGATTGTATAGGCTGAAATGAGCCAACCGAGGGACTTAACCGGCGTGTCCAGCGCCTCCGCAATTTCCGGCAGAATGGGCGAGACAATCATGATCTGAGCACTCGCCGAAAACATCATGAGCCAGAGTGCTGCCAGCACGAGTCGATCAGTTGTCTGTTTCTGCGGCAAATCGTCCTCTTTTGGGGAGATCGTCGAACAAGACCAGTCTGCAAAGGTTTCTGGACGTTTTTTTCTCCCATCCACGGTCTGCTGCCCGGCACGCTGTTCGCCTATAATTAACTCACTCACACACACGAGCGAATTAACTGCCATGAAGAACAGCTATTTACGCCTGCCTCTAGCCGCGATTATCGCCTTATTGGCGTTTCCGTCGGTTTCGAACGGTCAGGCTCCATCGGGTCGGGAGATGCGAATACACTACAGCCTGTACTATGAACTGTACAAGAATGGCGATTACGAAGGCGCATTGCCGGCCCTTGGCTGGATGTTGGAAAACGCCCCTGCATTTCCTCACAACTCCGACAGGAACTTCGACCGGGCAGCGAAGGCGTACAGTGCCGTGGCCATTGAGCAGGAATCGGAGGCGTTGCGAGAAGCCTATCTGGATTCCGCAATGACGATTTTCCAGACGGCGGTGCCGCGACTCGCAGCAGTAGGAATCGAGGCTGATGAGTTTGACTGGACGTTAAAGCAGGGCCGATTTATCCACGAGAATGTTTCCCTATTTCCGGACAGATCTGCCGACATTGCCAAGATGTACAGGATGGCGTTTGAACTCGACGCCCAGCGACTCGACCCCTACTATCTGAAGTACATCGTGATTGACCTTGTCCAAAATCAGGATGACAAAACGGCCGCGCTAGCGTTCCTGGATGCCATCGAGGCTGCTCGTCCGGAAGAGGCGGAGGTGGATGTCCTCTTGGTCGAGTTACGCAATCAGCTAATCAAGAACCCTGAAGAGCGTTACGATTTCCTGAATGACCAACTCGATTCGGATCCGCAGAACCTTGAATTACTTCGCGAGATTTTTGAACTCGCGCTTCAAGAAGAATGGCGAGACGTAGCGTACAAAACGGGTAGTCAATTGGTTGGGCTTGAGCCGAGTTTCACAGTGCTCAGGCAGTTGGCAGAAATGAATTTGGCGGATGGCCTCAACGAAACCGCAGTGCAGTTGTTGACTCGGGCGATTAAGCTTGCCGAATCAGATGCTGATAAACGAGACCTCCAATTCAATATGGGGATTGCAGAGCAACAACTTGGTCGCCTCTCGGTTGCGCGAACGCGGTTTAAAAAGGCCCTCGATCTTGACCCTGGATTTGGTCGAGCACACCTTGCGATCGGTGACCTATATGTAACAGCCGTCTCGAATTGCTCCACGTTTGACCGGCGGGACCGTGCTGTTTACTGGCTGGTAGTCGACAAATACGAGCGGGCGAAGAAAGCAGATGGTTCGCTTGCCGGACAGGCTGACGCTCGGATAAAGTCCTATCAGAGTTACTTCCCATCTGAAGAAGACAAATTCTTTTTGAAGTGGAATACAGGGGACGCGTACAAGGTTACCGGTGGCTGTTACGGTTGGATTGGCGAGACGACGACCGTCCGATAAATAGGCGGTTTACTACGAGGTTAACCCGCAAAGATCATCCGCTATGACGCGGTACTGGGAGCTGAAACCTCCAAGCAGATCGATCCCCGGCTGCGCTAGGTTGCCCTGTTTCTGGAGCCATTGCTTCCCCGCAGTTTGTCGGATGTGGCAGAAACCAGAACGTCCCTCCAGGTTGAGCAAGCTCTTCCGGGAGGGACGTTGTATTTGGGGCGCTGCCGCGGACGACAGCCCAAGCGGTTGGAACTACGAGTTCATGACTACCAGAAATTCGTCGTTGTTTTTCGTTCCGCGCATCTTTTCGAGCAGGAAGGTCATAGCCTTGATCGGGTCCATGTCTGCCAGAATATTCCGCAAGATCCAGATACGTTGAAGTTTGGCTTCGTGTATCAACAGTTCTTCGCGTCGCGTCCCTGACTTCAGGACGTTGATTGCTGGATAGACGCGTCGGTCGGACAATCCGCGATCGAGCACGATCTCAGCGTTACCGGTACCTTTGAACTCCTCGAAGATGACCTCATCCATTCGACTACCCGTTTCTATCAGGGCCGTGCCGATGATGGTGAGCGAGCCACCTTCTTCGACGTTACGTGCGGCACCAAAGAATCGCTTCGGCCCCCGAAGGGCACCAGCCTCAATACCACCCGACAGCGTCTTGCCTGTGTTTGGCATTACGGCGTTGTGTGCACGAGCTAGTCGAGTGATTGAGTCGAGCAAGATGATAACGTCTTGTTTTGCCTCGACCAGGCGCTTCGCTTTCTGAAGTACGATGTCGGACACTTCAACGTGGCGTTCTGGATCCTGGTCAAACGTGGAAGCAATCACTTCAGCACCCGGCACGTTGCGGTGCATGTCTGTGACTTCTTCCGGTCGTTCGTCGACCAGCAGGATAATCAGATAAGACTCAGGATGATTCTTGACGATCGCGTTGGCGATCTTTTGCATGAGTACCGTCTTACCAGTTTTCGGCTGGGCTACGATCAATGCACGCTGGCCCTTGCCAATTGGTGCAAACAGATCGAGTACCCTCATGCTCGTTTCGTTCGAATCTGTTTCCAGATTCAAGTGCTCTTCGGGATACAATGGCGTCAAGTACTCAAACGTTGCCCGCTCTTCAAGCTCTTGCGGTGCACGGCCGTTAACCGAGTTGACCTGGATCAGCGCAAAAAAGCGCTCACCTTCTTTCGGCGGACGAACTTCTCCGTCAACCGTATCGCCAAGTTTAAGACTGAAGCGCTTGATTTGAGACGGAGAAACGTAAATGTCGTCCGGGCTTGGGAGGTAGTTGTATTCTGCAGATCGCAGGAATCCGTATCCGTCAGGCAGTACTTCAAGCACGCCGACTTTGCGGATCATCCCGTCGAGGTCCGTTTCATTTGGATCATAGTCCGCCATGTAGACGGGTCGTCCGTCATAGACCTTCTTGAGGCGTTCTTCGCGCGCCTGTCGGGACTCCTGTTTGCCTCTGCCTTTCCGGCCGCCACGTTCGTTTCGATCATTACGGTCGTTACCGCCGCGTTCGTTTCGATCATTTGATCGCTGATTGCGATCACCAGACTTTCGTTTGCTCCGTTCGTTTCCGCCACGCTCGTTTCCGCCGCGTTCGTTTCCGCCACGTTCGTTTCCGCCACGTTCGTTTCGGTCGTTTCCACGTCCACTAGACTCAGAGCGTCGTCCTCTGTTTCGATTTCGGTCGCGGCTACTGCGGTTTCCACCGTCGCGGCTGCTTTCCCGGTTTCCGCCGTCGCGTCCACCATCTCGATTCTCATGCTCATCTCCGGATTCGTCGCCTGCGAGGTCACCGGAAAACCACGCGACAGCATGGCGTTCAAGGTCGGCACCGCTCTGGCGGAAGTCG
>RCNE010005092.1_pt1 | contig 10613 bp, 8 predicted proteins | sample 2041361 | NCBI WGS metagenome assembly RCNE01 (sample SAMN09708229, study PRJNA481090) | Marine sediment metagenome, whole genome shotgun sequencing project.
TTGTGGCACCAATCGCAGCGCAGGGGACAGCCCTTGATGAAGACTGTGGTGCGAATCCCCGGCCCGTCGTGGATCGAACAGCGCTGGATGTTGAAGACCGACACCCCGTGGGCGCGATCCTCGGTTTCGGCAGAAGAAGAGACGCTGTTTGTCATCCTGCATAAAATCTACTCCGCCGTTGTTTTATTTTCTTGTATGATTGGAAAGGTCCGACTGCGAATTCGGCACAATGGATAGGTATTAGGTATTAGGTTTTAGGTATTAGGTTTTAGGTCATCGCATGGTCAACACGGAAGGTCTTGCGTCAATCGTCGCCTCATCTGCGTACGTCGAACAGCTCTTCGACCGGGTGCCCGACGTGGTCTTCTTCGTCAAAGATCTCTCCAGCCGTTACCAGATCGTCAACACCACCCTGGTCGAGCGCTGCGGATTGGTCGCCAAACCCGAGCTCATCGGCCGCACCACGGCAGAGGTCTTCCCCTCCCCCCTCGGTGAACGCTACCTGGAACAGGATCAGGCCGTAACTCGGTCGGGCGAACCCATCAGCCAGCGTCTCGAGCTCCACCTCTACCCAAACCGGCACGAGGGCTGGTGTCTCACCGACAAGGTCCCGTTGACGGACGCCGACGGCACGGTGGTCGGCGTCGCCGGGATCTCCCGCGACCTCGAAACACCGGCGCACGCGGCCGATGCCGACGACCTGTTCCGCGCCGTGGAGCTCATCCGCTCCGACCCGGCCGAGGCGCGAACCGTCGAGATCATCGCACGACAGGTCGGTCTCTCGGCATATCAGCTCAACCGCAGGCTCAAGGATCTGCTGGGCATCACCGCCCGCCAGCTCCTGACCAAGAGCCGGATCGACACCGCGTCACGTCTGCTGCGAACCACCAACCTGCCCATCGGCGATGTCGCCCAACAGAGCGGCTACTGCGACCAGAGCGCCTTCACCCGGCAGTTCCGGAAGTCCACTGGGCTAACGCCGAGGCAGTATCGGGATCGGCATCAAGCCTCGATGTAGCTTGACAGCCCATCCCTCCTGCGCAGGTCCGCGCGATGGCCTCCAAGATCCAAAAACCAGCCGAAAAGAAAGCCCCGAGCGGCCGCGCCGCTCGGAGCCTTGTCATCGAATGTGAGAACTCCGAACCTCAGCTGCCCACGGTTTGTGTCGGGAGTCGAGGTCCAGATGCGTACTCAAGAGCTACGGAACTGACGATGACCACATCAAAACGTTGCCGGACTCAAAACCGTCCGCGAAGATCAGGTCGCTGAAACCGCCCAGCGTGGCGCTGTCGAACAATGCGTTGTAGCTCGGCACATACGTCGTCCACGCGAGTGCCGCTTCGTCTACCGGCGCCTGTGAGAGATCGACGCAGATCGATGGACGGGGATAGAAATTAGCGCCGCTGGCAACAGACCCTTCGTCAACGTCCAGAGCCGAGGACCAACTACTCGGTGTCGCGACATCCGCCCAGGAGTACCAAATGTCACTACTAGAATCACCCTGCCGATAGGCGGCATGGAATCTCCCCGATGCTGACTGACTGACCGTGAGATCGACGCTGTCCTCGTCTTCAAAGGTCCAACTCGGCATGGTGCCGACGGATGACCAAACCGCCCCACCATCATCGGAATACGAATAGAGCACATCATTGTCGGTAGACAAGGTCCTCGTCCACGCGACCATCACCGTGTCGGAATCCCAGGCCGCCGCCACAGAGGGATTGAAATCGTCGTTAGACGAAGCCGAAACCTGCACCGGTGCTTCCCAATAGGTGGGACCACCAGACACGGTGTTGTTGGTCACCCACACCTGCTGAGCCCACTCACTCCCCGACCACCCCGGTTTGGTGAACGCAACGTAGACGTCATTTCGGTGCGCAGAATACGCGATCTCCGGCCTGGTCTCGGCCGAAGTGTTTTCCGATCCTCCGGTGATGTTCAGGGGCGTGTCCCACGTCCCTGCTTGATCGGTGCTGCGCGAAAAGAAGACCGGATAGTAATCGATCGACGGTATGGCGTAGGTCACATAGAAATAGACGAGAGAGCTATAATCGGGGAAATCACAGGTAATCTGGGGATGGAGTTGGGTCGATGCGTTAAGCCAAGTAATCGAAGAATCGATATCAGTGAACAGGTAGTCCGAAGGGTCATCGGCATTGAACCGAGCCGCATGCAGTCCCCGCTCCGCATCGGAGCCCACGCGTTCGTAAACGACAACCAGCCACCTGTCGGCGCCGTTCTCAGCGTAGGCCAAAGCCGGATTCCGGGTTTCTGTCCCGTGATTCAATCCCGCCAACCACGACCAGTTCTGGCCACCATCGGTTGAGTGGTAAATCCGAATGCCACTGGCATCCAGGATGTTGACCGCCATGAAAAGCTCCCCGCTGGGCGCCGCGGCAACCGAGGGCGACCCCTGGTCGCTGGACCCATCCGTGGCGACGATATCCGGAGTCGTCCACTTGAGATCCGGATCGGTCACCGGCGGACTTAATTCAATCACCACATCTGGAAAATCGGTCCTTAGCAACTGACTGGCAGCCGGCGCCAAAGATGCGGCCATGCTCTCTTCCGTCTCGGCTGCGTCCGCAACGCCACCAAGCGAAACGACCGCCATCAACCCAAAAACAATCATGAAACAATTTCTCATCCCTGACCTCCTGTTAGTGTCGCGCGCCTTGACTCGCTCTTTTCTGAACTCTACTCATCAAGATAGGTTTCTGAACGCACGGATGCCATGGACGAACGCGACACAAACATGACGAAACGCGACAAATCCGCTCTTGCCCCCTTCAGGAGGAAGTTTTTCGTTCGCAGCTGGTTAGGACAGCGAGACCAGGGATGGAATCGGTAAACAGGTCACCACGGCAGATTGTCGAGGTTGGTGTTGCCGCCGGTCAGCATGAGCCCGACCCTCCGGCCTTCGAAGCTTTCGGAAGGAGCGAGAATCGCCGCGAGCGGCACCGCCGAACGACCTGACCCGTCCTTCTACCCTTCGGGATGCAGCAACGCCTGATAGTCGTCCATCGCTTCCAGCGGTTCGAAGAGCACCCGGTGGCTGTCGTGGAACGACGAGAACGACGACCACCCCTCGGCTCGGCTCTGACTCAGCAACTCCATGGCCCGGTCGCGATGTCCCATCCACGCGGCGATGGCGGCTCGGTAGTGGGTCGGCCAACCGTAGGTGTCTCCAGCCATTGCCTCGAGGGTGTCTTCGGCCGCACGGACGGTTTCGAGATCGCCTCGTCGCGCCGCCACCACCCCGAGCCATCCAACCACGTCGATCGAGGGAACCTCTGACGTTGAGGACAGGACTTCGAGCACGCCCTGCGCCCCATCGAGATCGTCGGCGTAGACGAGAGCCTGCACCCGGAACCAGGGTCCGAGCCGGTCGTCGTTCGGTTCCGACCGATCATCGAGGATGACGAGCGCCCGGCGAGCGAGCGAGCGGGACAGGTCGGCGCGGCCATGAGCCCGCGCCGTTGCCGCAGCCTCGATCAGCAGATCGGCCGGTTGAGGACCCGTGGAAGCGGACAAGGCACGACTCAGGGCCAGATCGAGACCATCCTCATCTCCCAGGGCAGTCAACGCCCGCGCCTCAGCCGACAACAGGAGGTGGTCAGCAGGAAAGATCTCTATTCCTGCCCTCGCGATTCGAAGTTCGTCCTCGTGATTGCCGAGGATGTGATGCGAAGACGCGCACCTCAGGAAAGTCGGGATGACAATGGGATTGGTCAAGAATCCCTCAACAATCCTCGAATCAACCACCGCCGAGGTGGCGGCGATGGTCTCTCTCGGACGGTTGAGGGCGAGGGTTCGAAACCCGACAGTTTCGCCAGTCGACGGGGTTGACGCCGCGGCAGTATCGCCGACGGCATCAGCCGTTCGAGTGATCACCTCCGAAATTCCTGAAAAAGCGGCGCACCGACCGGGTGGCCGGTGCGCCTTGGTTTCAGTCCCACGCCGAGAGATCTCCCGATTCGAAGCCGTCGACAAAGAGGGCGATGTTGGTGTCGACGGTGGCCGTGTTGTTGGCCGTGACCGGAGAAACATTCCCCTTTGTATGTACAGACGACATCCGGCGGGAAAGCGGATCAAAGAGGTCCGGTGATATTCTTGGTACGGAGGAGTTCGCGACCGTCGATGGCCGGGAAGCCCGACCATCCGCTCAACACAATCGCAAATTGGAGTGGTGATTTGTTGATCCATCGCCCGTTGACGACCAGGCCCCCGGCATGAGTGACGTCGGTGAGATCACGCGCCTGCTCGAACGACTCGACAGCAATCCCGGAGCCGGGCGGGACGCGGTCCTCGAAGAGCTCATGCCGATGGTCTACGCCGAGCTCAAGATCCTGGCGCGGGCCAACCGGTACCGATGGAACGGTGTCGAGTCGCTGGGCACGACGAGCCTGGTCCACGAGGCCTATCTCAAGCTTGCCGATCGGACCCGATCGGAGTTCTCCAACCGGAGGCAGTTCTACGCCTTGGCATCCAAGGCCATGCGCTCAATCCTCATCGACAACGCGCGCTGGCACAGCCGTCAGAAGCGGGGTGGGGGGAAGAAGCCGGCGGCGCTCGAGGAGTCCATGCTGGTCTCCGCCGAACGGTCGGAGGATCTTCTGGCCCTGGACGAAGCGCTGAGCAACCTCGAAGAGCGTGAGCCACGGCTGGCCCGTATCGTCGAGTGCCGCTGCTTCGGAGGGTTGACGGTGGACGAGACCGCCGAGGCGCTCGATGTGTCGACGGCCACCGTCAAACGAGGATGGAGTCTGGCCCGAACGTTGCTCTATCGCGCGCTGCGGGCTGCTGCGGTCTGAGATGGAGCGGCTGGAAGAGCTGCTTGCAGAGGCCCTCGGTCGACGACCGGAGAAACGTGCGGCGTATCTCGACGAAGCGTGCGCCGGGGATCCGGAGCTGCGCCAAGAGCTCGACGAGTTACTCGAACTCAACGACGACGCTGCCGAGTTCTTCGATCAGCTCTCGGGTGAAATCGCAGGGGCGGCGCCGCTTGAAATCGAGAGCGCTGCAGGGGCCCAGATCCGCATCGGACCATATCGGACCATCGCCGCCATCGGCCGCGGGGGAATGGGCGCAGTCTACCGGGCGGAACGGGTTGATGGCGAGTTCGATCAGGAGGTGGCGCTCAAGCTGCTCCACCGAGACATGGACACGCCCGAGTTGCGGGCGCGATTCCTGGCCGAGCGGCAGCTGCTGGCGGGGCTTGTTCATCCAAACATTGCACGGCTCCTCGATGGCGGAGTGACCGAGGAGGGCCGACCCTACTTCGTCATGGAACTGGTCGAGGGCCGGCCGATTACCCAGTATTGCGTCGAAAATCGACTCTCGGTGGACAAGATCCTGCGGCTCTTCCTCGATGTGGTGGATGCGGTCAGCTATCTTCACCGTAATCTGGTGGTCCACCGCGATCTCAAGCCGAGCAACATCTTTGTCGATGGCAATGGCCAGGTGAAGCTGCTCGACTTCGGGATCGCCAAGGTGCTCGCCGATGTGCCCGATGCCGGGATGCTGACTCGAACCGGCCAACAGCTCATGACCCCCGAATACGCGGCACCGGAGCAGTTGCTCGGCAAGCCGGTGACCACCGCCACCGATGTCTATGCGCTTGGAGCCGTTCTCTACGAGCTCTTGACAGGGTTCCGGCCGCACGAGGGTCGCCGCGGGGAGGATCGGACACCGACCCAGGAGCTGCCGCCGACCCCGAGTTCGGTGGTGCGGTCGGTCGATGGACGATCGGAGGCAACAGCCGTTGGTGCCGTAGGACAGATCTCCCGCGATCTCGACGCCATCTGCCTCAAAGCCCTACGGCCCGATCCCGAGGCCCGCTATCCATCGGCGGAACAGCTCGGCTCCGACATCGAGCGCAACCTCGAGGGTCAGCCGGTTCGAGCGCGCAAGGGCACGGTGGGCTACAGGGCGGGGCTTTTTGTTCAACGCCACAAGGGCGGATTGGCCGTCGCGGTTGTGGTGCTGGCGCTGATGATTGTTGGGCTCGTGCGCGAGATCAGCCTCCGAAGCGACGCGGAGCGCGCGCAATCCGAGGCTGAGGTTGAGGCCGCCAAGGCCGTCGCCGTGTCGCAGTTCCTCGGTGATCTGCTGTCTTCGGTGAACCCCGCCAAGGCCCAGGGAGAAGCGGTGGCAGTGGCCGATGTACTGGAACAGGCGTCTACGAAAATCGCCGAGAGCGGGGAGCTCGCCGGCCAGCCCGGGGTGGAGGCGACAGTGCGCCGGACCATTGCCAGCACCTACATCTCCCTCGGCCGGTACGACGACGCGCGGGAACACCTCGAGAAGGCGGTGGAGTTGCTCGGGTGGCCCGAGGCAAACGACCCTGAGACGCTGTCGGCGGCGGCTGAACTCGGCGTACTCTATCAACGACTGGGACTGGTGACCGAGGCCGAGGACCTCATCAGAACAGTGTTCGAGATCCGGGTCGAAACCCTCAGTGAGGACCACCCGGCATCGCTGACGTCCTTGAACCAGCTTGCCGACTTCCTCTTCTCCCAGGGACGGATCGACGAGGTCGAACCCCTCGACCGAAAGACCCTCGAGATCCGGCGACGGGTCCTCGGCGAAGACCACCCGGACACGCTTCGCTCGCTTAACGGATTGGCGGCAACACTTTTCAGCCAGGGCCGCTACACCGAAGCGGCGCCGCTCTTCGAGGAAGGGCTGGCCATTCGTCGACGAACTTTGGGGGACAGCCACCCTGACACCCTCATGCTGGCGAACAACCTGGCTGCCGTCTATCTCGAACTCGGCCGTGCCGCCGAAGCGGAGGTGCTTCAACGGGAGGTGGTGGAAGGCCGAACCCGGGTTCTGGGTGAAGCGCACGATCAGACCGCCATGTCGGTCCACAACCTGGGCGTGACCTTGGCCCAGCTGGGCCGGTACCAAGAGTCAGAGGAGCAGCTGCGCCGGGCTATCGTGGTACGAAGGGAAATGCCTGGGGAGCGAAGATCGCTGCTCTTCTCCGAGAGCTATCTGGCGGATGTGCTGCGGGCGCAAGGGCGGTTCTCCGAGGCTGAAGAGCTCTATCTCGAGACCCTTGCTCGCCAACGCGAAGAATTGGGCGACGACGACGGCGAGACCCTCAAAACCGCCAGCGGACTGGCCGAGCTTCGTTCGCTGACCGGCGACCTCCGGGGCGCCGAGGCACTGCTCGAGGAGGTATTGGAAGCCCAGCTCGAAGTGCGAGGCGAGGAGCACCCAGACACCCTGCAGAGCCTGACCACCATGGCCCACATCCGCAACGAGCAGGGACGGTTCGATGAGGCGCTCGAGCTTTGCGAGCGGGCCATGAAGGCGGGAACGAAATCACTTGGCGCCGAGCACACGGCCGTACTCCAGGCGGCTTGGGAGAAGGTGACGGCACTGGCGGGGTTGGGACGCAAGAACGAGGCCCGCACCCTCGCCGAAGAGATTGGTGCTTCTTATTCGAGGACCCTGGGCAATGACCACCCGTCGACCATCGAGGCGCGGCGAAGGCTGGATTCTCTAAATCCTGGATCGAGTCGAAGACCGGTCGATGGGTAAGGTCCTCGGACCCTCTCAATCTGGGGACGGGAAGAAACGTTCCAAAATCCGATCACAGTAGGGTCCGAGATTGCCGAGTTCCCTTGTGTGTTCGACAAGCGAAGGCTCGGCGGGGGTTCGCACGAACATGACGAGCAGACCGAAGACCGTTGCATCGATGGTTGTCGGCCCTTCGCCAAAGATGAATGCTCGATCGCCAAGTAGGTGCGACAACGCCGTGAGGTCCTGCCGACCCATCTCCCAGATGTCCTCGTCGCGATGGAACGCCACCCCGTGGCCTCTCAGGTCGCGCGTCATCTTTCGTCGTGCGAGACGGGTGATGACGGGTCGGATCGGCGCCGGTAGCCCGGCAAAGAACCGACTGATCACTTCAGGTCCGGATGCAACCCATCGGTAGTAGACAAAGACCTGGTAGAGGTGGTTTTCGATCAACCGCTTCACACCGAGGGCGGTGGCCGCCTGTTCGGGGGTCAGCGCCGCGTCAGGGTCGATTTCCCGACTGCGCTTGAGATGCTCGATCACCAGTGACGAGTCGCCAATCACTTCTTTGTCATCAACGATCCACGGCATCTTCCCGAGGGGGGCTCTCCTCGGGTCGTTCTCCTGAACCACGGTGTAGTCCAACCCCACCATCCGCAACCAGGTTTCGAGTTTGAGGCAGAAGGAACTCGGACTCGGCAGTCCGAACGCGGGCGGGAACTGGTGAAGCTCGATCACGGCTGGATGACCTCCCTGAATTTTGAATCTCCCCACAACGGCTCGAGCCCGAGTTCGCGGTGCAGCCTGACGTCGTGCGGCATCCCGGCCGCGAACGCCTCACCGAGCAAATCCATGGCGCGACCGGGGGATCCTCTGTGGGCTTCTATGCACGCACGCTGAAGAAGTGGTTCACCATAGAGGTAAGGCCGATCGACCTCCTGCAGCAAACCATCGATCTCTTCCGCACGCGCTCGGTCCCCGATTCGTTCCGACATCCACCCTACGGCGCCCATGGCTTGCAGGTCGCCCTCAGCGCAGGCTCGTTCGAAAAGCTCTCGGGCCTCCTGCCAACGCCCGCCGAGACACATCGCATCGCGCAGAACGCCGCCACTGACGGTTTCCGGACCCCGCCGCTCGACCCAGGCCACGGCCCTTTTCGCCATCTCGATCGGTGACCGGCGGTGCCCATGGGAACGCAACTCGAAAGCCGCCTCGACCATGAGCCTGCCTGCCATGGGCAGTGCGGCCGGGATGGAGAGAGCGCGATCCAGTACTCTTTCAACATCCTCGATCCGGCCGGCGGCGGCCAACGCCCTGACTTCGAGCTGGAGAACGGCAATCGGATTCGGGATCACCGCGGCCACCTCCCGGACCTGCTCCAGCTCGCGGTCATGTTCCCCGAGCATGTGGCAGGCCGAAGCGATCAATCTGCATCTGACGATTCCGGCCGGATGGCGGACAAAGCGCCCCCGGAGCCGGATCGCTGAACAGGCATCGACGGCAAGGCGAGGTTTGCCGGCATGCAGGGCGGTGGTGGCGACCAGCATCTTGTTCGGCCCATCGTGCGGCGCGAGTGCCTCGAGAGATCTCACGGCCGCCAACGCTTCAGCCCACCGTCCGCCCAATCGCGCGTGGAAGAACGCCCGAGTGTGTTTGTGGCCGGGTCTGTCCAACGAGCAACTGGCCTCCATTTCGTCCACGATCTCGGCCGCCGCCTCGCAATCACCGATGTTGAAATGGCAGATCACGAGGTTGGCCCACGCCGGGAAAAAGCCCGGTGAGAGTTCAACGGCGCGGCGGAAATGGCGCACCGCTTCGGTCATGTCATTGAGGATTCGTTCCCTTCCATTGAGAAACTCGCGATATGCGTCGAACGGCGGCGGCAGACCGATCACGCCGAGATCCAACTGACCGAGTTCGTCGCTATCGCTCGCAAAGTGGCAGGCGAGGAGGCCGGCGATCCGCTGGCGCAGGCTTTCTATGATCTCGACGACCGAGTCCGACGGTCCGACGATCGGATCCAAAGCCCAAAGAAGTCGCTCCTGGGTTGCGTCGGTGACGTTGGCCTGGATCATGATCGACTCGCCATCAAGGTAATAGGAGCCCCACACAATCACCCCGGCACCGGTCTCGACCGATGCGGCAAGGACCGGGTCTTCTCCGGGATGGGCCTCGCTGGGCCGCACCATCTCACGTGCGGTGGAGGTCGGCACCACATCGCCGACGGCCCACCGCGCCAATCCCTGTGAGAGCCAGTCCATGGCCATGAGTCCGATGACATCCCGAGCCGGATCTCCGGTGCGGTTCTCGAAAGGAAGGACCAGAACACGTCGCGGATCGAGCGTATCGGTTCCGAGGTCGCGCCGACCTACGATTCCGCGCTCGACCACCGGGATGGCATCGGTCCTTTCGATTTCTGCGACCACCCGATATCCACGCTTTGGGATGGTTTCGATGTAACGGGGCCGGCGTGCGTCATCTCCAAGCACCCGCCGAAGTTCGGCAATGGTGTTGGTCAGGGTCCCTTCGGAGATGAATCGTCCCTCCCAGACCGAGTCGATGATGTCGTTCTTCGACACGACCTCGGGCGCCCGTGCCGCCATGAAAACAAGAAGATCCATCACCATGGGTTCGAGATGCCGGGTCTCCCGTCTGCTCACCAGCTCGTTATTGCTTGGCCGCACTTCCCAATCACCGAGTTCGAAGAACCCGTTCGTTGCCTCTCTCAGAGCTGTCTTGGGGCGCATTGTGGCCCCATTGTAGTCCTTCCCGACGGTTCGGGTGGTGGGAAACGGAACGACGACTCCCGCCCTGTGGATCGGCCGTTCGCCATCGTTTCGTCGATGCTCGTTCATGGTTAAAAAAACGGTGGACCCGGGCGTGCCCGGGTCCACCGTTCCTGCCTACCGACCCGGTACGAAGATCGGGTCGTTGGTTCCGTTGTCAACGACCGACGCATAGGCGAAGAATGCCGCACCATCAGTCGAGGAAGTGACAACCGCGAAGGCGTCATTCACATCGCCCAGCGCCTTTCGCGAGAGCACGTTGTTGATCTGGGAGGACGCGAACGGCTCGAGATCGAG
>RCNE010002156.1_pt1 | contig 10608 bp, 9 predicted proteins | sample 2041361 | NCBI WGS metagenome assembly RCNE01 (sample SAMN09708229, study PRJNA481090) | Marine sediment metagenome, whole genome shotgun sequencing project.
CAGGATGGATTCTTCTGTTGTCATGCCTTTTGTCTTGTTTTAGTTTGCGTTTATGGGGGAATTACTATGTTTATGGTTTGTTTACTAAAGCTATAAAGAATACCTCAAATTCCGAAAGCAGTCAGTACTAAATTTCGACCGGAAGCTTTATTGCGATGCTCGCATAAATAAATTCCTTGCCAAATTCCTAAGTTTAATTTGCCTTCCGTAATCGGTATTTGAACCGAAGCTCCCATTAGGGAAGTTTTGATATGCGCTGGCATATCATCAGGACCTTCATAGGTATGTATGTAATAAGATGCATTTTCAGGAACCATTTCATTCATATGACTTTCAAAATCAACGCGAACGGTTGGGTCCGCATTTTCATTGACGGTTAAACTGGCGGAAGTATGTTTGATAAAAACTTGCAACATGCCGGTCTGTATTTGATTTATTTCGGGAAGATTGTTAAGAATGGTTTCTGTAATAATATGGAAACCTCTTTGATGCGCCTTTAAACGGAGTTCTTTTTGAAACATTTTCATAGGTAAGTATATGAATTAATTGTAAAACTATTACCCTACCCTACCCTAATTTAGATCAGAAGAAATACCTTTGGCGACTTAAAAAGTAATTGTTATGGATTTATCGCAAATAAAAATGGTAGTAACCGATATGGACGGTACCTTGTTAAATTCAAACCATGAAGTCAGCGATCGTTTCTTTGAGCTTTTCGCAGAATTAAAAAAACGAAATATTCTTTTTGTTGCAGCAAGTGGTAGGCAATATAATAGCATTGTTGATAAACTCCATTCCATAAAAGATGATATTCTTGTAATTGCTGAGAATGGTGGTTATGTCGTACAGCAAGAAAAAGAACTTTTGGCAACTCCTTTAGGAAAAGATAAACGAACGCGAATACTTCAAACGCTTCAAGGTGTTCCAAATATTCACCCGGTGCTATGTGGTAAGCGAAGTGCCTATCTTACGGACCACTCTGATGCTTTTATTGAATTATTAAGACAATATTATTCAGACTTTGAAATCGTTGAAGATCTAAATCAAGTGGATACCGAAATCTTAAAAGTGGCGATTTATCATTTTGAAAGTTCTGAGCAATTTATCTATCCCACCGTAAAACATTTAGAAGGCGATTTGAAGGTAAAAGTTTCAGGTGCTAATTGGGTAGATATTTCTAGCCCTAATGCAAATAAAGGGTATGCGCTTGAAAAAATGCAAGAACGTTTTGGAATTTTGCCCGAAGAAACTATGGTTTTTGGGGACTACAATAACGACTTAGAAATGCTTGGGAAAGCAAAGTATAGTTTTGCAATGAAAAATGCACACCCTAATGTACTCAAAGTGGCCAGCTACAAAACTTCTACTAATGATGATTTTGGGGTAGAACGTATTTTAGAAAAACTGCTTTTGAGCAGACCAAAATAAACGTATTCCGTTAAAATACTTTTTAGTAAAATTAGAGCTTCCATTAGATACCCTTAAAGTCCCCTCAAAGGGACAATACCTGAATCACGTTTTTTGCTTTTTCTTTTGAGCCGCAGGAAATAACACATTGTTTAATATAAGCCGATACCCCGGTGAAGTGGGGTGTAACTCTAATTCTGTTTTTGGGTCCCCTACTCTATGTTGGTAATCTTCAGGGTCATGACCTCCGTAGAATGTAAAAAAGCCTTTCCCTTTAATTCCATGAATGTAGCGGGCTTCTTCATTACGCTTATTCTCGCCAAGAATCAAAACGTTTGATTTAATCTCCTTTCGCTCAAAAGAGGTAGTTTGACCCATAAAACCTTTCACCAAGGCGGTATGGTTTTGACATAGCATCGTTGGTACAGGGTCCCATTTTGCGGAAAAATCCATCAAAGAAAAATAATCAGATTCTTTGGGGATATTTCCTCTTTTTGAAGTCATATCTATCGACGAAAATTCATAGCGCAAGGGGTTTCGCTCCAAGGTAAAATCTTTAAAAGCAAAGGTTTTACTAAAATCTAATTTGCTTTGATAGTTTGCATCGGAAGGGTCTCCATCAAACATGGGCTCACAAATATCTACTCCGTCAGAAGCAGCTAAAGCAATATCAAAACTATCGGTAGCAGAACACATGGCGAACATAAAACCTCCGCCAATTACATAATTTCTAATCTTCAAGGCAACCCCTCTTTTTTCTTCAGATACCTTAGTATAACCTAATTTGGTTGCTAAAGCTTCTGCATCTTGCTTTTGCTGAATGTACCAAGGGGCAGCTCTATATGCTCCATAAAATTTTCCGTATTGACCTGAAAAATCTTCATGATGCAAGTGCAACCAATCGTACAAAGCCAGTTGATCATCCAAAACTTCTTCGTCGTAAACGGTTTCATATGGAATTTCGGCATAGGTCAAAACCATTGTTACAGCATCATCCCAAGGTTGTTTTCCTTTGGGTGAATATACGGCAACTTTCGGGGCCTTTTCCAAAACTACGGCTTCCTGATTTTGAGAGGGACTGCTTATTGATTCTAAAATACTTTGTGTTTGCCCATCGGACAAAATCTCAAATGAAACGCCTCTAATCTGGCATTCTTTGCGAATGTTATCTCCGTCGGGTAATAAAAAAGAACCCCCGCGATAGTTTAATAACCATTGTACTTTTTGCTGTTTGGTTAATACCCAATACGTAATTCCATAGGCCTTTAAATGATTTTTTTGACCTTCAGCATCCATTGGGATTAGTATGGAACTAGCTGAAATTTGTGCAGCAAAGAGAAAAAAGAGCAAAGAGAAAAGATTAATTCGCATAAACCTATTGTTGTGGTGACTATTCAAAGGTATAGGAAAAATGGGACTGTAGGATTTTTGGTGTAGTTAAAGGTTTTCAATAATACTAGTTTCACATTAGGCCCTTTGCATTTAATCAACATGTCAAGCTTAACCGCAAGGATCACAAAGGAATTCTCAAAGAACGCTAAGAGTTTATAACTTAATAATTAAAAAGGAACATCATTATCATCAGGATTCTCATTCATCGAACTGCCAAAAGCTTCATCAGCACTTGGAAGACCTTTTGTAACAAAAGGATTGTCGTCGCCTTCATTCATCTTTGATTGGAATTCAAAAGGAGAATCAAAATCGTCAAGGTTATCAAATTTACCGAGGTTACCAATAAACTTCAAACGAATACTATCTAAGCCACCATTACGGTGTTTGGCAACAATAAATTCTGCCTGACCTTGCGTAGGCGACCGTTCTTCATCATCCCATTCATCAATTTTGTAGTATTCAGGTCTAAAAATAAAAGATACAATATCAGCATCTTGCTCAATCGCACCCGATTCACGTAAATCTGAAAGTATAGGTCTCTTACTACCTCCACGAGTTTCAACGGCACGTGATAATTGCGATAATGCAATGACAGGTATATTAAGTTCTTTGGCTAAAGCTTTTAGGTTTCTAGATATAGTTGAAATTTCTTGTTCGCGATTACCATTTTTACCAGTACCACCAGCAGTCATTAGCTGCAAGTAATCAATAATGATGATTTTTATATTATGCTGTGAAGCCAGACGTCTTGCCTTTGCTCTAAGATCAAATATGGATAAAGAGGGAGTATCATCAATAAATAAAGGGGCTTTTTCTAAGGCCTTTACTTTTACGTTCAACTGCTCCCATTCGTGTTTTTCTAATTTACCCGTTCTTAGTTTTTCAGAAGAAAGTCCGGTTTCTGAAGAAATTAATCTTGTTATTAATTGAACAGAAGACATCTCACAAGAAAAGAATGCTACAGCGTGACCACCATCAACCGCCATATTCCTTGCCATAGATAAGGTCAAAGCCGTTTTACCCATACCCGGTCTTGCCGCTACAATAATCAAATCACTTGGTTGCCACCCTGAGGTCAGTTTGTCCAACTTATCAAAGCCAGTGGCGATACCACTCATTCCTTCTTTATTGGCAATTTCTTCAATACGTTTTTTGGCCTGTATAACCAAGTCTAAAGCAGTTTCTGCAGAACGCTTTAGATTGCCCTGAGTTACATCATATAACTTTGATTCAGCATTATCCAATAAGTCAAATACGTCAGTACCATCATCGTAAGCTTCTTCAATAATCTCGTTAGAGATTTTTATCAAACTACGCTGTATATACTTCTGCAGAATGATACGGGCATGAAACTCAATATGGGCAGAAGAAGCTACTTTTTGTGTCAGTTTTATAAGGTAAAAATCGCCACCAACGGATTCTAACCGACCATCTTTCTTTAATTGCGAAGAAACGGTTAATAAATCGACGGGTTCAGAAGTTTCAAACAACTTAAAAATGGCTTCGTAGACATATCTATGCGCATCTTTATAAAAAACATCAGGATGCAAGATATCTATTACTTCATCAACACCTTTCTTGTCAATCATCATCGCACCCAACACAACCTCCTCTAAATCAACTGCTTGAGGAGGTATTTTCCCTCTCTCAAGGTTGATTATGGTAGACTTGTCGATTTTACGACCAATAACGGGGTTGAGTTTCTCCATGGACACGAAAGTATGTAATTAACCTTAGGTTAACATGAATTGTACCTTTTGCGATATTCACAATTGGTAACAATTAAGTGTTTATAAGTTACGATTTTGTGTTGATAACAAAAAAAAACTGGGGAATTGATTCTCCAGATTTTTCTGAGCTTGCTAAAAGCTACATTTAACCGTTGAAAACGCCCATTTGAGCATATTTATCCATGCGCTGTTTTACGAGTTCTTTTGGGGATAACTTTTCTAATTCTGTAAAATGAGCTGTAATTTTATTCTTTACCGTATCAAAAGTTTTTGGTCGATTGCTATGAGCGCCACCTGCAGGTTCACGAATTATTTCATCAATAAGTTTTAATTTTTTCATATCGTTGGCCGTAAGTTTCAATGCTTCGGCAGCGATCTCTTTATACTCCCAACTTCTCCATAGAATGGAAGAGCAAGACTCAGGCGATATTACGGAGTACCATGTATTTTCTAACATCAATACCCGGTCGCCAACACCAATACCTAAAGCACCACCGGAAGCTCCTTCACCTATAATAACACAAATTATAGGTACTTTTAATCGAGTCATTTCAAGAATATTTCGAGCAATAGCCTCTCCTTGACCTCTTTCTTCTGCCTCAATTCCAGGGTAAGCACCAGGCGTATCAATCAAACAGATTACGGGAATACCGAATTTTTCTGCCGACTTCATTAATCGCAAAGCTTTTCGATAGCCTTCTGGGTTCGCCATACCGAAATTACGGTACTGACGTGTTTTGGTATTGTATCCTTTTTGTTGGCCAACAAACATATAGGTTTGATTACCAATCTTACCCAAGCCACCAATCATCGCTTTATCATCTTTTACATTTCGATCGCCGTGAAGCTCTAAAAATGTTTCTCCGCAAATAGCGTTGATATAATCAAGGGTATAGGGTCTATTTGGGTGTCTTGATAACTGAACTCGTTGCCATGCTGAAAGATTCTTGTAAATATCTTTGCGGGTTTCAGCAAGTTTTTTTTCAATCTGCTTGCATGTTTCAGTTACATCAACATCACTCTCTTCACCAATGACCATACACTTATCGAGTTGATCTTCTAGCTCTTTAATAGGCAGTTCAAAATCTAAGTATTCCATCTATTTAGTAGGTTTAGGTATCGTTTGTTTAACTTGGCAAATATAAAATATAATCCCTTACCCTCTACTTTCTTTTTTCAACTTCCCTTGGTTTTTAATAATGCCGTTAGCAATGACCGTTGACAATATTATAACTGCACCTACATAGAACATGGGATTCATTTGTTCACTATCGCCTAAAATTACATACGCTAATATAATTCCGTAAACTGGCTCTAGGTTTACCGTTAGGATTACTGTATAAGGGCTTATATATTTCATAACCTGTACTCCACCAATAAATGCATAAGCGGTACAAAAGGACGCCAGAACACCTATAAAAATCCAATCGTTTTGAGAAAGTTGAAAAAACTCTCTTGTGAACCCTCCTTGCAATCCCAAAAAAACGGTCAATAATAGCACACCTATACTGAGCTCGTAAAATGAAATGAGAGTGGGTTTTTCCTTTTTGACCAATTTTCCATTAATTAAAGTGAAAATTACACTCAGGAATGCCGACAATAGGGCCAATAATATACCAATGCTATATTGAGTCTCTACTTTAAAAATTAGGACCAGTCCTAGAATTACGATTATACCAAAGAAAAGCTCATACCAAATTATTTTTCTTCCATACCAAACGGGTTCTATTAATGCAGTAAAAAAGGCACCCGTCGACATTGTAGCTAGTGCTATGGAAACATTAGAAACTTTTATAGCCATAAAGAAAGTAACCCAATGTAGCGCAAGAGCACCACCGGCTAATGCCAAAGTCAAAAAGGTTCTTTTAGAGACTTTTAAAGAATACTTTTTAAAAGCTATGAATACTAAAATTAAAATAGAGGCAATACCCATGCGATACCAAACAAGCGGCAAGGCATCAATTGTTATGAGTTTACCTAGTACGGCAGTAAAACCCCAAATAAAAACTATAAAATGAAGGTGTACATAGTTTTTTAGTTTTGAGTTCATCACCGTAGTTCTCTTTATTTGCTACCGTTTTGCTTGCTGTAATAGATAAAAAGCAAGAATCCCGAAAAAAAGATTTGGAACGACAACTGCAGTCAAAGGCGAAAGACCTGCTTGCTCAGCCAAGGTGCTAAAAATTCGATCAAAAAAGATAAACACAAATGCTACTACGATACCTATTAAAAGGTTTAATCCCATTCCCCCGCGACGCTTGATCGAAGCCACACCGACAGCAATGATGGTTAAAATAAAAACACTTAGCGGTAAGGCCCAGCGCTTGTACTTTACAAGCACATAGGCATTAATATTAGAAGCTCCTTTCTTGCGCTGATCTTCAATAAAATTATTCAGTTCAAGTAGGTTTTTCGTTTCCGCAACGTATGACACAGGGGTTAAGTCATCAATTTTAAAAGTAAATAAGGTGTCTAACCTTCGTTTAGTTTCTACAATAGCAGTATCACCACGTATTGTTCTTTTGCGATATGATGTCAACCGATATAAGCTGTCTTTTTCAATCCACCGAATACTACCTGCAGATATCTTGAAGTCTAAGGTATTGTTCTCCTTGAAACGTTCAAAGGTAAAATCTCTACCATTATTTCTAGCTGGATCAAAGCTACTTACATAAATAAAATCATTTTCGTTAAGTTGATTGTAAATATTAGTAGTAATGCGGTCTTGTCGACCTTTCTTTAAGTACTTATACTTGAATTCGTTAAAGCCCTTACTTGCAGCTGGCACAACAAACATTCCCATTAACAGCATTACAATTGCTACAATCGTTGCGCCTATCATATATGGCCTTAAAAAGCGATTGAAAGAAATGCCCGAACTCAAAATAGCGACAATCTCTGTATTGCTTGCCAACTTAGAAGTAAAGAAAATTACCGAAAGAAAAAGAAATATGGGAAACAAGAAATTACCAATATAGATACTAAAATCAGCAAGGTATGCCAAGACTTCATTCAATGGCGCCTCATTGTCTTGAATTTTGCTAATTTGCTCCGCAAGATGAGCCATTATCCCAATAGGAATAAACAGTAACAACATCACAATAAATGTGAGCAGGTATTGCTTGAGTATGTATTTGTCTAAAATGGTCACGTTATAGGCGTTTGTCCATTTGTTTTACCATCATGTTTTTCCATGTTACGAAATCTCCAGCTAAAATATGTTTTCTAGCTTCGCGAGTCAACCAGAGATAGAAACCTAGATTATGAATAGTAGCAATTTGTTTTCCTAAATATTCATTGGCTGCAAATAAGTGTCTCAAATAAGCTTTTGAATATTCAAGGTCGACAAATGTAATTCCCATTTCATCTACGGGTGAAAAGTCATCCGCCCACTTTCTATTTTTTATGTTTATGGTACCATGTGCTGTAAATAACATTCCGTTTCTAGCATTTCTAGTCGGCATCACACAGTCAAACATATCAATACCCAAAGCAATATTTTCTAGAATATTAATAGGAGTACCTACTCCCATTAAATATCTAGGCTTGTCTTCTGGTAAAATCTCAGTCACCACCTCGGTCATAGCGTACATTTCTTCGGCTGGTTCACCAACTGATAATCCGCCAATAGCGTTTCCTTCAGCACCAGCATTCGCGATGTATTCCGCCGATTGCTTTCGTAAATCTTTATATGTAGAACCTTGAACTATCGGAAAAAACGTCTGAGAATAGTCATACTCAAAAGGTGTTTTTTCAAGATGCGCAATACAACGATCTAACCAACGATGTGTCATATGCATTGACCGCTTTGCATACCCATAATCACAGGGATACGGCGTACACTCATCAAAAGCCATAATAATGTCGGCCCCTATAACACGCTGTATTTCCATCACATTCTCAGGAGTGAACCAATGCGTTGACCCATCAATATGTGATTTAAATTTTACACCTTCCTCTTTTATTTTTCGATTTGCTGAAAGTGAATACACTTGATAGCCACCACTATCGGTCAGGATATTACGATCCCAACCCATAAACTTGTGCAAACCACCGGCTTTCTTTAAAACGTCAATTTTGGGTCGTAGAAATAGATGATAGGTATTTCCTAAAATAATATCTGGATTGATGTCTTCTTTCAGTTCTCGCTGATGCACCGCCTTTACAGAAGCAACCGTTCCAACCGGCATAAAAATAGGAGTTTCAATAGTACCGTGATCGGTGACCATTGTAGCTGCACGAGCTCTGCTTTGCGGATCAGTATGTGCTAAGGTAAATTTCATTGGCAGATAATAGCGGCAAAGATAGTTAACTGCTATGCATAATTTCCTTAACAGGAATATAAAGTTAATCCAAGTTCGAAATACGAAATACGCGGGGCGAAGTTTTGAAATGGAAGAAAACAATCTCGAATAATAACATCAACAAATAGACAAATAAACTTTTATTGTAATTAAACTAAAAACTGCATACTGCTACTGCCAATTGCATACTTTAAAATCGTTGATAAATTATAATAACTCCCGCTTGTTTACCCAAAAGATTGCGATTACTTTTGAGGCCACTAATATATATAGTAAAAAATGCCAAAATTAGAAGAATTACAAGATATCGTTGTACAGACCCGTAGAGATATTCTGCGCATGGTTCACAAAGTAAATTCTGGCCACCCTGGTGGTTCTTTAGGATGTACTGAATTTTTAGTCGCGCTCTATAACGAAGTGATGGTTTTAAAAGAAGGTTTTGATATGGACGGTATCAATGAAGACCTTTTCTTCTTATCTAACGGTCATATATCACCTGTCTTTTATAGTGTATTGGCTAGAAAGGGATACTTTCCTGTGGATGAATTAAGCACTTTTCGATTGATTAATTCGAGGTTACAAGGGCACCCTACTACGCATGAAGGTTTACCGGGTATTCGTATAGCTTCTGGATCTTTAGGACAGGGAATGTCCGTTGCTATTGGAGCAGCTCAAGCTAAAAAACTGAATGGCGACTCAAAATTAGTGTATAGTCTACATGGCGATGGAGAATTGCAGGAAGGTCAAAACTGGGAAGCTATTATGTATGCATCCGGTAAAAAAGTAGATAACCTAATCTCAACTATTGATTTAAACGGACAACAGATTGACGGTTCTACGGATGATGTATTACCGATGGGAGATTTGAAAGCCAAGTTCGAAGCTTTCGATTGGGATGTACTAGAAATCAAAGAAGGAAATAATCTAGAAGCCATCATTAAAGGTATGCAAGAGGCTAAAAGCAGAACCGGTAAAGGAAAGCCCGTTTGTGTATTGTTACATACCGTTATGGGTAATGGTGTTGATTTTATGATGTATACTCATGCTTGGCATGGTAAAGCACCTAGTGATGAACAATTAGAAAACGCATTGGGACAAAATGCTGAAACATTAGGGGATTATTAAGCCTGAGCTTTTAAACAAATAGATTACAATCAAAAAATCTTGCTTTAGCGGGAATGAAAATATAAGTAGATGACCAAATATACAGATCAAGGAAAAAACGATACAAGAAGTGGCTATGGTGCAGGAATGACCGAGTTGGGTAGAACAAACCCTAACGTGGTAGTGCTATGTGCTGACTTAGTTGGCTCTTTGAAAATTCAAACGTTTATTGATGAAAACCCTGAGCGTTTCTTTCAAATTGGAATCGCAGAAGCCAATATGATGGGTATCGCTGCCGGACTAACCATTGGCGGCAAAATTCCTTTCACAGGTACATTCGCCAACTTCTCGACAGGAAGGGTTTATGACCAGATTCGTCAATCTATTGCTTATTCAGGTAAGAATGTAAAAATTTGTGCTTCACATGCGGGAATTACTTTAGGTGAAGATGGAGCGACACATCAAATTTTAGAAGATATTGGGTTAATGAAAATGTTGCCGGGCATGGTGGTTATCAATCCTTGTGATTATAACCAGACTAAGGCTGCTACCATTGCTATTTCGAAATATGAAGGTCCTGTATATTTACGTTTTGGTCGACCGAAAGTAGCGAACTTCACTCCTGTTGATCAAAAATTTGAAATCGGAAAAGCCGTGATGTTAAGTGAAGG
>RCNE010002157.1_pt1 | contig 10604 bp, 10 predicted proteins | sample 2041361 | NCBI WGS metagenome assembly RCNE01 (sample SAMN09708229, study PRJNA481090) | Marine sediment metagenome, whole genome shotgun sequencing project.
AAGTCATGCGCAGCAAGGCAGCTCTTCAGAATCTTGTCACGCAAGACAAGATCAACGAAACCGAATTGCTGCGACTACTACACGATAAGGACAGGGCGCCGGTCGGTGAGATAGAAAGCGAGCATCTATCCTTTGAAAAAGCACACGCGATCAGCTCACCGTTTATTGTCATGCCCGACTATGGAACACGCTGTTCCAGCGTTGCTGTTGCCAACGCTCGTGGCGACTGGCGCTTCAAGGAGCGACGCTTCGATGCCAGCGGTCAGCCCGCCGGTGACTCAACTTTTACGATTCAATCGTCAGGCGAGAATCCGGGTTAACCAAGCGCTGATATCGTCAATTTCTGGCGGGCAAACGGCATGTGCCATCGGATACTCATGCCACTCGATGCTATAACCCAATGCAGTCAGTTTTTTCGCAGACTCGCGGGCCCACTCCAATCGCAACACAGGATCGAAGGAACCGTGCGCCATGAAGATGGGCAAGTCCCTGCGGCTTACTGCGTCTTCAATACCATCCTCGATCGCAAGATAAGTTGATAGCGCCATCAGGCCGGCAATGTCATGTTTTGTATGCAAGGCAGTATTGATTGCAACCGCTCCGCCCTGCGAGAAACCCGCGATAACAATCTTTCTCGGCGCAATGCCGCGTTCGATCTCGCGCGCGATTAGCGAATCAAGGAATATAGAACTGCGCTTCAAATCGTCCTCGTTCGTGCGTCCCTCTGCATCGAAACTCAAAATGTCATACCACGAACGCATTTCCATGCCGCCATTCACGGTGACGGCCTGCACCGGCGCGTGCGGAAACACAAAGCGCAAGGCCAGATCTATTGGCAGTCTAAGCTCGGGCACAATGGCCTCGAAATCATGCCCATCGGCACCGAGACCATGCAACCAAATAACGCTGCCAACGGGATTTCTGCCGGTTACAACCTCGACCGCATCGGGGTCCTGCATGATCAAGCTCCAGAATTCGCCAAAGCCGCGCAGTGTAACGCAGAAAGTTCGCTGGAAGGAGCGTTAGACACTTGACTCTTTATGCGCATGATGTTCAAATTATGCGCATATTTATGCGCGCTCTTATGAGAGATCAATCATGCCGAATACCGACCACCAATTGCGCCGCGATGCGATTCGAAAGCTACTGCTGGCAGGGCCTGCAGCAACTCAAGGGTCACTGGTAGCCGCGTTGACGGCCGCTGGTTATGGCGCGACTCAGTCGAGTGTCAGCCGCGATTTACGCGAACTCGGTGCCATTAAGACCGGCAAGGGCTATGAGCTGCCGAACGAAAACCTGGACGGCGATCAACAGATGGCGGCGGTCGGTAATTTACTGCGTGGTACGGAACCTGCCGGACCGAACTTACTGGTTGTCAGGACCGCAATTGGCGCCGCGCAACGGGTTGCCCTGGCCCTCGATCGCTGCAAGTGGCCGGAAGTCATCGGCAATATTGGTGGTGACGACACGGTTTTCGTCGCTACAAAAAGCGGCATGGCACAGAAAAACCTTATCAATAAAATTGAGCATCAACTGCGATGAACGACGACACCTCACCCATAATCCTTGCGTTTTCCGGCGGCCTCGACACTTCATTTTGTGTGCCATGGTTAAAAGAAACCTACGGTCGCGACGTAATAACAGCCTGTGTTGATACCGGTGGCATCGATGCGCAAGCTGCAATCGCATTGCAAGACAGGGCAATGGCGCTAGGTGCGATCGAGCATGTTCTGATCGACGCTAAACAAGACTATTTCGACAATGTCATTCGTTACCTGATTGCTGGAAATGTATTACGCGGTCAGGCTTACCCATTATGCGTCGGCGCAGAGCGAGGGTTGCAAGCTGAAAGGCTCGCGCAGATAGCCAAACAACGTGGCGCAACAACAGTCGCTCACGGTTGCACCGCAGCAGGTAATGATCAGGTGCGCTTCGAAGTCGCATTACGAACGTTAAATCCAAGCCTGACTATTCTGGCACCGGTTCGCGACAACAGCTGGGTTCGTGAAGAACAGTTAGCTTATCTCGAAGACCATGAACTGCCGCTGCCAGCTCAAGGCTCAGACTATTCAATCAATCGCGGACTGTGGGGAATCTCGATTGGCGGCCAGGAGACCTTAACCTCGCAGGCCTCTATACCGGAGTCCGCCTGGGTTTTATCGGCGAATGCATTTTCTGCGCCGCTGGAACCATCAACACATACGCTCGAATTCAAACACGGCATTCCAGTCGCCCTCGATGGCAAAGTCATGTCGCCGATTGAGTTGATTGAAGCGCTTGAAGCTCTCGCCGGTGCCTACGGAATCGGCCGCGGCATACACCTTGGCGACACCGTGCTTGGCACAAAAGGTCGGGTAGCATTCGAAGCACCGGCTGCCATCACTTTAATTACGGCACACCGTGAGCTGGAGAAGCTTGTATTGAGTGCACAACAAATGCGCATCAAAGACAGCACGTGTGCCGTTTATGGAGACCTGGTGCACGAAGGGAAACAGCTGGACCTTGCTTGCGATGATATCGAAGCGCTGTTGAGATCATCGCAACGACGCGTTAGCGGTAGCGTTCAATTTGGACTACGTCCAGGTCAGCTATTTATCGAAGGGACTTCTTCACCACACTCGCTGCTCGCCGCAACCAAGGGTGTGTACGGTGAATCCGCCGGAGAGTGGACCGCTGCGGACGCCGTTGGATACGCACGCATCATGTCGCTGACCGGTTCACTGCAAACTCGCGCGGCTGGGAAATAGAATGAAAAACATCGTCGTCGATAAAATCGCGTCCGTCGCGCAACACAATGATCTTGCATCTGAACTCAGACTATCGCCAGACATCCCTTGTGAAGAGGGCGTGTTGATCGCAGTGCGTGTTCTGAATAACAAGACCCGCTACAACCAGTTGGAACTCACCTCCGGTCGTATGGCGACGGTAACGATGGGAGACATCGTTGTTGGCGCGTTAGGGCATCGCAATGCGTTGCGCGGCTATTCAGGACATTTGCCAACCGGGCTTGAAGTAGGTGACAACGTGCAGCTTTTGAATATCGGCGGCGTGATTGGCATTTGTGACTCGGCGAATCCTGATGTCGGCGCACCGTTCAATTGTGAAGTGCTCGGCACGGTACTCGAGTTTCCCTACCTGGGTGAACGTATTGGTGTTCCCGCACGCGCTGGGGCCACGACATTGGACAAGAATGCCACTCTCGACGCGAACGGCGTCCCGGTTGTTGCACTGGCAGGCACTTGCATGGACTCCGGCAAGACGGCAGCCGCCTGCGCGATTGTTGGCCGGCTGCGCCATCTCGGCCTGAATGTTGCTGCCTGCAAAGCGACCGGCGTATCGCTGCGTCGCGATGTGCTGGCGATGGAAGACGCGGGAGCTGAGGACACGATGATCTTTTCCGATCTCGGCGTAATGACGACCACTGAAGATAACGGTCCGGCCCTGACACGATCGCTACTAACCAGCCTTGCAGAGAAAAAACCAGATGTCATTGTCCTCGAACTGGGTGACGGCCTGCTCGGCTCATATGGAGTAGCGGCGATACTGGCCGACGCACAAATTCACGCAGCGATGACTGCAGTCGTACTGTGTGCAAACGACCCGGTCTCGGCCTGGGGCGGCGCAAAAATATTGCGCGACGAATTCAATATCGAGCCTGCCGTAGTCACCGGCCCTGCAACCGACAACGATGTCGGCATTGATCAAATCGCCGCGCGGCTCTCCTTGCCCGGTATCAACGCGCTATCAAACGGAGTCGCCCTTGGGGACGCCATTGCTGCGCTGCTAGAAGGTGAAAAGGTTTGAGCAAGACTATTCAGGCTGTAGTGATCGGCGCCAGTGGCTACGTCGGCGGCGAACTGCTGCGACTACTGGCAAACCACCCGGAATTCAAACTGGCTGCTGCCGTTTCAGACAGTCGCGCAGGCGATAAGATTTCGAATACGTTCGCGCATCTGTCGCAGGTGCTAGGCGATGCGAAGTTTACCGCCAGAGACCAATGGTCAGGGTCAATTCCTGATGGCAGCAATGTTGCTTTGTTCTCGGCTGCGCCGCATGGCGCTGCTGCGAAAACTATTGCGGACGCGTTGGCAACCGCAAGCAGCAAAGGTCTGCGAATACATGTTGTCGATTCTTCAGCCGACTTTCGTTACTCGCAGCAAGCTGATTGGGAGGCCGTATACGGCGCAACGCACGGCGCACCGCAGCTATTGGAACAATTCACTTGCGCTGTCCCGGAGCATCTTACGTCAATCGAAACACCGCACGTCGGCCACCCGGGCTGTTTCGCAACAGCCACTTTGTTGGCAGCCGTGCCATTGATGCGCTCCGGCCTGAGCGAATCCGACCTGTTTGTCGCGGGCGTAACTGGCAGTACCGGTTCAGGACGCAGTCCGCAAGCCGGCACGCATCACCCAGAGCGCAACAGCAATATGTATGCGTACAAGCCACTCAATCACCGTCATTCGCCAGAGGTTGCAGCGCTTGCTGCCGCCGCAAGCGGTCAAAAAACGAATCTGCATTTCGTGCCGCACTCCGGTCCGTTCGCAAGGGGAATCCACGTCACGTTGCAGGCCATGGCGAAGTCCAGCGTTACGGAAGATCAACTACGAGACGTCTTCATTGCAGCGTATGCCAATTCGCCGTTCGTTGAAGTGGTTGCTGGCACACCGAAATTGAAGAACGTGGTCGCCAGCAATATGTGTCACTTGAGTGTCGCGACCGACGGCGATTCAATTGTCGTCATGAGCGCCATCGACAACCTCGTAAAAGGGGCTGCTGGCGGCGCGATTCAGTGGATGAATAGACTCTGGGAATTGCCGGAGACCGCGGGTCTTACCGCCGCAGCGCCGGGGTGGACCTGATGACGGACGCGCGAAATCGCGAAGCAGCCGTCACTATCCCGGTGTACGGCCAACTACCGTTTGTCCCGGAAAGCGCCAGCGGCTGCGAAATCCTGACGCAGGATGGTCGCCGCATTCTGGATTTGTACGGTGGTCATGCGGTGGCCGCATTGGGCTACGCTCACGCCGGTTTGGTAGACGCAATAAGCGAGCAAAGCAAGAAATTACTCTTTCAAAGCAATGCGGTCGCGCTCGACATTCGCGCGCAAGCTGCTGAAAAGCTCACCAGCGTTGCGCCACGCGGCCTTGATCGCGCCTTCTTCGTGAATTCTGGTGCAGAGGCGAATGAAAACGCACTTCGCATCGCCTGTATGGCAACGGGACGTAAGAAAGTTTTGGCCATTAGCCACGGTTTTCACGGCAGGACAGCCGCGGCAGCCGCCGTTACCTGGAATTCTGATCGCTGGTACGGATTTCCATCGAAGCCATTCGCAGTTGATTTTATTCCGCGTGATGATGTTGACGCGGCGATGGATATGATCGGTGATGACATCGCTGCCGTGATTTTTGAACCCGTCCAGGGCATCGCCGGCGCATATGATTTGTCAGGCGAATTCTTACGGGCCTTGCGAAGCAAGACAGAGCAACATGGCGCATTGTTGATCGCAGATGAAGTTCAATCTGGCATGGGCCGATGCGGGGAGTTCTTCGCAACTCAATTACACGGTATCGAGCCCGACATTCTGACCAGCGCGAAAGCGCTCGGTGGCGGCATACCTTGCGGTGCCGTTCTGTGTACTCACGCTATTGCCGCAAACCTTGGGCCGGGTGACCTTGGAAGTACGTTCGGCGGTGGCCCGATCGCTGCCGCCGCTATCGTTGCGACAATTGACGCCATCAAAAACGAAAATCTGTTACAAAACGTCCGGTCCTGCGAGCTCGCAATTCGCAAACATTGCATTACGGGGCCGGTAATCCGGATTCAGGGCAAAGGCCTGCTCCTTGGACTGGTTTGTGACCGGGCAGCGGCAGACGTACGAAGCTCTTTGTTAGAACAAGACATCTTGGTCGGCGGCAGTTCAGATCCGAACGTATTAAGGGTACTAGCCCCGCTGGTGCTTCAAAAACAACACATAGAACAGTTCGCCGCGGCGTTAAAAAACGTCTCTCGTGGATGAATAAAAGGACATCAGAATGAAAGCGTTTAATGATTTGGCCGATTTTTCGAATGAAGAGATTTCTGAGTTAGTAGCGCTGGCCGGCCGCCTCGACAAACATCCTGAGCCGGACGCACTTAAGGGCAAAGTGCTGTCTTTGCTTTTTCTTAGTCCTTCACTACGGACACTGGCATCTTTTCAGGCGGCCATGACGCGTCTCGGCGGGGGCTCGTTTGTCATTTCTCCTGACATGTCTATCCACGGTCTGGAAACACGACCGGGAATAGTTATGGATGGTTCAGCAGCTGAGCATATTCGGGAAGCGATGCCTGTAATCGCTTCGTACGGAGACGCCATCGGTATTCGAGCCTTTGCCGAACGCAAAAATATTAGTGACGACATGGCTGAAAATGAGTTTAAGGCACTGACTGATCTGGTAGACACACCGTATATCAACATGGAGTCCGCCATGAATCACCCTTGCCAAAGTCTCGCTGACTGGAAGACGATGGATGATTTCGGTGTCCCTGCAAACGGCGGAAAATTCGTTCTCAGTTGGGCCTATCACCCTCTGGCACTGCCGTTAGCGGTCCCCGCTGCGACATTGCATATGGCTGCGAAACGCGGCATGGACGTAACCGTTTTACGTCCGGAAGGCTTCGAGCTTCCCGATGAATTGATGCAAAAAGCGAAATCTGCAGCAGCCAGCTCAGGTGGCTCGGTAACGGAAACAGATCAACGCGGCGAAGCATTGCAAGATGCGCAAATCATCTATGCGAAATCCTGGTCATCAACACGGCACTACGGCGACAGGCTAAGCGACCAAAAACTGCGAGAGCAGTATCTCGACTGGTGCGTCGATGAGACGTGGTTTAACAGCGCCGACGAGGAATGTCGATTCATGCATTGCTTACCCGTGCGACGGGGTGTGGTGGTAGCCGACGAAATTCTTGATGGACCCAGAAGCATCGTCATTCCCGAGGCACGCAACAGAATGCTTGCGCAGATGGCTGTGCTGCATCAAATGCTGGGAGGATCGTCGTGAGCGCCAGTAAAGATCGCGCGATTGTTGTCTCGGCACTAAAACATGCAGCACCGTATATCCGTCTGTTTAAAGGCAAAGTCTTCGTCATCAAAGTGGGTGGAGAGGTATTTGTCGACGCCGCAAGAACCAAACCTCTGATGGAACAAGTTGGTCTCCTGCATCAGGTCGGCATCCGCGTAGTGCTGGTACATGGTGGTGGACCACAATCGACTGAACTTGCAACCGCGCTCGGCTTGGACACTACCTTCATCGACGGGCGGCGCGTCACCGACGACAACTCTTTGAGCGTCGCCACTATGGTTTTGAACGGCCAGATCAACACGCGGATTCTTGCCACTTGCCGTGACCTCGATATTCCGGCTGTTGGCATTAGCGGTATCGACGCGGGATTGATTAGAGCTCATAAACGCCCACCGGTTGCTCGCGAAGGCGACTCGCCAATTGACTACGGTTTCGTCGGCGATATCGATTCTGTAGAAGCCGACATTCTGCGCAAGCAGCTGGATAACGGTTTGATGCCGGTCGTGAGCCCATTGTCCTGCGACGAATCCGGCACTATTCTTAATATCAACGCCGACACTGTCGCCGCAGCTATCGCTGCCGAACTCGACGCCGAGAAGCTGATTCTCGCCACCGGCGCGGCCGGCATTCTCGAAGACGTGAACGACCCCAGTTCCTTGATCAGCTATATCGATCGCGCGGCGTTACAGAAACTGCGCGATTCGGGCAGTCCCGCGGACGGCATGCTGCCAAAGGCAGCCGCCATAGACTACGCCATTTCAAACGGCGTGCATCGCGTGCACGTCATCTCCAGCAAGTTGCCAGACAGCATCCTGCTCGAAGTCTTCACCAATGAAGGCACCGGCACGCTGGTGGTCGACGACATCGACGGACTGTCGCCCGCAGAACAAAGTCAGAACAAATGAGCCGACTCTGGGAAAAGGGCCTGCCGTTAGATGAGAGGGTGCTGCGCTACACCGCTGGCGAGGATCACAAACTGGACGCGCGCCTGGTTCCCTACGATGTGCGCGGGTCAATTGCACATGCGGAAATGCTGGCGGATCAGGACCTGATCAGCAGCGACGACCGCGATGCGATTCGCGATGGATTGCACGAGCTTCTGGCAAGTTTCGAAGCCGGCAGCTGGGAAATTCGACTCGAAGACGAGGACGTACATACAGCCCTGGAAAGCCGCCTGACTGATGCTATCGGAGCAGCTGGCGGTCGCCTGCATCTTGGCCGATCACGAAACGATCAGGTGCTTACGGCGCTGCGACTGTACCTGCGCGATACGGCTGCCGATCTGTCCGCTCGTGTTGGCAAACTGCGCAGCTCTATCAGCGGCCTCAGCAAACGGCAGGGCGAAATCGAGTTGCCAGGCTACACACACATGCAACATGCCATGCCTTCATCAGTCGCCCTTTGGTGCGGCGGTTTTGACGAAGGCTTTGGCGACGCAGAAACCGGTTTACAGGCCGTTCGACGACGCATCAACAAGAATCCACTTGGCAGTGCAGCAGGATACGGTACGCCGGGACTGGCGCTGAATCGCGATGCGACAACGGCAAAACTCGAGTTCGAGGTAACTCAAGAACCCGTTACTGCCGTGCAGCTATCGCGCGGTAAAGCGGAAAGCGCATTGCTGTTCGAAATTACACTGTTGATGCAAGACATCAGCCGCATGGCCAGTGATCTGTTGATGTTCTACACGCAGGAATTCGCTTTCATAAAGCTGGCGGCCGAAGTTACGACTGGCTCGTCGATCATGCCGCAGAAAAGAAATCCTGATGTACTCGAATTGCTGCGCGCATCGTCAGCCACTACTCAGGCGTGCCTCGACGAATCCTTGATGATTACGGCAAAACTACCGTCTGGATACCATCGCGATCTACAACGCCTCAAGTCACCGCTGTTCCGCTCCATCGATCTCGCTGTGGAGAGCGTCGACATCATGGCCTACCTGCTCGATGGCGTGGAATTTCTTGCTGACAATATTCACCTCGACGACGGAATATTCGCGACGGCAGAAGCCTACCGCTTAGTGCAGGAAGAGGGCATTCCGTTTCGCGACGCCTATCGTCAGGTAGCAAAACGATACGCAAAATAATGCCCTTCCGGTGCGTGTGGCTCTATACTTGATGAATCGCTACTGACACCCTATGAGAGTCAACTACATGAAACGTTTGACGTTCCTGATGACCGCTATTTCCGCAGTATTCCTGTTCTCTGGCTGCGGCCAGAGCGGCCCACTCTTTGTGCCTGGCGCCCCAAGCCAAATGGCCGTGCCGCCGTCGCAACAATCAACTGACGACGCCGAAGAGGAAGAGCAGGAATCCAGTGAAGATTCCTCCGAGTCCGAGTAGTTGTCAGTAAACCCATGACCGACCTCGTTCTTATCGACGGGTCCTCGTACCTGTATCGCGCTTTTCACGCGCTGCCGCCGCTCACCAATTCAAATGGTGAGCCGACCGGCGCATTGCATGGCGTACTGACGATGATCCAGAAGCTGCTGCGTGAAGAGCAACCAACTCAGGTTGCCGTAGTGTTCGATGCGCCCGGAAAAACATTTCGCGACGATCTTTACGCCGACTACAAGGCACATCGACCGCCAATGCCGGATGAGCTCCGCTCACAGGTACAGCCGATACTCGACGCCGTCGAAGCCATGGGTTTGCCGCTATTGCGTGTGTCAGGCGTTGAGGCTGACGACGTTATCGGCACTTTGTGCAAACAGGCAGCGGACAAGGGCATCAAAGTACTCGTGTCGACAGGCGACAAGGACTTGGCGCAACTCGTCAACGACAAAGTCACTTTGATCAATACCATGAACGACTCACGCATGGATCGCGACGGTGTAAAGGCAAAGTTCGACGTCTACCCAGAGCAGATCATTGACTATCTGGCGCTTGTCGGTGATACCTCGGACAACATACCCGGCGTTCCCAAGGTTGGTGCCAAAACCGCGGCGAAGTGGCTTAATTTGTATACCAGCGCCGACGGCATCGTCGAAAATTCAGATGAGATAAAAGGCAAAGTCGGCGATAGCCTGCGCGACAACGTCGAACAGCTCCGACTCTCACAGCAACTTGCGACCATTCGTTTGGATCTTGATCTCGACACAGGCATCGACGATTTACTGCCTCGCGAGGCCGACCGCAATAGATTGCGTGAGCTCTTCAGTCACTACGAATTGCGCTCAATGCTGAGTCAGCTTGACGAAGACAACGAACAAGCGGCGAGCCCTGTCTCAAGCCCTGCCGAAAAGAACAGCGACGCGCAGTACGAAACCGTTCTCACCTGGGATGCATTTGACCGCTGGTTACAAGCCATCGACCAGGCTGAGCTCACCGCTCTTGATACAGAAACCACGAGCATTAACTACATGCAGGCGGAAATCGTCGGCCTGTCTCTGTCAGTAAGCGCCGGTGAAGCCGCATACATCCCACTGACTCACGATTACCCGGGCGCACCGGATCAGCTGCCGCGCGATGACGTATTGGAAAAACTGCGCGGCTGGCTGCAAGACAATAGCAAGAAAAAAGTCGGCCACCATCTAAAATA
>RCNE010002163.1_pt1 | contig 10590 bp, 10 predicted proteins | sample 2041361 | NCBI WGS metagenome assembly RCNE01 (sample SAMN09708229, study PRJNA481090) | Marine sediment metagenome, whole genome shotgun sequencing project.
TCGGTGGCGTAGACGGCTCGCGCCCCAAGCGCCTTGGCGACGGCGATCGCCATCGCTCCAACCGGACCCGAGCCGGTGACGAGCACCTTTCGCCCGGCAACCGACGGGACCGTCGCGGTATGAACGGCGTTCCCGAAGTTCTCCTGGAGCGACGCAACCGACAACGGCATACTCGGAGGATCGGGCCATGCGTTTTGGGCGGGCACCACGACGTACTCTGCGTAGGCACCGTCACGGTGGACTCCGAGGATCTGCGTCTTCGGGCAGAGATGACCTTGACCGGTCCGGCACCAGGCGCAGATGTTGCAGACAACGTGCGACTCTGCGGAGACAAGCTGCCCGATCTCCGGCTCGGTCACGTTCGCACCGCGATCCACAACGACGCCGGTCAACTCGTGCCCAACCGTGATCGGAGGCGATACGTGATCGGCTGCCCACGGATTCCACTCATAGATGTGGAGATCGGTCCCGCAGATCGAGGTCGCTCGAACCTCGATGAGCACTTCATCCGGACCCACCTCCGGGATGGGAATGTCAATCAGATCGAAACCAGGACCGGGACCGAGCTTCCGCAGTGCACGCATAGGCCACAGCGTATTACGACTCAGCGGGCCATGTTCCGGCATGAACAGGGCCCTTCGCGCGTTCTTCACGGTGTGATCGACGTACTCCTACCTGCCACGGACGCCGGTGTCGTGTTTCAGTTCGGTGTTGTGCTGACCACCGGCACTGTTGCCATGGTCGTCTCCCGACGGAATCGAGACGTTCGCCTCCTGGTCATCGGAGTGACGGTGCTACTTGTGGCACTCATGGCCCTCAGGGCCGTTCACTGAGATAGATCTCTACACGGCGCCGCTCTCGAGCGGTGCGATAAGCTCGGGTAGGTCGTTGGCGACCCTGTTGACGAGCGTCGACACGGCGTGCTCGACAAGATCCGGAATGGCGGCAGAGGCAAGGAGATCTCTGATGACACCGGCGTCGGTGACCTCGGGATCGAGCCACGAATCCCATATCGTGTCGGGGAGGATCACCGGCATCCGATCGTGGATCGGCTGGACGACCTCGTTCGGCTCGCCGGTCAGAATCGTGCAGGTCCGAAGCCGGTCGCCCGAATCGGGATCCTTCCATGACGACCAGAGCCCGGCAAGAGCGAGCGACTGCCCATCGGGGGCGAAGAAGTAGTGAGGGAGCTTGCCGCGATCCTTGGGCTCCCATTCGTAGAAGCCTTCCGCCGGGATGATGCACCGTCGGGCGGTGAACGAATCACGGAACGCCGGCTTCTCCGCCGCGGTCTCGATTCTCGCGTTGATGAGGCGTGCGCCGATCTTGCGATCCTTCGCCCAGAACGGCACCAGCCCCCAATCGAACGTGCCGAGCTGGCGTTCACCGTCGTGTTCGGCCACGGCGTACACCTGCTTGGTCGGTGCGACGTTCCACGAACGGAGCACGGCATCGGTCCTGATCACGTCGACCTGGAAGTAGGCGCCGTAGTTCTCGGCTTCCTGACTCTGAACGAAGCGTCCGCACATAACACCGATCCTACGCCGTCGCGTACCCAGGGTACGCGACGTCCTATTTGGCGTTGTGGGCCCACGGATTGAACAAGGATCGGGTCTCCTAACAGTTCAGGTTGAGTACCGTCCGAGCCGATGACATCTGAGATGGAATTCGCAATCCGCTTCGGCTCGGTCTCCAAGAGCTTCGGAACCGTTCGCGCCGTTGAAGCCCTCGACTTCGAGGCTCCGATCGGCGCGGTGACGGTCCTCCTCGGCCCGAACGGAGCAGGGAAGACCACCACGGTCCGCCTCGCCACCGGCGCTCTCGTGGCCGACCGTGGCGACATCGAGGTTCTCGGTCTCCATCCCAAGGTCGACGGAGACGAGATTCGGCGACGAGTCGGCATCGTCCCTCCAAAGCCCGCGTTCTACGATCAACTCACCGGCTGGGAGAACCTCCGCTTCGCCGCACGGATCTTCGGTGCCGACGAGGCCTCCGCTCTCGACGCCGCGGAACGCTTCGAGATCGAGCATGCCCTCCTCCAAGAGGTCGGCGGCTATTCCACGGGCATGCGCACCCGGCTCGCCCTTGCCCGGTCGGTGATCCACGACCCCGAGGTTCTCCTCCTCGATGAGCCCACCGCCGGTCTGGATCCGGAGTCGTCGCGAAAGGTCCTTGATTTGATCCAGGAACTCGCCGGTCGGGGCCGAACCATCGTGTTGTGCACACACCTTCTCCATGAGGCCGAAGGGATCGCAGATCAGATCGTTCTCATGAGCAACGGCCACGCCCAGGTGTCGGGATCACCCGAAGAGCTGACCGGTCGATACCTAGCCGACCCGGTTGTTCTCTTCGATGCCGAGGACCGCACCACCCTCGACTCGATCGTCGATCGCCGTGGGGTTGTCTCCGTGTCGTGGAATGGGGCCGTTCACGCCACGCTGGTCGATCACAGCGCACTCCCCGACCTGATCGCAGAACTCGTTCGCGATGGGGTGCGTCTCACAAGGGTCGAGCCGATCGCCCCGTCGCTCGAAGAGCTCTATTTCGCCATGCAACGCACCCATTCGGAGGAGTCATCGTGAGGTGGGCTCACGTAGGTGCGATCGCCGGGGCAGATCTGCGCCGCCTCTTCAAAAGCAAGGACTACTGGATCCCTCTGCTGATCATGGCAAGCCTGTTCTTCGTGGTCATCCCCTTGATCATGTTGGTCACGATCGGTCGGCTCGAGGGCACCCCGTTCGTCGATCAAGTTACGAGCGTCGTCGGCAACCTTCCTGCACAGGTGAACGAGGTAGCTCGGGGAGACACGCCGGTGACGAGGGCGTCGTACATCGCCGCCGTCTTCCTTCTTGCCCCCATTGCGATCATCGTTCCCGTCACCATCTCCGCAGCCGTGGGCTCGAACGCCATCGTCGGTGAACGCGAGCGTGGGACAGGGGAGTTCCTCGCCCACAGCCCTGTCACAATGGCAGAGCTCTACGTCGGGAAGCTCATCGCGAGCCTCGTCCCTGGCTTCCTCGCATTGACCATCGGTTTCTCGGCCTATGCCCTTGTCGTGAACCTGACGGTTGGCCCGGATCTCGGTGGGTGGTTCTTCCCCACCGCCGGATGGGTCGTTCTCATCCTCTGGGTGATCCCCCCGTTCATCGCGGTAGCTCTCACGATCATCCTGCGCATATCGGCGCGCGTCCGATCGGCAGCTTCGGCTCAGCAGGCATCGAGTTTGGTGACGCTCCCCGTCATCATGCTGTCGTACGCCGTGGCGGTCAGTGTCGTGATCTCTCCCGGTCGATCGGCGTTCCTGATCGGTGCGATCTCATGGATCGTGGCGATTCTCCTGTCCGTTCGAGGAGCGAAGAAGCTGAAGCGCGAGCGACTCCTTGGCGTCGCGTCCGAGACCTGAAGCTCCACCGGCTGTCGCTTTCGAACGAATACTCGGGAATCTCGGGTCGTTCCGATATCGTCTCATCAACATGATGAAACAACTACTTTTGCTCACCTTTTCGTTCGCCCTGCTCGCTGCGGCTTGCGGCTCTGATGGAGGTGGTGTGCCGACTGACCAGGCCTGGCAACTGACCGAGATCGCCGGTCCCAACGGGGCAATAATCGCCCCCATCCCCGGCACGCCCCCGACGCTGATGTTCGACGAGGGCACCGCGGCGGGGAACGCCTCCTGTAATCAGTACAGCGGCTCGTTCGAACTGGACGGATCTTCGCTCACCTTCGGACTGCTCGCCTCTACCCAGATGTTCTGCGGGGAACCCGGGGCTATGGCACAGGAAGCTGCGTACCTCGCTGCTCTGGACACCGTCGATTCATGGGCGATCGATGGTGAGACGTTGACTCTCTCGTCCAACGGTGGTCCGGTGCTCGTCTACGCCGCAATCTCACAGGATCTGGCCGGGACGTCGTGGGACCTCCTCGCGTACAACAATGGTACTGGCGGCTTCCAGTCGGCCGCCATTGGTGTCTCGGTCACCGCAGCCTTCGCGGACGACGGGACGCTCTCCGGCTCGTCTGGATGCAACGACTACACCGCTACGTGGGAGACCGACGAGACATCGATCGAGATAGTTCCCGGAGCAGCGACGTTGATGGCTTGCGCCGATGAAGCCGCCATGGCTCAGGAAACGCGGTACCTGGAGCTCCTCGGCCTCGCCGATACCTACATCGTCGACGCCGGCACGCTCGAGATGTTCGACGCCGACGGCGGCCGGGTTCTCCAGTACCTGGTGTCCGCTAGTTAGTGCTGCGACCACCGGCCGCTCTTGCCCCGCATCTGGGAACCTCGGGACAACCTCACCGCGTACGATGCCGCCTACGTCGCCCTCGCAGAAGCGACCGGAACGCCACTGCTCACCCTCGATCGTAGGATCGCGAACGCCCACGGCCACCCTGCCGGGGTCATCGTTCTCTGATCAGTCGATCCAACGTTTCGGCCGCTCCTTGAGACGCTCGAAACCGAGTTCGTCGCAGAACGCCTCGTAACGATCTCGGGGCACGCCCTTCCACTCCAGATCGCCGAGCGAATCGGGAAGCGGAACATCGACTCTGAGTTGGGCAAGGAACCGATAGAGCAGGGCATCGCCCATCCGCTCGCGCAGTGTCACGGCGAGTTTGTCGGCACCGCGCACCTTGACGTCCCAGAGGGAGGCGTTGAGAGGGATGCCCTCGAGATGGCCATACCGGGAGAGGATCGTCGCTGAGGACTTCGCACCCCATCCGGGGAGCCCCGGCAGTCCATCCGCCGCGTCTCCAACGAGCGCAAGCCAGTCGGGGATCGACGCAGGCTCAACACCGAACTTGTCGACGACCGCGTCTCGATCGATGAACGCTCCCTTGCGCCGGTCGTATCCGACGATTCGTGGATCTCCATAGAGCTGAGCCATGTCCTTGTCCGGCGACATGACCACAACCTGGTCCACGTCATCGACCCATCGGCGGGCGCCCGTGGCAAGCCCGTCGTCCGCTTCATAGTCGTACATCGACCAAACCGTGACACCGATCGCCCGCATTGCTCGCTCGGCAAGCGGGAACTGGTTGAACAGGGTCTGTTCGATGCCTTCTCCCGTCTTGTATTCGGGGAACACTTCGTTTCGGAACGACTCGACCACGGAATCGAACGCTGCCGCCACGTGGGTGACTTCAGGCTCGGCAAGCAGTGCAAGTGTCGAAGCCATGATCCCGTATGTGGCCTTCACGTCCTTGCCGCCCGGCGCGGTGCGCTCGGGTCCCCCGCCGAAGTGGTTGCGGAACAACTCATACGTGCCGTCGATGAGATAGAGCTTCACGCGCCTGACGATACCGACCCGGCCGTCACGGTGCATGCCGCAACGCCAAGTGATCAGCAACGCCTGCAACGGGTATCCTGCGGATCAGGGCCTGTAGCTCCAATGGCAGAGCAGCGGACTTTTAATCCGAAGCGTGTGGGTTCGAGTCCCACCGGGCCCACGACTCGATTCGCTCGCGGTACCGAGGTACAACGGAGTCCGAGCGGATTCACCCACCAGGGAGAGGGACAAGAATGGGAAGCGTCATCGCAACGATCATCGGTGGACTCATCATGGGTCTCATCCTCGGACCGCTGGCTCGTCTGCTCAAGCCCGGCAAACAGGACATATCACTGATCGGCACCATCCTCGTCGGCGCTGGTGCTGCCATCCTCGGCGGGTTTCTAGCCGATCTGATCGGCGTCGGGGACACGGCCGGCATCGACTGGATCAAGCTGCTTATCCAGATTGTCCTCGCCGTCATCGGTATCGGCCTGTTCGCCGGCGCGGCCAGCCGGAAGGCATAGTCGTCCACACGCGGTCTCGCCCGACAGCTCCTCGGAGTCCGAACTCGCAGCGTGATCGTCGAGCGGGTTGAATAGGGGCCATGGATACTGCATCGTTCATCCGCTCGCTCCCGAAGGCCGAACTCCACGTCCACATCGAGGGGACGCTCGAACCCGAGATGATGGTTGCTCTCGCCGAACGGAACGGCATCGAACTGCCGTTCGGTTCGGTCGAAGAGGTTCGGGCTGCCTACGAGTTCTCCGACCTCCAGTCGTTCCTCGACATCTACTACCAGGGTGCCGCCGTGTTGGTGACCGAGCAGGACTTCTACGACTTGATGTTCGCCTATCTCGAGCGCGCCGTCGACGATGGCGTCCGAAGGTCCGAGATCTTCTTCGACCCTCAGACACATACCGAAAGGGGCATCGCCTTTAGGGTGTTCATGGAAGGATTCACACGAGCAATGGACGAAGCCGAGGACCGCTGGGGAATCTCAGCAGCGTTGATCATGTGCTTTCTCCGGCACCTCCCGGGCGAGGCCGCGATCGGCACCTGGCGCGAGGCAGAGCCTTTCACGGACCGGATCGTCGGCGTCGGCCTCGACTCAGGGGAAGTGGGGAACCCGCCTGAGTGGTTCTCCGAGGCCTACGCACTGGCACGGGCCGCCGGTCTTCACTCCGTGGCCCACGCCGGCGAGGAAGGCCCGCCCGCATACATCACCGGTGCCCTCGACTCCCTCGGTGCGGAGCGAGTCGATCACGGGGTGCGGTGTGATGAGGATCCGGCCCTGGTCGAGCGCCTCGTACGTGAACAGATCCCGCTCACCATGTGCCCGTTGTCAAACGTCAAGCTCCAAGTCTTCGATCGTCTCGAGGACCACAACCTGAAGCGACTCCTCGACCAGGGGGTTCGGGTGACGATCAACTCGGACGATCCGGCGTACTTCGGTGGCTACTTGCTCGACAACTACGTCGCCACCGCGGAGGCGCTCAACCTGAGCCGTGAGGATCTCGTCACATTGGCACGCAACTCGATCGAGGCGGCGTTCCTCGGAAGTGAGGACAAGGCAGTCCTGCTTGGCGAACTCGCAGACCTCGCGGCGACCTGAACGCTACTCGCGCTCGAACACGGTTCCCATCGCCGCAGGTGCCGCGCCGCCCAGCAGACTGCGGAGGCGCGGGAACTGATCCCCGATCCGTCGGAACCCGCTGGAATAGACGAAGACGAGAGCGACGATCATGAGTGGGAACGGCGCAATCGGGAGCACCTGGGCGAGACCGGGGAAGACGTCTTGCAGTTGGAAGGCGAGCACCTGAAGAGCGCCGAACAGGTAGGCACCGAAAGCAACCCGGACCGGGTGCCATCCCCCGAAGATGACGATCGCCAGCGCTATCCACCCGAGGTTGAGCGTCAACGTCTCTCGCCATCCGAGCTTCACGTCGAGAGAGTAGGCCGCGCCGGCGATCCCGACCATGGCCCCGCCAAGAACCGTGTACCAGAATCGGACCGTGTTGACTCTGATGCCTCTGGCAAACGCACCTTCCGGACGCTCGCCCACACCCTGGAGGTTCAGGCCTGCCCGCGTGTGATAGAAGACCCACCACGTGACGCCTATCGCCAGGAAGCTGCCGTACACGACGAGGTCGTGATCGAAAAGCACCTTGCCGATGAATGGAATATCGGAGAGGACGGGGATCGGAAGAGCAGGAACCCGGGGGCCGCGCTCACCGACGAAGGAGTCTCCGAGGAATGAGGCAAGATCGGCTGCCAGCAGGGTGAGAACGAAGCCAACGGCGATCTGGTTCAACTTCAGGCGGATACTCGTCGAGGCGATGATGGCGGCAATCGCTGCTCCGACGACGGCCGCCGCCGCGAAGCCGACGAGCGCGTGGCCCACCCAGAACGCCACGACGAACCCCGTCATGGCAGAGAGGCGGATGCTCCCCTCGAGGGAGAGATTGACGACACCCGACTTCTCTGTGATGGTTTCGCCCATCGTCGCGATGACGAGTGGCGCGGCCGCGGCAATGATCGAATTGAGCGTGGACTCCATGGTCAGGGCCCTTCTCTTGCTACAGGCAATGAGGCACCCCGGCGCGCCGACCAGGCGCCGCCGATCATGACGAACAGCACAATGATCCCCTGGAGAACCCCGCCGAAGGCCGAGTCCAAACTGAGGCGGAGATCGAGCTGTGTGCTCCCCACCGAGATCGCAACGAAGAACAGAGCGATCGGAGCGATCCACGCGGCGCTGAACGACGCCAGGAGCACAACGAGGATTCCAAGGAACCCGTATCCGCCCGAGATCGACGGAACGAGTTTGTGATGGAACCCGGTCGCTTGGACGGTCCCCGCGATGCCTGCAAGCGCACCGCCGATAGCGAAAGCACCGAGCATGTAGCCGTTCGTGGGTATGCCGAGCAGGAACGAGCTCTGCGGATTACGGCCGACCGCTTTCAGTCGCAGGCCGAATCGGGTTCCCCGCAGGAGCAGCCACACAAGGAAGACGCCCACAAGCCCTAACACGACGGGGACTACGGGCCATCCCGTTCCGAGTGCCTCGATCTCCGGCATCCACGCAGCATCCCGGAAGATGTCGGTGCCGCTCGTCGAGGCGACCCCGGTTCGCTTCCATGGTCCGAGAACCAGATAGACCACCAGACCTGCCGCAACGAAGTCGAGGCCGAGGCCACCGAAGATCTCATGCACACCACCGTAGGTCTTGAGAACGCCGGCAATGAGGGCCCAGACAAGACCACCGATTGCTCCGGCAATGATCGTTGCCGGGAGAATCACCCACACCGGTCCGGGGAGTGATCGAGCCACCCAGCTTGCCGCAATGGCGCCAACCACGACCTGTCCTTCGACACCGATATTCCAGAGACCCGCAGCGAACGTGACGACGAGTCCGGCCGATGCGAGGAGGAGCGGCGACCATGCAAGCAACGTGGCCGACATCTTCGAGGCGGATCCGAATGAGCCTTCGACGAGGAGCCACAGCGCTTCGAAGGGTGGCGCACCGGCTAAGAGCAGCAGGATGATTCCGAAGGCGAGGGCAGCGGCGAGAGCGACGAGTGTCGGTGAGGCGGATTTCAGAGCTCTCATTTCCGCTCCTTCCCACCGATGAGGTAGCCGAGTTCCTCGCCGTCTGTATCCGAGGCGGTTCGCACGGCGAACACATCCCCGGCGAAGAACACAACGATTCGATCACTGTATCGGAGCAACTCGTCGAGGTCGGCAGAAGCGAAGACGATCGCAGTGCCATCACTGCGACGACTCAACAGGCGCTGCCACACATATGCGGCCGAGCCGACGTCGAGGCCTCTCGTGGGATGCTCGAGGAGAAGCAGCCGGACGTCATCGGGGATCATCGCGAGGAGGAGTCTCTGCTGATTGCCACCCGACAGAGCCTCCGCCGGTGAAGACGGGCTTCCTTTGATCGAATAGTCGTCGATCTCCCGCTCAGCGGCTTCGTTCGCGGTGTCCCAGTCGATGAAGAAGCCCGTGTCATCGGAGGCGAGTTCGAGGTGCTCCGCTATCGAAATGCCCTCGACAAGTCCCTCCTCCAGGCGTCCGGCAGGGAGGTAGTGGACGCCGGCCGCGAGATGGTCTCGATATGACGCCTTGTTGAGATTCCTTCCATCGACGGAGAGTGCCCCGGAAGTTGGATCCAAGAGACCGGCGCAAGCGCGCAGCAACGTCCTTTGTCCGCTGCCCTCAAGACCGGCGAGACCGATGACCTCACTGGCGGCGCACGTAAGGTTGAGGTCCTCCACTCGTGTGGTGCCCTCCTCGATGGTGACGTGAGAGAGTTCGAGCACAGAGCCCCCAAACGGGACTGGCTCTCGGTCTTCTTCGACGAACACGCTCCCGAACATCTTCTCCACGAGCACGTCCGGCGAGACCGGCATCGGCGCCTCATAGACGACCTTGCCCTGTCGGATCACCGTGACCGAGTCGCACAGTTCCTCGACTTCCTCGAGCTTGTGGGACACGAACAGCACGATCAACCCGTCCTCCGCGAGGTTGTGGAGGGTTGTGAACAGTTGGACACGCTGGGTCGCTGAGATCCCGGTCGTCGGTTCGTCGAAGATCAGCACCCTGGCACCGAGCCACATCAGACGTGTTATCTCGAGCTGCTGGCGCTCTCCGACCGTGAGATCGCGAGCGAGGCGTTCGGGGTCGAAACGGAATCCAAGCTCGCCGCTCACACGTTCGAGCTCTGCCCGCGCACTCGATCGATCGAGCCGCTCCGGTCCCGGGCTTCCAAGCACGAAGTTGTCGAGAACCGTGAACGGGAGGAACACGAGGGGATCCTGGTGAAGCATCCCGATGCCGGCCTGGATGGCGTCTGCCGGAGAACGCAGGTCGAGGACCTGTCCGTTGAGATCTACCTCGCCCGAGTCGGCCTCGTAGAAACCCGACAGGATCTTCATCAGTGTCGACTTGCCGGCACCGTTCTCTCCAAGAATCCCGTGCAGCGAACCTTCCTCGACTACAAACGTGACACCATCGCTCGCCCGTACGGGACCGAAGTGCTTGTGAATGTCCCGTATCTCCAGCGCCATTGAGCCGCAGACTAATCACGGGACATCGGCCAGTACGCGATGGGGGAGGCCGGTTCGGCCTCCCCCATCGTCTCATCGAATCGGTTGGCGTCAGGCGGAGCTGGCGCCCTTCATGCCCTCGAGCAGCTGCTTCATGTACCAGAGCTGCAGATCGCTCCCGGTCTCACCTTCGGCGAGGAACGGCGAACCGTCCTGATAGTTGAGCGGTCCAACGAACGGGTTGATCGAGCCGTCGCCGAGCCCGG
>RCNE010002166.1_pt1 | contig 10585 bp, 7 predicted proteins | sample 2041361 | NCBI WGS metagenome assembly RCNE01 (sample SAMN09708229, study PRJNA481090) | Marine sediment metagenome, whole genome shotgun sequencing project.
TATAGTGTAAATATTATAAATTTATAGATTAAATAAAGAATCAAATAGAATAATTTAATAGATATTACCTAATGAATACACAACAAGAATACGATGCAATAGTAATAGGTACCGGAATTAGTGGTGGTTGGGCTGCAAAAGAATTATGCGAGAAAGGGCTTAAAACGCTCGTTTTAGAAAGAGGTCGGATGGTAAGACATATTGATGACTATACCACAATGGATAAAGATCCTTGGGATTTAGAATTAAGAGGAAGTACTACTCCAGAAGAAAAAAAGACGCAAGAAAAACAAAGTAGAACGGGTTATACTACCAGAGAGGTAAGTAGACATTGGTTTGTAGACGATTTAAAACATCCTTACAATGAAACAAAACGTTTCGATTGGATGCGTGGGTATCATGTAGGGGGTCGCTCTATTATGTGGGGACGACATTGTTACAGGTTGAGTAATTTAGATTTTGGAGCAAATAAAAAAGATGGTCATGGTGTAGACTGGCCCATTCGATATAAAGATATTGCCCCTTGGTATGATAAGGTTGAAGAATATATAGGGTTGAGTGGTGAGGCATTAGGTTTACCTCAATTACCAGATGGTAAGTTTTTACCTCCTATAGAAATGAATTGTGTAGAGACGCACCTTAAAGAGAGTATGGCTAAAAATTATACAGATAGAGTATTAACTGTAGGTCGAATTGCTCATATCACCTCGAAAGATAAAAAGTTTGAAGGCAGAACAGCATGTCAATTTAGAAACAGATGTATTAGAGGATGTCCTTTTGGAGGCTACTTTAGTAGTAATGCCTCAACATTACCTGCTGCTGAAAGAACAGGTAATATGACCTTACGACCTCATTCGATAGTGCATGAAATTATATATGATGACACTAAGAAAATGGCCACTGGTGTTAGCGTAATAGATTCGGAGACAAAAGAAAAGCTAGTTTTCAATGCTAAAATTATTTTTTGTTGTGCATCTGCAATTCCTTCGGCATCTATTTTAATGCAATCTAAATCTGAGAGGTTCCCTAACGGATTAGGAAATGATTCAGGAGAACTTGGTCATAATATCATGGACCACCATTTAGGTGCTGGGGCATGGGCCAAAGTTGAGGGTTTTGAGGATAAGTATTATAAAGGAAGAAGACCCGGTGGGATTTATTTACCAAGATTTAGAAACTTAGGTGATAAATCGACTGAGAAAAAGGAATACATAAGAGGGTATGGATATCAAGGTGGCGGTGGCCGTGGAGATATTTCACATCTTGTAGCTGAAGCTAGTTATGGCGCAGCCTTAACGGAAAAAATTCTACAGCCTGGAGGTTGGAATATATCTTTAAATGGTTTTGGAGAATGTCTTCCTTATCATGAGAATAAAATGACACTTGACTATGATAACTTAGACGCTTGGGGATTACCAACGATAACCTTCGACGCTGAATGGAAGGAGAACGAATATAAAATGCGCGAAGATATGATTGCTCAGGCGGTTGAGATGTTAGAAAAAGCAGGTTTTAAAGACGTTCAAACGTTTGATACTGTTCATGCCCCAGGTATTGGTATTCATGAAATGGGTACCGCACGTATGGGTAGAGACCCGAAAACTTCTGTTTTAAATGTAAATAATCAAGTACATGGAGTACCTAATGTGTATGTAACTGATGGTGCTTGCATGACTTCAGCGGGATGTACAAACCCATCAATAACATATATGGCTTTAACAGCCAGAGCGGCAGATCATGCCTTAAAACAATTTAAAAAAATGAACGCTTAATATTATGGATAGAAGAAAAGCATTAAAAGGTCTAGGATTGTCATTAGGTTATGTAGTTGCTACACCTACGATTCTAAGTATGTTACAAAGTTGTAAAAAAGATACGATTGCCACAGCTTCATGGGTACCGAAATTTTTCTCTGTAGACGAAGGAACAGTTGTAAGAAATTTAGTGGATTTAATTTTGCCAAAAACAGCAGATTTACCAGGCGCTAGCGATGTCAACGTCGTTGAGTTTATTGATTTATATACTTCCAAAGTTTCAGGTAAAGAAGAGCAAGACGGGTATAGAAAAGGTCTAGCAGCTGTTATTGAAGCTTTAGGAAAACCAGTAAACAAACTAACAACTGAAGATTATGATGGCTTATTGGCTAAGTTTTTAAAAGCGAACAATGAAGAACAACAGGCCTTTAGAAATAATGAAAAAGACGGAGCCGTTTTAGAAACCTTAATGGGTTTAAGAGGAAGTGCTATCTGGGCGTATAAAACTAGTGAAAAAGTAGGCGAAGAGATATTAGCTTACGACCCTATACCTGGTGAACAAAAAGGTTGTATTTCTGTAGAAGAAGCCACAGGAGAATGGGGTGGAAGAGCTTGGTCGTTATAATTTATAAAATAGTATGACAAAAAACTTTTTGATAGTAACCATTTTAGGAATATTTTTAATTAGCTGTAAATCAGATAAAAAGGACCTAGTAAAAGAAATTAAAAATACTAAAGAGAATTGGATTCAATTATTTAATGGCAAAAATTTAGATGGTTGGACAGTCAAAATTAATGGTTATCCTGTAAACGAGAATGTTCATAATACCTTTAGAGTAGAAAATGATGTTCTTAAAGTCTCATATGATGGTTATGAGGAATTTGGTGAATCTTACGGGCATATTTTTTATAAAAAATCGTTTGCTAGTTATAGATTAAAATTACAGTATAGATTTGTTGGAGAGCAAGCACCAGGCGGTGAGAGTTGGGCAACGAAAAATAGTGGAATCATGTTGCATTCACAATCTGCAGAGAGTATGGGTTTACATCAAGGCTTTCCGGTATCCCTTGAAGCTCAGTTTTTGGGTGGTGTGGAAGAAGGTAAAGAACGACCAACTGCTAGTTTATGCACACCAGGTATGTATGTTACTATGAATGATAAATTAGTAACTGAACATTGTATAACATCGAATTCACCCACGTTTTATGATGAACAATGGGTAAATATGGAAGTTTTAGTACTTAAAGATTCCCTTATTTCTCATAGTGTAAATGGAAAGGAAGTAATTAGCTACACAAAGCCTATTTATGGAGGTGAATTTTTGCCAGATTCTGAATATTGGAAAGAGAAGGAGAAGGACAGTGTGCCAGTGAAGGAAGGTTATATTGCTTTACAAAGTGAAAGCCATCCTATAGAATTCCGTAATATAGAATTGTTAAATCTAGATAATTAGATATTAATACACCTAAAGTTTAAATATGAGCAGTAAGAAGAATACTTCAAGAAGAGATTTTATAAAAAAATCTTCGTTGGCTTTTGCCGGAATTAGTATAATACCTAGACATGTAATAGGACAAGGTTTTATTCCGCCAAGTGACCAATTAAATATAGGTGTTATCGGAGGTGGAGGGAAAGGCTTTAGTGATGCGGTGAATGTATGGAATAATGGTGCTTCAAACATAGCAGCAGTTTGTGATGTAGATTGGGGCATGGCATCCAATGCGTTTAGAAAATTCCCGAAAGCAGTAAAGTATAAAGATTTTAGAAAAATGCTCGACGAAGTAAAAGATCTCGATGCGGTTACTATTTCTACACCTGATCATACCCATGCAGTTGCAGCAATGGCAGCTATGAAATCTGGTAAACACGTGTATGTACAAAAACCTTTAACTCATAGTATTCATGAAGCTAGAACGTTAACTCAGGCGGCAAATAAATATAAATCTGTTAGTCAAATGGGTAATCAAGGAGCATCAGGTGACGGTGTGAAACAGATGATACAATGGTTTGATGAAGGTAAAATAGGAAAAGTAAACAAGGTGCATGTTTGGACAAATAGACCAGTTTGGCCACAAGGTATTAAATCACCAACTGACAAGCCTACAATGATGGACGGTTTAGATTGGGATTCTTGGATTGGACCAGCAAGCATGGTTGACTATCATCCTTTATATCATCCATTTGCATGGAGAGGATGGTGGAATTTCGGTACTGGTGCACTTGGAGATATGGGTTGTCATTTAATTGACCCTCCGTTTAGAGTTTTAGGATTAGGATATCCTACGGAAGTTGAAAGTAGTGTAGGAGCAGTGTTTTCTAAAAATTGGACGCCAGATTATTATCCAGAATCTTGTCCGTCGTCATCAAGAACACAATTAAAATTTCCTGCTACGTCAAAAAATGCTACAGAGCTAACCATGACTTGGACAGATGGTGGATTGAGACCTTTTCATCCTGATTTAATTCCGGCCGATCATCCTATTGGAGATAATAATAGTGCTAATGGTGTCATTATGATAGGAGAAAAAGGTATCATGACGTGTGGTACTTATGGAGCAACCCCGAAAATATATTTCAATACAGGAGAAGTATTAGTTGCTGACTTAAAATCGAAAACTAATTCGTTGCCAGAAAATGGTCATCAAGCTTCTTGGGTTGATGCTTGTAAAGAAGGTTTTGGTAAAGAAAAACACAAAGCTTTAACTTCTTCATTTGATTTTGCAGGCCCGCTAACAGAGTCTATATTAATGGGTAATTTAGCCATAAGAAGTTATATGCTTAGAAGTCCTAGAAAAACCAATGGTTATGACTATTCTGGTAGAAAAAAATTACTTTGGGATGGTGCCAATATGAAAATAACAAATTTTGAAGCTGCAAATCAGTTTGTTAAAAGAGAATACCGAGAAGGTTGGTCTCTATAAATTAAAGATGTTGATTTAGAGGAGTTATACTGTAGAATGTTTCGTACTTTGCTCATTAATTACAGATATTAATTGCACTAGTCTTACATGAAAGCTAAGTTAAGAATAAAAGATATAGCTAGAGAATTAGGCGTTTCTATTTCAACAGTTTCTAAGGCACTAAAAGACAGCCATGAGATTAGTGTTGAAACAAAAGAACGAATTAAAGCTTTTGCAGATTTTCATAATTACAAACCAAATAGTTTGGCTTTGAAATTAAGAAGCCAGAAATCGCATACGATAGGAGTCATTATTCCCGAAATTGTACATCATTTTTTTTCCACTGTTTTACGAGGTATAGATAATTATGCGAATGAAAAAGGATATAGCATGATGGTATGTATTTCTAATGATTCCCATGAAAAAGAAATAGCTAGTATAGAAACGTTGTTAGAAGGGAGTGTTGATGGTATTTTAGTGTCTACAACGCATGACACGCAGCAAAAGAATGACTATAGTCATCTTAAGAAATTGATCGACGAAAAGTTTCCAATAGTTTTATTTGATAATATTATTGAGGAATTAGCATGTGATAAAGTTATTATTGATGACTCAGGTGGGGCTTACAAAGCAACGGAATATTTAATAGATACAGGATGTAAGAGAATTGCACTTTTAGCTATTCCTAAATATGTAAAAGTAGGTCAATTAAGGATTGATGGCTATGTAAGAGCGTTAGAAAAACATGGCATCCCTCTTGATAAAAATCTTATTTTAGAGCTGAGAAATGATGTAGATGTTCAAAAAGAAATAGAGTGTCTTTTTAAAGATGAAAAAAAATACCCTGATGCTATTTTGGCTGTAAATGGCGAAATATATGCGAGCACAGCTATGCAAATTGCAAAAGATAAAGGGCTAAAAGTGCCAGAAGATATTAGTATTGTTACTTTTACTGATGGTATGATTTCTAAGTATGCATCTCCACCCTTAACTGCATTGATGCAGCATGGTTATGAAATGGGTAAGCAGTCAGTTGAGTTATTACTTGATAGAATAGAACAAAAAACTGATACTGAAGAATTACAGAATAAAGTAATTTCTACGAAATTAAAAATTAGAAAATCAACAAAAGAAATAATTTCATAAGTACAAAAGAGCCGCAATATTTTACCACTCTTTTTTTTATTTCTTGATTATTTTTTTTGTCAGTAAACCTAGATTTGATTCAATTCTAGCAATATAAACTGCCGGACTCAATGTGGAAATATTATAGGAATCATTTTCTGTAAAATTACCTTCAAATGTTTTAGCAATTCTTCCAGTAAGGTCATAAATAACTACTTTGTTAACACCAATACCTATTTTAAATGAATCCTTAACAGGGTTTGGGACTAGAGAAATAATACTATTTAAATAGTTGTCATTTATAGAAAGTGTTACCTGTGACGTTGCGTAAATTTTAAATTCACCAGGAGCTAAACTAATAGAAGTACTTGTATTAGTAACATTGAGTGCGGCGTTATTATTTGCGAAATCATACCAAGTACCCGTTTGTTGAAATCCTGGATTTATACTTTGAGTTGTTACCCCAAAATTACCGATGATATTTATGTGTTCGATATCTGGGTTTGTGGAGTCATCGGTTAATTGAATTTTTTTCAATCCATTAGTGTTGGCAACATCTAAGGTAAAATTAGTTGTTCTAAAAATATCTTCTTGTTTTTTTAGCTTTATCAGTTTTGCCCAGGCATCATACAGAGCTTTTCTGTCAGGTTCAGTAAAATAATTCCATAAAATAGGCTTATTGCACACCCTGCAAGGATCATCTATACCAATGTCATAACCTAATTCTCCAAATTGCCATATCATTTTGGGTCCGGGTACCGTAAAGTAAAAAACCCCCGCTAATTCTTGTCTATCTAATGCGGTTGCAAGATTTGTAATATCATAGCTTCCGCTGGAATTACCAAAAGATATGTTTTTAAACATTAAACGTTCTTCATCATGGCTTTCCATATAACTCACGTTTGCAGGTGCCGTCCAATTTCTATTTAAATATGAAATCCAAGAAAAATCTGACTTTCCACCATCATGAAATCCCATGGTAGCCTCATTATAATTAAAATTGTGATTACCCCACATCATAATTCCTTTACCCTCACCTAAGCGGTAATTAACCCACTCTGTTTCCTCAGTATTGGTGCCTAAATGTTCAAAAATTACAAAAAAATCAGTGTCAATCTCCCATTGATAATCGGCATATTCTTTTAACACCACAACCCGATCGGTCTGAAAGGCATTTGTACATGATTCATCAGCAGGAGTACAGTTCTGTGTAAATCCTTTTGTCAAATCCCACCTAAAGCCATCAATATTATACTCATCGATCCAATATTGTGTCGTTTTTTTTACATAATCTTTAGTCGCTTGTTGATTGTGATTAAAGTCATTAAATACACTATATGAATGAGTCGCAACAGGGTTAAAAAACGGACTATCGGCACTTGCTTGTCCTCCATAACCACCATTGTCAGTGTTCCACATCCTATAAAAAGGATTTTGACCAGAAGCATGGTTATATACCACATCTAAAATAATTGCTATTCCGCGTGCATGACATTCATCAATAAGTTGTTTGAAGGCTGTTGGAGTACCATAATATTTATCTAATGCCATATGAAATGAAGGATTATACCCCCAAGATTCATTGCCATCAAACTCACTTACCGGCATCAATTCAATCGCGTTCACACCTAGATCTTGTAAATAATCTAATCGTGTTTTTACAGCATCAAAACTGTGTAATGCATCAAAATCTCTAATTAGTAATTCATAAATAACCAAATCTGTTTTCGCCGGCGGCTGAAAATTAGTGGTTTGCCAAGTAAAAGGAGTGTCGCCGGTTCTTAGAAGAGTTACCGCATGACTAGTCAGACCTACTGGATAAGCAGGTAAATTCGGATAAGTAGTTGCATTGATAAATCCATCATTAGCTTCATCTAAAATAGTGGTTGAATATGGATCAGCTATTCTTAAAGAGCCATCAACTAAATATTGATACATATGATTTGTTTGTGCAGTAAGACCAGTTAGTTCTATCCAAAAGCGATCTTTAGAGCTATCTTTTTTAAGTAAATAATTGGTATCATCACGCTGCCAGTTATTAAAATCTCCGATAAGGTTTACGTATTGTTTTCCAGGAACATATAGCACTAACGTAACTTTAGTGTTATCCGTTGAATCAAAATTGATTCCATCTACCATTCCAGATGGAACAGGAGCTTCCGTTACTGTTGGTGGTGGAGTAGTTGTACCAACTTGAACTATATTGTCTTGTGATTTTTTATCGCCATCCCCATTTTTCGCTTTTACTAAAAACCCAATACTGCCAATACCAGTTCTATTATAAAAAGTAGTTGGTGTGAACGAAATGGAGTAGGTATCATTACCGTTATTGGTTAGTTTTTGAGCTTCATTAGAATTTGCCCAATCTCCATTTGTTGGAGAATTCATCTCGTTCAAATCATTGGTGTCATATGACCATGCCCATAAGTAAATATCAGTTACACCCCAGGTTGCAGGATCTATATTTAAGACTGTGATGGTAATTGTATCGTCCTCATTAAATGTGGCTGGGTTTACCGCAAAGGTGACATTCTGCTGCTGCGAAATAGCACTCAATGAAACTAAAAAGAAAAGGAGTAGTAATTTTTTCATAGTGGCTTGTTTAAAGATTGTAGCATTAGAATTAGCGAAATAGTCGTGTATTTAGTTCAATTTTATAACTCGTTAGAGTATTGATTTATACAATATCTACTGATAATATTAGTAAAGCTAAGGGTATTGAGTTAAATTAACAATTCTATTTGAGTTTAAAACAACACTATACCCGTTTCGTGTTGAAAACTTTAATTTAATCTTGTAATAATTCTGATTCAATACATTTAATTTAGCTATTGAACCATGACATAAAAGTCTGTTTAAAATCTAAAATAGCCGTAAAAGAATCCCGAAAGAATTTCAAACTTTCAATTCAATAGTATCAAAAGCTTTGAGTCATAGTGTTGAAAAAAGATTTCAACGCTTTTGGTATTATTTTTTAATTCAAAAAGTAGTGTAAGAAAAATAACAAATTAATGAGTAAAAAAGGATTTATATTTGACTTAGATGGTGTTATAGTAGATACCGCAAAGTATCATTTTTTAGCTTGGAGGAAATTAGCAAATAGTATAGACGTTGACTTTACTGAAATACAAAATGAACAATTAAAAGGAGTGAGTCGGGTCAAATCGTTAGAAAAAATACTAGCATGGGGTAAAAAGACAATTACTCAAGACGAGTTTACTAATTTAATGGCGAGGAAGAATGACGACTATTTAAAGTATATTGAGCAAATGGATGCAAGTGAGGTCTTGCCAGATGTACCTAAAGTATTAGATTATTTAAGAAATAAACAGCAGCCAATAGCATTAGGTTCTGCAAGTAAGAATGCTAAAGTTATCTTAGAGAAAGTAATTTTATTAGATAAATTTGATGCTATTATTGATGGTAATGATGTTTCAAATGCCAAGCCAGACCCTGAAGTGTTTTTAAATGCAGCAAAGTCTATTAACGTCGAGGCAGATCAATGTATTGTTTTTGAAGATGCGGTAGCTGGAATACAAGCGGCAAATTATGCAAATATGGTTTCGATAGGTATTGGTGATAAAAAGGTTTTGCACGAGGCAGATTATATTTTCAATAATTTTACCGAAATCTCGACAGATTTTTTAGAAGAATTAATTAATAAAAAATAATGTCATTTTAATTAAAAACGACAAAATAAATAACAATGAACCAAAATTATATTCAACCAAACGAATGGTCAATTATTGAAGAGGGTTTTGATATTGACCGTGTAAAATCATCTGAAAGTCTTTTTAGTATAGGTAATGGTGCGATGGGGCAACGAGCTAATTTTGAAGAGCACTATTCTGGACCAACATTTCAAGGAAGTTATATTGCAGGAGTGTATTATCCAGATAAAACGCGTGTTGGTTGGTGGAAGAATGGTTACCCAGAATATTTCGCAAAGGTGTTAAATGCTCCGAATTGGATTGGCATCAACATTAGCATCAATGGTGAGAACTTAGATCTTTTTAAATGTAAAGAAGTTGCTGATTTTCGTAGAGAATTAAATATGAAAGAAGGTTGGCTTTCTAGAAGTTTCACCGCTACATTACAAAATGATATTAAAGTTAAGGTCGAGTCGAAACGTTTTTTGAGCTTAGATATTGATGAAATAGGAGCGATTCAATATGATGTAATGCCTATAAATACCAACGCTACTATTATATTTCAACCGTATTTAGATAGTGGTATAACAAACGAAGACACCAACTGGGATGATAAGTTTTGGGACACATTAAGTGTTAATGAAGAAATGAATCAAGCATTCATTCAGGCGAAAACAATGAAAACAGATTTCTATACATGTACTTTTATGGAAGTGGAAATGTATGTTAATGGATCGAAAGTCTCTGTTGAACCTGAAGTCAATAAATCTGTAAATTTTGTGTCTTTCTCCTATAAACATGAAGTTGAGAAAGGGGCAACAGTGTCAATGTATAAGTACGGTGGGTATACTGTCGATAGAAATCATGATAAATATGAATTGGTATTAGCTGCAAAGAATAGTCTTGAAAAAGCTACTTCTTTAGGCTTTGATGCCTTATTAGATAAACAAAAGATAGCGTGGTCTCTTATTTGGTATATGGCAGACATTAGCATTGATGGCGATGTGAAAGCGCAGCAGGGTATTCGTTTTAATATCATGCAATTGAACCATACGTATCTAGGTAAAGATGCGCGCTTAAATATTGGACCTAAGGGTTTTACCGGCGAAAAATATGGAGGGAGTACCTATTGGGATACAGAAGCATATTGCATTC
>RCNE010005803.1_pt1 | contig 10577 bp, 4 predicted proteins | sample 2041361 | NCBI WGS metagenome assembly RCNE01 (sample SAMN09708229, study PRJNA481090) | Marine sediment metagenome, whole genome shotgun sequencing project.
CGCCGTCTCGAAGAACACCGGCTCGCCTGCGAAGAATGCCCAGATCGAATAGCTGTAGGCGGCGAGCGTCCCCATCGAGATGAGTGTGTCCATGTTCGCTCCGCCGCTGCGGAGCCGGAGGAACGCCGTGCGGTGGAACTGCCATCCGAACACGAAGACGACCGGTGTGACGAGGAGCCAGATCACCAGATCGGGCCACGTGGCTCCGCCGTCCATGTCCATGCCGCTCATGTCGTCCACGTCCATGCCGGCCATGCCGGTCATGTCCATTTCCTCGACGACGACACCGGCGTCGAGTTGGGACTCCATGACGGGTCCCAGGACAATGGCATCGTCGTTGCCACCTTCATGCCCACCGGGCCCGAACATCATGAGCAGGAAGGCCGGAACGGTGAGGATCGCCGCCCCGAGTGCCATGCGGCGCTGGTACCGGGTCTCGGAGTCGTACCGATCGGCGAGGCTCTCGCGAACCTCACCCTGCATCACCTGCGTGGCGCCGTATCCCATCTTCTCGACGGCGGCGGTGAGACCCGCGACGTCGATGCCCGGATGGGCCGTGACCTTGGCCTCCTTGCCGGTGAGGTTCACCACCGCCGATTCCACTCCCTCCTGCTTGCCGAGGACGCGCTCGATGCGCATCGCGCACGACGCACATGTCATGCCCTCGACGTCGAAGGTGACGGTCTCGGTGGTGGTGTTGGTGGCCACGTACGGACTACTTGGAGGGGACGTCGTAGCCCTGGTCTACGATGGCACCGATGATGCCTTCGATAGATGCGGGCGCATCGAATCCGACACTTACGGTCGCCTGTTCAACACTGACTTCGGCTGACGCGACGCCTTCGAGGGCTTTCACAGCGCCTTCGATCGACATCTTGCAGTGATCACAGTGGATCTCGGGTACCGACAGGGTGGTTTCAGTCATAGCGTTGCTTCCTTGATTGGGCCGGTGATGGCCGGCGTGTAGCGGATGGTCTCGAGAAGTTCGTTGACGATTTCGGTGGTGCGCCCTTCCTTGACGGCGTGCATCACACAGGTTTCGACGTGATTCTCTAGGAGAACACGATTAACTCCCTCGAGAGACCCCTGGAGTGCCGACACCTGCTTCATGATGTCAGGGCAGTACCGCTCATCATCGACCATGGCGATCACCGCGTCGATGTGACCGCGGACAGTCTTGAGGCGGTTGAGAGCAGCCTTTTTGTGGTCGGGAATCATGAGGTCCTTGCCGTAGCTGACCACAGTGTACCCCACCCGGGGAGGGGTGGATGCGACGGGTGTCGATCGGTCGATCCAGCGGCTAGGTGGATCGACATTTGCTGCTCGTCCGTTGCGCCCGGCCACACCGGTCGCACATACTCAGGCTCGGTCTGGAAGGCAGATATGGGTCCCTCAACGAGATGAGGGACCCATATCGGGCCCCTCATCTTCATAGCTGGATTGCCTTCCTACACATGTCGATCGTCAGGCGACCGACACGGCGCCTCGACTGGAAGCCGAGGCGTTGCTCTAGCTACAACCTGTTGTTCCGCCACATCCGAGACACACGTAGCAGCTGCCGTTGCGGACCGTAATGGCCCCGCACGTCTCGCAGATAGGCGCATCGCCCATCTTGTCGGCCATGGATGCCTGCATTGCCCGCTGCTGGATTTCGGCGGCGGTCGCCGTCGCCACTCCACCGTTGGACGGCGATGGCATGGATGGCAGAGTCATTGCCCCGCTGTTGCGATAGTCATCCTGTGATGTCTCGATTACGGGTGCAGCATCGACCGGGGCGACCACCTCGGCATCGACAAACTCAGCCGCCTCAACTGTGGCGTCGACGGCGGTCTCCGCGGCAGCATCGCGGAGGTCCAGCTGGATACCGGCATCAACAGCCAGACCCTTTGGTGGCTCGGGAAGCTCGCTGCGGCGATCCGGTGGCACCTGGGCCAACTCGTCACGCTCCAGGTACTCGACGCCGAGCGCTCGGAACACATAGTCAATGAGCGAGTTCGCCATCTTGATGTTCGGATGTCCCTCGACCATGCCGCGTGGCTCAAAGGTCTGGAAGGTGAACGTGTCCACATACTCTTCCAGCGGGACGCCGTACTGGAGACCTTTGCTCACCGCAATGGCAAAGCAGGACAGAATCCCACGCAGCGTTGCGCCTTCTTTGGCCAGGTCGATGAACAGCTCACCAAGAGTGCCGTCCTCGTATTCGCCGGTGCGGAGGAACACCTTGTGCCCGCCCACCCTGGCTTCATGGGTGTAACCCGCACGCCGTGCCGGCAACAAGAAACGCGGCCGCTTCATGTCTTCATAGGCCATGGCGGGGGAGACCCCTGGCTTGATGGTCTCATGCCACGGCACCCGGCCGTGGGAGACAAGCTCGATCTCTTCGACAAGAGCATCTTCGAGCTCGGCCGGCTCATCATCGGCGTAGCCGTCATCGGACTGTGACGACAGCGGCTGCGACGCCTTGGAACCGTCCCGGTAGATCGCCATTGCCTTGAGTCCGAGCTCCCAGGAGGTCTTGTACGACTCGGCGATGTCCTCCCTGGTCACCTCGTTTGGCATGTTGATGGTCTTGGAGATGGCGCCCGAGATGAACGGCTGGGCTGAAGCCATCATCTTGATGTGGCCATTGTGATGGATGTAACGCCTTCCAAAGCGCCCATTGCGGTTGGCGGTGTCGAACACCGGAAGATGCTCGTCACGAAGATGTGGCGCACCCTCGATGGTCTGCCGGCCACAGACGTAGTCGTTGGCTTCCTGGATCTCCCGATCGGTGAATCCAAGTGCCTTGAGCATCGAGAAGGCAGGCGAGTTGTACTGCTCAGTGGTGAAGCCGAGCCGCTTCATCACGTCTTCGCCGAGGGTCCACTGGTTGAACGCAAAGCCAATCTCAAAGACGCCGGGGAGGATCTCCTCGATCTTGTTGAGATCGTCTGCGTTGAAGCCCTTGGCGATGAGCGTCGCCATGTTGATGTGTGGCGACCGGGCCATGGAGTTGGTTCCGACGACGTATTCGATGATCCGTTGCACCGTGTTGTCGGAATAGCCAAGCCTGGTCAGCGCCGGAGCGATCGACTGGTTGGCGATCTTGAAGTAGCCGCCACCGGCCAGTTTCTTGAACTTCACAAGCGAGAAATCCGGCTCGACGCCGGTGGTATCACAATCCATGAGAAGACCGATGGTCCCCGTCGGGGCCAATACCGAAACCTGTGCGTTACGGAATCCGTGCTGCTCGCCTCTGGTCAGTGCGGTGTCCCATGCGGTCCGTGCTGCCTCGAGCATGTCGAGTGGTGCCATTCCGGCATCTATGCCCATCACGAAGTGACTGAGGGCCTCGTAGTCCCCGGCATCCTTGTTGTAGGCGGCGCGTCGATGGTTACGGATCACCCGCAGCATCGACGCGCGGTTCAGGTCGTACTTGGGAAATGGTCCGAGAACTCCAGCCATCTCAGCGGATGTCGCATATGCGTACCCGGTAAGGATGGCGGTGAGCGCTCCGGCGATGGCACGGCCGTGGTCGGAGTCGTAGGGGATACCCATCCGCATCAACAACGACCCAAGGTTGGCGTAGCCAAGGCCGAGGGTGCGGTAGTCATAGCTACCGATTGCGATTTCCTTCGACGGGAACTGCGCCATCGTGACTGAGATCTCAAGCACGATCGTCCACAACCGCGCCGCATGCTGATACGAGGCGATGTCGAAGCTGCCGGTGCGGTCGTCGTAGAACGTACCAAGGTTCAAGCTCGCCAGGTTGCATGCGGTGTTGTCGAGGAACATGTATTCCGAGCACGGGTTGGAGGCCCGGATCTCACCCTCGGCGGGGGAGGTATGCCACTCGTTGATGGTGCCATGGAACTGCAAGCCGGGATCGGCCGATTGCCAGGCCGCATCGGCGATCTGGTTCCACAACTCACGTGCCTTGACGGTGCGCATCACTGAACCGTCGGTACGGGCGAGGAGGTTCCAGTCGTCATTGTTGAGAACGGCATGGAGGAAGTCGTTGGAGAGACGAACCGAGTTGTTTGAGTTCTGCCCTGCAACGGTGGCGTACGCCTCACCGTTGAAGTCAGCAGAGAAGCCGCTGGCAACCAATGCCCGCACCTTCTTCTCTTCTTCGGCCTTCCACCTGATGAACGTCTCAACATCGGGATGGTCGATGTCGACGATGACCATCTTGGCGGCTCGCCGGGTGGTGCCACCGGACTTGATGGCACCGGCGGCACGGTCGCCGACCTTGAGGAACGACATGAGCCCTGATGACTTGCCGCCACCAGAAAGCTGCTCGCCCTCGGCGCGGATGTTGGAGAAGTTGGCGCCGGAGCCGGCACCCATCTTGAACAGACGTGCCTCACGAACCCATAGGTCCATGATGCCGCCTTCGTTGACCAGGTCGTCGTCGACGCTGTTGATGAAACAATTGTGGACGACGACGCCATCGGCAACGTAGGACTCATCCTCTGCCACCTCGAAGTTATACACCGTCCCGAAGAACCTCTCTGGTGTGATCCGACTGACCGGGTAAGCAACGGATCCATCAGCGAGTCGCATTTCGCGACCTGAGCCAGGACCCTGTGCAGTGACGCCACAGGCCTCGGCAAGATCGATTCCGTCTCCTGCGGAGACTTGCACGCGGTAATGGGCGGTCGTTCCACCGGGACGAATGTCTCCACCGGAGATCGACGGCGCATAGCCGAGGGACCGGGCAAGCCGCCACACACCTTCGGCGAGTTCGCGATTTGAGTGGTCGAAATTGAGACCGATGTAGTTCTTGACGCGATGAATGCAGCCATCGGCGGCGTAGAGACCGACTAGCAGCTGGATCCGGTGTTCCCTGGGTAGATCAAAGACAAACTGGGGAATCGACTTTCCGCTGAAACCCTCACCGAAGGTTGTTGAGAACCACTGACCAATTGGGCGCCTGACATATCGCAGATGCGCGGTGTTTTGGCCTTTGGCAAACTCTGTTTTGGCGGTGACACCGAATATCTCTTCCATCAGGTGTGCGGTGTCAGCAATGCCATCTGTGTCTTCGGCGTTGAACACAAAACCGATCCCAGATGTGGCCCCATCACGGGACTCATGGAGCACACTTCCGTCGCCTAACCAGCGACCGAGCAGCCTCATCGAGGCCGGGTTGGCAAGGTCGAGATAGCGCCGCATCGTCGGCCGATGCGGCGCGTTGCGTGTCGTGATTGTTGTCTCGGCGACCTCGTAGTTGTTGGTCAGGCCGGCAGCAAGGTCGACCAACTCGGGGACGACGTCATCGCTGCGAGCTCCACCGACCACCACGTAGTCGCCCTTACTGAGGTCACCAGCATTGATCCAAGCTGGCACCGTCGCGCCCTTGCGAACGGCAAGGATCGGATGGTTTGTCGTCGCGATGAGATCGGTTGCGGTGAGTTTGGTGATTCGCATCCGCACCAGGTCTTCTTCGACTTGACGCTGCATTGTGTCGGTAACAGATCGGAAGCGACCCTCATGTGTCAGTACGATGTCGCCCGGCTCGATCTTCTCGATCGGCTTGAAGCCGTCGCGAAGCGAGATTCGGGTGCCTTCGGGAAAACATGCATGGGGGGCAGGGCGACTGTAAGCATCCTTAGATGCGGTGACTTCATCGGTGGCGGGATCCACAAACCAGAAACCCTGCTCGGTGCCGGTAATGCCGTATTCGTGGTTGAGGCCGGTGTTGAACCACTGCGGGGAATTGGGGGCTGCCATTTGGTGCAGCAGCATGTAGGCGAGCTCATCCTCAAACGCTTCCGCGTCGTCGTCTGATGAGAAATAGCCGTTGTTCTCGCCCCACCAGCGCCATGTCGAAGCGAGGCGTTGGATCACCTGACGAGCTGAGGTTTCGGAGCCGGTGACGGGGTTGCCATCTGTGTCGAGAACGGCTTTGCCTGTCTCGTCGACCTGGGGGACACCCGCCTTACGGAAGTACTTCGAGACCATGATGTCCGATGCGACCTGTGACCACTGGCCCGGGATCTCGGCTCCCAGCATCTCAAAGACGACCGATCCATCAGGGTTGGTGATCCTGGAGTCCCTACTACTCCACTCCACCGTTGTATAGACGTCTTGACCTTTGGTTGTGAACCTCCGGTCGATAGTCAATCCCTGGCCCATACTGTCACCCTTCCCGTCACGTCCCCGAGACGTGATTTATCCACAATTCTGTCCACACCCACTACATCTTGTGGGTCATGCCGTCGTGCGTACCCCATATGTCGCGCACGGGTTGTCAATGATACTTACACGGGTGTAACTACGCAAGAGTCATTTACGACGCGTATTCACTGCCTGTGTTCTTGGGGGAAGAGGGTCTATTTCTACAGGGTTTTCACCTGCAACGGCAACCTCAGACGGTCCATTTCTTTCGCGAAGCAACATCATTTTTCGCGCTGGCGCGATGTTCCAGGTCAGTACGGAACACCGGTCGAGTAAGTGAACTCGCTTTGATCCAGGAGGACGTACTGCTTGTAGCCGTGTGGTGAGCCGTTGGCGATATAGCCGATGTACGTTGTATTAGCGGTGTTGGCTGTCACTGTCTGGACGAGTGTTGCGTCGTTGCCCCAGATCGCCAGGTACAAGGCAGCGACAGCCTCGGACGGTGTGTCAAAGAGGTGGCCGGTGAGGAAGTTACCCGTCCCCGGTGCGTAGTCGGTATATCGGTAGAAATCGTCACCTACCTGCGTATCCCACTCGAATACAGGTCCGTTGTACGAGTCGGCTTTTGAAGCAGCGTCGTCAAAGCCTGCGTTTGTAAACACAGTGATCAATTCGCTGCGCGATAGCGGAGCCATCCCTGGATTAGTCCCTATCCTGTGGTGCAGGGCGATCTCGTCACTGTTGAGGGCACGTTGGTACCAGGCCATCTCGTCGATCTGGGCCGCTTCCGGAAGCCACTGGAGGTAGGGACTGTGTTCCTGGGTGCTGTCGGGAAGGACGACGCTGCCGATGACCTCGGCATCGAGGTATAGCTTCCCCGTGCTGCCATTCTTGACCAGAACCACGTGGTTGGCTCCGGTTAGCAGCGGCATCGAGTCCACGATCGGATAGTTGTTGCCGTCGATGTCGAACTCGGCCCGAATCGTTGTGATGCCATTAGCCGTGTCGCCAGTGTACGAGAGGGACCAGCTCCCACCCTCCATCGAGATGCCTGGGTATCCAATGTCCGTATAGCGTGGTTTGATCCACATCTCGAAAGTGAAGTCAGAAGAGGTAAGCGTGTCTTCGTCGACCTTCGGGACGAAAAGGCCGTGGGTATCGCAGCATCCGAGGTCCATAGCCCCGTCGTTTGTGGCACCGACAAAACTTGCGACAGTAAACGGCTGGTTGCCAGCTGTGGCGTCAATGGATCCCATCAAATCGTGGGTGTCGCCGCCCATCCGCCAGTAGGCAAAGGGGTTCGCCGCCAGCACCTCTTCCACGTAGGGCTTGGTGCGCTCAACCGTGGCGGAATCGCTGATTTCGACGACGTTCAAGTCAGGATCTAACCCAGTCGCCGTGGCTGTATTGGTCACGAACCGGTCGTCATAGTCTTGCTCGGTGACAACATAGGTGCCGGTACAGTCGATCGACGCTCCAATCGCCAAGTCAATGGGCAACACAGGGGTACAGCTGAAGTCGGGGGTCAACGCATCGGCGACGGTGACGGCCGTCAGCACGGTCGTACCGTTGTTGACGACGCTGACGCCGAAGTTCAGCGTGTCGCCTGGCGTCATGTCTCCGCTCGCATCCTCATCGGAGTTGGAGCTCAGCCACTTGTAGGCCCAGAGCGACGGATTCGGTGTCTGCGTGGGAGCGATCTCGGTCGTGATGGCACTCGCAAATCCCCAGTAGACGTTGTAGCCGCTGACGCTTGCGGTGTTCTCAATTAGCCCGGCGGTGACATCGTCGATTGTCACTAGGTAGTCGCCGGTACAAGTGATCGTGGCTCCCGGGTATAGGGCTCCGGTGGGGAGACAGGCCAGGGTCGGGACAAGCGGGTCATCCACCGCCACGCCAGTGAGAGGGACGTTGCCGGCGTTGGTGGCGGCGATGGTGTAGGTCAGGGTGTCGTTCTCGGTAATCCCGCCGGAGCCATCTTCGTCCCCGTTGGCATGAGACTTGTCGATGTCGATGGCGATGACAGCTGGCTGGGTCGGCGTAACGACCGTAGCCGTCTCGACCAGCGACCCACTGGCGCCGGCCAGCGCGCTTCCGGTGGTGGTGTTGGTGATCGAGCCAGAGGTGACGTCAGCCTTGGCCACTAGGTATGTTCCCGAGCAGGTAACCGTTGCGCCGGCAACGAGGGTTGCGACGGGCAGTGTTGGAGTACAGGCGAGACCGGGGAGCAAAGGATCGGAGACATCGACATCGGTCACTGTCTCGTCCCCAGTGTTGGACAGGACGATCTCATAGCTGAGTGTGTCGCCCGCCGATACTCCTCCCGATTGGTCAATGTCGTCGTTGTCTTCGAGAGTCTTGGAGATGGCGATCGCAGGACCGGGGAGTCCGATAACGCCTTCGGCGAGCACCGCCAACTCATTGCGCCACAATTCCCATGATTGTTCGAACAGCTCCACACCAAACACGGGCACCTGCCCGGTGATGCCAAGATCGGCCACGAGATCGACCCGGACCTTCCACGGGATGATCCGGTTGATCAGATCGATCAGTGCGGTTGCCACCAGCTCCGGCCCGATGACGACATGGGGTCCGGCAGTGTCGGCGAGCAAGACCTCTAGCTGCAGTTTGAGGCCAACCGAGGCTTCCAGATCGACTGTCGCTGCAACATCGAACGAACCACTGCGGGGGAAGCTCGAGTAAGGCACCATCTCCCCGTTGATCCGTTCCGCTCCGGCGACAAAGCCAATGTCGAAGGTACCCGTTACCGACCCTTCGGCAGTTGCGGAAGCAGCGACCTCACCGATGAATTCCCCCTCCAACGTCACCGGAATCGGGCCCAGCCAGCCAGCGGCCAGGTCCTGGGCCAGTAGCGAATGCGTTTCGGAGAACTGAGTTGACGCTGTCATCGTCAACGTTGTGGACCCGGCGATGCTGCCGGTCGACTCAACGTTGAACTTGGCAATCTCGTATTGCGGAGGCCACCAGGCAACTCTGTCGATGTCGATGAATACCTCGGCGGTGGCGCTGGCAATCGCATCGACGTCCAGTGACCACCATGACTGGGCCGGATTCGAGAACTGATGGTCGTAGCTCAATGAACCTCTAAGGCCGAGTCCCCACCTGCCATCGAACACACTCTGGGTTGATCTCGTGGCTTGGGGTGTTTGTGATTGGAAGGCCACCGGTATCTGAGGAGCGGAAGTGAGGCCGGGTCCGACCTGCCGAAGAACGTCTAGCAGCGCTGCCGGTGATGTAACCAGGGTTGTTGTTGCACCATCGAAGCTCAGGCTCTCGACAGTCACCATCAGGCCATGAGGCGCGATCGACCCGATCGGTCCAGCCACCAGCACTGAACCGGGTTCGACGATCTCGGCGATATCGCCGGTGAACTCGATGCGGCCGGTTGTCTGCTCGTAGCTAACGAGTTGTCCCGCCAGGGCACCGTCAACGATGACGACATCCGGGTCAAGGATGACCTCGTCTGGATCTGGAAGCCTCACATTGACCGTGATGGTTTCGACGGTTGCATTGCCCGCGGCGTCGACGGCGGTGATCGTGTAGGTAGTCGGGCCCGACACAGCAGCCGAGACATCCAGTTCCCACGTAGCCGGGCTTGATTCGGTGTCGAGAGTGGCGGGTGCCGAGCCACCTTCTCCCGAAACGGTCACGCTTACAGTGTCGGCGCTGGTTGCACCACCGAGCAGGAAACTTCCCGTCCCGGTGCCGGCGGTAGAGGTGTCGATAGGTTGACCGTCGGTCACCGTTGCCACGCTCACCTCGGGAGCTGTGGTGTCCCGCAATGCCCTATGCAAGAACGCGGCCATCTGCTCGCGAGTGACGCGATCGTTTGGGCAGAACTTGGTGTTGTCGGGTGGGTTGCAGCCTTTGGTGATTCCGGCGGCGGAGAGTTTGGCGATGTCGTTTTCGAAGAGGGAGTTGTTGTCGTCGGCGAAGGTGTCGCCACCTCCGTCGTCGCTGAGGTGGAGGGCTCGCACCAGAAAGGCGGCCATCTGGCCGCGAGTCACGTAGTCGTTCGGGCAGTACTGATCGTTGACCGGTGGATTGCAGCCTTTGGTTATCCCGGCACCGGCCAACCACTCGACATCGTCCAGGAAGATGTGGCCCGCCGGTACATCAACGAAAGTCGCGTCGGCCGCTTGGCTTGCTGTGGCAGGCGCAAAGGTGGTGGTCACAAGGACTAGGCAGACAAGCATTCTGCTTCTGGCATGCAGCCCGGCCTGACGCAAAGACATACCGTCCCCTTCGATGGTCTCACCAAATATTAGTAGGACACACAGAGTGGTCGGATTGAATCACCCGGTATCGAGAGGTAGCCGCCACCGTCGCTAGCGGCGGCGCATCGCTTCTAGTAGTGGGAGCGATTGCCCGCTGAGATAGCGGATGAGAGCTCCGCCGCCGGTGCTCACGTAAGAGACATCCGCAAGATCTATGAACGCAGCGGCACTGGCCAC
>RCNE010002171.1_pt1 | contig 10573 bp, 9 predicted proteins | sample 2041361 | NCBI WGS metagenome assembly RCNE01 (sample SAMN09708229, study PRJNA481090) | Marine sediment metagenome, whole genome shotgun sequencing project.
GACTAAAACAAATTTTGCGTCGGACTCTATGCCGGCGAGTGTCAGTTGCGGCAGGCTGCCGGCGATCGCTGTCAGGCCCAAAGACTTCAGCACGTCTCGTCGATTGATCATGCTCATCTCCTTTGAAAATCCGGTGATGCAAGTAACAGGGTCAATCCTTGCGTTACGCTCTCGGCACGCGAAACAGCTTTGCGTGTTTCTTGCTGGAAGGCATCACCCAGAATCGTATCGCCAAGGCCAACCGGGTTGACGCGATCTCCAACCACTCTGGCAACTGTGTTCGACCACTCAATGCGTTTGTACAACGCATCCGCCCCGCCCCATTGATCTGCCGTATCCGGCCATCCAGCGGGTGATCCCGGCCGGTAGGGTGCCTGGCCCATGTTCTCCAGGGCAGTAAAGACAGAACGTGGATTGTCGGGTGCATGGTCGAATGCGCGCATCGTGGAAACGACGAAATCATGCGGCGACTTGTACTTGCTGTGTGCGGATGACCAACTTTCTTCAGCGTGTATCAAGGCCGCGTAGATCGCCGCTAAGTCGCCATCCGTGCGTATGTACGTTTCACTCAATTTATCAACCAGACCTGCTGGCGGATCGTCCGCAACAAAATGTCGCACGAGTTTAGTGGCGATGAACCGTGCAGTCGAAGGATGGCTGGCGAGGTCCCTGAGTACAGCTTCACCCTGATCAACACCCTTCTGAGTGTAACGATTCCCGAGTAAGTGCTGGCTACCGGGTTCGTGAATAATCTCTCGAAATTCGAACGTCCCAGGTACACCGTCGGAAAATTGACCACGATCATTTGTGCCGCCGATCGACCAGCCCGTTATGACGTTAGCGAAGCTTGTAACATCGGCCTGTGTATATCCGCCGTCGACACCGAGCGTGTGCAATTCGAGTATCTCGCGAGCCAGATTCTCGTTTAGACCCAGTTCTTTGTCACGGCTGCGTCGATTGGCACGCTTAGCCAGTTGTGAACCTGGCCCTATTGAGCGCTGGTTATCGAGGTAGCTGATCATCACTGGATGTTTTTCGGTCGCTAGCAATAGATCGACGAATTTTCCAGAAACGTTTGGACGTATTGCTTCATTTTCATAGAGCCCGGCTAGCGCCGGCATCGGTTGCTTATCCGCCGAGACAGCAAAATGATTGGACCAGAAGTGCACCAGTCTCTCGTAGAAGGGTAAATCAGAGGTGACCGCGGCGCGGTAACGCGCGTTTATCTGTTCAATATAGTGTTGACGGATAGTTCGACCGTAGGTCTTGATGACGTCCTCACCATTGCGCTTGTTATTGCGTTGTTCGCGTCGCAAATTTTGTACCGCAATGAGAACCGAAGCTGACGATGGTAGTTGTCGCAGTTCCGCAGCTGGCCGCGACGGTCCTTGAAGCTGATCAAGTAACCAGGACACTGGATTTTCACCGATCTTGATCAGTTCGCCCGGGCGGGCGCCGTAGGCAAATCGGTTTGCGGCAATAACGGTCTTGCTCATGTATTTCCCTTGGGGTCCTGATCGAAGCGTAATATGTTGAAAATAACGGATTCGCTCGGCTTTGGTTGACGGGTCGTGTCGGATATATGACGAGGCAGAGATAACTATCCGTGCAAGATGGAAGTAAACATCAACAAAAACAACAGTTTAGAAATTGATGCATCCAAAACCGCAGGGTTGAGCATCTGAGTAGTGAAATTAAATTAATACGTTTACAACGGAGTAACGGCAGTGGATACGGAATTTTGGATACCTATAAGTATGTTTATCGGCATGACCATCGTCTTGGTTGCTCTAATCTGGTTTCGAGCACGCAACCGCAGCGAAGTACAACAAACTATTCGCAGTGCGCTCGATAAAGGGCAGGAGGTCACCCCGGAATTGATTAATAGTCTGGGTCACCCGAAGCCTTCGAAAGACAAAGACATGCGTCTTGGCGTCATTTGGATCGCCGTCGCCATCGGGCTGGTCGCGTTCGGCTTGGGAATTCCAGACAATGACGAAGCGCCGAAAGTCTTGATGGGCATTGCAGCCTTTCCGTTTGCGATTGGAATTGGCTACTTGATTTTGCACAAATTCACCGATCGCAGCTAAGCACGAGTAAGAATCTTGTCCGAGCATGAAGATCACGAATTAGTCGCCAGGGTAGTGTCGTCGCAAGACACCGCTGCTTTCGGCGAATTAATTCGCAGGCACCAATCGCATGTGCGTAATTTTCTGCGAAAGCTCGCTGGCGATTACACCTTGGCGGACGATCTCGCGCAGGACTGCTTCATGCATGCATGGGACAAGTTGCATACATTCTCGGGTCGCGGATCGTTTATTGGCTGGCTTTTGAAGGTTGCCTATACGACCTTCCTGCAGTCGAAAAGAAAATCGAAGCGCTATGCGGAGATACTGGAATCCGCGGGACACGTAGCGGACCAAGAGTCCAGAAGTCAGGTACAACCGGTTGACGAAATAACGGACCTGGATAAATTTCTGGCCGTGCTGAGTGAAGAGGAGCGGGCGATCATGGTTATGTCATACGCATGCGGTTTATCCCATCGTGAGATCGGTGACGCAACCGATATGCCGGTCGGAACAGTGAAATCTATAATATTTCGTGGTAAAGAAAAGATCAGGAATAACTTTGAAATCAAAGATCATCAACATGGCTGATAGAATTCAAGACGCAGAGGATCGACTCCTGGAGTCGCTAATGGCCTCTCCGCCGATTGCGGATGACGGCTTTAGTACCCAAATTGTCGGACAACTGAAACGGCGCTTGTGGATCAGACGGCTGACCGTGCCAATCGCTGGCCTCATTGGTGCCGTACTTGCATTCAAACCCTTAAGCGGTTTGGTGACAGTGATGGCGAGCTTGTCTTCAATGATTCCAAAGGAAGTTGTCAGTTCTACGGCGAATAGTCTTCCGCAGTTGCCGCTGATTATGCTCGGTGCCGCACTGTTAGCAATGTGCCTTGTCGGCTTGCGCTTCCTGGAGGATTGAGCAGCGGCTGAATTGCTGTTGTCTTGCGCCATTGTCTTGTCGCTGTAGCTCAGTTACATTGCGGCAATGACCCTTCGCGACCAAGTTGTAGCGCTACTCCCCAATTGGGAGCGCTGGTATCCGAGTTTGTTCGATGCCGCCAGCGATCTCGGCATAATCAGGGCCGAAGTGTGCGACCCAGACTCTCTAAATCTCAATCGCCGTCACGCGAAAGTTCGCCAGCGTGCTAAAGAAGCACATATGGAGAAATGGGGCGGCAAGCCAGAGGAATAATTTATGTCTTTCGATCTTGAAGCAGTGCGTGCGCATTTTCCTGCGCTAGCGCTAAGTGATAACGGCACGCGCCGAATTTATTTCGACAACCCGGCGGGTACTCAAGTACCCGCAGCGGTCGCCGATGCGGTGTCAGACTGTTTGCTCCGTACAAACTCGAATCTCGGCGGATACTTTGCATCGGCAGGCGATGCTGATGCGGTCGTGCTATCCGCCAGGGAGGCGATGGCAGACTTTATCAACGCACCGTCTGCCGACGAGATCATCTTTGGCCAGAACATGACAACGATGACCTTGCACTTGTCACGATCGATAGGCCGGCTGCTGCAGGCGGGTGATGAAATCATCGTCTCGCAAATGGATCATGATGCCAACGTTTGGCCGTGGGTACTGTTAGCTCGAGACCTCGGTCTCGAAGTGAAATGGTTGCCATTCAGCCGCGAGACCTTCGAGTTCGATATGCAGGTTCTGGACGAGCTTATAAGCGACCGTACACGTCTGCTATGCGTCGGCGGCGCAAGTAATCTCACTGGCACCATCAATGATGTCAAAACGATTTGTGCGAAGGCGCGCGCGGCCGGTGCTATGACATTTATTGACGGCGTTCAATCCGCGCCGCATATCGCAATAGATGTGCAGGACATGGGTTGCGATTTTTTCGTTTGCTCCTCATACAAGTTCTTTGGGCCGCATCAGGGAATACTGTGGGGCCGTCGGGATGTGATGGAACGACTCGAACCCTACAAAGTTCGCCCAGCGCCGACTGATTTGCCATGGTGCTTCGAAACAGGAACCCAGAGTCATGAGGGGATCGCTGGAATAGGCGCAACCGTTGATTATTTCGCCTCGATCGGTGCATCGATGGCGACAGATTATGCCGGCGAATGGTCGCAGTTCTCAGGTCGGCGCAGAGATATTCATGCTGCGATGAGCATGTTATTCGAATATGAGAAAGATCTGGCCAGTCATCTAATTGATGGACTCACTTCGATTGCGGGTATCACCGTGCAAGGCATAACTGCGACCGATGCGTACGATCGTCGAGTGCCGACGGTGTCTTTCACGCACGCAAGCGTAGCGCCGGACGTTGTCGCCCAAGCGCTTGCACGGCAGAATATTTTCGTTTGGAGCGGCCACAATTACGCCGTTGAAGCCGTGAAAATACTGGATATATACGAGTCGGGCGGCGTAATTCGGGTTGGACCTGTGCATTACAATAGCAAGTCGGAAATTGACGAATTGCTAGAAGCGCTGGGGCCAATCCTGGCTACCTGAGCGAGAATAGGTTCCGCAAAAACAAAGAAGGCCGCATTGCTGCGGCCTTCTGCGAGACTGGGTATCTAAAAAGGAGAGTCAGTGAAATCTGTGACCGTGCTGCATCGTTTGCGTCAGATCCCTGAGTTTTCCAGATACCTCTGTTATCCCACTAGACATGGATCACCTCCTTTTTGTTTGTTTACCCGAGTTTGGCATCTCCCGTAAGTCCATAAATTCCAAGAAGAAAATAAGTTTAAAAAACGTCTTCAATAGTCTGTGTTTTTCGGGTTATTATTACCCGCTCAGCCAATAATCTAATAAAGAGAACAAACATGGCAATTTCAGACCTTAAGAACGTGCTCAACATCTTCGGCGGAGCTGAAGTCAGTGACGACCAACAGCAAGAGCTTTTCAAAGAAGTATTGCTGATGACGCTCGCACGTGCAGCTGATGCTGACATCAATATTCAGAGTGTTGAAGTTGAGAGGATTCAGCATATTCTTAAGCAATGCACCGGTGAGGATTTCAGCTCGGCTGATATCCGGGTAGCGGCGCGCTCTGAGTTGTATGCAGAGGCAACGCTGCGTAAGTACCTTGGCAGCGTGCGCAAGAAACTGTCTCACGCACATCGTTCTACCACTATTCGAGCACTTGCCGATGTCTTTCGTAGCGATAGCAATGTCAGCGTGCTCGAAGTTGATTTCTTCGATCGGGTTGCTACAGCATTGCAGGCAACACCGTCAGAGATCGCTGGTCTTGTGGCTGGGGATGTAGACTAGCGTAGTCGACCGAGTTCTCTATAAACGACATATAGGCCGGACGCGATAATAATCGCTCCTCCGGCGAGCACCCAGCGGTCGGGAACTTCTCCCCAAATTAGATAGCCGGCAATTGCTCCGCCGATAAGCGCTGCGTACTCGAATGGCGCCAGAATAGCGGGCGAAGTTCCGCGATAGCCGTTAATGAACCCAATCCAGGTTACGACGGAGCATAGTCCGGCGCCAAGCATCAATATCCATCCCTTGGTGTTCGGTGCAATCCACGTTTCGTTGTTGATGAACAAACTCGCAACCAACATGGGTCCGAGCACGACGTAGACGGTCAGCGATAGCATCGATTCATCTTTAAGATGGCGTGCCGTAATGGCCTGAGTGGCATAGCAAAATGCAGCTATCAATATAGCCATCGCGGCGAAGGTGAACTCTCCGCTTCCCGGACGCAGCATGACCAACGTGCCGATAAAGCCAACCACTACGGCACCCCAGCGGTGCCACCCGATATGGTCACCGAGGAAAATACTCGACAATGCTGTGACCATTAGCGGTGCTGTGAATCCCAGTGTCAGCGCGTTAACAAGTGGCATCTTCGACAGGCCGTAAAAGAACCCATACATCGCACCGATTGCCAGAGTTGATCGAAGCACATGCCACTTCCAACGGGTTGTATGCAGCATTTTGTAGCCACCGAAGAAGATCGGCGCGAGCAATAGAAAAACGAGCACGCCGATCGCGCTGCGCATAAGAATAAATTCTTGCAGTGAATACGCCTGCAGAAGTTCTTTCGCACACAAGTCCAGGCCGAGTCCACCCGAAACGCCGAGAAGGATCCAGGCGATGGATTTTCCAATATTGTCCGTACTGCTCGTGTTCAACGTTGTGATCTTTCATCGAAAAATGAATGGCAGCTGAACATGATCGCATGAAATTTCAAACAAGAGCAGCGGTTCAGCAGCGATTCAGCAGCAGGAGGTTCTAATGAACGCGTAATGTTCAAAAAGGACAGGAAAATGAAATCTCAAACACGAAACATCCGCCCGATCTTATATACGTCGTTCGCGTTCTTGTTGCTGGCCGGAACCGTCTCTGCGTACGCCACCGACAATGAAGAAAAACGCTCGAGTACAACGTCGCAAGGCAAGAGTATTCAACGCGGTTCGGTTGGAGACGGTAGCGTATCGCACGACGAATTTGACCCGCTGGTAACTAAAGGCAAGAGAGGCCTGACGCCACGAGTTGCCGACCAACAGAAGTTGACTACTAGTGGATCTCAGTCTGGTAGCAGCAACTTCTGGATCTATGATGCGGACGTTGATCTGTATGCCGACCTGGATTACGACGGCTTTTATACTGGTGTGGACTTGCTGTTTGACGCCGATACAAGTTATGGCGAAGCGGATGTCTATGCGGTTATCTATTTGAGCTTCGAGTTCGGACCCTGGAATGAATTCGTATCGACTCAGGATTTCACCATCTTCGGTGCGTCCGGCGATGATGAGTATTTTGTTGATACAGAGCTTGTTACCGGATACCCAACAGGCGACTACGATATCCTGATCGAATTATTCGACGCCTATGACGGCACCTTCCTCGCTAGCTTTGGACCGGATGAGTCTTCAGAGTTGTCCTATCTGCCACTTGAAGACGTAGGTAGGGACGTGCCGCAGGGTTCAACGACTGTCATAGTCACTGAAGGTGGCGGTGGATCGCTAAGCTGGCTGTTACTGGCAGGTTTGCTGGGCCTTGCTGGCCTGCGACGAAAGATTCGCCACTAGCTTCGGTTTGCAAATGGCGCACGGCCCGCTCGGGCCGTGCGCATTACTTCTCTACCCCATGCCGCTAAGCTATCGAAGTATATGTATAGCGCTGGCACCACAAGCAGCGACACGATAGTTGAAAAGCCGAGGCCACCAATGATCGCTCGAGCCATCGGATAGTAGGGAGGACCGTCGCCGCCGACTTGTGTAGAGCCCATGGCCAGCGGTGCAAGTCCAACAATAGTTGTCGATACTGTCATCAAAATTGGTTTCAATCGATCGCGGCCACCCTGAACAATAGCCTTTTCGCGCGACATGCCTTCCTGACGCAGATTATTGATTCGATCAACCAGCACGATGCCGTTGTTTACGACAACACCGATGAGAATCATGATGCCAATCATCGCCATGAACGAAAATGTTGTTCCGGTTGCGGCGAAGAATAGAAAAACGCCCAGAATTGAGAAAACGATTGAGCCGAGAATAATCGAGAAGGGCAGGATGAGCGATTCGAAGAGCGCTGCCATCACCAGAAAAATGCAGGCTATGCCGAGAATGATATTCGTCTGCATCATGCCCGCGGTTTCATCCTGGCGTTCAGACCCCCGACCTTCCTTCCAACTATAGCCAGGTGGGAGCTCAAACTGCTCCATTAAAGCTTCAACTCGTGGCCGCACATCCTCCGCACTGACATCATCTTCAAGATTGGCTGACAGTATTACGGCCGTTTGGCGATCGGTTCGTCGTATAACATCGGGGGAGCGAGTAACTTGCATAGAGGCTACTGCGCCGAGCGTGATACGACGCCCTTCGGGTGTGTACAAGGGAAGGTTCGCGAGTTGCTCGATACTTTGTTTGTCGCTATCCCGGAACGCCATACGGACGGCAATCTCACCCGTATCATCGCGGTACTCGCGAAGGTTCTCGCCGCGCATAGCAATGCTTACTGTCTCCGCGATGGTAGCTGCTGTAAGACCGACTTTCGATGCCCGAGTTCGGTCAATACTGATACGAACTTCTTTTGTGCCAATTTCGCCATCACTGAGTAGATCTTTGAGCCCCTCAACACTGGTCAGTGCGCGCGCGATTTCAAGCGACAGGTCGTTCAATACCTCAGTGGAGTCGCCGCTAATCTGAATCGTGAAGCCGTCACCACCACCTTGTTGGTCAAAACTAAAGCTGGGCTCGCCGATTGCGATCTGCGGTATCTCTGTCTCGATAAGTTTGATGACCTCCTTCGTTGACAAGGTTGCGTCGTCTTCGCTGGTCAGCAGGATAGTAGATTCGGCTCGGCCCTGATCGTAGTAACTATAGACCGAACGAATATTGAGTTTTTCCTTGTTGTCGTAGAGATATTTCTCAACCTTGTGGACCGACTCCTCGACACGTTCAAGTGAGTGCTGTCCTGCAACGTGGTAGGGCATAAACAATCGCCGACCCACGTCTTGGGGAAACATATCGAACTTAACGAGGTCGAGCATCATCGGCAGCACGCCTATGATGCATACCAGAAGGATGCCTAATGCGGACCACCATCGATGCCCAAGTACCCACTCCAGACTGCTGGCGTAACGCTCAGCTAGTCGAGACATCCACGCACCTTCCTTCGGCTGCGGCGGAACTGCGATGCGCGCCGCCAGCATCGGTACAAGTGTTTGCGCAATGACTAAAGATGCAATCAATGCGACGATAATCGTGATGGCCACATGTGTCAGGAAGATCGACATGTCTGTCTTCGCGCCAAAGATCATAGGTGCAAAAACGATGATGGTGGTGGCGGTTCCCGCGATTACTGCCAGGCCGACTTCGCGCACGCCTTTGAGCGTTGCTTCATAGGGTTTATCTGGATTCTCTGAGCGGTGGCGGAAAATACTTTCAGTCACAACGACTGCATTATCGACCAGCATGCCAACTGCAAGCATCAAACCCATCATCGAGAGAATATTCAGTGTCAGGCCAGCGAAATACAGAGCGCCGAGTGTGATCATCAAGGAGAACGGAACGGATGCTGTAACGATCAGGGTTGTCGTCGCCTGACGTAAGAATAGATACAGCACAACAATAGCGAGAAGGCCGCCGAGTGCGCCAGCACTGAGTAAATCGCCGAGTGATTCCCTGACAGCATCGCCCTGATTGTCGAGTGAGAAAATATTGATGCCATTCATTTCGGGCAACTTGCCAATTTTTTCTACCTCGGCAATCACGCGGTCGGTAACGTCGACCATGTTTGCGCCGGTTGATCTACTGACGGCGAGCCCGATTGCGTATTGCATATCCAGGTGCCTGCCGTAATTTCGATCGGGCGAACGTAATTCGATATCGGCGACATCGCTGAGTCGAAGTCCGCTGCTGTTTATCGATAGCTCGCGAATCTGGTCTACAGAGGTGAACTCACCGCTCGGACGGACACTGAAACGCTGCTCTCCCGCAGTGATCTTGCCGGCGCTCACCGCGAAATTACTACGCATTAGCAGGTTGCGTACGGTGGCAATGTCGATTGCGTGTGCGGCTAGCTGATCGGGTTTTAGCAGAATTCGTATTTCACGTGGATCGACGCCCTGCAGAACTACGCTGGATACACCCTGAATTCGTTCCAATCGTCGTGTGAGAAGGCGATCGAGCATCTCATGACTGGTCGAAAGATCTCGTTCAGACGAAATGCGAAGTTGCAGTACTGGTTGGTCGCCCAAGGATCCGGTAAATACCAGTACGCGGCGAACATCTTGCGGCAACAAGTGCTTGATGCTGTCAACTTTTGCTCTGGCCTCGATGCCTTTGGCACCCATACTCTGATCCCATCCAAACTGCAGGAACACCTGTGCTTGATCCTCGCTTGAACTGGAAAACATTGTTTCAACGCCGGACAAAGTGGCGAGTGCCTCTTCGAGTGGGCGTGTAATGAGAGTCTCCACTTCCTCAGGCGAAGAGCCTTCGTAGGGCACTAGAATAAAGATGCCTGGGAATTCGATGTCCGGAAACTTTTCGAGTGGCAGTAAACGCGATGCCAGCAAGCCGATCAATGACAAAGCTACGAATATTACAATGGTCGTAACCGGGCGACGTAGTGCAACTTCAGTATGTTTCATCGCCTGTCCATCAGAGAGTAGACGACCGGAATAACGACTAGTGTTAGAAAGGTTGAGACCGTCAATCCGCCAATAACGGTGATGGCCATCGGCGTTCGAACTTCTGAGCCCTCTCCAAAGCCTATTGCCATTGGTAGTAATCCCAGCGTCGTTGTTAGAGACGTCATCAGTATGGGTCGCAAGCGAGCGCTGCCGGCTTTGAGCGATACGTCAAAGACGACCTCTTTGTCGGTTGCCCCCACGGCATGGGTCTGGTCGATATCCTGAATGGTGATACGAGCACGGGTGGTCTTGAGCACGGCTCCCTTCACAGGGTGCCATGACCCTTCGGGCGGCAGAGGCGGCTTTGCGCCGCGCTCCAAAGGCAGAGTAGCGAGAGCGTACAAAAAAACGGCGCCCCCCGCGGGACGCCGTTTTGGTAAATGCTTGTAAGCGG
>RCNE010003388.1_pt1 | contig 10573 bp, 9 predicted proteins | sample 2041361 | NCBI WGS metagenome assembly RCNE01 (sample SAMN09708229, study PRJNA481090) | Marine sediment metagenome, whole genome shotgun sequencing project.
ACTGCTGGATGAGCCTTTTGCCGGCGTCGATCCGATCTCGGTACTCGATATCCAGCGAATTATCCGGCACCTGAGCGAACGTGAAATTGGCGTCCTGATTACTGACCATAATGTGAGGGAAACCCTCGGAATCTGTGGGCGTGCCTATATACTCAGTGATGGAAGCCTCATTGCCGAAGGGTCGCCGCAGGATATTCTCGAGAATCAGCACGTCCGAGAAGTCTATCTCGGACAGGAATTCAAACTCTGAAACATATTGACGCTAATGGCACCTTGCGTGTGCCGAAAACGCCCATAGAGTAATAGTCGTACATGTTGAAACCTTCGCTGCAGCTAAAACTGGGTCAATCGCTGACGATGACGCCGCAATTGCAGCAGGCCATTCGCCTGCTGCAGCTGCCGGTTCTTGATCTGCAGGCGGAAATCCAGGAGGCGCTCGAGGAGAACATCATGCTCGAGGTGGAAGATTTTCCCGATCTTCCCAAGGCGAGCGCCGAGACGACAGCAGAAATTGAAACCCTCAAGGCCGAGGATCAGTGGCAGGCCACCGCGGCTGAGCGAACCCAGGATAGCGGCTGGAACGGTGAAGGCCGGCCGATGTCCGAGTTCGCCGACGAATCGGGGCAAACGCTGCGCGAACACCTGCTCTGGCAGCTCGAGATGGAGCATTTCTCGCCGCGCGAGGTCGTGATCGGTGAAGCCCTCATCGATTCGATCAACGACGACGGTTACCTGACGGCAGACATCGACGAAATTTCATCGAGCCTCGATGAAGAGCCTCCGGTTGAAGACACTGAAATTGAACGGACGCTGACCAAGATTCAACGCCTCGACCCGGTCGGCGTCGGCGCGCGTTCAGTTGGCGAATGCCTGGTCTTGCAGCTCAGTCAGCTGGAATGGGAAACGCCCGGACTGCAGCTCGCGATCACTATCGCAACTGATCATCTCGACCTCGTGGCGAATCGCGATTTCGCCGAGATGCGCCGCGTGCTCCGCTCCACTGAGGATGAGCTGCACGAAGCCGTGGCGTTGGTGCGCGGCTGCAATCCCAAGCCCGGCCTCGCAGTGAGTCCGGCCGCGACCGAATACGTGATTCCGGATGTATTCGTGCGCAAGATAGACAATCATTGGCAGGTGGAAATTAGTCCCACAGGTGTACCGCGTTTGTCCGTAAACCAGCAATACGCGAGTCTGCTGCGCGGCAGCAGCGAACACGCGGTACTGAAGTCGCAGTTGCAGGAGGCCCGCTGGCTGATCCGCAGTCTGGAGATCCGTAACGAGACCCTGCTCAAGGTCGCGACCAGCATCGTCACACGCCAGACCGAGTTCCTCGAGCACGGCGAAGAGTCCATGAAACCCATGGTATTGAAAGACATTGCCGAGGAGATCGGCATGCACGAGTCAACGATTTCAAGAGTAACTACCAGCAAGTACATGCACACGCCGCGCGGCGTATTTGAGTTCAAGTTTTTTTTCTCGAGTCATCTGTCATCGGAAAGCGGCGAAGATCAATCTTCAACGTCAGTTCGCGCGAAAATTCGCAAGCTGATTGCCCGCGAAAACCCGGAGAAACCGTTGAGCGACAGCAAGATCACCAACTTACTGAAGGCGGCAGGTATTTCGGTTGCCAGACGCACAGTAGCGAAGTACCGTGAGGGCATGAACATACCGTCGTCGAGCGAGCGCAGGTCTCGCGAAACGATCTAGTATAACCACAGGCAGTTCACAATTCGGGAGTCAATAATGCAACTGAACGTTTCAGGTCACCATATCGAAGTCACCGAAGCCATGAGAACGTACGTCAGTAACAAAATTGAGAAAATCGCACGCCACTTCGACCTTGTGTCTGATGTCCAATGTATTTTGACCGTTGAGAAGCTACAGCATAAGGCGGAAGCGACCGCCAAGGTAAATGGCGGCACCATTTACTGCGAGCACATTGAGGAAGATATGTACGCCGCCATCGACGGCCTGGTCGACAAACTGGAACGGCGGGTTCGCAAGTACAAAGAAAAAATGTCTGATCACCGACCCAAAGAAAAACAAAAGTCTGGTTTCGCCTGATCCAGAAAATAATGCGGTTGGCTAACCGCGCACACGAAATCTTTGCCCATGACTATCGAAAACATCATTCAGCCCGACCGCGTCCTCTGCAATGCGACGGCACGCAGTAAAAAGCACTGCCTGGAAATCCTGAGCGAGCTGCTCGTGCGGTCGATACCCGATATTGCAAACGAGGTCATTTTCGAGAACCTCATCGACTGGGCTGCACGAGCCTGGAGAAAGGCGTCGCATTTCCGCACTGTCGTGTCGATGGTATCGACGAAAGCACGGCTGCGTTCATCAAGCTTTCGGAGCCGGTTGATTTCGATGCAGCCGATGGCGAGCCGGTTGATCTCGTGTTTGGCATGATTCTGCCGATCGACCTCGATGAAAGTCACCACGCCGATATCAAACTGGTGACGCAGGTGCTGTCAGATGACGACCTGCGCGAGCGGCTTCGCAGTATGAACAGCAGCAGTGACTTGTATAGTATCCTGACCGAAGCTACCGCACCGCCGGCGATTGCGACCTCATGCCAGACTCACTGCGCCTGATCATTGTCAGCGGCCTGTCCGGGTCGGGCAAGTCAGTTGCATTGCACATCCTCGAAGACCTGAACTACTACTGCATCGATAACCTGCCGGCTGCGCTACTCGAAGCTGCGGTGGATAATGTGCGCTCCGGTGACGAACCGATCAACATGCTCGCCGTCGGCGTGGACGCGCGCACACGCAAGGCAGACTTGCTCGCACTGCCGCAGCTGCTGCATAACCTCAAAAAACAGAACGTCGAGACTGAGCTGATCTTCCTGCACGCTTCTGACGAAATACTAAAGAAGCGATACAGCGAATCTCGCCGTCGTCATCCTCTGGCAACTGCGGAGACCCAGCTGCAAGTTGCCATCGAGACGGAGCGCGACATTCTGGCCGAGATTCAGAACAGCGCCGATCTGATTATCGACACCTCGCACAGCAGTATCTACGAGCTGGCCGAGGTAATGCGCAACCGCATCGACCGGCGCAAAACTGAGTCCCTCTCGGTGCTCGTACAGTCGTTCGGTTTCAAATATGGCATTCCTGCCGATGCCGATTTTGTCTTCGACCTGCGGAGCCTGCCGAACCCATACTGGACCGTTGATCTCAGGGGATTGACCGGGCTCGACAAAGAAGTGTCGGATTACCTGAACTCGAAAGACAACTTCGTGGCCATGCACGACGATATCCTGGCCTTCTTGCGGCGCTGGATTCCGAACTATGAGGAAGCACGGCGGAGTTACCTGACGGTTGCGATTGGCTGTACCGGTGGTCAGCATCGATCCGTCTGCATGACCGAAATGCTCGTCGCAAGTCTGCGAGAAAACCACGAGCCGGTGCTCATCCGACACAACAGCCTGACAGGGCATCGTCTCAATCCAGACTAAGCTGGTACACTCCGCCGGCATGGACGCGATAGAACGCACTAAAGCCGATCTGGCGTTGCTTCGGGAAAAACTCGACAACGGCAGGATGCGTTCGGCCCGAATCATGGTCAACAGTCTGCACCCTTCCGAGGTCGCCCGACTCCTAGAATCCCTACCCCTGAAAGACCGCGCTGTTCTCTGGGAACTCGTCGACTCCGACATCGAGGGTGACGTACTCGTCGAACTCGCCGAGGAAGTCCGTGACGGACTAATCGAGGGCATGGGTACCGAGCAGCTGATTGCCGCGACGGAAGGCATGGAGGTAGACGATCTCGCCGACCTGCTCGCCGACCTGCCGGAAGCGGTCACCAAGGAGGTGCTGCAGTCACTCGACAAGCAGGATCAGGAACGGCTGGAGCAGGTGCTCGCCTACGACGAGGAAAGTGCCGGCGGCCTGATGAATGTCGACATCGTGACCGTGCGTCCCGACGTCACACTTGAAGTCGTATCACGTTACCTGCGAGTCGTCGGCAAAATACCTGACGGCACTGACTCCATCTTCGTTGTTGGTCGCGACAATACCTACATGGGTGCGTTATTCCTTTCCCGCCTGTTGACCCATGACCCGGAAGAAATGGTGGCTAGCATCATGTCCACAGACGTCATGCCGATTCCCGCACACACGTCGTCGACCGAGGTCGTCTGGGAATTCGAGAATCGCGATTTGCTGTCCGCTCCCGTCGTCGACGACGACTTCCGCGTACTGGGACGCATCACGGTCGACGACGTTGTCGATGTCATCCGCGATGAGGCCGAGCACTCGTTGATGAGCGCCGCGGGTCTCGATGAAGAAGACGACATGTTTGCGCCAGTCGTCAAGAGTGCGTCACGTCGCGCGCTCTGGCTCGGCATCAATCTCTGCACCGCATTCCTTGCCGCCGCGGTCGTTGATCTGTTTCAAACCACGATCGACAAAGTCGTGCTGCTTGCTGTTCTCATGCCGGTGGTCCCCAGCATGGGCGGCGTGGCCGGCAGCCAGTCGCTGACCATCATCACGCGCGCAATCGCGCTTGGCCAAATCAACAGCGGCAACGCCCGTGGCATCATGCACAAGGAACTCATGGTCGGTTTCCTTAACGGCTGCGGCTGGGCCGTGGTTGTGGCGCTGTTCACTTACCTGTGGTTCCGTGATTGGCGCATTGGCGGCATCATCGGTGCGGCGATGATCATCAACCTGTTTGTCGCGGCGCTGGCCGGTTACAGCATCCCGCTGATTCTGAAGAAGATGCGCGTCGATCCGGCACTGGCAGGCGGCGTCGTACTAACGACCGTCACGGACGTTGTTGGCTACATGGCATTTCTGGGACTCGGCGCCATATTCCTGCTGTAACGCCGCTACGTGTCTTCGTGAAACGCGCTGAGGTCTCTCTTGATCCAGCTGGGTGCGAATAGCCGCGGTACCTCGGCCCCAATCACGAAATCGCGCAGCTCGTCTTTCACCCGCATCGCATCGTTGTAGCCAAGCTGAATTAACTCGCGCGTGTAGGCTTTTTCGAACAGCAGGAAACTCAGCAGGCGATTTTCTTCCGTGTTGTTGCCGCCGATCCCGCGCAATAATCCACGGATTGCCAACGGCAGTTCTTTCCTGTGTCGATGCGCAATAACGCGCAAGTCTTCGCTCGGCACTATCAGCATTGTGTCGATCGCGCGCATCGGTCTGACCGATTCCCGGCGTTCTTCTCCGGGCACGCCGTCGATCAACTCGTTAATCCGAGTAATCCGTTCGAGATCCGAGTACAGACCATCCATGAACAGCGTATCCAGCATGTAGCCGGCGATTTGCGCGAAGCTTGGCGGCCCGCTGGCTGGCGCATTATCAGGCCTGCCGCCAGTTTCGTCCCGGATACCGATCACCAGGATCCTATTGGCACCGAGGTGCACCGCGGGACTTAGCGGTGTTGCCTGCCGCATCGCGCCGTCACCAAAGTACTCGTCTCCAATCCTGACAGGCGGAAATATCATTGGCACGGCAATACTGGCCATGACGTGATCCAGGTGGAGATCCGTGCGTTCGCCGAGGCGACGGGTGCGCTGCCAGCCCTCCAGGCTTTCATGCGCCTCAAAGAAAGTTGTCGACCGGGCCGACGCGTAGCCGGCAGCCGTAACGGCGAGTGCTTCAAGGTGACCCGCCTCGATGGCGTCCTGGATGCGCGGGAAACGCACGTTATTGCTAAGCAGCTCTCGCAACGGAGCGTTGTCGAGTAACGACCTGGGTGCGCCGACAAGGAAGCCACCCAGCACGATCGAGGACAGCCAGTGCAGGCTGCTTTTGAGCATGGTCAGATGATCGGTCTTATAGACGTGGTGGCAGCGGAAATTTCCCCAAACCTGCTCCAGTTCGGCGACTGCCGAGCGCATGCGGTGTGCCCTCGAGGCCAACACCACCGAGTTGACCGCTCCGGCAGACGTGCCGCTGATGATGTGGAAGGGATTTCCGCTATTGCGCGGCAGCAGTTCGGCGACTGCTTTCAGGACGCCAACCTGGAAGGCGCCACGCGCCCCGCCGCCGGGTAAAACCAGCGCTGCTTTGATGTCGGCTGCTGCCTGCTTCATCCTACCAACCCGGTTTGCCAAAGGCCCTGTTTCGCGCGACCCTGTTTCGCGTAACTAATAATACAGCGTATTATAGGCGGCTGTGCGGTGCCTGGTTCTGCGCCGCAACGCACACTTTTACTCTGCCATTTTACTCTGCAACATAATGATTCGGATCAACTCATGAAATCCAAGCTGTTAATCGTTCTCGCTATCCTGGGCGGTGCTATTGTCCTCGCCGTTCTCGCCAACCGTCCGTCCGGCCCGATCTCGGACCTCGTTGGTGAACCCGCGAGCATAGCTATCGTACAACCCGCCGTCGGTGAGCAGGCGCCCGAATTCGAACTCCCGGACCAGACCGGGCAACTGCACTCGCTCGAAGACTACCGCGATCAGTGGGTTGTTCTCTATTTTTATCCGAAAGATGAAACGCCGGGATGCACCACAGAAGCCTGCGAGTTTCGCGATAACATCTTCGCCTTTCGTGACCTGAACGCGCAGATCCTCGGCGTCAGCATTGACAGCGTCGATTCGCACCAGTCATTCGCCGAAAACCATTCGCTGCCATTTCCACTGCTGGCCGACGTGGGTGAAGGCACAGCAGATGCCTATGGGGTTAAGACCCGCATGCTGGGAATGACCGTGGCGAAGCGGCAAACATTTATCATTGCACCAGGCGGCAACATTGCCAAACACTATGAGAGTGTGCGACCGGACGAGCATGCTGCACAAGTCATTGCCGATCTGAAACAGCTTAATGCAACGACTTGATCGCGTCATCAAGGCCGGCCAGCGTTAAGGGATACATGCGATCATCAATCAGCTCGCGCACCAGTTTGGTCGACGGCGTGTAGTCCCAACGTTCTCGGGGCTCCGGGTTTAGCCAGACGGCTTTTGGAAACGTGCTCAGCAGGCGCTGCATCCACACGGCCCCCGGCTCTTCGTTCCAGTGCTCGACACTGCCGCCAGCGTAGACAATTTCGTAAGGGCTCATTGTCGCATCGCCGACGAATATCAACTTATAGTCGGACGCGTATTTATGCATGATGTCGAGTGTCGGCGTCTTCTCAGCATGCCGACGATGATTGTCCTTCCACAAGCTTTCGTAAATAAAATTGTGAAAGTAAAAGTACTCGAGATGCTTGAACTCGGTGCGCGCCGCCGAGAACAGCTCCTCGCAAATGCGGACGTGATCGTCCATTGAGCCACCAATATCGAGACAGAGCAGCACCTTCACCGCATTGTGCCGCTCGGGCACCATGCGGATGTCGAGCAACCCGGCATTGCGTGCTGTTTTGTCGATCGTGTCGTCGAGGTCCAGCTGGTCGGCGGCGCCTTCCCTTGCGAATTTTCTCAAACGGCGTAGCGCGACCTTGATATTGCGCGTGCCGAGCTCGAGGGAATCGTCCAGGTTACGATAATCCCGTCGGTCCCACACTTTGACCGCGCTGCGGTTTCGCGAACCTTTCTGGCCTATGCGCACGCCCTCCGGGTTGTACCCGTAAGCGCCGAAGGGCGAAGTGCCGGCAGTGCCGATCCAGCGGTTACCGCCTTCGTGCCGGTCGTCCTGCTCGTCAAGGCGTTCCTGCAATGCTTGCATCAGAGCCTCGAACCCTCCAAGCGCCTCGATCTGCGCGCGCTCCTCCTCGCTTAACATCAGTTCGGCCTGAGCCGTAAGCCAGTCGTCAGGAATATCCTGCATGAGATCGGCGAGTGAATCCTCGACGCCCTTGAAGTACGCGCTAAAAATCCGGTCGAAACGGTCAAGATGGGTTTCGTCCTTGACGAGGCTGGTGCGCGCCAGGTAGTAGAAGTCCTCGACGCTCTGTCCGGCAAGGCCGCTCCGCATTGCTTCGAGAAGCGTGAGCAGTTCGGTGATCGACGTTTTCATACCGCCTTCGCGAAGCTTGTAGAAAAACGGAATCAGCATCGCGTTTACTGCGGGTTATTGCGTCTGTCGAGAAAAACCAGTTGCTCAAAAAGATGTACATCCTGCTCATTCTTGAGCAGCGCGCCATAGAGCGGCGGGATCGCGTTTTTCGCGTCGTCGCCCCGCAGAACCTCCAGAGGAATATCTTCGGCCAGTAGTAACTTGATCCAGTCGAGCAGTTCCGACGTCGACGGTTTTTTCTTCAGACCACGCACTTCGCGGACTTTGTAAAACGCGTTGAGGGCTTCCTTCAACAGATGTTTCTTTAGATCCGGGAAGTGCACGTCGACGATCTTCGCCATCGTCTCCTTGTCCGGAAACTGGATGTAGTGGAAGAAGCAGCGGCGCAGAAAAGCATCCGGCAGCTCTTTCTCATTGTTGCTGGTGATGACGATAATCGGCCGGTGGCGTGCTTTGACAAGCTCCTGCGTCTCGTAAACAAAAAACTCCATGCGGTCCAGTTCGCGCAGCAGGTCATTTGGAAATTCGATGTCGGCCTTGTCAATTTCATCGATGAGCAATACCGGCTGCTGCTCGGACTCGAAGGCCTCCCAAACCTTGCCGCGGACGATGTAATTGCCAATGTCGTGAACCCGGTCATCGCCGAGCTGCGAGTCGCGGAGCCTGGCCACCGCATCGTATTCGTACAGTCCCTGCTGAGCTTTGGTCGTCGATTTGATGTGCCACTCGTACAGGGGCTTGCCAAGCGATTCGGCCACTTCGATAGCGAGCTGCGTCTTGCCGGTACCAGGCTCGCCTTTGATGAGAATGGGCCGCTGCAGCGTCACGGCGGCATTAACCGCCATCGTCAGATCGTCGGTTGCAATGTAAGAACGGGTTCCCGCAAATCTCTGGTCAGCCATCGAGTTATCCGTAGTGGGGTGTTGCCCGCTAGTTTAACGCCTGTCGGGGGTCAACGTCAGCGTATGCGCGGCGACACCGGGCAAAAATGGGCTCGGCCGACCGGCGACCCAGTCCTCGTGGCCGCGGCTATAGAACGGCGACAGCGGATGGCCGCTCTGTCCTGTAGGCATTTGCATCAGGCTGTTGGCTTCGTCGCCGGGAGCGACCGAGAAACGCTCGGATGCGCCGAAGGATGGACCCTGCGCTTTGGGCATGTCGAGGTCGCCATTGAGGGGGTCCGCAGGCATATCGAGGTAGTGGCCCAACATTGGAATACTGCCGCTGAGCGGGTGGCGTATCGCCGCCGTGTTGATCTCACCCCAGGTTCGGGCAGACAGAGGGCCGCCGTAGTTATCCTGAAAATAATCGATGTTCTGTCGAACCGCTGCCAGCATGAGCTCGTCCCAACTGACGTAGTCGCGCGGCAACAAGTGCAGCGGCTGTTCGGTAACCAGCTTCCACAATGGCCCCTCGAACTGATTACTGCGGCGCAAACTGACGTCCTCACCATACGCCGCGTATGCTGGCGCCATCAACGCGTGAAATACGCGCTTCTCTACCTCAAGCCGGAATGCACGTACCAAACGGTAACCCGTGGACTCCGGCGCGGCTCGCGGCAACCAGTCCTCGACCAGCTCGCGGTACTCCGCGAGTTGCGTGTCGTTCGCCACCGTCTTGTCGTCAAGCAGCTCAACTAGCAAGTCTCGCCAGCGACCGAGAAACAAGGCGCGATCATCGTACTGCAACGCCAGCATGTCCTGCGGCGTAAACGTGTCCCTGGCGAACAGGCCATCGCGAATCTGGCGCGCCCTGGCGCCGAAGTCATAGCCACCATCGCCAACAACGCCCAGCGCCTGCGCATCCGTAACACGCGCGTTCGCTGTCCAGATCCGGCCGCTCTCGGGATTGACGAGTCGCGGATAATCCCCGCTGTCGAGCCAGCCCTGCCAGCCGTGCTGCTCGCTCCAGTCGGCCGGCAACATGGGATCGAAGCCAGCCTTGACCGGTATTTTCCCAGCGATAGTCCAACCGATGTTGCCACTGGCATCACCCGTAACGAAGTTCTGCGGCGGCATCGCCATGGTGTTGGCAACATCCAGCGCCTCAAAGACCGACGCCGCTCTTTCCAGGTCCAGCAGCCGCAGGTTCACACCACCGGGCTTGTGCGCAATCCAGCTGACGACCACTTCGCCGTCGGGGTAATCGACATCGTCCAGCACCGGGCCCCAGATGGTCTCCCGAATCAGGTACTCGACCGGAGCAGCATCTTTGACATTGATGATCTCCCGGTGAGTGTCAAATTGCCGTTCCCCCTCAGGCGTAAGGTAGGTGTTGTCGGCAGACCCGGGGCGCAACACGACGGCATCCGTCCAGTCACCATAGCTATTCGTAAAACCCCAGGCGACCCGCGTGTTGCTACCGGCAATGACAAATGGCGCACCGGGCAACGTCACGCCAGCGACATCAATGGGATCGGTACCGGAGACAACCAGCTGCGCCTGGTAATAGATATTCGGCGTGTTCAGTCCCAGGTGCATGTCGTTCGAAACGATTGCGCGGCCATTGGACGTCAGCGCGCCGGACACGGCCCAGTTATTGCTGCCGCGCAACGGATAGCGACCAACTTCACGGGCCGGCGCCGCCACATCGGGGACCTCCCGAATCGAGTAGACGGACGCATCCGGTATAGCCATCACCGCTCGCGG